>SXGU01569941.1_pt1 | contig 13010 bp, 12 predicted proteins | sample 3174531 | NCBI WGS metagenome assembly SXGU01 (sample SAMN11356863, study PRJNA531348) | freshwater metagenome | isolation source: freshwater sample F1-140 | place: China: Fuxian Lake, Yuxi | collected 2017-12-25 | reverse complement strand
CTGCAACCCGCCGACCTCGCGCTGCATCAGGAAGGTGAGGAAGCCGGCGTCCGTGTGCGCGCCCGCGCCGAACTGGTCGGGCACACCCTCGTCGCGCGGCGGATAGTGCAGCATGCGCAACTGGATGTACGGCGTCTCGAAGAGCGGGAGGAAATGGTCCGCCGGCAGGTCGAGCGCGCGCGCCACCACCGGCAGCATCCCGCGCCCGAGCTGCTCGATCGCACCTTGGTACGCCAGCGCCGCCTCGCGGAAACCCGGCAGGTCGCTCGGCCACAGGTTCATGCCGCGGAACGGCTTCCTCGCGATCACGTCCGGGTGATCCGGACCGCGCTCGCGCATGCAGAAGAACGACTCGTTGTAGTTCGGCTTGCGCGCCACCTCCACCTTGGTGTGGCGATGCATGCTCTCGTTGACGAACATGTAGCCGATGTTGTCCCCGTTCAACTTGATCTCGCGCTTCTTCTCCACCGGCAGCGCATGCACGCGCCGCGAAGCCTCGAAGGCGCCGTCGATGAGCGCCTGCGGAACGCCGTGGTTCTCGATGTAGAAGAAGCCGACGTTCTCGCAGACGTCGCGCAGCGCGCCCGCGAGTTCCTCAAGCGCGCCCGGCGCGCCCGCGAGATAGGGGCCCAGGTCGAGTCCCGGAACCGGGTTGGCGGCGAGGGTCTTGGCGGCTTGGGGCATGAACTCCTCCGTTACGGAACATGACTGCTGTTGTTGCTCTGGCCGGCGAGCAACATCAGTCGAGGCGTATGTTCGCCCCGGAGATGATCGCACCCCACTTCTGGCGCTCCGCGCGGATGTGCAGGTCGAACTCGCGCGGCGTCGATGCGGCGACGTCGGCGCCCATCGCGGCGAAGCGCTGCCGGAACTCCGCGCCGCCGAGGATCTTCACGAGCGCGGCATTGAAGCGCGCGATCACGGCGTCAGGCGTGCCGGCCGGCGCGAGGAGCCCGAACCAGGCCGAGGCCTCGAAACCGCCCACTCCGCTCTCCTCGAAAGTGGGAACGTCAGGCAGCGCGATGAGCCGCTTCTTCCCGGCGACGCCGAGCGCTCGCAGGCGGCCCGACTGCACGTGACCGACCACTGTGGGCGGGTTGGTGAAATTGCCGTCGACCTGGCCCGCCAGCGCATCCTGCATGGCGGGCCCTGCCCCCTTGTACGGCACGTGCAGAAGCTTCACCTTCGCCGTCTGCATGAACAACTCCAGGGCAAGGTGCGCGACCGAGCCATTGCCCGCCGAGCCGATCGACAGGGCGCCCGGCCGCTCTCGCGCCGCAGAGAGGAACTCGGCGAGCGTCGCGGCCCGCTTCGGATGCACGACCAGGATCTGCGGCATGTCGGCGAGCCTGGACACCGGCGCGAACGCCTCCGCCGGATTGAACGGCATGGTGCGATACAGGAACTCGTTGATCGCGAGGGGGCTCGCCGAAGACATCAGCAGCACCTGCCCCGTCGGGGCCGATTTCGCGACGACGTCCGCGCCGACATTGCCACCAGCGCCGGCACGATTCTCGACGATGACCGGCTGGCCCAGGGCCTTCGCGAGTTCCTCCGAGAGGGCGCGCGCGAGCAGGTCGGTGATGCCGCCGGGCGGAAAAGGCGCGACGATGCGCACGGCGCCGCCGGCCGCAGGCTGGGCCGCCGCGCCAAGCGGAAAGGCGACGAACAGGACCAGCAGGAATGTCTTGATGCGGTTCAAGGCTGCTCCTCCAGGGGATACGACCACGGGTTCACGCGCTCGGCGGTCCGTTCCTGGGGATCCCACTCGTGCCAATGGTCCCACATGAACTCGCCGCTGCGCTGGGCCGCATCGCGCAACGCGGCAAGGTCGAGGCCGGGGATCACGCGCCCGCTCATGCATATCCTGCCGTCGACGATCACCGTGTCCACGTCGTCGCCCACCCCGCACTCGACCAGCGAGCGGATCGGGTCGCGCACGGGGCCGTATCGCAGGGTGTCCCGGCCGGAAAGGTCGATCAGGACGATGTCCGCCTTCGCCCCCGGCGCGAGGCGCCCGAGGTCGTCGCGGCCCAGCGACGTCGCCCCGCCCAGGGTCGCCGCGGAGAACACTTCCGGCGCCGACGCCGAGGCGATGTCCCCTGCGGCAACCTTGCCGAAGTATGACGCGGTGCGCATCTGCATGATCATGTCGCGCGGGTAGGTATCGCTGCCCAGCGTGAGGTTCACACCAGCCTCCCGATAGCGCTTCCAGTGATGCAGGTGGCGAGCGCGCCGCACGAGGTTGATCGCGCAGTGCGACACCGTGCAGCCGTGAGCGCCCATGCGCTCGATGTCCCGCCCGCCGGAATAGGCGAGCTTCGGGTTCTCGGCGACGAAATTGCCGTGGCCGATGTTCAGCCGGGGGCCGAGATCGAGCAGCCCGAGCTGCTCCAGATACTCGATCGGCGTCGCGAGCCTGCGCCGCACCGTGTCGTAGAACTCCCAGATGCTGTACGCACCGTGCGTCGCCACCGGCACGTCGAGCTCCCGCGCGACATTCAGCGTCGCTTCGAGCTGAATGCGCGAGGCAGTGTCGATGCCGCTCGGCACGAGGATCGCCCGCGCACGGCCCCCGAGGGTGCCATCAATGCGCTTCGCGAACTCCACCGCCTGATCGAACAGCCTGGCGCCGGTTTCGGCATCCTCGACCCACTCGATGCGCCCCCCTTCGCCCGTGGTCCATCGGCCGCCGCCGTAGCCCGCGCCGAGGTAGCCGCGCAGCCCGAAGCGCTCGAGGCTGCGCGCAAGCGCTTCCTGGACGTGTACCCGTGCGCCGAACTCGACGAAGGTGGTGATACCGTTGCGCAGCAGTTCGACGACGGTGTAGTCGGTGAACTCGCCCACCACGGAGGCCGCCTCGCGGCCCGGCGGCGCGTATCGGGGATCACCGGCGATGAAAGTGCCCTTGCGCGGCACGGTGTACTCGAAGAACGGCTGCCCGAAGTAATCGGCGCGGCCGGTGTCGGCGATCAATCTGCCGGGCGCGCGGTGCCCGCAATGCACATGGGTGTCGATGAAGCCGGGCGCCACGAGCTTGCCATTGGCGTCGATGACGCGATCCGCGTGCCCTTCGAACTTCCTGCCTGCGAAGAGGATGGCGTCGCCCTCGAACGCGACCTCGCCGCCCGGAATCAGCGTGTGCGAGCCTTTCGCGTGCCCCACCACCCAGCCGCCACGAATCACGGTTCTCATGCACACCTCGTCGATGCGCGGACCTGCCTGCAGGTCATCGGCCGGGACGGCTCGATGTACCCGTCGACCCCGGGACACCGGCGATCCGGCGCCGTCACTGGGGCTTCGCGCCGGATTCCTTCACCGCGCGGGACCATTTCTGGATCTCCTGGGCGATGAACTGGCCGCTCTGCTCGGGGCCCATGATCATCGGTGTCCCGCCCTGCTTCGCCAGTTCCACCTTCGTGGCGTCTTCGCGCAGGTAGGCGTTGACCACCTCGTTCAGGCGCGCCACGATCTCGCGTGGCGTGCCGGCCGGCGCGAGCAGCGCGAACCACGAGACGCCGACCATGTCCGGGAAACCGAGCTCCCGGAAGGTGGGCACTTCGGGCAGCAGTTCGGTGCGTTCCGGCGAGGTCACCGCGAGTGCGCGCAGCCGGCCACTGCGGATATGCGGCAGCACGCCCGGCAGGTTCTCGAGGTCCACGTCGACGTGGCCGGCAATCAGGTCGGCGATGGCGGGCGCCGCGCCCTTGTAGGGCACGATGGTGATCCGGGTCTTCGTCTGGATGCCGAACCACGCGGTCATCACATGGTGGATGGTGCCCATGGCGGGTAGCGCGAAGCGCAGCGCCTCAGGATTCGCCCTGGCGTACTCGACCACCTCCTTGACCGTCTGAGCACGGAATCCCGCATGGGCCACCATCACGATGGGCGCCGCCGCCAGCGTCGCCACCGGCGTGAAATGCTTCGCCGTGTCGTAGGGCGCGTTGCCCATCATGCTGGGCCCCACTGCAAGCGGCCCGTTCGAGCCCACCAGCAGCGTGTAGCCGTCCGGCGCCGCCTTGGCCACCGCGTCGGTGCCGATCATGCCGCCCGCGCCGCTGCGGTTCTCGACAGGGAAGGGTTGTCCCAGGGCCTTTTGCAGGCGTTCCGAGATCATGCGCGCAAGGATGTCGTTGTTGCCCCCGGGCGGGAAGGCGACGACGAGGCGCACCGGCCGCGCCGGGTAGGCCTGCGCGAAGACCGTAGCGGAACACGCTAGCGCGAGAAGCGCCGCGGCGATGCGCGGGACGAACCTCATGCCTCGACTCCTGCGGACGGACTTGGGAGTTTAGTCGATGGCAATCCGAATGCCGGCTCGTTTCGCTCTCTTGAAATCGGCCCGCCAGCAGATCCGGCGGATTCTCCTCAGGACACGGGCCAGAGTGGCTTGATGTGCTGGTCCAGACCGGAATCCCGGGCGATCCGGCGCCCGCGGACGGCGGCTTCGAGCAACGCGCGCTTCTCGTCTATGCTGACCACGGTCCCGTTCTCCATCAGCACGCGGCCGTTGCAGATCACGGTATCCGCGCCGCCGCGGCTGGCATGCACCAGGTTCGCGATCGGGTTGAGCACCGGCTGCCAGTCCGGGCGCTGGGTGTCGAAGAGGGCGAGGTCGGCCTTCATGCCGGCGGCGAGCGCGCCGATCTCGTCCTCCCAGAGCGTCGCGCGCGCGCCGTTGAGCGTCGCCATCTCGAGCACCGTCTCGGGCCGCATCACGGTCGGATCGAGGCGCTGCGAGCGGGCGCCGCCGGCTGCGAGGTACATCTGGCGCACGATGTCGACGAAGTTGCTCGACATCGCGCCGTCGGAGCCGAGCGCCACCGCGACGCCCATCTCCAGCATCTCGGGAAAGCGCCCGAACTCGATGCTGCCCATGCCGAGCCGGAATCCGGTCGAAGGCGTGCACGAGACCTTGAGCCCGTGGCGCACGCAGAGGGCGAACTCTCTCGGGCTTGCCCAGCCCATGTGGATCAGCAGGACGTTCGGACCGAGCGCGCCGATCTTCTCCATCCGCTCGACGTCCGGCATGCCGAACTTGACACGCGAGGCGACGACCTCGTCGCGCGCTTCCGACGTGTGCAGGACCAGCCCGACACCGAGCTGGTCGGCCTTCTGCTTGGCGCCGCGCATCAGGTCGTCGGAACAGACCGCCGGTATGCGCAATCCGAACCACGCGCGCAACCGCCCGCCGTGCGTGCCGTTGAATCGCCGGACCGCGGCCTCCGAGCGCGACAGCGCCTCCCCGGTCGACTCCCTCGGCACGTGCGACGGCACGTCGCCGATCGAGGTGCTGTGGACGTCGAATGCGATCCGCGCGATCACGCCGCGCAGCCCGCTCTCGCCCACGGCCCGCGCCATCTGCTCCGGGAAGTAGTTCCCCGGGTCGACGAAACAGGTCGTGCCGGCACGGATCATCTCCAGGTGGCAATTGATCGATGCCCAGTACGCATCCTCGGCGGTCAACTGCGCCTCGTAGCCATAGAGGCGCTGGAACAGGTGCACGGGCAGGTCGCAGCAGTCGGCGAGTCCGCGCCCGAGCTGCTGCGAGTTGTGCACGTGTGTATCGATCAGGCCGGGCAGCACCAGCTTGCCGCGGGCGTCGATGGTCTTCTCCGGTCGGAAGCGCGAGGCAATGTCGGCGGTCTTGCCGACCTCGATGATGCGATCGCCCTCGATCGCGACGGCGCCATCGCTGATGATGCGCCGCTCGCCGTCCATCGTGACCAGCCAGTCCGCGTGCGCGACGAGCAGGCGACTCGGCGGATCGTGAGGCGCGGAAGCATTCGCCGTCATGGCGGCGCCTAGTTGTTGAACTTCAGGTCGAGTCGCTTGGCGAGGTCGCGGAAGCTCGCGACATCGGCGTTGATGCGGCCGGCAAACTGCGCGGGAGTGCCTCCGCCCGGCGTCATGCCGACGCCTGCCAGGCGATCGACGACCTCCTTCTGCGCGAGCACGCTGTTGATCGCGGCGCCGGCGCGCTTCAGCACTGCATCGGGTGTACCGGCCGGAAACGCAAGTCCGTGCCAGCCGACACGATCAAAGCCGTTGAAACCGAGTTCAAGCGCCGTGGGAAGGTCCGGCAGCATCGGCACTCGTGCCGGCGCATTGGTGACCAGGGCTTTGAGGCGCCCCGAGCGGATGTCCTCAAGCACGCCGAAATCGGTGAACAAGGCCTCGACACGACCGGCGAGCACGTCCAGCTTGGCTTGCGCGCCGCCCTTGTAGGGTACGTGCAGCAGGGAAATGCCCGCCAACCCTGCAAACAGTTCCGTCGTCAGGTGCGGCGTGCTTCCCGGCCCGTAGCTGGCGTAGCTCACCTTGCCGGGGTTCTTCTTCGCGTGCTCGATGAACTCCCGCAGGTTCGACGCGGGGAACGATGGCGGCGCCACCAGCACTGCCGGCACGAGCGCGATCGGCGCAAGCAGCGAGAAGCTCGTCACCGGGTCGAAGCCCACGGCGGGATCGGTGACCGGCAGTGCGACGTTCGTGCTCGAGTTGATGAGGATCATGGTGTAGCCGTCGGGCGCGGCCTGCAATCCGGCGCGCACGCCGATCCTGCCACCCGCGCCGCCGCGATTGTCGACGATGATGCTCGTCTTCATCTCGGCCGCGAGCCGTTCGGCGACGATGCGGCCCGCGGAATCGCTGGAGCCGCCCGCGGGCCACGGCACGATCATGCGAACGGGCTTCGAGGGATACTCGTCGGCCATCGCGGCCGGCAGCCATGCCCCGGCGCACGCGGCGAGGATGTACGCCATGACGCGGGCGTGGGTCTGTCCATGGTTCATGGTCATGTCGTTTCCCTTTCGGATTGGAGACGGTCGAATCGGACGCGATGCCCGGACGATTCTGTTGGCCGTGTCCACTCGCGTCAACGACGCGATGACCCATCGAAACGCCGGCACGCCGCCGCGGCAAGCAACGAGGAATCGGATGCGACCCATGCAGTCAATGCGCGCTCTCATGGTGCGATTCGCCACCCGCATGCGCGCCCGCGGTGCACCGATTCCCGCTAAGCCCTAGACTCCGTCTTGTCCGTGCCGCGGTACAGGGCCGCGAACTTGCGCTGCACTGCGTCGGCGTGCGCCGCGAGCGCGGCGGCGTCGCGGAGTCCTGCTGCAGTGTCTGGCGGACGCGCGTCGGCACGTAGCGGATCTCCAGGCCGATCCTGCGGTCGCGCGAGCCGTTGGGCGCGGAGCCATGCACCAGCTTGATGTCATGCAGCGAGATCTCGCCCGGCCGCAGCACGATGTCGACCGCCCTGGATTCATCGACCTGGACCGAGATCTCCTGGCCGCGCGTGAGCAGGTTGTCCTGGTGGAACGTGTCGACGTGCGTCCCGGGGATCACCCTCATGCAGCCGCTCTCGACGTTGCTGTGGTTGATCGCGACCCAGGCCGTGACGACCTCCTCCGGATCGAGCCCCCAGTAGGTCGCGTCCCGGTGCCACGACACGAAACCCGCGCTGCCGGGCTCCTTGATGAAGAAGCTGGTCGTCCAGCAGAGGATGTCGGGGCCGACCAGGTCCTCGACCACGTCGACGATCGCCGGATGGTGCACGATCCGGTCGGCCTCTGCGCCAATGTGGAAGCATACCCGTGTCGAGGATCCCCGTTCCCGCTTCGACTTGCGATCCTTCCCGCCGTGGCATGTGTATTGCTATCTCAATACCACGTATATTCCAGCGTGCGTCTACATTCCCCGGGGAGCAACCATGAAGCGAGCCATTTCCAAGTCCGGCCTTTGGGCGGTTGGCGCCATCGCGCTTGCCACCTCCGGGTTTGCCGCCGCCCCTGCTTTCGCGCAGTCGATCAAGATCGGCGCGCCCCTCGCGCTCTCGGGCGGCCTCGCCGACGAGGGCAAGAAACAGCAGGCGGCCTACGAGCTGTGGCTCGAGCGCATCAACGCGGCGGGCGGCATTTCCGTGGGCGGCAGGAAGATGAAGGTGGAACTCGTCACCTACGACTACCAGACCAACGAGCAGCGCGCGCAACAGCTCGCCGAGAAGCTGATCGTGGACGACAAGGTGAACTTCCTGACCGCGCCCTTCGGCTCCGGGCACACCAAGGTGGTGGCCGGCGTCGCGGAGCGCTACGGCGTGCCGATCATCGCGGTCGCCTCTGCCGAGCCGGTGCACAACCAGGGCTACAAGAACCTGTTCGGCACGCTGGCGCCCAGCGGAGGCCTCGTCGACTCGATGTACACCTACGTGAAGGAGAAGGCTCCCTCGGCGAAGAAGATCGCCATCGTCGGCCGCGACGACGTGTTCCCGAAGATCATGGCCACGCTCATGGCGGGCGCGGCGCAGAAGAACGGCTTCCAGGTGGTGCACCAGAGCCTGTATCCGGTCGGATCGCTCGACCACGCGAGCGCGATCACCGCGATCCGGGCGGCCGCGCCAGACTGGATCTACGTCACCGGCTACACCAAGGACCTGGTGCTCTTCCGCAAGCAGATGAGCGACCTCAAGGTGGAAGCGCCGATCATCACCATGATCACGGGCCCCGCCTACCGCGAGTTCGTCGATAGCCTCGGTCCGCTCGCCGAGAACGTGACCAGCGCCACCTGGTGGCACCACGCCACGCCCTACAAGGGCGACGACGTGTTCGGCACCACGCAGGCCTTCTTCGATGCGGTGCGCAAGAAGACCGGCCAGGACCCCGACTACGTGCATGCGTCCTCCGCCGCCGCGCTCATCGCGCTGCAGAAGGCGATCGAGACGGCCGGCACGCTCGACCGCGACAAGGTGCGGCAGGCGCTCACCGAGATCGAGATCAGCACGTTCTACGGGCCGATCAAGTTCCGCGCGGACGGCATGAATTCGGTGCGCAACCTGCCGATCATCCAGGTACAGTCCGGCAAGCCGGTCGTGCTCTATCCGCCCGAGGTGAAGCAGGGCGACCTGCGCACCATGAAGAAGTAGGACGCCGCAACCGAAGCCGGAGGATCCGCATGCCGAAGCTCCTCACCGAAGCGCAGGTCGACCAGTTCCGCACGCGGGGCCACGTCCACCCGTTTTGCGCGTTCAGCGCCGAACAGGCGGCGGAGTACCGCCGCCGCATCGAGGCCTACGAGGCGCAGGCCGGCCACGACGCCAACCGCACGCTGAAGATCAAGGGTTACCTTGCCTTTCCGTGGCTCCTGGAAATCGCGAAGAATCCGGCGATCCTGGACGCCGTGGAGGACATCATCGGCCCGGACATCCTGCTCTTCGGCGCGTCGATCTTCGCCAAGAACGGGCGCGACCCGCGCTACGTCTCGTGGCACCAGGACTCGGCCTACTTCGGGCTCGATCCGCACCAGGAGATCACCGCCTGGGTCGGCTTCACGGAGAGCACCGTCGAGAAGGGCTGCCTGAAGGTGCTGCCCGGCTCGCACCTCGGTCCCGACCTGCGTCACGTGGAAACCTACGCGAGCGACAACATGCTCGCCAAGGGCCAGTCGATCGAAGGCATCGACGAGTCGCAGGCGGTGCACGTGGAGGTCAAGGCGGGCGAGTTCTCCCTGCACCACGAACGCACCGCGCACGCCTCGGGCCCCAACCGTTCGGACGACCGGCGCATCGGCTTCGCGTTCTTCTTCATCCCCACGCACGTGCGCTCCCTGCACGGCCGCAAGCAGGCCACGCTGGTGCGCGGCGTCGACACCTACGGCCACTGGGATCCGGATCACCTGCCGCGCCACGACCTCGATCCGCTGTCCATGAAGCAGCTTTCGGCGGCCTGGGGCGACTACAAGGACGGCGAAATCAGGCAGGCCGCCGACATGGCGATCGAGTAGTCGACGCGGGCGGCACCGGTGACGACCCGCGTCGAGTACGGCATCCCGACGGACAAGGAGGCGGTCCAGATCCGCCTCGGCATCGAGCGCGGCCTTTTCCGGCGTGAAGGCCTCGACCTGTCGCTCAAGATCGTGTTCGGCGGCCCCGAGATCGCCTCGCGCTACGACGCCGGCACGCTGAAGATCGGCGAGCTCGGCTCGCCCCCCGCCACCACTGCGCTCGCGAAGGGGGCACGCTTCCGCATCGTCGCAAGCGGCGTGCGGCGCCGTGCCCTGCAGAGCGTGGTCGCGCATCCGGGCATCCGCGACTGGGCCGCGCTCCGCGGCACTACGGTCGCGGCGCTTTCGATCGGCAGCTGCAGCTACTGGTTCATGCGCACGGTGCTCGCGCACCACGGCCTCGACCCTGACAAGGACGTGACGCTGGTCGGCCTGGGGTCGCGCTATCCGCGGGTGCTGGAGCTGTTCGCCTCGGGCGAGCTGCAGGCGGCGGTGCTCTCGGAGCCCAACCTCTCGATGGGCGAGGACGGGGGGCAGTTCCGCGTCCTGCAGCGCCTGACGGATCCCGAGTTCTGCCCGACGATGCAGTGGACGGTCACGGTGGCGAATGAAGACGTCATCGCGCGCGAACCGGAACTCGTGCGCGCGGTGCTGCGCGGCTGCGTGGCAAGCTACCGCTACGCGGCCGCGAATCCGGACGAACTCGCCGCGTTCGGCGCCGCGTACTACGGCATCGCGCGCGAGACGATGGCGAAGTCCATCCGCCGCGAGGCAGAGGACCTGCACAGCGAAGGAGAGATCGACATGACCGGGCTCCAGCAGGCGATCGACCTGCAGCGGCGACTCGGCGCCTTCGAGGCGCCGCTCGATCCCGCCGTGATCACGGACCTGCGCTTCCTGCCTTCGCGCACGCCGCTGGAGGCGACTGCCGGATGAATCCGACCACCGGCGCCGCAATGCCGGTTTCCGCCGCCGCGATCGACGAATGGGGCGGCGGTGGCGTTCGCGAAGCGAAGCCGAGCATCGCGTGGACGAAGGACATGCCATGACGCCCTCGTTCGAGGACATCGAGTCCCTCGCGGCACGCATCCCCGACGGCGCGACGGTCAGCCTGCCTTCGGCGTTCTCGGGCGACATCAGCGGCGCGTCGATGGCCGCGACGCGCGCCCTGATCCGGCGCGGCATCCGCGGCCTGCACCTCGTCTGCGTGCCGGGCGGCAGCCTGCAGGCCGACATGCTGATCGGCGCGGGCTGCGTGGCGAGCATCGAGACGGGATCGATGCTGCTCTACGAGTACGGGCCGGCCAGCCGGTTCGTGGAGGCGCAACGCAACGGCAGCATCGAAGTGCTCGACAGCACCTGCCCGGCCATCCACGCCTCGCTCATCGCCGGAGAGAAGGGGCTGCCGTTCCTGCCGATGCGCGGCCTGCTGGGCTCCGACATACTTCGCCACCGCGGAGACCGGTGGCGCACGATCGACAATCCGTTCTCGAAGGACGACCCGATCGTACTGATTCCCGCGCTGCGCCCGGACGCGACGATCCTGCACGTGCCGCTGGCGGACCGGCAAGGCAACATCTGGATCAGCCAGCGCACCGAGTTCCAGACCCTTTGCCGCGGCGCCGGAATGGCGCTCGTCACGTTCGAAGCCGTCTTCGACGGCGACCTGCTCGACGACCGGCACATGGCGCCGGGAACGGTGCCCTCGATGTACGTCACCGCGCTGTCGCACCAGCCGAGGGGCAGCTGGCCGCTGCTCGGCGGGCCCGGCCTGCCGGAGGATGCGGCACACCTGCGCGAGTACGCCGAGTCCGCGAAGACCGACGCCGGATTCCGGCAGTACCTTCAACGACACGTCCTGGATGAACGGCAGCCCGCATGAACTCCACCGGGCCGGCATTCCTCGTCAGCACGATTGCCCGCATGCTTGCCGGGCGCAAGCACGTGGCCGTCGGCGCGAACTCGCCCATCCCCGCCTCGGCCGCACTCCTTGCCCGAGCCCTCTCGGGCGGCACGATGCGCGTCAGCATCATCGGCAGCCGGCGCTTCAGCAGCTTTACCGGGCTTGCCGACCTCTTCGACTGCGCCACAACCGGCCGGCTCGACGGGTTCTTCCTCAGCCCGGGCCAGATCGACGGACAGGCGAACATCAACATGATCGGCGTCGGCGAGTACCCGCGCATGAAGGTCCGCTGGCCCGGCTCGCACGGGTCGCCGCTCGTGTACCTGATGATTCCCAACATCATCCTCTTTCGCCCCGACCACCTGCGGCGCACGCTGGTGCCGCAGGTGGACTTCATCTCGGCGCCCGGGACCAGCCCGCCCAACGTCTTCCGGCCCGGCGGACCTTCGGCCCTCGTCACCTCGCTCGCCGCTTTCGCCTTCGATCGCACCCGAGCGCGGTTCCGTCTCGACACCGTGCACCCCGGTCACACCGAGGCCGAGGTCCGCGAGAACACGGGGTTCGAGTTCGACCTCTCGCCGGACCTGCGCGAGACACCGCCGCCTCGCGTCGATGATCTGCGCGCGATCGCCGACGTGGCGGGCCCCGAGGTCGCCGAGATCTATCCGCAGTTCGCCGAGCGCCTCGTCGCCGAGGCGCTTGCGGCCTGCCCTGCCGTTCCCGCATGACGCGCGCCGCCCACAGGAGAAACACAATGACCGTATTCCGATTCGCACTGACGATCGCGGCCTTCGCCACCGCGTTGAGCGCCGCGTCCATGGATGCGTCCGCGCAGGCCAAGCCGTTCTACGAGGGGAAGACGATCTCGATGATGAACAACTACCCGCCGGGCGGACCGTCGGACATCGAGGGACGGCTGTTTGCCCGCTACCTGCCGAAGTACATCCCGGGCAATCCGACGATCGTGTTCAAGAACATGGGGGGCGCCGGAGGTCTGACGGCGTTCAACTGGCTTGCCGAGGTGGCGAAGCCGGACGGCCTGACGACCAGCTTCTACACCTGGAACCCGGTGATCCAGCTCGTCGAGGACCCGGCGCTGCGGGTGCCCTTCCACAAGTTCGTGTTCGTCGCGGGCGTTTCGGCGCCGGTCGTGGCCTTCATCCGCAAGGACGTGGAGCCGGGCATTAACGGGCCGTCGGATTTCCTCAAGGCGCGCAACTTCAAGATCGCCGGGTTGAGCGACGTGCAGCTGCACGACGTGCGCCATCGCATCAGTCTCGACCTGCTGCTCGGGCCGGTGTACCAGAACGTGACCGGCTTCGCCGGT
>SXGU01379918.1_pt1 | contig 13012 bp, 11 predicted proteins | sample 3174531 | NCBI WGS metagenome assembly SXGU01 (sample SAMN11356863, study PRJNA531348) | freshwater metagenome | isolation source: freshwater sample F1-140 | place: China: Fuxian Lake, Yuxi | collected 2017-12-25 | reverse complement strand
CCATCGCCCGTTCCGCGCCGACGACTGGCTGCTGTACGACCAGCACCCCATCTCCACGGGCGGGGCGCGCGGCCTCGCCGGTGGCGCCATCTACACCGCCGACGGTCACCTCGCGGTGAGCGTGGTGCAGGAAGGGCTCGTGCGGGTGGGACAGCGATGAAGCGGCGGCTCGTCGCGGTCGCCGTGGCCGGCGTGTCGCTGCTGGCCGCGTGCTCGAACGACGAGGAGGTGCTCACCTCCACCACATCGACCACGGTCGCCGACACGGCCATCCCCGAGACCACCACCGCCGACACGCTGCCGCCACGCACCCTGCCGCCCACCACCCCCTCCACCTCGACCATTCCGCTCACCGAGGGTTCGGTCACGTTCACGAAGTTCGCCGACGGCATGGTGAAGCCGGTCGACCTGGCCAGCCGCGGCGACAACGTCTACTCCGTCGCACAACAGGACGGTCGGGTGGTGGTGATGAGCAACGGCACGGTGAGCATGCCGATGCTCGACATCGCCCGGCAGATCTCCACCGGGAACGAACAGGGTCTGCTCGGGCTTGCGTACCACCCGACGGAGCCGCTCGCCTACGTCGACTACACCCGCGCCGATGGCGACACCGTGATCGCCGAGTTCGCGGTGAACGACGACGGCTCGTTCGATGCAGCGAGCGAACGCGTGGTGATGACGATCGACCAGCCGTATGCGAACCACAACGGCGGCGAGCTCACATTCGGCCCCGAGGGCTTGTTGTACATCGGCCTCGGCGACGGTGGCGCAGGTGGCGACCCGGAACGGCGGGCGATGGACCTCGGTTCGCTGCTCGGCAAGATCCTGCGCATCGATCCGCTCGCGTCGGGCGACCAGCCGTACACGGTGCCGGCCGACAACCCGTTCGTCGGGGTCGAGGGTGCGCTCCCCGAGATCTGGTCGTACGGGCTGCGCAACCCATGGCGGTTCTCGTTCGACGCGGCGACCGGTGACCTGTGGATCGCCGACGTCGGCCAGAACGCGTGGGAAGAAGTGAACGTGGCCCTCGCCGACGACGGCGGCGGGCGCGGCGTGAACTTCGGGTGGAGCGCCATGGAGGGCAACCACCCGTTCAACACCGACCAGTCGGCCGAGGGCGCGCAGGCACCGCTGTGGGAGTACGCCCACGGCGACGACGGCTGCTCGGTCAGCGGCGGCACCGTGTACCGCGGCAACGCCATCCCGTCGCTCGTCGGCTGGTACGTGGTCACCGACTACTGCTCGGGCAAGGTGTGGGCCTTGCGCGCTGACGGCACCGTGCTGCTGTTGGGCGTGGTGCCCGGCAACCCGAGCGCCATCGTCACCGGCCCCGACGGCGAGCTGTACGTGCTGGCCCACAGCGAGGGCGTGGCGTACCGCATCGACCCGGCGTAGGCACTATCGCCGGCCTGCGAATGGGCATAGGGTGCCGCCCATGAGGGGCCGACCGGTCGTCGCGGCGTTGCTGACGCTGCTGCTGGTCGCGTGCGCCACCGACGGCACCGACACGGCGCCCACGCCCGGCGTGTCGACGGTGGCCACGACGGCACCCGGGTCGACGGTCGACGCCACCACCGACCCACCTGCCACCACCGACCCGACCACCAGCACGACGGCTGCCAGCATCGACGACAGTCCGGCGCGGTACTCCACCGACGACCTGCCGCTCGATGCGCCGTGCGAGATGACGCCCGTACCCGCCGCCGGCCAGACCACGTTCGTGTTCGAAGGGCGCCTGTGGGCGCTGGACGGGCTGGGTGAGTTCAGCTGTCTCGCCGACCTCGATGGCCGCAACCCGTCCTGGATCCAGTGGAGCCCCGATGGCGACGAGGTGCTCATCGGCCCCGATGTCGTGTTGCGCGACGACGGCCGCTTCGTCGAGACCGGCTACTTCCCCGACAACCGCGCACTCCGCTGGTCGGAACCCACCGGCAAGGCACTCATCGCCCCGAACGCGCAGACCGGCCACCTCATCTGGCGCAACGCGCACGACAGCACCGAACGCATCGACGTGTCGTTCATGGCACGCACCACGAGCGCCGTGTACCACCCCGCCGGCAAGCACATCGTCGCCGCCGGCGAGGGCAACGACGGTCTGGGCGAGGGCATCTTCCTCGCGAGCAACCGCGGCGCCAATGCCACCCGCCTCGGCTCGATCGAGCACGGCGAGGTCACGGGGCTGGCATTCGACGCGACGGGCGACTCCTTCACGTTCCTGCACCGCCACCCCGACGGCACCACCGAGGTGCACCGCTACACACTGCCGTTCGACCAGCTCGACACGCTCCAGACCTACACGGGCGAGTCGGCCACCGGCCTCATCACGAGTGCGGCCGACCCGTTCGCCGCGGCGTGGGTGGTGGGCGACGGCACCAGTGGGAATCGGGTCGAGCTGTCCAGCTCGTCGAGTTTCGGTGTGGTGCGCATGGCGCTGCCCACCGAGTCGGTGTTCACCCCGCTGTCGTGGTTGCCCGGCGAGCGCCTGCTCGTCGGCGCGCGTGCGGCCGGTACCGGCGCCGACTCGGCCTACGACGTGTGGCAGTGGTCGAACGGCCAGTCGGCGCGCATCATCGACGGGATCAGTGCCGCCGCCGCCCGCACACCCCACGCCCCGTACGTGGAGCTGAACATCATCGTCGGCTCGGGGTTCGGTTGATGACCTCCACGCTCGGCCGGTCGGCCGAACACCAACGGCTGGCGCCGATCGCTGTCAGAGAATCCGGCCGCATCGGCCGCATTTCCTGACAGCGGTCGTCCTTCGGGTCAGGCGACGCGTTCGAAGTGCACTTCGCGGCGAGCCGGGTCGGCGCGCACCAGCTTCACCCGGCACTCGTCGCCCGGGTGCAACCCCTTCGCCTTCACCTTCGTCACCACCGCCACGTCGGTGAGTTGGATCTTGCTCACGTCGTCGTCGTCCTCCACCACCACGGCGAGGTAGGTGTGACCCTCGTGACCCTCGAGCATCACGGCCTCGGCGAGGTCGATGACGGCCCGGTCGATCTGCCCCGCCTTCGAGGCAGCCCGCGCCATCGCTGCCGGCAACTCCGTCAGCGATGCCGCCACGTGCTCGGGCACCGGACGCCCGTTCGCGACGGCCAGCACCGTGGCGACCACGTAGCGATCGGCCAGACGGCGCAGGGGTGCGGTGGTGTGGGCGTAGGTGGCGGCCACGGCCGAGTGCCACGGCACCACTCCCTCGGTGTGCGTCACGTACGTCGCGCCACCGCCGGCCCGGCGCACGGCCAGCATGAACGCGGCGTGCTTCGGGTCGTTGGGGTCGAGTGAGCGCGAGTACACCTCCAGCGGCTGGTGCTTCGGCCAGTCCATGCCGAACGCGTGCGCCGTGTGCCGCAACCGCCGCACGGCTCGCTCGTCGGGCTCGGGCATCACACGGAACAGCCCGGTGCCAGCCCGCTGCATGGCGTCGGCCACGGCCATGTTCGTGGCGAACGACAGCGCCGCATTCGCCGTCTCGCTGGCCAACCGCGGGCGGAACGCAAGGCGGTAGCCGTGCGTGTTGCGTTCCACCACCTGTTCCGGCGGGTCGACGGGCGCGGCACCGCGAGCAACTTCGGCGGCCTCCATGCGCCGTGCGAACTCGGCGAACCCCACCGGTAGGTCGGAGGCCTGCACCGAGTCGTACGCGAGCTTGGCGCGGCTGCGCACGATGGCTCGCTCGGCACCGTCGAGGCGGACCGAACCGTCGGGGCCCAGCCGCACGTGGAACACCACCGCCGGCCGTGGGCCGTCGGGCAGCAGGCTCGCCGCCCCCTCCGACAGCACCGGCGGGTACAGGCCCGCCTTGCCGTCGGGCAGGTACAGCGTCATCGCCCGCTGCCACGCCTCGGTGTCGATGGCGTCGCCGTCGCGCACGAACCAACCGACATCGGCGATGGCGTACTGCAGCAACAGGTCGTCGCCGCTGCTGCTGATGGCGAACGCCTGGTCGAGGTCGGTGCTGCTGGCCGGGTCGAGTGTCACGAACGGCACGTCGGTGCGATCGACGTGCTCCGTGGGCGCGCGACGCGCCGCCTCGGCGGCGGCCTCGAGCACCGCGTCGGGGAACCCGACCGGCACCTGGAACTGGTGGCGGATCTGCGCGATGCCCGCATCGAGTGCGTGCGTGGTGTCGCGCAGCGACCGCATCAGAACACGACGGGGACGTTGCGCGGGCCGCGCACCTGACCACCTGCCCAGGTGACGAGTGCGGGGTCCTTCAGCTCGAAGTCGGGGATGCGCGTGATGAACTCCTCGATCGCCACCCGCAGCTCCATGCGTGCCAGGTTCGACCCGGCGCAGCGGTGGATACCGGCACCGAACGCGACGTGGCGGTTGTTCTCGCGGTCGAGGATCACCTTGTCGGGATCGGGGAACTGCTCGGGGTCGCGGTTCGCGGCCGGGAAGTTCATCAGGATGCGGTCGCCGGCCTTCATCGGGCAACCGTTGAACTCCACGTCGTGCGACAGGCGGCGGGCCATGGTGACCGGCGCGTACGCACGCAGCAGTTCCTCGATGGCGGTGGACCACAGGTCCTTGTCGGCGGCGAGCAGGCGGCGACGGTCGTCGGGGTGGGTGGCCAGGTGCCACATCGACGAACCGATCGACGACCAGGTGGTGTCGATGCCGGCGATGAGCAGCAGCGCGCACATGCCCATCACGACCGAGCGCTCGATCGGCTGACCGTCGTGCTCGGACTGCAGCAACTCGCTGATGAAGTCGTCGGTGGGATTGGCGATGCGCTCGTCGAGTGCACCCGTCAGGTACTGCAGGATGCCGGTGATGCCGCGCATGCGCCGCTCGGGGTCGTTCGCGAACTCGAGCACGTCGCGCACCCACTCGGTGAACGTCGACGACATCGACTCGGGCACACCGAGGATGTGCGCGATGACGCGTACCGGGATCTGCTGTGCGTACTCGGCTGCGGCATCGACCTCACCGCGGGCGATGAACCCGTCGACCAGCGTGCGGCACAGGTCGCGCGTGTAGATCTCGTACTCGGCCACACGGGCCGGACTCATCGTGGGCAGCACGAGGCGACGGGTCCAGGTGTGCAACGGCGGGTCGGCGCTGATGGGCGGCACGCCGTTGGCGAGCAGCGGCGGCGGCCCATCGGGGTCGCCCACACCAGCCGGCGGCGGGACCACGGAGATGCCGTTGCCCGACGGGAAGTCGAGGATGTTGCGGGCCATCTCGGTCACGTCCTCGTACCGAGTCGGCAGCCACGAGCCGCCCCACCGATCGGTGTGGGCGATGGGGCACTTCTCGCGGAGCTCGTCCCAGATGGGGAACGGGTTGTTGATGTACTCCGGGTCGAAGATGTCGTAATCGGTGGCCCAGTCGCTGACCGGCGGGGAGGGCGTGGTGTCCGTCATGTCACACAGACTGCCAGAATCCCGGCCCGAGCCGCATGTCGTGACGTACGACGCCGACTCAGGGCCGGCGGGCGCCCATGAACATGGTCTTCAGCGCGTCGTAGTGCTCGATGCAGTGACCCGCACCCATCACGACCGCCTCGAGCGGCATGTTGCTCATCTTCACCGGCACCTGGGTCTCGCGTTCGATGCGCGGGGCAAGGCCACGCAGCAGGCCGCCGCCGCCCACCAGGTACATGCCGCGCACCAGGAAGTCCTGTGCCAGTTCGGGCGGGGCCTTCGCGAGGCAGCGCACGACGGAGGCGATGATGCTGGACACCACGTCCTCGATCGCGAAGCGGATCTCCTCGGGGGTGAGCACCACCGTCTTCGGCAGACCGGTCATCAGGTCGCGACCACGCACCTCGGCCTGGCTCTCGTCGTCGGTGGGTGCCGCCGAACCGATGGCCATCTTCACTTCCTCGGCCGTGCGCTCACCGATGGCGATGCCGTGCTCGCGGCGCACGTACGCCTGGATGGCGGCGTCGATGTCGAAGCTGCCGACGCGCACCGCCTCCAGCGCCACCACGCCACCGAGGCTGATGACCGCGGTCTCGCTGGTGCCACCGCCGATGTCGATGACCATGTTGCCGACGGGCTCGTCGATGGGCAGGTCGGCGCCGATGGCCGCGGCCATCGGCTGCTCGATGAGCTGCGCATCGGCGGCGCCGGCGCGGCGTGCGGCGTCGGTGACGGCGCGACGCTCGACCTCGGTGATGGCCGACGGCACGCAGATGACCACCTTCGGCCGGGTGAAGCGGCTGACGCCGACGCGCTGCAGCAGCAGACGGATCATGCGTTCGGTGATCTCGAAGTCGGTGATGGCGCCACCGCGCAACGGTCGCACTGCGACGATGTAGCCGGGGGTGCGGCCGATCATCTGCCACGCCTCACGGCCGGTGGCGAGCACCTCGCCGGTCTGCCGGTTCAGCGCGATGACCGACGGCTCGTTGAGCACGATGCCGCGGCCCTTCATGTACACGAGCGTGTTGGCCGTGCCGAGGTCGATCGCGAGGTCGCGTGCCATGGTTCAGTTGCCCTGGCCTTCCTGCTGGTTCGAGTCGGGGGGTCGCACACGGTCCATCACTTCGCGGCGCGCCTCCGGTGAGAGCGCGTCGATGTGACGACGGAAGCTGGCGACTCCGGGCTCCTGGCGGGGCTTGCGGGCCACGATGACGAGCACCGCGAGCGCGATGACGACGACGGCGACGAGGATCCAGATCACGAGCGGCTGCCACCACCCGCGGTGGGCACCGACTCGGGAGCGACGGGCACGTGCGCGCCGGTACCCCAGTCGGCACCATCTGCCCACACCTCGTGCTTCCATATGGGCGCGCTGGCCTTCAGCGCATCGATCGCGTAGCGAGCGGCCTCGAACGCCTCAGGGCGATGCGGAGCGCTGACACACGCGAGCACGCTGCTCTCCATCAGTTCGAGCCGCCCGACGCGGTGCAACAGCGCCACGCGGCCCGTGTGCGGCCAACGCTCGCGCAGTTCGCGCTCGATGGCCTCGAACGCAGGCACGACCTGCGACTCGTAGGCCTCGTAGGTGAGGTACTGCACGTCGCTGCGTTCCTGCCCGGCCTCGTCGACCGCATGGTCGCGCACCGTGCCGCTGAACAGCACGACGGCACCGCACTGCGGCTGGAGGCACCAGTCGTACACGTCGCCGACCGGCAGCACCGACTCGGTGAGACCGAGCCACGAATTGCCATCGACGGGAGCGTGCACAATGCCGCATGGTAGCCGTCGGCGGTCCAACTGCCACGATGCCCCGTCATCGCAGGTCAGGCGCGCGATGCCCCTTGTGGTCGTTCCATCACTAACCTGCCCCCTTCGTGGACCGGAGTGAGGGAAACGACGACGAGCTGTATCCCCGCGCGCCGTTGCCCGCGCACGAACGCCAGTGGCGCCATCCGAGCGAGATGGGCCAGCAGGCGTGGGCGTCCAGCGAGCCGCCGCTCACCATCGGCCGTGGCCTCACCGCTGCCACGGGCGCCATCGGCAGTGTGTTGGCGCTCGCCGTGCTGTGGACGATGTTGCCCACGCACGCTGGCCGCAATGCGGGTGTGAGCGTGCGGTCCACGGTCGCCACCGTCAGCACGGCCGGCAGTTCGTCGTCCCTGGCGGCACCGAGCACCACCGACGCCACCGGCACTACGTCGGGCGGCAGTGACACCACCGAGATCGACGAGACCACCAGCTCGGTCGACGCGAACACCGGCAGCTCGATCGTCCCCTCGGTCGACCCGTTGCCCACCTATGCAGTGTCCGTCGGCACGTCGGTCGAACCCGTGGCCGTGGCCGTGGCCGTGAACGACGGCTCGCTCATCATCACCACCGCCGCCGCGGTGAGCGCCGACAACACGGTGGAACTGCTCCTCCCCGACGGTGGCACCGAGCAGGCACAGGTACTGCTGGTCGATCAACGCTCGGGCTTCGCCGTGCTGGCGCACGACACCGACGCGTCGCTCACGTCGTTCACGGTGGCCACCGACGTGCTGCCTGGCGACGAGCTCACGTTCTACGGCGCCGAGGGCGTCACCGCGGTGGTGCAGGACGACGGCACCATCGAGACCACCACCACCGACCCGACCGACCCGGTGGGCGACCTGCCCGAGGGCACGCCGGTCGTGAACCAGCGTGGCGAGCTCGTGGCACTGTGCTCGCACGCCGACGGTGAGGCCACCCTGGTGTCGCTCGAGCATCTCGACTCCCTGCGACGGGCCCTCGCCGAGGGGGCCGAGGGCAAGGTGTGGATGGGCGTCGTGCTCGACACCGCCGCCGAAGAGTTGCTCGTCAGCGCACTCGATGCGAAGGGCCCCGCAGCGGTCGCCGGTCTGCAGGAAGGCGACATCATCGTGTCGATCGACGGCGTCACCGTGCTCGACGTCACCGCCATCGGCGCGGCCCTCGCCCCGCACCAACCGGGCGACGTGGTGCCCGTGCAGGTGCAGCGCAACGGCGCCACCGTCACCATCGACGTCACCCTCGCCAGCCCCCGCCCCAGCCTCTGACCCGCGGCACACTCAGCCGGGCATCTGGGCGTGATCCGTCCCACTTCGGCATCTGGGCGCGATCCGTCCCGGTTTCCGGGACGGATCGGCGCCAGATGCCCTACGGCGCGCCGACCAACTCGAGTTCGGGGGTGGCGTCGTCGAGGTCGTCGGCGGGGGGTTCGTCGTCGTGGCGCGCGTGACGGTGCACGAGCCACCGACCCACGAGCAGTGCGATGTCGAGCACGAGGAACAGCACGATGCCGATCAGCAGCCACGGTCGATGGGTGATGGTCTGCGTGCTGGTGAGGGTGTCGCCGTCGCGTGTGACGAAGCTGCGCCAGTGCAGTTCGCCGAACGTGGGCGCGGGCACGTCGACGACGATGGTCTGCTCCCACGTGTTGCCCGCCGGCAATGGACCGAGACGTGAAAAGTCGAACGCAGCGGCCACCTCGTTGTCCCGGCGGCCGATGTCGCCCGACACGGTGATGCCGTCGAGCGTCACCGTCGCCCGGTTCTTCACGGTGACCGTCACTGCGTACTGCCCGGGACCGCCGAGCTCGTGACGCAGTGACTCACCGAAACCGGACGTGACGTCCTCCACGTCGAACGTGACCGCCAGGCTGTCGTCGATGGACGCGCCGGGACCCGCATCCTGCACCTCTCCCATCGGATGACCCGAGAGCTCGATGGGCACCACCGACACCTCGTCGGCGTTGCGGCTTGCCACGCGCACGATGCACGGGCACGGCACCGGCGGTGCCGAGATGCCGAACTGTGCCGTCGTGGCGGTGCCATCGCCGTCGAGACGGAGCCCCTTGCTGGCCGTCATGTTGCAGTCGCCTGACCCACGCCGGCCCTCGTTGCCGCAGACCGAGATGGTGACGACACGCGCCTCGAACCCGTCGATGGTGACGATCACCCGGTCGTCGACCTCCACGTTCGTGCGGTCGAGTTCGGCGTGTGGCCCGACGAGGAACGAACCTGCAGACGCGCCCGCGACCATGCCGACGACCGTCGCGACGAGTGCGACGGCGGCGAGCATGCAACGGGCGAGGGTTCGCCCGATCACGCGTGCTGCGGCTCTCGCTCGAGCCGGTCGAGGTCGTCCGCGGGAGGCGGCGAACCGGCGGCGTGCCGGCGCAGACGGCGCACAGCCATCCACCCGAACAGCAACGCGAGCAGCACCAGCAACACCGCCAACGGCGGCGCGAACACGGTGTCGGAACCCGACACCGACACGGCATCCGTGACATCGTCGCCAGTGGGCGTGATGGTGACCTTCGTCGAGTTGATCAGCAACGCCGGCACGTCGGGCACTTCCACGGTCATCGTGACGCGCTGGCCGGGCAGCAGCTCGGGCACCTCCCCCATCGGCACCTCGACCGTGCCGAGACCGAACGGGCCACCGACCTCGACGGTGCCCTCACCGGTGAGTCGGGTGTTGCCCCGGTTCTCGACCGTGAACTGCACGGTGGCCGAGCCGGCGAGCGGGTTCACCGACTGGTGGTAGGTGGTGTCGACCCCGGTGATCGCGAGCTCCGGACGCACCGGCCCGTTGACGCGGAGATAGAGGCGCGTGCCGGTACGGCGGTCGAGCACGACGGAGTTGCCGCCTTCGCCCGTACCGAGCGTGGGGCTGGAGGCGAGCACCGCACCCGCGTGGTCGCCGGCCGTGGCTTCGGGCGGCACGGTGATGGTGATCGGGATGGTCACCTGGGTGCCGGGCGGCACGGAGATGTTCTCCTGCTCCACCTTCACCCACGACCCGACGTCGATGGGGTCCTGGTCGCCGGGCAGGATGTCGAACTTGCCGTCTTCGGTGTTGAACGCATCGGTGGCGTACACGCGGAAGATGAGCTGTTCGTTGCTGTAGTTGTAGAGCGTGACGGCGTCCTCGATGACGGTGCCGGGCTCGGCGGCATAGGCGAGTTCGGGGCGGTTGCCGGCCGCGTCGGGGTCGTCGTTGCCGGCGGGGGTGAGTGCCCAGCTGTGCACGACTTCTTCGCCCGGCTGTACACCGTCGGTGTCGATGGGCGCGGGCGCAGGGTCGGTGGGAGTGGTCGATGCATCGACACGCGCGGCGGGTGCGGCCACGAGGGCGCACGCCACGGCGGCGAGGGCGAGCAGACGGCGACGGGTGCGGAGTTCCATGGGTGCAAGGTGCTTTCGGTGGAGAACGCCGTGAGCGGTGTGGGACGACCGAGGCCGTCCCACACCGCTGCGGGCATCAGGTGATGATGAAGGTGACGATCAGACGGCGCTGAAGGTCAGGATGCCGGTGTACGTACCGGCCCGGACGGTGCTCGGGATGAGCAGCTTGAGGCGGGCGTCGAGGGTGGTGATACCCAGGCCGCTGCCGGCAGGTGCCGTCGCAAGCACCTTCGAGGTGCCCAGACCCGGCGCGTTCGGCGACACCGCGGCACCCGGGTTGACGACCATGCTGTAGGTGGTCGAACCGGTGACACCGGAGGAGACCGAGGTCACCTTCGGGGTCCAGCCGAGGAAGTTGCCGCTGAACGAGGCGCCACCACCGGCGACCGTGAAGTCGCTCATGGTGCCGTTGAGGGTCCAGCCGTTGTCCAGGTCGGAGGTGTTCACGATGGTGATCTGGTTCAGACGACCCTGTGCCGTGTAGTAGTTACCGGCGAGCGGGCCGCTGGTGACCAGACGACCGGTGCCCATGTCGACACCGCAACGGGTGGCGTAGTTCGCCGGCTGCGGGTACGGGTAGTCGTTGAACAGCGGATCGGCCAGACCGTTGGCCGGCGAACCGGCGTTGATCACGATCGGGGCCGAGCCCGGGCCACCAACGGCGGTCTCGGCGGGCAGTGCCACCGGGAACACGCCAGCGACCGCAGCCTCGGCATCGAGTGCACCATAGACACCGCAACGCTGCGTCAGCACCAGCGCACCGGCCGGACGGACGACGGTGATCTGCTGCTCGATGACGGCGTTGCTGAGGGCGGTGGCCGTGACCACGTTCGACAGCGTGCCGACGTACGGCGATGCGTACTGGGCGGTGATGCGGGCGTAGTACACCGTGCCGGCGGTGAGACCGGTCTTGGTGTAGGTCACCGCAGCAGCGCCCACCGTGAACGGCGAACCGGCGATCGGCGACGCGAACGCCGCATCAGTGGCGATCTCCAGGCTGTAACCCGTACGGGGCTGCGTGTCGACCGGAGCCGTCCAGTCGACCTTGATCGCCTCGGGCTGACCCTGCGCCGCCAGGTTCGTCACGGCCGGGAATGCACCCGGGGCGACGAGGGCCGACAGGGTGTTGGAGGTGCTCGAGCCCACCGAGTTGGTCGCGGTGATCACGACGTCGTAGGTGGTGCCGTTGGTGAGGCCGGTGAAGGCGAACGTGGTCGCGCTCGTCGCGAGCGTGATCGTGGTCGCCGCACCGCCACCCTGCGGGGTGGCCGTCGCCGTCAACGAGGTGAGGGCCGGAGTGGCCGCCGCCAGCGTGAACGAACCGTTCAGCGTGGAGTCACCACCGGTCGCTGCGGTGAGCACCGCCGCGGCCGGGGCCGCGCCGAAGGCCACGTTGAACGTGGACGCACCGGTCGAGGTGACCGTGATCGGGGTCTCCCAGTAACGGGTGGTCACACCGGCCAGGGTGCACGCGTAACCCACGTCGTACGAACCGGCCGGGACCGGCAGGCCTGCGGGGAACGAGAACACCGGGATCGGCGTGAGCACACCCGAGGTGACCGCCGTCGTGCGCTGCACGACCGGCGAACCCGCAGCGAACAACGGCTGCGTGAACGTCACACCAGCCGGAGCGATGGGACCGCTCGCGTTGTACGTGAGCGTGCCGGCATCCACCGAGCTGGGCACCATGAACGTCTGCCAGCGATAGCCACCCGAGGCGGAGTCGCCCTGGCAAGCCGCACCAGCAGGCGGGGTGAGGTTGAACGTCGCCGAGTTCGCGAACGACAACGGGGACAGGGTGTTGGTGCCGTCAGCGGGCGACCCGGCCGGCAAGGCCGCGGCATCCGAACTGACGAGACCAGCTGCGGCGATGGCCAGGATGGCCGAACCGGCAGCGAGCTTCTTGAGCTTGATGCTCATGAGGGAGTGGTTCCTTTCGAAGTGGTGTGGAGAGTCAGATGTCGGATCGGTCACTGCTGGCCGCTGATGAGGCTGCCCTTGGTGGCGGTGGAGCCGCAGCTGCCGTGCACGAGGAAGCCGAACTTCTCGACGACGGCGGTGTTGGTGCACACGGCCGAGGTCGGGCCGACGAACAGGCTCTTCAGGTCGTCGTTGCCGAACAGGCTGGTGACGACGGCAGTGGGGAACACGTTGTAGACGCTGCGACCGAAGGTGGCGGCGTTGAAGTAGGTGGCGTTGGGCGCCAGGTTCGGGGCCGTACCGGTGACGGGCGAACCGAGGTTCACGCCGGCGCCGTTGTCGCTGACCGAGCCGATGGCCACGTTCGAGGCGATCGGGTCGCCCGAGGCAGCGCCGTTGGCCTTGGCGATGTACGCGCCGGCCGAGAAGCCGATCACGACCTGGCTGTCGGCCTCACCGGCGACAGCGGCGAGGGCGTCGCCACGGGCCTTGAGGTCGGCAGCGTTGTTCTCCTGCGCACGCACGTTGGTG
>SXGU01148115.1_pt1 | contig 13012 bp, 12 predicted proteins | sample 3174531 | NCBI WGS metagenome assembly SXGU01 (sample SAMN11356863, study PRJNA531348) | freshwater metagenome | isolation source: freshwater sample F1-140 | place: China: Fuxian Lake, Yuxi | collected 2017-12-25 | reverse complement strand
TTAGTCATTGATGATGTTCGGTGCGCCTTGACACACCTTTCAGCGTCGGTTCTTCATGAACCTCCCCGCCTCCGTCAGGAGCCCGGGGAACCCTCTCCTTCGAGTGGTGCGCAGTCTATCATTCCGACCTCTCTTGTCAAGAATTATGAGACAATCCGTCAACTTATTTTCATACTGCGTGTGGCAGCCTTTTTCGGTGCGATCATGGTGCTGCACCCCTCGATTTTTCGGAGTTTTGCATGGCAGAAAACCTTTATGACGTTGTTATCGTGGGCGGAGGAATGGTAGGCGCGTGCCTGGGGTGTGCACTGGGAGACAGCGGTCTCAGGGTTGCCGTTCTGGAGGAAAGCCCCCCGCAACCCTATGACCCTGCTCAGCCTCACGACCTGCGGGTTTCAGCACTGAGCCTGGCCTCAAGCAGCATACTAAAGGGTGTGGGAGCATGGTTCGGCATCACGCAGCGGAGGTATTGCCCCTTTCGCCGCATGCGGGTCTGGGAACGCACGGAATTGGTAGAATTTCGCAGCGAGGACATTAACGAACCGGCACTGGGTTACATTGTGGAAAACCGGCTGATCCAGATAGCCCTGCTGGAACGCCTCCCTGCTTTCAACAATGTCGATTTAGTGCTATCCGACAAACCGGTTCGCATTGATTACGCAACTCCACTCTCCAGCGTCACTCTGGAAAGCGGAACCGTCCTGACGACCCGTTTGCTGGTTGCAGCCGACGGCGGCGCGTCCAGAACCCGCCAGGTTGCAGGCATGGGCGTCAGTGGCTGGGATTACCCACAACAGGCACTGGTCATGACGGTCGACACGGCTTATGGTCAGCAGGATGTTACCTGGCAGCAGTTCACCCCCGAGGGACCCCTGGCTTTCCTGCCGCTGGACGGCCCCCATGCCTCGCTGGTCTGGTACGAAACCCCCGACCGCATCAAGGCATTGAAATGCCTGCCGCTCGCGGACTTGCTGGGCGAGGTGCAAACCACCTTCCCGCCCTGCCTTGGTTCCATTGAGCGGATCAGTGCCGTGGGTAGCTTTCCGCTGCGTCGGCAACATGCCCTGAGCTACACAAAGCAAGGGATTGCTCTGGTGGGTGACGCCGCCCACATGATTCACCCGCTGGCAGGCCAGGGCGTCAACATCGGCCTGCTGGACGCTGCCGCCTTGGCGGAGGTGCTACTGGAAGCGCACACCAAGGGCCAGGACATCGGCAGCGAATCGGTTCTCGCCCGCTACCAAAACCTGTGTCGTCATAACAATCTCATCATGATGACAGCAATGGATATGTTCTTCCGGATATTCGGCAATGCACACCCCCCCGTCAAATGGCTGCGCAACATCGGTCTGGGTCTGGCAGAACGGATGACTCCCGCCAAAAAGGCAGCCATACGCCATGCCGTTGGCATAGGCGGGCATCTACCCAAACTGGCCCGGGGGCAAGCAATCATACAGTAGGCACTTGGTTTGCCTGAATCGCTGGATTTATACTGTGCCGACCGCCTACATCAACCCCTTAAACATACAGGAGATAATGACCACCATGAAAAACACAATCCGGTTAATTCCCTTCTTCGTCACGGCCTGGCTGACTGGCTGTGCCACTTACAGCGGGTGGCAACCCGCCGTAGACACCTATAACGACCCCAACGCCATGAACTTGCAGCGGGATATGGAGGAGTGCAAGATGCTGGCCCGACAAGCCGGTGGCGTTGCCAGTGAATCCGCCAAGGGAGCCCTCGCGGGTGGCCTGATCGGTGGAGCCGCCGGTGCTGCCCTGGGTGCCATTGCCGGTAGCCCCGGCAAGGGAGCGGCCCTTGGGGCCGCTGCCGGCGGCCTGGGTGGCGCGGCCCAGTCCGGTGTATCGGGCGACGAACAATACAAGCGGGCCTACATCAATTGCCTGCGCAACCGCGGTCATAAAGTCGTCAACTAATCCACTGCTCGACCAGTAACCTGCCTGCAGGCAGGTTACTGGCTCCGCCCATACCTTAACCCCTTGATGGGCGAGTGATGTATGGGCACTTGCACACTACCCGCACGCACTGCACATTTTTGTAATCCCCTACGTATAACCCCGACATGCCCCGGTTGGCCCCCATTACGCATGCCGCCCGCCTCCCGAGGCTCCGCTGCCAGGCGTTTCAGGCCATCCGATGAAGGCGGCTTACCGAAATTGCGGCTGTTTCTTCCAAACGCTTTGCCATGCTCCCCAAAAGGTCAAGCCCCCCGTAAAGAGCGCATCGAGCTATAGGATGTGCCGACGAAGGAGGCGCATCTGAAGCCTTGAGCGAACCAACCCGGTCACAACGACCGAAACCAACCGCCCCGTTTCCTCTTGGGAACCGGGGCGGTTTTTTATGGGCATGATCCGCTACTTCCTGTGTACTCCCTCACTTCACTTAATGTGAAACACGCTGCCATGTAACGACCAAAGTATGACCCCCCCCCTTATTTCATACCACGTTTCAAGATAGAAAACAGAGGGTTTAAAATGGCAGACGTCCGCAAGCATCACAGTGCCGATTTCAAGCGTAAATGAGTTGTTCTTTGGGTAACTCTATCATACGGCCCAGTTTAGCAGGTTATGGAGGGGGGCTAAGTCGTTATAAATTTTCGAGAGCGTGCGCGAGAACCTTTGATCGAACCAAACCGGGCGGGAAATTTGGGACGATATTTGAGCGTCTTGAAGTGAAAGTGAGCCTCGGAATACAGGTTGTCGTTGGACACATGAGGCCGCGAATGAGTTTTGGTGGCCCCAAAATCGGTCCAGTCTGACCACGGCCCAAAAAGCCCTCCTCACACTGCTCGGCGACCGCTATGTTACTTTATATGCCAATTCTGAGGGATGCGGAATGGCGGGTAGAAGGCAAACTCCTTTCTATTTCTTCCCTCGCCCCTCACCCCTCACCGCAGCAGCCAGGATGGCCGCGCCACTCGCTCCGAGTTGGCGTTTAATACCAAAAAAGCCCCGATTCGGTGTTACGCGAAACGGGGCTGTGCGATTCAGGCGGTGTGTCGATCAGACCGGGATCGGGCCACGGAAAATAACCATTGAGGCACCTTGTGACTGTTTGAAATTGTCATAGCCAACCAGGCGTACGTGGTTATGCGGGTGTGCCTTGTGGCAGGCCTCGGCTTCGGCCAGGATTGTCTCGACGTCGGTTTCACCGAACATGGGTAGTTTCCACATGTACCAGTAATGGTCGAAGGCGTTTTCCGGTTCGGTGTGTTCGATAGCCGGGTTCCAGCCCTTTTTGACAATGTATTCGACCTGGCGTCTTATCTGGTCGGAGGTCATGGCCGGAAGGTAGGAGAAGGTCTCAAACTTCCGCGCCGAAGGGTCGGACAGGCTGGATTTGTAATCTTGCATTTCGCTCATGTTATGGAATTCCTCTGATTGGCAATGCGTGGGGGCGGCTGTTATTTATGGGCAACGTCGAGTTTATCCACCGTGTCGAACTCAAACTTGATTTCCTTCCAGGTTTCAAGTGCTGCCTTGAGTTCAGGGCTGTGCCTGGCCGCTTCCAGCAGGACTTCCTTGCCTTCCTTTTCAATCTGACGTCCCAGATTGCGGGCTTCCACGCAGGCTTCCAGGGCGACACGGTTGGCCGCAGCACCGGCGGCATTGCCCCAGGGGTGACCCAGGGTACCGCCGCCGAACTGAAGTACGGCGTCGTCACCAAAAATGTTGACCAGGGCCGGCATGTGCCAGACATGGATACCGCCAGAGGCGACGGCAAAGGCACCGGGCATGGAACCCCAGTCCTGATCGAAGAAGATGCCACGGGAGCGGTCTTCCTTGATGTAGCGTTCACGCAGCAGGTCGATCCAGCCCAGGGTGGAGGCGCGGTCGCCTTCCAGTTTGCCGACGACGGTACCGGTGTGCAGATGGTCGCCGCCGGAAAGACGCAGTATCTTGGTCAGTACCCGGAAGTGAATGCCGTGGTTGGGATTGCGGTCGATTACGGCGTGCATGGCCCGGTGGATGTGCAGCAGCAGACCATTGTCACGACACCAGTTGGCCAGCCCGGTGTTGGCACAGAAGCCGCCGGTGATGTAGTCGTGCATGATGATGGGGGCACCGATTTCCTTGGCGTATTCGGCCCGCTTGTACATTTCTTCCGGGGTGGGGGCGGTGACGTTGAGGTAGTGGCCCTTGCGTTCGCCGGTTTCGTTTTCCGCCTTGATGATGGCGTCCATCACGAAGTCAAAACGCTGCTTCCAGCGCATGAACGGCTGGCTGTTGACGTTTTCGTCATCCTTGGTGAAATCCAGACCGCCGCGCAGGCATTCGTAAACCGCACGGCCATAATTTTTGGCGGACAGCCCCAGCTTGGGCTTGATGGTGCAGCCCAGCAGCGGGCGACCGTATTTGTTCATGATGTCACGTTCAACCTGGATACCGTGCGGCGGGCCGCCACAGGTTTTGACGTAGGCAATCGGAAAACGCACGTCTTCGAGACGCAGGCCGCGTACCGCCTTGAAGCCGAATACGTTGCCAACCAGGGAGGTAAACACGTTGACCACCGACCCTTCTTCAAACAGATCAATCGGGTAGGCAATAAAGGCATAAAACTGTTCGTCACTGCCCGGGACATCCTCAATGGAGTAGGCGCGTCCCTTGTAGTAATCAAGATCAGTCAGAAGATCAGTCCAGACCGTCGTCCAGGTGCCGGTGGAGGATTCAGCCGCTACGGCCGCCGCCGCCTCTTCGCGCGGTACGCCCGCTTGCGGGGTAATTTTGAACACCGCCAGAATGTCGGTGTCCTTGGGGGTGTAGTTGGGATCCCAGTAGGTTTCGCGGTATTCCTTCACGCCCGCGTTGTATGTTTTGACTGCCATGCGTTTCTCCTCCCACAAGACGTGGATCGATTGTATGATTTGATTGTAGGGTTCCGGTCACGGTGCGGTTTGCATCGTTTCGGTTAACAACTATAGTTCGTTTGGTTCATAAACGGAACTAAATTGTCATGATAAGCACAATAAGGCCTGGCTTATTCGAGCGGCCCTGATCGTGGCCTTTGCAGTCCTGTCGGCACATCAGGCCTGCGAGCGGTATTTGGCCCGTAATGCAGTCTGTAGCAGCTGCTGGAGGGGTGCGTCAGCCGGTGCCAGTTTAAGGGCTTTTTCATAGACCTCAACCGCCTGCGACCAGTTTTTCACCAGACCGTAGCTTTTGCCCAGTTCAGTCAGGCATTCCACATTGTCAGGCTGTTCGCGCAGGCCGGTCTTGAGGGCGGTGATGGCTTCGTAGTGATTGCCTTCGGCGTTGTGCATCTGACTGGCCAGCAGGTGAAAGCGACTGGCCAGCGGGTATTTTTTCAATCCGGCTTCCACCCAGGGACGCGCCAGCAAGCCGGCTTTTTCATCGAGCAACACGGCGCAGGTATCGGCGTGTTCGTCCAGGTCGATCGTCAGGTTGGCAAACAGTCGCTCCAGCAGTTGACCGGCGGCATCGGTTTCGCCCAGACGCAGATGACAGCGCAGCAGTTTGAGCCAGATTGACAGTTCAAACGGATCCAGCAACAACGCACTTTTGTACAGTGCCAGCGACTGTCTGAGCCAGTGTTCGGGGGGGTGTTCCCTGAGGTAATCCCGGTCAACTGTCGTGGCGACAGCCGGTTTTTCCGCAGGCTGGAGGTCATCCCGGTATAAATCGGCCAGCCGCAGCATCAGGTCCGAATCCTTGATTCGTTCCAGCAGGGTTTCAAGCAGGATTTTGACGGTAGTATGCTGGCCTTTCTGGCGCAGATGATCCACCGTCTTGAGATGAAGCGGCACATTGCCGTGTTGCAAACCGGCCAGATGGCGATGAATCCTGCCCACATTGTCGTCCATGTTGAGCAAGGCGTAGCGCGTGACCAGTTCTTCCAGCACCTCTGACACCCGGTCACGGAAGGCACTGTAAGGCCGGTAGTTGGCAGATAACTCCTCGAGATAGCTCAAAATTTCGTCCAGGGAGCCTGCCTTGGCCATCACCGGAATCAGTTGCGAGAGTATATCAACCGAAAAAGGGTTGAGTTTGAGGGCGGTCTGGTAATGCTTGATGGTCTGTTCCTGGGCACCCAGTGCGGCAAAATGGCCACCCAGCATGGCATAAATCAGCCCGAGCAGACGGGTTTGCTCCACTACGTCGGTCAGTTGTTTGGCAGCCTTCATGGCCTGTTTGAGGTAATCGACCGCTGCAGTATTTTGCCTTTTCTGCAACGATACCGCTGCCATGCCCATGAGGGCTTCCACCCTGGACGGGTCGTATTTGAGGATACCCTGATATTCGATTTCGGCTTGCTCCCATTGCCCGGCCTGTCGGTAGTCCAGGGCGGTTTGCAGGGTGGTTTGGGTAGTATCATCAGGATCACTCCACAAAAAACCCTTGAGCGAATCCTGCACGCTCTTCCGGCTCAACGGCATGACCAGCACCCGATCCACCGCCCTCGACATGATCCGCAGGACATTTTTGGCCGAGCCATCGGCGGTTATGGCCAATACCGGAATGCCGGACAGGGTATCCAGCCCCTTGAGTTCATCAATGAATTGTTCCATGGCATCCATGTTGCCCAGATAACAGGCCAGGATCACGTCATAGTGTCGGGTCAGCAGCAGATTGATGGCGTCCTGCGGTTTGTCCGCCAGTGTATGATTTTTGATGCCGCAAGCCCGCAGGTTGTCGAGAAAGGCTCCCCGATTCTGCTTTTCCGGGTAAAACAGGAATACGGCGGCTGTTTCCAGCGCGGTGGTGGCACTCAGGGAAACGTTGGCGTCATGGGGGAGCATGGTGATTTCGATGGTGGTGGGGTAATGTTGGGTTACGGGGTGCCGAAACAAGGCCGTCAACGGGAATGCAGTATCCGCTCAAACACATCAGTCGTGTCTTTTTTGACATGAATTTCGATGCGCCGATTGCGGGGACCGTCCTCCGAGTTGACATTGTAGCGTGGTCGGTAGAAGGCGGCAGCCGATGCCTGCACCCGGGCCGGATTCAGCAAGCCCTGTTCCTCGGTATAGAATTTGACTACATTGATGGCACGCTGCGCGGATAACTCCCAGTTGGAGGGATAGTGTCGGGTGCTGATCGGTTGGTTGTCGGTGTGGCCTTCAACTACCACCGGATTATGCAGTGGGACCAGCAACAGGCCGATCTCATGCAGGGACGGCTTGAATGTCTCCCGGATGTCCGCGCTGCCCTCCTCGAACAGGATGCCTGACTGAAAGATAATCACCAGTCCTTCGGCATCCATCTGCAGATTAACCGCATCCCTTAAACCCTGTTGGGTGATAACCCCTTCAAGGGTACTGCGTAATCGCTCGATGTTGGCCTGTTCGTTCCTTAATTTTCCCCGCAGATGGCCCAATAAATCGCCCGGGACATCACCGGTCGGGTTGTTTCGGTCAGGCAGCGACGGATTGGCCCGTCCGCCCAGAGCCTGGCTGATGGCCTGCATGGCCTGATCAAACTTGTGCCGATCCATCGTCGACATGGCGGTCAGCAGGATGAAAAATGCCAGCAACTGGGTCATCACGTCGCTGAATGACATCAGCCAGCCACTTTCGTCGTCGCCGTCTTCCATTTGTGGATGAGGGTTGGTATACAGGTTGTCCGGTTCGATCAAGGTGCCGGGGTCGGCACTGAACCCACCCGCCAAACCGGCTCCGTCCGCAACCGGCGTTCCGGTTGGGTTGAGCCTGTCGAGCAGGGGAATGGTAGCACCGCACTGGATGCAGGCAACCTCCCGGATATGGGCAGGCAATTTGTTGACCCTGACGAACGACACGGTACCACAGGCATGACAGAGCAGTTTTTTCTTCTGGTTTTTTATATCATCTGCCGTCGTGGACATGGGGGCGCATCGGGTTGCCGGAATTGGCAAGCATCATACGCACAAATGAAGGTTCACAAAAGATACCCGCAAACGCCCTGTCCAGCATATTCGAGCGTTGGTTCGGGTTACGGACAGGGTCAATGGTAATTCGCACCTGCCCCGGGCCTTATCCCGAATGCACGTATTTTCCAGAACAACCCAGGATAGCAGCAACATTGAGGGTTGCGGGAACAGGGTGACGCAGCACGTCACGGGCTATCCCCCCCTGCCCTGAAGGACAGGGTTTCCCGCGTAAATTTCGATGAAAAATCCAGCCATTTATCTGCCGGGCCAATCAGGCCTGGCCCTGTTAATCGCCCTGTCGTCGGCAGTTCAGGCCGATACCACCGTCAGGGATCAAGCCACGGAGGGTCGATCCAGTTTCCATGCCCTGGTCATTGGCCACGGTTGCGAGGAACCGCAACGGGCCAAAACCGCGCCAGTCAGGGCACAGAGCATGATTCTTCCCACCCTGAAGCCGCTCATAACCCGCAACGACACCGGCGAGTCGCTGCAATGGACGGATGTGATCGAGGATGAGGCGGGTACCGGACTGGCCGGTCGGGTGGAACTTATACAGGATCGGAACATTTTCAAGGCGCAGTACCCGATTCGTGACGAAATCGGCAACACCCTCGGCTTTTACGCCACGGGAGGTACGTTGCAGGTCGATGCCCTGGGGATGGTGCCGTTCCGCTTTGCGGCGGTAAGCTTCGTACCGTCTTCCTGCGCCCGACGGTTGCTGATCAGGCTGGCGGTGGCCGAGGTCTGCAGCATGACCTTCCCGCCCCGACCGGGTACTGCCAACCTGTGGATTCCGGCTACAACCACCCGGTTCAGAAATCCCATGCTCATCGGCAATCCTGCCACCCTGGTCGTAAACCGGGATCTGGTCGCCAACCCCTTGCCGACCTCGGCAAATTGCAATGGCGGCTTCGACGTAAACGTCGCACCGTCTGCTGCAGACGTGGATAAATACCTGCCTTTCAAGGGATGGGGCAAAAACCGTTGAAGACCCTGAAGGCAGATGCGGGCACTACCCGGACAAACAGTGTCTTTGACAGTTTTTGATGTTTGCCTTTATCATTACGCAATTATGACCGGTTCACTACCCAAATTGATTGATCCCCTTGAATTCGTCGAAAAGAAAAAACGGATTCAGGGGAGCATTCCCCTGGCAGGAATGACCCGGCTGGGTGATGCCGTTCTCAATTCCGGGGGTCGGGTCAGTCTGGATTTGTCCTTCGCCCGCGAAGGCCGCCATGCCGTCATATCCGGCCACATCAAGACCGATCTGATTCTGGAATGCCAATGCTGTCTGGAGCCGATGGTCTGGCCCGTTGCCAGTGATCTGCGCCTGGGTATCGTGTCCTCCCTGGACGAGGCGGATCGCCTGCCGGATTCACTGGAACCGTTTCTGTTGAGCGGCGACGACCGGGTCTCCCTGGATGAACTGGTGGAGGACGAATTGTTGCTGTCCATCCCGCCGGTACCGCAGCATTCCGGGTGTGTATCGCTGGCAGAACGTCCGGTCGACCCTTCCAGGTCGCCCTTTGCGGCACTGGCGCAATGGCGCGGCAACACTTAAGTTTTTATCATTTTTGCAGGAGAAAAATTCCGATGGCTGTTCAACAAAACCGTAAAACCCGTTCAAAACGCGACATGCGCCGTTCTCACGATGCCCTCACCGCCAGCACCCTGTCGGTGGAGCAAACCAGCCAGGAAGTGCACCGGCGTCACCACATCAGCCCGGATGGCTACTACCGTGGCCGTCGTGTGGTCGTACCCAGAAGCAGCAAAAAGAATCAGGACGACACCTGAAGCCCTGGCAGATTGCCCGGACGGTATCGCACCGCCTCACCGCCACTCACGCCCTTTATCGTTACCTGACTCCGGGTTCCATTCAAAAACCGTATGCATCAAAACCTGACGATTGCCCTGGACGCCATGGGAGGCGATCACGGTCCCGGCGTAGTAATTCCTGCCGCCCTCGACTGCATTGAACGTAATCCCTCACTGAAACTGATACTCGTGGGCGATGAGGGGATCATTCGTACCCGTCTCGGATCATCTCTGGAACGGTGGGGCGACCGCATCAGCCTTCATCATGCCTCCCAGGTGGTCGAAATGCACGAACTGCCCTCAAAGGCATTGCGTGGCAAAAAGGACTCCTCCATGCGGATTGCCATTGATCTGGTCAAGCACGGCACGGCCTCGGCCTGTGTGAGTGCCGGCAATACCGGGGCACTTATGGCCACTGCCAAGTTCGTACTCAAAACCATTCCCGGCATTGACCGGCCCGCCATCATCGCTACCGTTCCGTCCAAGGGCGGCCATACGTACGTGCTGGATCTCGGGGCCAATGTCGAGTGTACGGCAGAACACCTGTATCAATTCGCCATCATGGGGCACGAACTGGTTTGTGCCGTGGAAGACAAAACTGCACCCAGGGTCGGCTTGCTCAACGTAGGCGAGGAAGAGATCAAGGGCAACGAGCAGGTAAAGCAGGCAGCCCGGTTGCTGGCGGACTCCCACGTCAACTTTATCGGGTTTGTCGAAGGCAACGATATTTTCTCCGACAACGTGGATATTGTCGTAACCGATGGATTTGTCGGCAACGTTGCCCTGAAAACCCTGGAAGGTCTGGCCAAGATGATTGGCCTTTCGCTCAAGGCCGGCTTTGAAAAGAACATCTGGACCCGCCTGGCGGGTTTGGCTGCCCTGCCGGTACTCAAGGCATTCAAGCAACAATATGATCCGAGACGGTACAACGGAGCCAGCCTGGTCGGACTGACCGGCATCGTCATCAAAAGTCATGGCAACGCCGACCGCCTGGCATTTGCCAATGCCATCAACATCGCGGTGAAGGAAGTCGAAAAAGCCGTTCCCGGCCGCATCGGCGAACGCCTGACGGAGCGGCTGTCAGAAGAAGGGAAATTCGCGTGACCTTCTACTCCAGAATAGCCGGTACCGGCGGGTATCTGCCGGAAACCATACTGACCAATCACCAGATTTCTGAAACACTGGATACCTCCGATCACTGGATCGTCGAACGTACCGGAATCAAACAGCGTCACATCGCCTCCGCCGGGGAAACCGCCTCCAGCATGGCCGAGCAGGCAGCCCGCAAGGCTCTGGCAGCCGCCGGTCTGGCGGCTGAAGCACTGGAACTCATCATCGTGGCAACCACCACGCCGGACAAAGTTTTTCCCAGCACCGCCTGCCTGCTGCAAACCCGCCTGGGTGCCCGCCATTGTCCCGCGTTTGATTTGCAGGCCGCCTGTTCCGGCTTCATCTACGGTCTCAGTGTGGCGGATCAGTACATCCGGTCAGGAATGGTAAAAACGGCACTGGTGGTGGGCAGTGAGGTTTATTCCAGAATCGTGGACTGGTCAGATCGTTCAACCTGCATCCTGTTTGGTGACGGGGCGGGGGCCGTGGTACTCACGGCTGACGAAAATCCCGGCATCTTCAGCACCCATATCCACGCGGACGGTCAGTATCAGGATTTACTCTACCTTCCCAATCACCACGCCACTGCAGTCGAAGCGGAGGAGTCGCGCTACCTGAAGATGGAAGGCAATGAAGTCTTCAAGATAGCCGTCAATACCCTGGGCAGCATTGTCAGCGAGGCACTTGAGGCCAACGATTTACCCCTTTCGGCCATAGACTGGCTGGTTCCCCACCAGGCCAATATCCGGATCATCGCGGCCACGGCCAAAAAACTCAAAATGCCGCTGGAGCAGGTCGTTGTCACCATTGATCGCCAGGGAAATACCTCAGCGGCGTCCATCCCGCTGGCTCTGGACGAAGCGGTCAGGGACGGGCGCATACAGCGCGGTCAGATACTCCTCATGGAAGCCTTCGGTGGCGGATTCTCCTGGGGTTCTGCCCTGGTTCGATTCTGAAAAGCACAAAACAGTCATCATGTCACCCGTCACAGATCATACCCTGGCCTTCCTGTTCCCTGGACAAGGCTCCCAGTCGGTGGGGATGCTCGCTGCCCTGGCAGAGGCATTCCCGATCATCGCATCCACCTTTGCTGCCGCCTCCGAGGTACTGGGTTATGACCTGTGGGCACTGGCCCGGTCAGGCCCGGAAGAACAACTGAATCTCACCTCGCAGACCCAGCCCGCCATGCTGGCAGCCGGTGTCGCAGCCTGGCGGGTCTGGTGCCAGCAAACCGGAGTACGTCCGGGCTGGCTGGCGGGTCACAGCCTGGGGGAATATACCGCCCTTGTGTGCAGTGAGGCTCTTCGTTTCGAGGACGCCGTTGCCCTGGTGGCCCGGCGCGGCAGCCTCATGCAGGAGGCCGTGGAACCCGGACAGGGGGCCATGGCAGCCCTGCTGAACCTGTCTGACGCAGAAGTCATGGCCGTGTGTCAGGAGGCCTCGGCTGCCGGGGAAACCGTCGTCGCCGCCAATTTCAACGCCCCCGGGCAAGTAGTGGTGGCGGGGCATCAGGCCGCTGTGGTTCGCGCCATTGAACTGGCCAAAAGCCGGGGAGCCAGACGAGCCGTCATGTTGCCGGTCAGCGTTCCCTCGCACAGCCCCCTCATGCAGCCTGCTGCCGAAAAACTCCGGGATTACCTCGCTGCCTGCAGTTTGCAACCCGGTTACGCACCGGTTGTACATAATGTGGATGCAGCGGTTCATGCCGATGCCGCCGGTATCCGTTTGGCACTGGAGCAGCAGTTGCATGGCTCCGTGCGCTGGGTGGAGGTGATTCGCCACATTGAGTCACAGGGCGTGACCCGCTATGTCGAGTGCGGGCCTGGCAAGGTGCTGGCCGGTCTCAACAAGCGTATCGTACCGGAGGCCCGGACTGAAACCCTCTCCGATCCTGATTCCCTGAACAAAGCCCTGGAGCTTGCCTCATGACACTGCCCATTGCCATCGTAACCGGAGCCACTCGCGGCATCGGCCGGGCCATCGCCCTGCATCTTGCCCGGGACGGCTTCGAACTGCACGGAACAGCCACCACCGAAACCGGAGCCGAATCAATTACCCGTTATCTGGCAGAAGAGGGTCTTCACGGCAAGGGGTGGATACTGGATGTCAGCGATCCCGCCTCCATTGAAGCCTTCATCGAGGCGGTGAACAGCCAGCACGGCGTTCCCGTGGTACTGGTCAACAATGCCGGCATTA
>SXGU01011606.1_pt1 | contig 13012 bp, 7 predicted proteins | sample 3174531 | NCBI WGS metagenome assembly SXGU01 (sample SAMN11356863, study PRJNA531348) | freshwater metagenome | isolation source: freshwater sample F1-140 | place: China: Fuxian Lake, Yuxi | collected 2017-12-25 | reverse complement strand
GACTCGCGTGATCTTCAGCGTGGCCTCCGCGGCGCGCGCCGGAAGCTGCCACACCGCCGGAGCGGTAAGAGGGAACGACAGGAAATCGCGGCGATTCATGAAGACAGGTTATACCATTTGAGGACCACGTGACTGCAAGCTTCCTCGCGAAGCCGTTCCCGCAACAACTACGGAACGGATAGGACCGCTGGCATTCCCGGGGTCGGGCGGATACCCGCTGAGAGACTCTTCAATGTCCATGGCGCCGTGCATTATGCGGCTAATCCCGATTACGATGCGGCGGAGCTTTGTAGAACCAGAACTTGTTGATTCGGGGACTTGGCTCGCTTGGCCCTCGGAGGCGCCATGACTGATAGCCCACAGCCCAACAACACCAGCCCTCAGCATGGCTGCGCCCCCGAGGTGCCGCTTCCGTTTCGCACGGCAAAATTGCTGAAGCGCCGCAGCGGTGCGGCCGACTTCCGGATGCGCCGTTATCGGTCTATATTAGGGTGTGTATGGTGAGCCACCAGTGCATGAACATCGCCCACGCCTTGGCCCTTGCGGCTTTCGTTGCCTTGTTGAGCGCTCGCCCGCTCCCGGCGAAGGTGGATTTCGGCGGCGAAATTCTCCCTTTGATCAAAACACATTGCGTGGAGTGTCACGGGCCCTCGCAACAGATGGCCGGCCTGCGGCTGGATCGCCGCAAGGACGCGCTACCTAACCGGATCGGCGCCAATGGCGCGCGGATCATACCGGGGAAAAGCGAGTCGAGCCGGCTCTACCAGCGGATCGCGGGAACCGGAGCCGGAACTCGCATGCCGCCGCCGGGGCCGTTGCCCGCCGGACAAATCGCTCTGTTCAAGGCGTGGATTGACGAGGGAGCCGAGTGGCCCGATGCCGTGGCTGGCGATCGTAGCACGGCGCCGGTGGACCCGCGAGTTGTGGAAATGATGGCCGCGCTGCGCAGCGGAGAGTTCCAGGTCTTTAAGCGCATCCTCCATGGCCACCCGAAATCCGTGGACGGCACGGGGCCAAGCGGTTGGACTCCCCTGATGTATGCCGCCCTTTACGGCGGACCCGAGGAGATCAAGCTGCTTCTCGACGAGGGCGCCAACCCGAATCAACGAAATGACGACGGCGCCACGGCGCTCATGTACGCCGTCGATGATCCCGGAAAGACCCGCCTGCTGCTCGAAAAGGGAGCTGATCCGAACATCCGCTCGGGCCTGGGACGAACCGCGCTGGTCATCGCTTCGGGATGGTTTGGATCTGCCTCCGCAGTCAGACTCCTTCTGGAAAAAGGTGTGGACCCGGAGACTCCGGGCGATCCCATTCCGCTCCAGCCGCTAAACCTCGCCGCCGCTGCGGGCGACCTGGATTCAGTCCGCTTGCTGGTTGAACGGGGAGCGAAAAAGCCGCGCCTGCGGGGGGCCAGTCTCTACTGCGCGCCCTGCCTGGACCTCCTGCTCCCGCTGGCGGATGGAAAAGACCTCAGTGGCTTGCTTGAGCAAGCGGTGCTTACCGGAGATGTGCGCCAGGTCCGGAGACTGCTCGAGCGTGGCGCCACCGCGCGTTCCGGTCTGTTGCTGGCCGCGGCCACGTCGCCCACGCCGATTCCGCCGGAGTTCTTCCCGGCCTTCGTCAGCCGCGGCGCATCGCTCGAGGAGAAGACCAGCTACGGCGTCACCCTTCTCGATCTTGCCAATCGCAACCGCAATGCGGAACTGGTGCGTTTCCTGCGGGAGGCGAAAGGAACAGGCGAAATCCAGGCTCAAACTGTCAGGAAACCGAAACCGGCTGGATCGTCCCGCGCCGCTATCGAGCGAAGTCTTCCGCTGCTCCAGCGCTCCGACGTGACCTTCCTCGAAAAGGCCGGCTGTGTTTCCTGTCATAACAACTCTCTTACCGCCATGACCGTGTCCGCCGCCCGTGCCAAGGGTTTCGCCGTGAACGAGCAGATCGCGACCGGCCAACTGCGCCGGATCTCGGCTTTCCTTCTCGATAATGGCGCCGGTGGCATGGAAAACCGTGGCATACCCGGCGCCGCCGACACGGTGAGTTACATCCTGATCGGCATGGCCGCCGAGAACTATCCGGACGACATGGCCACCGATATCTGGGCGCGGTATCTCAAGAGTCTTCAGCGCCAGGACGGCTCATGGCGCGTGCTTCCGGGCCGCCCGCCGATCGAATCGAGCGACTTTCAGGTGACCGCCTCTTCGGTGAGGGCGCTGCGCGTGTTTGGTCTGAAAAGCCGCCAGCCCTCCTATGATCGAGCGGCCGCGGCGGGGATGCGATGGCTGGAAGCCACTCCGCCCCGGGATACCGAAGACTTCGCGTTTAAGATCCTCGGCCTGGTATGGGGAGGCGGAAGCCGCGAGGCGATCCGGAGAACGGTGCGGGATCTCTGGGCCCGGCAGCGGCCGGACGGAGGCTGGGCGCAGACCACCCTCCTCGATTCCGATGCCTACGCCACCGGCCAGGCGTTGATGACAATCGCCACGGCCCAACCGAATTCCACCGGCGGGCAGAGCTTCAAGCGGGGGACCCGCTACCTGTTGAACACCCAACTGGAAGACGGGTCGTGGTACGTGCGGTCGCGCGCGCCGTCGCTCCAACCGTATTTCGAAAGCGATTTCCCGCACGGATACGACCAGTTCATCTCGGCCGCGGCCACCAACTGGGCTACTCTGGCGTTACTTACTTCCGTACCTGGTTCGGCGCGATAGAGGGAACCACACATCACATCTAATCCCATTTCCGAAGCCGCAATTTACCCCACTCCATGACTGATCTGCAAACCACACCTTGGATAAGCCCAATCAAACAGCGTCTCCGCGCCGGTAAGACCGTTATCGGTCTCACCATCACTACCGCCAGTGCGGATGTCGCCGCCGCGGCCGCCCGTCTCGGCTTCGATTTCCTCTGGATCGAGATGGAGCATTCCCCCATCACCCTCGAGACTCTCCGGAACATGATTCTCGCCATGCGCGGGCTCTCCGCCATTCCCGTCGCGCGGGTGCCCGTAAACGAGCTCTGGCAGGCGAAGCGCGTGCTCGACGCCGGCGCGATGGGCGTCGTCTTCCCCTTTGTCAGCACGCCCGAGCTCGCGCGCCGGGCCGTGTCGGCGTGCAAATACCCGCCGGCCGGCCGCCGCGGCTCCGGAGCTGGACTCGCCGCTTCCGTCTGGCCCGACGCCCCGAATTTCTACGACCAGTCCGATGAAAACGTCGCCGTCATCGCCATGATCGAGGAATCGCTCGCCGTCGACAACATCGACTCCATCGCCGCGACGCCGGGAATCGACGCCTTGTTCCTCGGCACGAGCGATCTCTCTTTCTCGCTTGGCCTTCGTGGCGAGCAGGATCATCCCCAGCTTCAGGAAGCCATCGATAAGGTCCTCGCGGCCGGCCAACGTCACGGCGTAGCCGTGGGACGGCCCGCCCACACGGCCGCGGACATTCACGAATACACGCGCCAGGGCTTTCGGATGTTCCAGTCTCAAACCGATCTCGGCCTGATCGCCGCCGGAGCGCGCGAACTTCTGGGTCCACTTGGGCCCCGCCCTTAACATGCCTGCTGACAACCCCAACTCCCGCTACAAGTGGCATGTGGTCGGCATGCTATGGTGGACAGCCTTCTTTAATTACGCCGACCGTCAGGCCATCTTCTCCGTCTTCCCGCTCCTCGAAAAAGAAATGGGGCTGACCACCCTTCAGCTCGGACTGCTTGGCTCTTCTTTCGCATGGGTCTACGGCCTCGGAGCGCCCTTCGCCGGAGCGATCGTGGACCGCGTGCGCCGGAAAGCCGCCATTATCGGCGGCCTGCACGCCTGGAGCATCATCTGCATGGCGACGGCCCTCTCCAAGAACTTTCGTCACCTCCTCTTCTTTCGGGGCGCGGAAGGCTTGGGCGAAACCTTCTATTTCCCCGCTTCCGTTTCGCTCATCAGCGATTACCACGGTAAGGCAACACGGTCGCGCGCGCTCGGCCTGCATCAAACCAGCGTCTACATGGGAACCATCGCGGGGGGCTTCTTCGCCGGTTTGATCGGCCAGAACTACGGCTGGCGGTGGTCGTTCATCGTATTCGGCGGAATGGGAGTCGTCCTCGGTCTGGTGCTGAACAAGTTGCTGATCGAACCGGAACGCGGCGCGTCGGAAGAGTTTTCGGAGAGCGCTGCTAAAGAGGCGCGCCTGCCGGTTCTGGCGTTCATTAAATTGATCCGCACTACGCCGCTCGCGCTCATTCTGATGGGCGCTTTCCTTTGCTCGAACTTCGTCGCGGTGGTGCTTCTCTCCTGGATGCCGAAGTTCCTCTACGACCGCTTTCACTTGAGCCTGGCGATGGCTGGGCTCGCTGCCACGGCGTTCGCGCAGGTGGCCAGCATGGCAGGTTCGGCCCTGGGAGGGTGGATGGCCGACAAACTGCGCGAGCGCACCCCGGGAGGCCGCATGATCGTTCAGGCCGTCGGCGTTCTGTGCGGCGCGCCCTTCGTCTACCTGTGTGGCCAGACGCAGTCCGTCGCATGGCTGATCGTCGCGCTCATTGCATGGGGTCTGTTCAAGGGCATCTACGACGCCAACATTTTCGCTTCGGTTTTTGACGTCGTTCCGCCCAAGGCCCGCGGTTCGGCGGCCGGTTTCATGAACATGATTGGATGGCTCGGTGGCGGTGGCTCCGCGCCGATTGTCGTCGGCTGGGTTGCCCAAAGCACCGGGCTGGGTGGGGCGATTTCACTCGCGGCCATCGTCTACGTAGTGGCCGGAGCCCTTTTGATAGTGGGCGTTGTGCGCTTCGTTCCCCGCCTGCCTGTATCATTGAGGTAGTGCGCTGCCGATGGCCCCTTGCCCTCATTCCCGCCCTGGCGATCGCCGGTATCCTGGCTGCCGGGACGGAGGACTTCCAGGGAAAGCGCATTGTGTCGATTTCTTTTGACCCCGCCCGGCAGCCTGTCAATTCGACCGATTTGCACGCCATTCTCCCGCTAAAAACGGGGACCGGTCTCAAGATGCAGGACGTCCGCGACGCCATCAAGCGGCTTTACGCCACGGGGCATTACTTGGACATACAGGTCGACGCACAGCCGGAGGCAGACGGCGTCGCTTTGCGATTCCTTACGAAGAGCAGTTGGTTCATTGGACGCGTTTTCGTGGAAGGCGCGCCGCCGGAACCTCCCAACAACGGGCAACTTGTGAACGCCACCAGTCTCGATCTCGGCCAGCCCTTTTACGGACACGATGTACGAAACGCCGCCTCGGCCATAAGCCGCGCGCTTGAGAACGACGGCTACTACGAGAGCACCGTTGCACCCCAACTCGAATATGATCAGGATACGCATCAGGTTCACGTGCGGTTCACAATCGAAAGCGGCAAGCGGGCGCATTTTGAGCACGCTCGCGTTCTGGGTGCGGAGGGCGGGGAAGGCGGTGCGGTGGCTGGAAAGGTCGCGGATGCCACCAGGTGGAAGGGCTGGTTCGGATGGCAGCCATTCACACGGGTACGCGTTCAGCGAGGTCTTGAGCGAGTGCGCGAGTACTACCGGAAGCGCCAGAGGCTCCTGGCATCGGTGTCGGTCGACGACCTGATCCACGATCCGGAGCGGCGCTCGGTGCAACCCGTGTTGGCCGTGGATGCGGGACCGGTGCTCGACGTACGCGTGGTCGGCGCGAAGCTCTCGCGGAGCAAGCTGAAACGCTACCTTCCGATTTACGAAGAGAGAACCGTGGACCGGGATCTTCTCCTCGAAGGCAAGCGCAACCTGCGCGACCACTTTCAGGGAGAAGGGTACTTCGAGGTGGAAGTGGAATTCAAGGAGCAGCGCGTGAGGGACGGCCACGCTTACCTGGACTACATTGTGAATCTGGGCAACCGGCACCGGCTGGCATACGTAGGTATCCAGGGGAACAAATACTTCGACAAAGAAACTATCAGGGAACGAATGCTCCTGACCGCGAAGTCGCTGTCCGATCGCCGCGGCCGTTACAGCGAGAGTCTGCGCCGCCGCGATGAAGAGAACATCGCCGCGCTCTATCAATCGAACGGCTTCCCATCGGTCAAGGTTTCCTCGAAGGTGGTGGATGACTACCTGGGACGCCGCGGAGATCTTGGCGTCTTCATGACCGTGGAGGAAGGCCCGCAATGGCTCGTGTCGAAGTTCGAACTCCAGGGCGTGGATGCGGAGCAGCGTGAGAAAATTGTACCGCTGATCGCTTCGGGAGAAGGCCAACCCTTCAGTCCGTCAAATGTCGCGATTGACCGCGACAACGTTCTTGCATTTTTCTTCTCGAATGGATACCCTAACGCGACGTTTGAGTGGAGTTCCGATCCCGAGGGACCGAACAAAGTCCGCCTCCTGTACGCCGTCTCGGAAGGGCCGCGGCAGTTCGTGCGCGGCGTGCTTGTCGGAGGTCTTGAGACAACGCGCCGCAAGCTCGTTGACCGCAATCTGTTGTCGGTCGCTCCGGGCGATCCGCTCTCGCAGATCAGCATGGCCGAGACGCAAAAGCGCCTGTACGATCTTGGCGTTTTCGCTCGTGTGAACATGGCGGTTCAAAACCCCGAGGGCGACACTCAGCGGAAATACCTGCTCTACCAGGTTGAGGAGGCGCGGAAGTACTCGATCGCTACCGGTTTCGGCGCGGAACTCGCGCGGATTGGCGGCAGCCAGACCAGCTTCGATTCTCCGGCGGGAAAGGCGGGCTTCAGCCCTCGCGTGTCGTTCGACGCGAGCCGTCTTAACCTTCAGGGTCTTGGCCACACCTTGAGTTTTCGCAGCCGGCTCTCCACCTTGCAGCGGCGCGCTCTGTTGACCTACACGGCTCCCCGGATTCGGAATGAGCCCGGGCTGAACCTATCCTTCTCCGGGCTCTTTGACGATTCACGCGATGTCCGGACGTTCTCCGCGAAGCGCCAGGAGGCTTCCATGCAGCTATCGCAGCGCATCTCAAGGCCAACCACCGCGTTCTATCGTTTCAGCTACCGGCGGGTGAGCGTCGACGAATCCACGCTCAAGATTAATCCCCTTCTCATCCCGCTGCTCGCGCAACCGGTGCGCCTTGGCATTCTCTCCGGCAACCTGATCCGTGACAAGCGCGACGATCCGACCGACGCGCACAAGGGTGTCTACAGCACTCTTGACGCGGGGATCGCCTCGGGTATTTTTGGATCGCAAGCGAACTTCGTTCGCCTCCTGGCGCGAAACAGCACGTATCATCCGATAGGTAAGAAACTGGTCCTGGCGCGTGCCACAACCGCCGGCTGGATGGCGGCGTACGATTTTTCAAGCGACCTGGCGGTCACCGGGGGCGTCCCTTTGCCCGAGAGATTTTTCACCGGCGGAGCCAGTTCCCATCGGGGATTTCCCGAGAATCAGGCTGGCGTCCGCGACACAACGACCGGATTTCCCTTGGGTGGCAACGCCGTATTCATCAACAACGTGGAATTGCGATTCCCCCTGTGGGGATCGAAAATCGGCGGCGTTTTGTTCCAGGACGCCGGGAACGCCTACTCGCGGCTGCGTGACGTGTCATTTCGCGCGCGCCAGCGCGATATCACGGACTTCAACTATATGGTGCACTCGGTGGGTTTTGGAATCAGATACCGGACACCAGTCGGCCCCGTGCGTCTCGACTTCGCGTTGACGCCGAACTCTCCGCGCTTTTTCGGATTCGAGGGAACACGTGAAGACCTTCTGTTCGGGCGCGGCCGCGAGACGAACCAGCGCCTCAGCCGCTTCCAGTTCCATTTCTCGATCGGGCAGGCTTTCTGACATGCGACACCTGACCGAGCCACCGGCACTGGCCGCTTGCGTCGTTGTGAAGCAGGCCCTTCAGCCTGCCTGCCGTGCGAAGCGCGGCCGGTTTGCCTGCGCCGTGGGCGCCGCTGCCGGCACATGGCCGTCATTTGCCTGCCTCGCCGCGACCCTCCTTCTGGTAACCTGCGCGTCGGCTGAGATCCTTGATCGCGTCGCCGTCAGCGTCGGCAACTCCGTGATCACACGAGACGAAGTCCGCCGCGAAGTCCGTCTTACGGCGTTCCTGAACGGCGAACCGTCCGGCGCCCGTGCCCCGGAGATGCGGAAGGCCGCCGAGCGTTTGGTCGAACAACTCCTGGTGCGAAGGGAACTGGAACTCGCCCATTACCCAACTCCGGGAACTGTCGAAATAGAACCTCTGATGAAGGGCCTCGACCTCACGAAGCTGGCCGCCCACGGATTGACTACGGAAGACCTGCGAGCCCATTTCGCCTGGCAGGTACAACTTCTCCGGTTCGTCGATTTCCGCTTCCGGCCGGGCGTCCAGGTTTCAAACGCCGAAATTCAGGAGTACTTCGAGAGGAGGGTTCTGCCATCGAAGCCTGGGGCGGACCTTGAAGGCTCTCGCTCGGCGATAGAAACGGCTCTAACCGAAGAGCAAGTCGATAAACAACTCGACGCCTGGCTCCGCGAAGCGCGCGCCCATTCCCGCATCGAGTTCCGTGACGAGGCCTTCGAATGAGCCGCGGTTTGAAAGCTGCGGTAGTCGCGGTCGCGGTGGCCGTCCTCATCGTCGCGGCAGCCGTGCTTGCCCTGCGTTCGGACTGGCTTCGGGAATCCGTCCGCCGCCGGGTGGTCGCGGAACTCGAGCGCGCTACGGGCGGCCGCGTTGAGATTTCCGCTTTCACCTTCACTTGGCGCCCCCTTGAAGCGGAAATCGCCGGCCTTGTCATCCACGGCCGGGAGTCTCCGCCGGCCGATCCTCTGTTCACCGCCCGCGCCGTGCGCATGGAGTTGGGCGTGATCTCCTTTCTTCGCCGGAAGGTGGGGATCAAGTCCATCGACGTAGAAGAGCCTCGGGTCAACGTCCTCGTCCGTGCGGATGGCACAACCAATCTCCCCGAGCCGAGGTTGCCCATCGGGACTGCCGTGGACACGATTCTCGACCTCGCGATCGACAGTTTCTCGGCGCGCAATGGCGCATTCCAATTTGGCGCAACCAGGATCGCATTCGACGTCCGTGGCGAGAACCTGCTGACGCGGTTTGTCTACGATTCGCCGCGAAAGCTTTACACGGGCGATCTTACGGCCCGGGCCTTGGTTCTGCAAGCCGGGAAATTTCGGGCGATTCCGGCGGACGTGAGCCTTCACGGTATCGTGGCGGGCCGGGACGGCGTGGACATTGCTAGCGCCGGGATTGCGTTTGAAGGTTCTAGCGCCGCGCTCACGGGCCTTCGCTTCGACGCTCGCGCCGGGTCCGGGGAGGTCACGGCCCGCATCGAAGCGGCTCTTGTGCCTGGCCCGTCACTGAAACTGCCGATGTTCGCCTCAGGCACGGTAGAGATCCGCGGCGGTTTGCGATTCCTCGATGCGGAGGACTATTCCATAAAAGGAGTCACCAACTTTTCCGGCATCACGATAGCGCAGGGGAAGTTGAAATCGGCTGGCATTCGCGGAACTACAAAGTTCGACGCCGGGCCGGACAAGATCGCCCTTGAGGGAATCTCTGTATCCGCTCAGGGAGGAACGTTCACCGGCTCGGGCGAAGTCATTGCCTACCGTGATTACCGCGTCAAAGGATTGCTGAAAGGCTTTCCCGCTGTCTTCGAAGCCTGGAGCGGCATTGTCTCTGGAACGGTCGAAGCGGACGGCCGCATCGGCAGCGAGCCTCGCCGCGCGGCCGCGAATTTGCGGATAGCTCCTGGCGGCGCGGGCGTTCACGCGAGCGGCACGATAGACGTCAGGTACGACGGGCGCGGCCGCACCATGACCCTGGGCGATTCTTTTCTCGCGGCGGGCTCCTCAAAGGTCGCCTTCTCGGGAGTTCTTGGGACCGCGATGAAGGTGCGGCTCGAGTCTTCAAACCTCGACGACGCCGTTCCGCTCGTCGTCGGCCTCCCGGTCCGCTTGCATTCCGGCAGTGCAATGGTCGAAGGGGTGCTCGCTGGAAAAATCGACGCGCCATCCTTCTCCGGGCGCGTCACGCTGGCGAATTACGAATTCGTCGGCGAAATGTTCACCGGCTTTTCGGCCGATGCCACGATGAACGAATCCTCTCTCACGCTTCGCAACGCCGAGGTCATTCGGCGCGGGGCCAGGGCGCGCGGTGAAGGGAGCATCTCGCTAACGCGGTGGAAACCGGAACCGGCGAGCGCGCTATCGGCCGGCGGCACATTCGCCGGCTTCGACGCCGCCGAAATCCTGCCGGATCTTTCCTTTCTTGCGTCGGGGCGCGCGCGGATCAGCGGGACCTATTCGGACCCGCATATCTTTATTGAAACGTCCGCGCGGAACCCTTCCGTATTCGGCGAGACCCTGGATGGCCTTGAAGCGCGCATTGAGTATTCGAAACAGGCGATCGAGCTCCGCTCGGCCCAGTTTCAAGCGGGCGCGGCGCGTCTGGACGCCGTCGGCTCCTACGCGCATGACGGCGCCGTAGCATTTCGAATCTCCTCGAACCGTATGGCGGTGGAGCGCTTCCGAACGTTATCGAAACTTCGGCCGGGCGTCTCGGGAACGCTCGAGATCACGGCCACCGGAACCGGGACTTCGCGGGATGCCAAGGGTCCCTTTCTCCTGACGGATCTGACCGCCACCGCCGCGGCTCGAGATCTGCGGGTAGATAACAAACCCGCCGGGAACGTCTCGCTTTCGGCGAAGTCTGTGCGGGAACGCGGAGCCACGGATTTGTTGGTGTCGCTCGAATCCGATTTCCTGAACGGGAATCTGCGCGGGGCCGGGCGGTGGACGTTCTCGGACAGGTACCCGGGGTCGTTCGAAATGAATTTCTCTACCGTTCCCCTAAAGCGCCTTCAGGAGTGGTTCGCGCCGGCGTCTGCGACGCCGATTGAAGGATCCGCGGAGGGCACGCTGCGCGTTTCCGGCCCCGCGCTCGAATGGAAGGCCTGGACAGCGACGCTTGAAATTCCCAAGCTTGAACTTGGTTCTCCCGCCTCCGAGGCTACGCGAGTGCAACTCCGCAACATACGGCCCGTCCGCCTATCGCTCGCAAAGTCCATCGTCAGTGTCGAGAGCGCCCTTCTTGCGGGACCTTCAACGAACCTTGCGGTATCGGGAAAGATTTCCCCGCTTGAGAGCAATCCGCTCGACCTCCGCGTTACGGGTTCCTCGCAGCTTGCCGCGATACAAGGCTATTACCCCGATATCATCGCTTCCGGAACCGCGGAATTGCAGTCGTCACTTAGAGGCTCCTTCGCGCAACCGCGCCCTTCAGGCCGCATCGAGATCAAGGATGCTTCGGTCAACGTCGCGGATCTGCCAAACGGAATTTCGAAGGCGAACGGCGTCATCCTTTTCGATGGAAGCCGGGCCACCGTTCAGTCATTGACAGGTGAAACCGGGGGCGGCAAGGTGGCGCTTACCGGTTTTGTGGGTTTCGGAGGCGAAGAGATGGTTTACCGGCTTCAGGGGACCGGAACCCAGATCCGCCTGCGGTATCCGGAGGGCGTTAGTACGACAGTGAACGCGGCGCTGAGCCTGACAGGCGCTCGGAAGCGAAGCCTGCTCTCGGGCGAGATCACGATCGTACGCACGGGTTTCAATCCGCGCACGGACTTCTCATCGCTTCTGGCGAAATCCGCCGAGCCTGTCAAGGTTGCGTCGGCTCGAACCGGTCCGCTCGCCGGCATGGATCTGGATGTGCGGATCGAGACGTCGCCCGATATCAGCGTGGAGAGTGCGCTCGCGCAGGACATTCAGGTGGAGGCCAGCCTGCGCCTGCGCGGCACGGGTTACAACCCGGCGCTGCTCGGCCGCATCGCGATCACCCAGGGCGAGGTGAACTTTTTCGGCACGAAGTACGCAATCAATCAGGGAACAATTACGTTTTCGAATCCGGTCAAAGTCGAACCGGTGTTCGACGTTGACGTTGAAACGCGTGTTCGCGGGATCGACGTGATCCTGACGCTTTCCGGGCCGATCGACAAGCTGAACGTCACGCATCGCTCCGATCCGCCGCTCGAATTCGGTGAGGTTGTGGCGCTGCTGGCCACCGGACGGGCCCCAACCACGGATCCGGCGCTCGCGGCAACGCAGGCGCGGCGTCCTCAGAGTTTCTCGCAGGTAGGCGCGGACGCGATTCTCGGTCAGGCCATTTCTGGGCCCGTCTCGGACCGTCTTCAGCGCTTCTTCGGCGTGAGCAAGCTGAAGATCGATCCGAGCCTTACCGGCGTCGAGAACAACCCTCAGGCGCGCCTCACCGTGGAACAGCAGATCACGCGCAACCTTGCCTTCACCTACATCACAAACCTGACGCGCAGCAACCCGCAGGTCGTGCGCGTGGAATGGACCTTGAACAAAGAATGGTCGGCGGTCGCGGTAAGGGAAGAGAATGGATTGTTTGGATTGGATTTTCTTTACAAGAAACGGTTTTGAAAGGATCCGATCCCACCCCGCGCGGAAACAGTCCACCGTTACGGCGTCTCGTCCGACGTTCACCTGTTTCGGTTTATGAATCGCTTGGCGACATTATTGATGCCCAGGTCAGGACGAAGGGTTTCGGCGCGTAAACGAATACTCCAGAGGGCTGCTCCGGGAAGCTCAGGAGCGTGGAGGCATAAGCGTTTGGAGACGCACCTGCTCGAATCGCTCGAAGATCCCCGGCCGGATATCGACATCACCCCGGAGTATTCACACGCCATGTCATCCGCCCCGGTGCGGACGAGGATTGCCCGAACAACTGGACCACTGCGAAGCGGAGGGCGGTCCCGAACTCGCGCTCCGGTTTTCCGCGCCGCCGGGGAAGCCACTCAGATTCTTTCGCCCGCATTTCTCACTGTGTGCTCTCTGAAGACCAAATCTGAGCAGCCGGCCGAGTGCTCGGGATGATTTTCGTGCCGTCGGAAGCAAGTAGGGGCAGTTGGGCGGCCTGAGGTGCATGATTCCGGCCTTGGTAGCGTCATTTTGATTTGAGGTCGAGCGTGACGGTAGCAGCGCACGGGTCCGAACCGGTTGCGGTTGGTGACAGTTGAAAGGCTGAGGACGGGTTAGGCTATCCGGAGGCCTGACGGGATTACACGTCGAATCCGACGCGTG
>SXGU01144543.1_pt1 | contig 13015 bp, 12 predicted proteins | sample 3174531 | NCBI WGS metagenome assembly SXGU01 (sample SAMN11356863, study PRJNA531348) | freshwater metagenome | isolation source: freshwater sample F1-140 | place: China: Fuxian Lake, Yuxi | collected 2017-12-25 | reverse complement strand
CGTTGCCAAGGAAATCGACGACACCGACCAACCAAGTTCGCGACTGAACGCTTGCAGGTAGACGGCGAGTCCGTAGAACCCCACCCCGGAGGAGAACATCAGCAGGATGAATGACGCAACGAGAATCCAACGCCCCGGGAACTTTTCCAAACTGGCAAATACGCCGCGAGATGATGCTGATGAGGTCATGGGAGGGTATTTCTTCGTTCTCTATGAGAGCACTTCGTTGATTCGCCGAGCGAGTCGGAGATCGCGTCCCGTGACGACTCCCCCTGCGTCATGTGAACGCAGCACGATGTTCACGACATTCCAACTGTTCGACCAGTCCGGGTGATGATCTTCCTCCTCGGCAATCGCCGCAACTCGTGTCATGAAGGCGAAGGCTGCGCCAAAGTGGGCGAATTCCATGTGACGGTGCAGACCTCCGTCGACCACCGACCACCCTTCCGGAACTTCGCCGACCGACGTTTCAGGAGTGGTCGCATTCACGCTGGCGAGCGTAGGTCAGTTGAGTGGTGCGTGACAGGCCACTCGGCTCGCGTGTCGCGAGTCAAGTTCAGGACGATCACTGACGCATCTCGCAGCGACCTCCGCTGGCAGCGACGCACGAATCTGGCAGCGCGTGTGGAAACGACAACCAGAGGGTGGATTCGCCGGGCTGGGCAACTCACCCTGCAGGATGACGCGCTTGCGAACTCGTTCCACGACGGGATCCGGAATCGGCACCGCGGACAACAACGCCTGTGTGTACGGGTGTTGCGGTCGCGCAAACACCTCCTCGACCGGACCGGACTCCACGATTCCACCGAGATACATGACCGCAATGTCGTCGGCAACGTGTTGCACGACGGCGAGGTCGTGCGACACGAAGAGATACGAGAGGTTCAACTTCTCCTGTAGTTCAGCGAGAAGATTCAACACGCCTGCGCGAACGCTCACATCGAGCGCCGACACAGGCTCGTCAAGTGCGAGCACCTTCGGATTCAGTGCAAGGGCCCGCGCGATGGCGATTCGCTGGCGTTGACCACCCGAGAACTCGGCCGGGTACCTGCTCGCGTGGTCTCGCTGGAGACCCACGAGTTCGAGGAGTTCCATGACCCGTTGATCTTGCTCGGACTTCGGCATTCCGAAGTTGTCGAGCGGCTCTGCGATGGCATCACCAATCGGTAAACGAGGATCGAGTGATGCGAACGGATCCTGAAACACGATCTGCAAGTCCTTGCGCATTTCCAGGCGTTGCTTCTTGGACAGTTCGGAGACGTTTCGACCAAGCACGGTGATGGTGCCGGTCTCTGGCGCGACCATGTTCAAGATCTCGAGCAAGGTCGTGGTCTTGCCACAGCCAGATTCGCCCACCAACGCCAGGCTTCGTCCTTCACGCAGGGTCAGGTCCACACCGTCGACGGCAAATACCGATCCAACTCGGCGACGAAGTACCGAACCTTTCATCAACGGGAACGTCTTCTTCAAGTTACGAATCTCGAGCGCCACCGCATTTCCGCTGACCGGCGCAGCCACGTGAGAAGGTCCGTCCCTGAAGAGTCTTCCGCTCGTTTGCAAGCCTTGGATTTCCTGCTGGCGAACGCAGGCGGTGAGACGGGTCGGCGACACCGCCGCCAACACCGGAATCTCTGCGTCACATTGTGGAGCAGCGGCCGGACATCGGGGCGCAAACGCGCAACCAGGAGGGAGCGCAACCGGTGAAGGTGGGGTGCCTTCGATGGAGGTGAGTCGACTCGATCCAACCGCGTCGACTCGGGGAATCGATCGCAGGAGACCGATCGTGTACGGCATCGCCGGCGATGCATACACCTCGTCCACGTTGCCGATTTCCACGACCTTGCCTGCGTACATGATTGCCACGCGATCGGCGAGACCTGCGACCACTCCAAGGTCGTGGGTCACCAACACCACCGCCGCACCGGTCATGTCGCGAGCAGTCTTGAGCACGTCGAGAATCTGGGCCTGCACCGTCACATCGAGTGCAGTCGTCGGTTCGTCGGCGAGAATGACCTTCGGTTGATTTGCGATCGCTAGCGCGATCATCACCCTCTGGCGCATTCCACCCGAGAATTCGTGTGGATACGACTGTGCGCGTTCCGCGGGTCGCGGGATTCCGACGATTTCCAACAATTCGATCGCCCGCGCAAGCGCGGCTTCCTTGGAGATGTCGTTGTGAATGTGGAGAGCCTCGGAGATTTGTCGACCGATCGTGTGCACCGGGTTGAGGGCGGAGAGCGGGTCCTGAAAGACCATCGCAATGTCCTTGCCCCGGTACTTGGACATCGCATTGTCGCCCAGCGACAGAAGGTTCACGCCGTCGTAGGAAATCGATCCGGTCACCGTCGCACTTTCGGCGAGCAGTCCGATCATCGAGAGCGACATCACCGATTTTCCGGAGCCGGACTCCCCCACGATGCCTAGGACCTCGCCGGCACGAATGTCGAGGGACACGTCCCGCACGGCGCGGACGATTCCCGCTTCGCTGGGGAAGGTCACGGTCAGGTTGCGAATCTCGATCAGATTCGAGGCAACAGAAAGCGTCACGACTTACCAACCTTCTTCTTGCTCTTGTTCGAACCCGGGTCGAACGCATCACGAAGTCCGTCGCCGATGAAACTCACGGCCAGCACGGTGAGGATCAATGCCGAGCCGGCGAACATGAACAACCAGGGATAGGTCAATGCCGACGCCGTTCCCTCTGCAATAAGGCTGCCGAGGGATACATCCGGTGGTTGGACTCCGAAACCCAGATACGACAACCCCGTCTCACTCAGAATCGTGGCACCAACGTTGAGAGTCGCATCGATGATCAGAATCGATGCAACGTTCGGAAGCAGATGTCGAAACACGATCTTGCGCGCGGGCACACCCATGTACTGAGCGGCACGAACGAAGTCCCGCTCACGCAGGCTCATCGTTGCGCTACGCACGATTCTGGCCGTGACCATCCAGCCAAAGGCGGCGAGCAGCACGACGAATATGAGCCACGTTCTTCCTCGATACAGCGGCGACATCACCGCGATGATGAGGAACGACGGCAGTACGAGCAACGCGTCAATCATCCACATCACGCTTCGATCGACCTTGCCACCGAGGAAACCGGCGAAGCCACCTGCCACCGCCGCAAGACCGGTGGAGAAGACGGCAACGAGAAGACCGATGATCAACGACTTCTGCAATCCGCGCACCGTGAGCGCGAAAACATCGCCACCAATTTGCGAGGTACCGAACCAATGCTTGCTCGATGGCGCTTGGAGCAGCGCTTCGAAGTCGAGCTCGTCCCAACGATACGGAGAGAAGAACGGGCCGATGAACGCAGCAACGAACATCAACACCAATATGACCACTCCCGCAACAGCCAGTCGATTACGCATGAACCGCAATCGAATGAGCGATCCGCGAGTCAAACGATTGGACGGTGACGATTCAACCGACAATTCCGTGACGGTCATTTCTATCGAAGCCTCACGCGCGGATCGAGAGCTGCAACGGCGATGTCAGCGAGCAAACCCGAGAGCAGAACCAACACAGATGAGAACACGATTACTGCCGACACCGAATTGATGTCGTTCGACTGCACCGCAACGATGAACCAACTTCCCATGCCGTTCCAGCCGAAAATCGATTCCGTGAACGGGGCGCCAGTCACCAAGAGACCGAACGAATACGCAAAGAACGTTGCCATCGGCAGGATTGCAACACGCAGACCGTGGCGGAAAAGTGACTGGCGGCTTGAGAGTCCCTTGGCACGCGCGGTTCTCAAAAAGTCGCTGCCCAGGACGTCGAGCATCGCGTTGCGCTGATATCTGGAGTAAAAAGCAATACCACCGAGAGCGATGGAGAGTGTGGGAAGAATCAGATGCTGCAGACGATTGACCAGCAAATCCCAACCATTGCCCGTGAAATCTGCGGAATATTCACCGATGGTGAAGAAGAACGTCGTTCCGAGACGGTTGTTCAGGTCGATTGCCCCGAACTTCAGCAGAATCGCCAGCAGGAACACCGGCGTCGACAGGAGGGAGAACGAAAGGACGCTGGCGGCACGATCCGTTGCTCCGTATTGTCGGACGGCCGACACCACGCCGAGTACGACGCCGACGAGTGACCCGATGACCGAACCAAGTACGAGCAAGCGAAGACTCACCCAGATTCGACGCGAGAGCTCCTCATTGACTCTCTGCTCCCCGACCGTCACCCCGAAGTCTCCCGTCAGGACGTTTCCGGCCCAGTCGAGGTACCGCCCAACGAGTGGGCGTGCAGGATTGACGCCCAAGTTGTCGAGTTTGGCATTGATGGTGGATTCGGGAATCGGTGGATTTGCGCCCTGATAATTGGCTCGGGGGTCAAACGCCAGCGAGGAGAGCACATACCCCAGGGTTGACGCCAGGACCACCATTATCAGGAAGTTCAGGACGCGCTTGACGAGGTAATTGAGCACTTCCGCCAATCCTAAGGTGGGTTCACCGGCAATTTGCAAGCCGTTCAGTGTTCGTTAGGCTCGGCGTCACGTCGTTTCGGCGTTCCGAGGGTGCGGACTTCACCCATGATCAGGGACCTCGCGGTCCGAAGGGGAAACAGAATGATGAACCGAATGCAAGGCAGGAAGGTGTCGAACCGACTCGTGCGTTTCGTTGCTGCCGCATTGCTCACATCCCTGGCGTTCACGCCAAGTGATGCGAGCGCTGCAACTGGCAACGACTCAGCGGGTGCACCAGACATCAATCCGCAGCCTGTTTCAAAGCTGAAGCCAGGTGGCACGTTCATTTGGGCAACCACCCAATTGTGCGACAACTACAACACCAACCATGTCGACGGCAACTTTGCAGGTTGCTCGTACCTCATGAATGGTTTGCTCCCGAGCACGTTCTACACGGACGACAAGGGCGCTTTTCAGGTCGACAAGAACTACTTCTCGGACATCAAACTGACGAGCAAGAAGCCACAGACCATCGTTTACACCCTCAACCCAAAGGCGAAATGGAGTGACGGCAAGGCAATCAGCCTGGCCGACTTCGTTGGCTACTGGAAGGCGTTGAACGGCTCGAACGAAGCGTTCGAAGTCGTTTCCACCACCGGCTACGAGGACATCTCCGGCATCACGAAGGGTGCTTCGGCGAATCAAATCGTCGTCAAGTTCAAGAACGTCTATGCCGACTGGCAGGGACTCTTCGGCGGACTCCTTCCGGCATCGATCACCGCAACACCGGAGAAGTTCAACACCGCATGGAAGGACGCACCGAATCTGACGGCTGGACCGTTCAAGTGGGGTGGCACCGACAAGACCGCTGGGACGGCTTGGATCGTTCCAAGTTCGTCGTGGTGGGGCACGAAGCCGGTGCTCGACAAGATGTTGTGGAAGGTCGTCACAGCGGCCGCCCAACTCGACGCACTCGCCAACGGTGAGGTCGATGCCGCCAACACCGGTCCGGATGCCAACCAGTACAAGCGCGGATTGACACTCTCGGGTGTCGACGTGCGTGTCAGCGTTGCACCGAACTACCGCCACATGACGTTCGGGAACACCGGATTCATGACGGACACTCGCGTGCGCCAGGCAATCATGATGGGCGTTGATCGCAACATCATCACGAAGGCGCTCATCGGACCAATCGACCCGAAGGCAACGTCGATGGGCAACCACATCTTCGTGAAGGGCTTGAGCTGTTACCAGGACAACTCCGGTATCTACGGCAAGTACAACTTGCAGAAGGCGGATGCCTTGCTCGACGCAGCCGGATGGGTGAAGTCGGGTACCAAGCGCACCAAGGCCGGTGTCGAATTGAAGCCGAAGATCACGATTCCTGCCGGCGTTCCAACGAGCGCACAGGAAGCCCAGTTGATGCAGGCCATGCTTGCACCGCTGGGAGTTCAGATCGAAATTTCCGTGGTGCCATCTGCTGACTTCTTCAGCAAGTACATCATCCCGGGCAATTTCGAGATGACCGTGTTCACCTGGTTGGGCACCGCCCTGCCAATCTCCTCGTCGAAGTCCATCATGGCCACCGACGGCGGACAGAACTACGGAAAGATCGGAACCGCGGAAATCGACAAGCTGTACGAGCGTGCGAACAGCGAACTCGATCCAGCGAAGCGTTGCGCACTTGCGACGCAGATCGACAAGAAGCTCTGGGAAGTCGGTCACTCGATGATCAACTACCAGCGCCCCGACGTATGGCAGGTTGACAAGAACCTGGCGAACTTCGGAGCATTCGGCTTCTCGTCTGGCGACTACGCCACGATCGGATTCATGAAGTAATTGACCACTCGTCAATGCGAGAGGCGGCCCGCAAGGGCCGCCTCTCGTGCGTTATGGGCAAAGTTTCGAGGATCACCCGAGCCGCCTCGATCTCCGACGGAATGGAACGAACCTAAACATGTCGACTATCTCCGGTGACTCCACGAGCGAATCAGTGACACCGACGAGAATTCCTCGCGACATTCGCGCCATCGCGATGGCTCGACTCGTGTCGGAAATGGGAGACGAACTCGCGCTCATCGCACTGATCTTTCGGCTCAAGGATTCCGGTCCTCGGGCAATCTCACTCCTCATCGCATTGTTCGCCGCGGCGCGAATCCTTCTCGCGCCATTTTCGGGGGCAATCGTGGATCGCTTCCCGACGAAGCGACTCATTCTCCTCGTGTCGTGTGGTCAGTTCGTGGTGACCGCACTCCTCGCGATTTCCAATGATGCCCTCGTGTACCCACTGGTTTTCCTCCTCGCAATTGGCGGAACGACCGTTGGTCCGGCGTGGCAGAGCTTCATTGCACACATCATTCCCGGGCCGCAATTGAGCCGTGTTTATGCGTTCATTCAGGCATACCGATCCGTTGCCATCGTGCTCGGTGCCGGCGTTGGTGGATTCGCAGTCGAAACGTTCGGAAGTCGAACCGCGCTCCTGGTGAACGCCGCAACGTTTCTCTTCGTGGGTGGTGTTGCAGCAACCCTTCGCCGTGAACGCAAACCCGAGCGACGGCGAATCGACGGCCGAGAACTCATCCGTGGATTTCTGACCCTCATCAAACACCCCGTACTGCGGTGGTCTTTGATCCTGCTCGCCGCATTCAACATGTCGGCGGGGGTCGTGGAGGTGCTCAGCGTCTTTCTCATCACCAACGAGCTGGGTGGTGCCGCCGCCGACTACGGACTCGTACTCGGCGCCCTGGGCGTGAGCATGGTGCTCACGGGAATGATTCTTTCCAGGGTGCAGCCCCGAATCAAGGACACCACGATGCTCACGATTTCTGCGGTGGTCAGTGCCTCGGGAATGCTGTCATACGCGTTCGCGCCGAGCATGCCCGTCGCCGTTGCAGCATTCCTCGTAAACGGTGCCGGCCTCACTGGCCTGCATGTGTTCGGCACACCGATAATCGTGCGCCATTCGAAGGACGAGGAGCGGGGACGAATCTTTGCCGCATCCTCGTCGGTCACGACCGGTGGACTCCTGCTCGCCAGCGGAATCGCGGGCGGAGTCGGCGAGGTCCTCCCGCCTCGACCCGTCATCGCGATAGCCGCCCTCGCGTGCTTGTGCGTTGCGATTTTCGGAGGTGCACGTATCCAACGACACGATGTCGTTGCTGCTGGCTAGCCGGTGAAGGCGTCGTAGCCGTCGCGTTCGAGTTGGTCGGCCAATTCCGGCCCACCGCTGGCGACGATTCGTCCCTTGGCAAGGATGTGCACGAAGTTCGGTTTCAAGTCGGAAAAGATTCGGCTGTAGTGCGTGATCACCAATACCCCCAACTTGCGCTCGTTGGTGAGGTCCTCCACACGTCGTGCGCAATCACGTAGCGCATCGATATCCAAACCCGAGTCGAGCTCGTCGAGCACCACGATCCGCGGGTCCAGCATGGCAAGTTGCAGTGTTTCGTTGCGCTTCTTCTCACCGCCCGAAAAATCGACGTTCACGGCGCGGTGGATGAGTGCTTCGTCCAATCCGATACGAGCGGCTTCGTTCGCAATGCGTTCTTCAAGTTGATCCTGGTTGCTCCCCCGCTCGGCAAGTGCCTCGTTGAGCAGTTCGTCGATGCCGACTCCGGGAATCTCGGTTGGGTACTGCATCACCAAGTGCAGTCCAGCAAGCGCACGCTTCCATGTTGGAAGCGATGCAATATCGACATCGTCCAGGGTGACGCCTCCCCGAGTAATGGTGTACCCGGTTTTGCCCATGATCGCCGCCGACAGTGTCGACTTCCCCGCACCGTTGGGACCCATCACCGCGTGCACCTCGCCCGAACGAACGGTGAGGTTGATGCCATTCAAAATCTGCGTGTCGCCCGCCTTGGCGTGGAGATCACGTATCGAGAGCACGCTCACGGCTGGGCTCGCTTCACTCGAGGGTCTGGCGATGCTGCGTTCATCATGGGTTGATCGGAGATGAACACGTCGGCGCCACGAACTTCGGCGATGAACACCGGAACGGGCTGCGTGGCAGGAAGCGTGCTCGGAACGCCGGTTTCCAAACTGAATGCACTGCCGTGGCGAATACATGACAACTGCTTGGTGTCGCAATCGACGTCGCCGTCAGCGAGTGCGACATCGGCATGACTGCACCGGTTACCGATGGCATACACGTCGTCACCGATGCGCACGACGGCGACAACGTGCTTGCCGACCTCAAATTTCGCCGCAGCTCCGTCGACCAAATCGTTCAGCGCACAAATGCGGTGCATCGTCATACCTGCACTCCATTGTCACCCAGCAACTTTTTCCCCACCTTGTTGCGCAGTGCATCCGGCTGGGCGGCCGACGGCAATCGATTGATTACATCGGCAAAGAAGCCGAACACCACCAATCGTTCGGCAACCTCGGGTCGAATGCCACGACTCTCGAGATAGAAACGCTGCTCGTCATCGACGGGTCCCACGGTGCTTGCGTGGCTGCACTTCACGTCGTTCGTCTCGATCTCGAGATTTGGAACGCTCTCGGCCCATGCCCCGCTCGAGAGCGTGAGGTTGCGGTTTGTCTGGAACGCCTCCGATTTGTCGGCATTCTCACGAATCTTGATGAGGCCGGTGTACACGCTCTTGGCCTGGTCCTTCACCGCACCCTTGAACAACAAGTCACTGCGGGTTCGCGGCGCAGCGTGATCCTGCAGCGTTCGAAAATCGTGCATCTGGGTACCGTCAGCGAAATACAGGGCGACTTGTCTGGCGGATGCGCCCTGTCCAGCGAGTCGTACACCGGCACGGAGTCGCGAGTAATCACCCCCGAGGGAAATGGTGGAGGTGGCGATGTTGGAGTCCCGCTCACCGATCGCGCGCTGGTAACCCAGCAGCCAACAACGACGTCCCAACTCGTTGATGGAAACGTAGGAAATTCGGGCGGACTGAGCGGCATGAATGCGCACCATCGGCACGAGCAGCGAATGCGGGTCACCCGACGAGGTGAATCGTTCGACGACGGTGAGTTCACTGTTCTCCGCTGCGTCGATCTCCAGCGACGGGAAACACATGAGACCCGACTCGTCGATGTGGTGCGTGACGAGCACGGGTTCGGCAACGACCTGTCCACGAGCAGTGCCGATTCGCACATGGTTGTCGCGAATGGGACCGGAACTTGTCTGCTGTACGTGCATCTGCTCGAACACGTCGGGAGTTTCGACGGAGACGTCGCCAAGTGCCAGTCGCGAGTCGCGAGACACGATCGACCCATCCGCCGACACCGTGGTGGTGAATGATCCTGGCGTGAACGAGCCGAGATCAAGCTCGTCGATTCGGCTGTAGCGCCAGAGTTCCTGCTCGGCAGTAGGCAGCACGAATTCGGAGAGCGCGGACACGGTGTTTACTTCTTGCGCTTCTTGTTGCGCTTGGATCGCTTCGGTTTTCCGCGCTCCAAGTCACTCACCACCTCGGGGGCTATCGCATTGATGATCGACTCGGCTTCGCTCAGGATTGCAGCCGCCGAACCGTCGTCGAGGCTCGCTGGCTGCGCCGGTGCCGTTCCGGTCACCATCGTGCCATGCGTCCAGCCGACGTCCATCGAACGGCGATCGAACTTCGGACAGTCCACGGGACAACGCCACGGCGCCTCCGGCGCGAGATCCAATTTGCACCGACGAACGGTGTCACCGCTATTGAACGTGCGGCTCTCGAAGTGGCGACAATCGGCGCGCATCGACATGATGAAAACGGTAGTTCGTGCGGGCTGCAGAGGGTTCAGCCCACCGAACCTTCCATCTGCAACTCGATGAGACGACTCCACTCCACTGCGTACTCCATCGGCAGGGTGCGCGTCACTGGCTCGATGAAGCCGTTCACCACCATTCCCATGGCTTGCTCCGGCGTGAGCCCGCGACTGGTGAGGTAGAACAATTGCTCGTCGGCGATCTTCGAGACGGTTGCTTCGTGTCCGATTTGCGCATCACGCTCGCCAACCTCCATGTACGGCAGGGTGCGGCTCTCGCTGTTCTCGTCGAGGATGAGCGCGTCACACTGCACGTGGCTCTTGCAGCCCGTCGCGCCCTCCTCCACCCGAACGAGGCCGCGGTAGGTGGTGATTCCGGCGTCCTTGCTGATGGATTTGGAGACGATCTTCGACGTGGTTTCCGGCGCCGCGTGCACCATCTTGGCGCCGGCATCCTGGTGCTGACCGGCACCGGCATAGGCAACCGAGAGCACCTCACCGGTGGCCTTGGGACCTACGAGGTACACGCTCGGATACTTCATCGTGAGTTTCGAACCGATGTTGCCATCGATCCATTCCATGTGACCCTCGGTTTCGACACGGGCACGTTTGGTGACGAGGTTGTACACGTTCGGCGACCAGTTCTGGATGGTGGTGTACGTGACGTGCGCACTCGGTTTGACGACGATCTCGACCACCGCCGAATGCAGGGAGTCGTTGGTGTACACGGGTGCGGAGCATCCCTCGATGTAGTGCACCTTCGAACCTTCGTCGGCGATGATGAGCGTCCGCTCGAATTGGCCGGCGTTCTCCGAGTTGATGCGGAAATAGGCCTGCAACGGCATTTCACATTCGACGCCCGGCGGCACGTAGATGAACGACCCTCCCGACCACACCGCCGTGTTGAGCGCGGAGAACTTGTTGTCACCGGGTGTAATCACCGTGCCGAAGTATTGCTTCACCAAGTCGGGATATTCACGTAGCGCGGTATCCATGTCGCAGAACAGGATTCCCTGTTGCTCGAGGTCCTCACGATTGCGATGAAAGACGACCTCACTTTCGTACTGGGCGGTGACCCCGGCGAGGTACTTTCGCTCGGCTTCGGGAATTCCGAGCTTCTCGTAGGTGGCCTTCATCTGTTCGGGCAGGTCGTCCCACTCGCTCACCTGCTCCGTGGCGGGCTTCAAGTAGTAGAAGATGTCCTGGAAGTCGAGATCCGGCATGTTCACCGCGAACCAGTCAGCCATTGGCTTCTTGTCGAAGGTGGTGAGCGAGCGCAATCGCAACTTGCGCATCCACTCGGGCTCACCCTTCCACCAGGAGATTTGTTCGACGACCCTGTCGTTCAAACCCTTCTCCGGCGTGAAGGCATATTCGACGTCGTCACTCCAACCGAGCGAGTACTTGGAGAGGTCGAGGTCGAAGGTGGTCACGGGTAATTTCTCCTACGCAGATAGTAACAATTCATTGGTCCGACCCCACCGCCCACCCGTGTGGCAGTGGGCAAGTCGCAAGGGGCGTAGCGTCGTTGCGTCGTATGGAGCGCTTCGGACTGGTGGGACTTCCCAACGCGGGCAAGTCGTCGCTCTACAACGCCCTGACCGGATCCAACGCACTCGCCGCCCCGTACCCCTTCGCCACCAAGGATCCGAACATCGGGGTGGCCAAGGTGCTCGATCCGCGGCTCGATGCCTTGGCGAAGATGTCGGCGACGAAGAAGATCGTAAACGCCACCATCGAGGTTGTGGACATCGGTGGATTGGTCGAGGGCGCGAGCAAGGGCGAAGGACTCGGCAACAAGTTTCTCGCCAACATTCGCGAGGTCGATGCAATCGTGTTCGTGCTCCGGGCCTTCGTCGACGACGACATTCCCGGCCCGAGTGATCCCCTCGAACACCTGCGGGTCGTCGAACTGGAATTGGCACTCGCCGACTTGGAAAGCGTGGAGACCAAGGTCGGAAAGATGAAGAAGGCGTCGAGGATGGACAGCTCCATCGCCGATGAGGTTGCGGCATTGGAACGCGCGCAGACGTTGCTCGCCGAGGGTCTGCCGCTCTACCGTGCAGGAATTTCCGAAGCCGACCGCGCGTTGCTCGCGCCCCACTTTCTCCTCACCGCGCGTCGTGTGCTCGCCGTCGTGAACGTTGCCGAGGATGCACTGGAGTCGATTCCCGATCACGTGGCGAGGGTGGCTGCCGAACTCGCCCCGCCAGGGTCCGCCAGCGAGCACGAAGTCGAGGTACTGGGCATGAGCGTGCAGATCGAGGCCGAGGCCGCGCAACTCGTCGGACAGGATCGCATCGACATGCTCGAGGCACTCGGGCTCGGCGAAGGAGCGCTCCCCCGTCTGGTGCGTTCCGCGTACCATCTGCTCGGACTCCGGACGTTCTTCACTACCGGCGAGAAGGAAACTCGCGCGTGGACGTTCCACGCCGGCGCGAAGGCTCCGGAGTGTGCCGGCAAGATCCACACGGACCTGCAGCGCGGGTTCATCCGTGCCGATGTCATCCACTGCGACGAGTTGTTGTCGATCGGCTCGTGGTCGAAGGCGCGTGACGTCGGCAAGTTGCGCGTCGAGGGCAAGGACTACGAGGTGGCCGACGGCGACGTCATGGAGATTCGCTTCAACGTATGACCATGACGGTGGCGTGGCTGGTTGCCGATGGCCGCGTCCTGGCGAGTGCCACCATCGCCGATACTCGGCGCCAGCGTCGGCGTGGCTTGATTGGTGTCGACGACGTGGAGGGTGCCTTCGTGATCCCCCGTTGCAAGTGGGTGCACAGCGTGGGAATGCGATTCCCCCTTGACATTGCTTACTTGGATGACGAGTCTCGGGTGGTGAAAGTGCAGCGATTGGCACCCATGCGCTTGCCATTGCCCGTACCCACGGCG
>SXGU01074975.1_pt1 | contig 13022 bp, 10 predicted proteins | sample 3174531 | NCBI WGS metagenome assembly SXGU01 (sample SAMN11356863, study PRJNA531348) | freshwater metagenome | isolation source: freshwater sample F1-140 | place: China: Fuxian Lake, Yuxi | collected 2017-12-25 | reverse complement strand
TCCTGGGCGTGGCCGAATATACGCATCTGCGTCGCTGGGTCGACCAGGTTGGCGGGCGGGCGCCGGTCAAGCGCGGGCGGATGGTCAACCGCACGTTCGGCAGCCCGGAAAGCCAGCTGCGCGAACGCCATTCGGCCCGCGACTTCGAGGTCAACCGCGAGGACATGGTGCAGGAGCGCGACGGCAAGCGCGTTTGACAATGCCGGCCCCGGTTTTCGCAACTGTGAGCTGTGACCGTCCGACACAAGCGCGCAGCCCACTACACAGGTCAACTCGGCTGCCAGACCGCGTCTGTCTTACCTGATCGTCGCCACAATCATCATGCTTCTGCCGGCGTGCGCGGAGCTCACTTCGGTTTATCAACATGGTGCCATCAGACTGGCGGATATTGTGCGGATGCTGGTCTAAACCGAGGTGAGCGAATGATCGCGGCGGGCTACGCTGGGTGAGATCTTTTTCATCTACTAGATCCCAGCGCGATCACCGGAATTGCGCTTCTAACCGCCCTGGGTCCGGGGCATGGCAATGTGAACTGAAACTGCCTCGTCCAGAAAGGAGACGATGGTGGGTGCCACCACTTCCGGTCGTTCGACGACGAGGTTGTGGCCGAGATCAGCCAGGACGGCGGCGCTCGCCGTGGGGTAGGCCTGGGTGAGTGCCGTATGGTGTTCGGGCCCGAACAGGGCATCCTTGCCGCCACTCAGGATCAGGACACGGGCACGAACGTCGGCTGCGTGCCGCGCTACCGCGAACCCTGTCAGCTCGCGAATAACGCCGCGCCAGACGTGCGTAGGAATCGCCGCCATTTCCCTGTCGAAGTACCGGACGAAGACTGGGTCAACTGGCGTGGGGCTTGACCCCGGGCTCCATTCGCCGAGAAACGATTCATTCTGCCTGGCGGGGGCCGTGGTGCTGGTGAGGATCGACCACAGCGGTTGCTCACGGACGAGCGGCACTAGCGCGGTCGAGCCGGCAAGCACGATCGCGTCCGTCCGCTCAGGATATTCGGCCGCGAACAGCTGGGCCACGATGCTGCCCATCGAGGATCCGACGATTGCCGCTTTCCGGATGTTCAGCGCATCCAGAAACAGTTTCGTATCGTAAGCGAAGTCCGCCGGGGCGTAGCAGCACTCGGGCGCGCTCGAGCCGCCGTGCCCACGCTGATCGGGAATCAAGAGGCGATATCTGGCGAGGTAGGGGACGAGGATCGACCAGAGGCGACTGGTGTCCGTGTAGCCGTGGAGGAGGACGAGAGGCGTGCCTCGCGCGTCCCCGGCCTCGACATAGGCGAGCCTGACCCCATTACGCAGCTCGACCGTCTTCTTGCGTGCCGACCAGCTTGCTTGGTCCACGGCGGCAGCCGGCACAGACGAGGCGAAGGCGGGCGGCGTCGCGCCTGTTGCGAGGAGTGTGGTCAGCACCCCCCCGAGCAGGGCCGAGGCCAGGCTTATGCGGCTGACCCTCGGCCTTTGCCTGCCCGCGCGGCGCGCGCCGAAGCACAGCCACGACGGTCGATATTCGTAACCCATCATAGCGCAAACTCCCTGTGTTGAGCGGCCTACGGCCGGGCTTCGAGCACCATGTTGAACGGGGTTTCGGTGGCGCGCCGAACTCGTGAGAAGCCGGCCTCAGCCAACACCTCTCGGAGCCGCCGTTCGCCCGCCTGCGCACCGAGCCCGAGACCGACATCCTGCGACAGCGACGCAGGCGTGCAGATCATCGTCGAGGAAGCGTAATACAGCCGCCCCACGGGATTCAGATTGTCCTCGAGCTTGTCTCCGGCCAGTGGCTCTACGATCATCAGCGTCCCGTCAGGAGCCAGCGCCGCACGGATTTGCCGCGCCGCGCCCACGGGATCGCCCATATCGTGCAACGCATCGAAAATCGTGATGAGATCGAAGCCGTCGCCGGCAAAGTCTTGCGCGCTCGCTACCTCGAAACGAGCATGACCGTTCACTCCAGCCTTAGCTGCTGCGGCTCGAGCGTGGTCGATCGACTCTTTGTGGTAGTCAAAACCGGTGAAGGTCGAATTCGGGAAGGCCTCGGCCATGATGATTGTGGAAGCGCCATGACCGCAACCTATGTCGGCGACCCTCGCACCCGCCTGAAGGCGCTCCACCATTCCGTCCAGCGACGGCAACCAATCGGCTATGAGGTGCGCGAGGTAGCCCGAACGAAAGAACCGCTCGCACCCGCAGAACAGCATGGCATCATGTTCATGCCACCCCACCCCCGCGCCGGTACGGAAGGCCTCTTCGATCTTGGGCCGATCGATTACATTGGAGCAGAGGATTTCGAAAGAACCGACGAAAAACACCGGGCTGTCTTCCTCGGCAAAAGCCAGTGATTGCTCGGGCGTCAGATAGAACCGGTCGCTGCCGGCGTCGTAAGAGACATAGCCAGCAGCTGCTTGCGCGCTGAGCCACTCGCGAACGTACCGCTCGTGTGTGCCCGTGTCGGCCGCCAGCTCGGCGGAGGTGAGCGGGCCGATCGCCCCCAAAGCCTTGTAGAGCCCGAGGCGATCGCCAAGAACAACTAGCGGCGCGGTCGCTGCTGCGCCGGCATCGCCCACCAGCTTGCCCATAAATTCCTGCAGCTTGGCTTCGTCGAAGGTCGGCTTGGATGTGGTCTTCAGCATTGTCTTCTCCGCGTTTGGCAATGACGGGTCACTGTGGTCCCCGGTTTCGCACTGGACGAAGGCATTCGGCGGCGCGTGGGCGAGCCAGAAGCGATCAAACAGCTCGGCGAAGCGCTTGCCGCAATCGCTGATCTGGTCGTCCTCCGACGTGGCTTTCCCCACTGCTGCGAACTCCTTCGAAATGCGGTTTCGACGTGCTGAGTCACAGGCGGATGTCGATCGGCCAGGAAAATGGTCACGACTGTAACAGTCGCCGCGAAGCGCATGGCGATGTGGCGCCAGGCGGCTTACAATGGCCGGAAGCAGCGAGAGGCCTGCCCGATGCAACATGTCGACTTGTTCGCGGAACCATCGATCGGCGCCGATCTACCCTTTCGCCTGCTCGCGGATAATCTGCCGGCGCTGTGCTTCATGGCCGATCCCGACGGGCGGGTGACATGGTGCAACCGGCGCTGGTACGATTACACCGGCGCCTCGCGAGCCGCTGATCCGCATGATCTATGGCCTGCATTCCAAGACCCCGCTCTCCTTGGCGAAATTCGCGCGCGGTGGCAGGCGAGCATGCGCAACGGGCAAGGTGGCGAGATGGTAACCCTGCTGCGTGGTGCGGACGCCCGGTACAGGCCGTTCCTCACTCGCGCGGAGCCGCTTCGGGCCGTCGATGGCAGCGTCCAGTGCTGGCTTGGCACGATGACCGAGATCGGGGAGCAGCAGGAGGCCGAGAAAAGCCAACGCTTCCTGGTGGAGCTTGGCGATGCGCTACGCGACCAGACCGATCCCGGCGAAATTCTCTACACCACCGGGCGCCAGCTCGGAACGCACTTCGGGCTGCGACGCGTCGGCTATGGCGAGGTGGAGGCGGATGGCCGGACCGTAATCGCGGGCGGCCGGGGCTGGCAGTCAACGGATGACCCCGCCGTCATAGAGCGGCTTTGCCTCGACGATTTTGGACCAGACTTTGCCATGCGGCTTCGCCAGGGCGAAGTCTCGGTGATTTCGGACACCGCTATTGACCCGACGGTGGCAGGCAGCGCCGACCGCCATCAGGGTTACGATATCCGAGCCAGCGTCACCGTCCCGCTGGTGAAGAACGGTCACCTTGCCGCTCTTCTTTATGCTCACGATTCCTCGCCCAGAGCCTGGCGCGAAGCCGAGGTGCAGCTCATTCGCGAGGTCGCGGAGCGAACCTGGGCGACGCTGGAGCGAGCCCGGGCAGTCACCGCCCGCCGCGAGAGCCAACAGAAGCTTCGGGAGAGCGAAGCTCGACTGCGGGCGATAATCGACGCCACCCCGGAATGCGTGAAGGTGGTCGCTGGGGACGGCTCGCTCAATCACATGAATGCCGCCGGCCTCAAGATGATCGAGGCCGAAGCCGACGACGATGCGCTTGGAAGCAGCATTCTCAAGGTCATCGCCCCGGAGCACCGCAGCCGCTGGCGGGAGTATCATAGGCGGGTCTGCGAGGGCGAAAGCCTCGTGTGGGAGTTCGACGTGATCGGGTTGAAGGGCACCCGCCGCCGAATGGAAACCCATGCGGTTCCCCTTCGCAGTGAGAACGGCGAGATGCAACAACTTGCCGTCACCCGCGACATCACGGAGCGAAAGACTGCGGAAGCGGCCCTCGCCGAAAGCGAGGCGCGATTCCGCGGGGTGATCGAAACGGCCCACGAAGGGATTTGGTTGGTCGACCGGGATGCGCGCAGCATGTTCGCGAACCAACGAATGGCGGAACTCTTGGGCACTTCCCGCGAGCAAATGGAGGGGCGTTCGGTTCCGGACTACTGCTTTGCCGAGGATTTGGAAGCGACGCGAACCAGGATCGGCAACAACCTAAACGGCTCGGCCGAACAGTTCGAGTTCCGCTTCAGGCGCGCCGATGGGTCAGCCCTGCCGGTGCTGGCCGCAACGGCGCCGCTGCGTGACGGGACGGGGAACATCATTGGCGCCGTCGGGATGTTCAGCGACCTGACGGAGCGTAAGGAGGCCGAGGAGAAATTGCGCGAAAGCGAAGCGTTGCTGGCGGCCTTCATGGAGCACGCGCCGATCGGCATGTACCTGAAGGATGCCGAGGGGCGCTATCTGATGGTGAACCCTGAGATGGGAAAGGTATTTGGCCGCCCTATCGCGACAGTGGTCGGCAAGACGGCCGCTGAGTTGTTTGAACCTGAAGAAGCCGCGATGATTGCAGAGTTCGATCGGGAAGTTCTCGAAACCGGTCAATCGCGAAGCGTCGAAGAGCATCTCCCTGGTCTCGACGATTACGAGTGGTCGATGGTTTTCCGCTTCCCGGTGGCCCTGGATGACGAACAGCCAACCCGCGTGGGCGGTTTCGACATCGACATCACCGACCGGAAACGCGCTGAAGCAGAACTGCAGCGATCGCGCGAGGCGCTGTATCAGTCTGAAAAGCTGACGGCGCTCGGGAGCCTGCTGGCAGGCGTCAGCCATGAGCTGAACAATCCATTGGCCGTGGTGCTTACGCTCTCCGAGCTATTGGAACTCAAGGCAGCCGGCACGCCATTCGCCGAGCGGGCAGGCAAGATCCATGCGGCGGCTGCACGCTGTGGCAAGATCGTCCAGACGTTCCTTGCCATGGCGCGCCAGAGAGCGCCGGTGCGCAGCCAGGTGGGCGCCAACGAGCTGGTCACCGAAGCGATCGAACTGACTGCTTACAGCCTACGGACGGCGGGGATCGACGTGGTTCAGGAGTTGGCCCCGACCCTGCCGAAGATTGAAGGCGACGCCGACCAGCTCGGCCAGGTGCTCGTCAATCTGATCGTCAACGCGCAGCATGCATTACAGGAAAGGGACGCAAGACGGGTACTCACTGTCCGTACAGCCGCGGTTGAGCCGAGCGGCGCTGTTCGGATCGAAGTCGAGGACAACGGACCGGGCGTGCCGCCCGAAATCCGCCGTCGGATTTTCGATCCCTTTTTCACCAGCAAGCCGCACGGTCAGGGCACCGGCATCGGACTGGCATTCAGCCTTGGCATTGTCGAAGCGCATGGCGGAACGCTGCGCTTGGACGATGCGCCCACTGGCGGCGCGCGCTTTACCATCGAACTGCCTGCAACCAGGCCCGGTGGAGCGGCGATGGACGATCGGCAGGAAACCTCGCTCGAAAGCAGGTGTGGGCGAGCACTAGTAGTCGATGACGAGCCGGAGTTGGGAGAAGCCTTGGCAGAAATGCTGGCGTTGGAGGGCTACCGCGTCGACGCTGTGCGCTCCGGCGCGGACGCCAAGCAAATGATTACCGAAAACGACTATGACGTCGTGCTTTCAGACATGCGAATTCCCGACATGGACGGGATTGGTTTGCTCGATTGGCTCGCAACCGAGCACCCTTCGATGGTAAAACGTCTGGGCTTCGTGACCGGCGATACGCTTGGCCTCTCCGCTTCACGTTTTCGGGGTCGCGCAAGCAGGCCAACGCTGGAAAAACCGTTCGATCTTGCTGAACTGCGCCGGCTGCTGGTCCAGTTGCAGAGCACGCACCATGAATGAGACCGTCGAACCTGTTCATATCGCAGTCGTCGATGACGAAGCCGATTTGCGGGACGCGGTGCAGGAATATCTGCTCGATCATGGCTATGCCGTCAGCAGCATCGACAGCGGCAAATCGCTGCGAACCTTGATGACGGAGCGCGCCGTCGACCTTGTGATACTCGATATTAACATGCCGGAAGAAGATGGACTTTCCATTGCGCGCTATCTTCGTGCTCTCGGCCCCGTCGGCATCATCATGCTCACCACCAAGCGCGACATGGTCGATCGCATCGTGGGGCTCGAGATCGGAGCTGACGATTACGTCCCGAAACCGTTCGAACTGCGCGAACTCTTGGCACGCATAAGATCGGTGTTGCGCCGCGTTGCTAAACCCCAGGCTCCGGCAGCCACGATGGGCCACGAAGTCCGCTTCGGCCGCTGCATGCTCAATCTGGAATCGCGCCGGATGTTCAACGCGGACGGGTCTGAGGTACCGATCACCGCCATGGAGTTCGACCTGCTCAAGACTTTCGCCGAGCATCCCAACCGGGTGCTCACGCGCGATCAATTGCTCGATCTCGCTCACAACATGGAGATGACGCCGTTCGACAGATCGATCGATATGCGCATTGGGCGCCTTCGCCAGAAGATCGAACAGGACCCGAAGCTTCCCCAAGCATTGAAAACCGTGCGCGGCGCCGGGTATGTCTTCGTGCCGGCCTCTGCTTCAATTTGAGGCTGTGCCGTTACAATCGTGACGATTGAATGCGGAGCCCGAAATACGATTGTGAACGTCCCGGACTAGAAGCCTTCATCCAAGAATTGGAGGCCAAGACGATGAAGCAACATTCTCCTCGTTCACGCGAGCCGCAGGCGAGCGAGACTCTCGCTTCAACCATGATGAGGGGTGTCGCGGCGAGCGCCGCAACCGCCTTCATGATCGCTTTCGTGCTGACGATCATTCCGCCGGTGCCAAACAGCGGAGTGATGTCGACCGTGGCCCATGGGCTAAACGTCTCGGCCGACCTGGCCTGATGCAAACCGACAGGAGCTTTCCATGATTAGGACCCTGATGCTCGGCCTAGCCGGCCTTTCGTTCAACGGTGCGACTCCCGCTCCAACTGCGGTGCCGGCTTCCGCCGCCGCAATCATGGATCCGCTGCAACAGCTGCGCTTCCGCTGCGGCGGGGGCCGGGATCGCGCCGGGCAAATCCAGGCGCGGCTGCGCCAAGCAATGGCCGCAGCTGAACAAGGCGCTGGAGCGGGCGCATTTCCCCCCCTGCTTCAGGGGCTTGGGGCGGTTCGCTACGACATATCCACCGGAAGCGAGCGCGCGCAGGCTTATTTCAATCAAGGTCTCGCGCTGGCTTACGGATTCAACCACGATGCTGCGATCCGGGCGTTTCAAGCCGCGCAGGCGCTTGATCCCGCATGCGCCATGTGTTTCTGGGGCGAGGCTTATGCCCGCGGGCCGAACATCAACGCTCCTATGGATCCGGCGGCGAACGATCGCACACTGGCGGCGCTTGGCCGGGCCATGCAGCTGCGGGGCGGAGCATCCGAGCGCGAACGCATGCTGATCGAGGCGCTGGCGAGCCGTTACAGTTCCGACGGCAAGGCCGATCGGATCGCCTTGGACAAAGCTTATGCCGACGCGATGGATCGGGCTGCGGCGCGGTTCCCCGAGGATAACGACATAGCGATCCTGGCCGTGGAAGCCGCCATGGATACCCAACCGTGGGACTATTGGGAAAAGGATGGGCGAACGCCCAAGGGCCGGATCGGCGCCGCGATCGAGCGGGTTGAACGCGTGATTTCCAATAACCCCAATCACCCGCAGGCCCTGCACCTGTATATCCATCTCCTGGAAGCCTCGGCCGCACCGGAGCGGGCCGAAGCTGCGGCAGATCGGTTGGCGAGCCCGCTCGTCCCCGCCGCGGGCCATCTGGTCCATATGCCGGGGCACCTTTACTATCGGATCGGCAGGTTCAAGGACGCCATCCGCGTCAACGTCGACGCGGCAAAGGCCGACGAGGCGTATCTGGCAACGGCGGACGACCGAGGCATCTATCGCTACGGCTATTATCCGCACAATATTCATTTCATCGTGACATCGGCGCAAATGGCCGGTGACAAGTCGACAGCAATTGAGCAGGCTAGGCGACTACAGCAGGTCCTTGGTGTTGACGTGGCGCTGGCCATGCCATGGGTCCAGGCAATCTGGGCCGCGCCTTACTTCACCCACGCGCAGTTCAGCACGCCAGCTGAAATCCTGGCCCAGCCTGCCCCCGACGCTCGCATGCCCTACGTGACCGGGTGTGGCGATTCTCGCGCGCCGTCGCCTATGCCTACCTGCGCGACGCCAAGGGATTCGAGCGCGAGCGGCGCGAGCTGCAGCGCATCCGCGAACGAACCGACTTCAGTCCCATGGTCGCCGGCGGCTTCCCCGCGCCTGATCTGCTGCAGCTGGCCGAGCACGTCGCCCGCGGGCGTCTCGCCGCCGCCAATCACGAGCCAAGCGAGGCCATTCGACATTATCGCGCGGCCGTGGTGATCGAGGACCAGATCCCTTATATGGAACCGCCGTATTGGTATTACCCCGTGAGGCAGTCTCTGGGCGCCATGCAGCTCGTCAGCGGCGACGCCGCAGGAGCTCGGCAGACTTTTCTCGAAACGCTGGCGAGGTCGCCGAACAATGGCTGGGCGCTATACGGGCTGGCCGAGACGCAGCGCCAACTGGGGGATCGCGTCGGCCAGTGGTCAGCGTTGAAGGCGCTGCAAGCTGCATGGTCGGGCAAACATGCCGATCTCAGCCTGACGAGGCTGTAATCGTCTGCCGCCGACTTCGGGTCCCTGGCCGTTTCACGCGGCGCTGCGACCGTGCGCGCACGTGATCATGCCTGCCAACGAACAGATGCAGGGAGGCCGGCGCCGGCGCACCACCGACCGGCTTGTATTCACGTTCGATTACGATCCTGCAGCGATGCCGCCCAACCAAGGCTCGAGACAAACATATGCGAGCCCTGACGGTATGAGTTGCAATTCATTGCGCTACCAAGTGAGCGAGCTAGGTTCAAGATACGATGTTGCCCGTCGGGAGGTGAGTTTGGATCGGATGGCTGGGCAAAGCTCCCAGACCGGTATTTGTGGTGGGTGTTCCATGTCTCGGCATGTGGTCCAGTCGCGAGATCGCAAGCCACGTGAAATCGAAAGGGCCCGGCTTGAGACTGCAACCGACCTACCGCTGCTGCTGGCTCACCAAAGACTGGACGAGAAGTTAGCGGGGTCGGCACAGCCGGGCGGTGCGTTTCGGCACGCAGGCATGGTCCTCTTGTCCCTGCGATGCCGAGGAGTTGCGCCAAGGGCCGGGCAACCACCGCAAGTCCCACCGCCAACGCAGCCCCCACCGTCAGCGCGGAAAGCAGCGCCGCCGATACGAGTCCGGGATCGCCGCTTCCCGCCGTCCTGCGGGCAATGCGCACTAGCACCGTCTGATCCAGCCCGAGCGACACGGGTACGTTGGCAAACCACATGACCGCGACAGGAAGCGCGTAGCTGCCATAATCCGCCTTGGCGAGGATCTGCGTGGCCAGCCACAGGGCGATGAAAGTCGATCCGTAGAATGCGAGTTTGGCAACGATCGTGGCCGATGCGCTGTGCCCGTATGCTCCCAAGGCCCGGAAGCGGTTCATGCGCCCGTCAAACAGGACAGGAGGCCGTTCTCGAACAGCGCTAGGCTCCGCAGCTTGTGACCTCCTTCGACATATGGAAACGGCCGTGCCGAGCAGTGTCCGTCATGCGGAAATAAGTCAGAGGTCAACGCTGCCCGCACTGGTTGTGATGCTCCGAATGCCTGCTCGGTAATCCCGGTCAGGGCGTCCGAAAAGCCGACACCGCGTGGGATAGCCTGTGGCCATGGATTGTCACAGAAATTGTGAGGCGGGCTGATTGCAACGCAGCAGGTTGGGCGAGGAAGCTTCAGCATCGCTGGGGGTCGACCCCGGAGAAGATCCCCGCAGGATGCGCCGTGGGCATGGAAGTCATGCCAAATCCCGATTTCACCGGCGCTGCGGAGAAGTGCATTCTCGACGGGTGAACAGGAGAACCCTCATGCTTGATCGATCCGCCATGATCCGCCGTGCCTTCGCGGTGACCGCCCTCATCGGCGCCGTCAGCGTGCCATCGCTCGCCCAGGCGGAGGCCCCCGGCCCGGCTGCACAGGCTCAAGGTGTGTTGCGCGCGCCCAGCACGCACAGTGTCGAAGAAACCGTCGGCCGCATCAAGGCTGCCGTGGCCAGCAAGGGCATTCGCTTCTTTTCCGCCATCGATCACCAGCAGCTCGGCGCCTCGGCCAAGCTTCCGATTCGCAAGTCAGTGCTGGTGATGTTCGGCAACCCGCCGCTGGGCGTGCAGTTCATCCAGGCCAATCCCTATGCCGGGCTCGATTGGCCGGTGCGCATGCTGGTCCGCGAAGGGGCCGATGGCACGACCGAGATAGCCTGGACCGACTTCGCCTTCATCGGACGACGCTACGAAATAACGGGCAAGGACGCCCAGCTAAAGATGGCCAGCGAGGTGGCAGCCGCGATTGCTGCGGAGGCCGGCCGTTGATGACCGCTCATCGCGACATCACGGCCCCAAGCACGGTAAAGGTCAAGATCGTTACCCCGCGCCTTAAGGCCACGCGCGATTTTTATCAGGCCGTGTTCGGCCTGCGGCTCGTCGAAGAGTGGGATGAGCCCGGCGATGCCGGCTGCATCTTGGCCCTGTCAGATCCGCCCGGCACCGGTCTGGTCGAGATTTACCGGGGCGACCGGGTCCATGATTTCTCCGGGCTTTGTCTGCAGTTCAAGGTGCCCGATCTGCACCGGTTTCTCCGCTCGAGAACGTCCGGCCTGGCGGTGCGCGGACCGGAATCCCGAGCCTGGGGCAGCGACTACCTCTTTCTGACTGACCCGGCTGGCGTGCCGGTCGTCGTGTTCGCGGGCCAGAGCTGGTGAGCGGAATTGTCCTCGCTCTTGCCGCGCTGTGCGCCGGCGTGATGGGTTACGCTGTACAGCGCGGGGCGACCTGCATGGTTGCTGCGCTAGAGGAGGTGGTGGAGAAGCGCCGCGCCAGACGGGTGCTGGCGATGCTGGAGGCATCCGCGATCGTCGCGGGCGGGCTGGCGATCGCATCGGTGGCCGGGCTCCTGACGATGCGGCCGAGCGAGTATGTGCTGACCTCATGGACAGTAATCGGCGGGGTCCTGCTGGGGCTGGGTGCTTTCATGGCCCGGTCCTGCGTATTCGGGGCGATCGCACGGCTGGGTTCGGGCGAGTGGGCCTATCTTGCTGTGCCCCCGGGCTTCTTCCTCGGCTGTTTGGCCGGCGGAAGGCTGCTCGGCGCGATGGCGCCGATCCCGCGACCGTCGCTTGGCGGCCCACTGCAGATCGCGCCGCTGCTGGTGCTGCCCTTTGCCGGTTTCCTGCTGTGGCGGGCCTGGACTGTCGCGCAGGCGGCCCGCGCCGGTAGGCTCGCCGCCCATGTCTGGTCGCCGCATGTCGCCACCTCGGTCATCGGCCTGGCCTTCGTCGTGCTGCTGTTCGCCGCCGGGCCCTGGAGCTATACCGAGGCGCTGGCCGAGGCTGCGGTGGGCGAGGCGATGATGACCGGCCGGCGACTGCTGCTGTTTGCCTGCCTGTTCGGCGGGGCCGTGCTTGGCGGCTGGACCGCGGGGCGACTGAAGCTGGTGCCGCCGACCCCGGCCCGGGTGCTGCGCTGCCTTGCCGGCGGCGCGCTGATGGGTGCAGGCAGCGTGCTGATCCCAGGCAGCAACGACGGGCTGATTCTGGTGGGCCTGCCGCTGCTGCAGCCGCATGCCTGGACCGCGCTGGCCAGCATGGCGGTGACGATCCTCGCCGCCCTCGTGATCAGGCGCAAGGCGGCAATGGCAATGGCGTCGGCACGCGAATCGGCGTAAGCAGGCAAATCGCGCGGTTGGGGGCGCGCCACATGGAAATGCAGCAGGTCCGATATTTCCTGGCGGTGGCGAAAACGCTCAACTTCACCCGCGCCGCCGAGGATTGCCACGTCACCCAGCCGGCACTGACGCGGGCGATCAAGCAGCTCGAAGAGGAGCTGGGCGGCGAGCTCATCCGCCGCGAGGGGCGCAATACCCACCTGACAGATCTCGGCGACCGGATGCTGCCGCTCCTCTCGCAATGCTATGACAGCGCGCTGACGGCCAAGGCGCTGGCGGCCAAAGTAAAGAAGGGCGAGGTATCCTGGCTGTCGCTCGCGGTATCGCGCACTCTCGACCTCGACCTGCTGGTGGGCCCGCTGGGCGAGATGCAGCGCGCCTTCCCCTCGCTGCAACTCAAGCTGCGCCGCGGCTCGGGCGCGGAAATCGCCGAGATGTTGCGGAACGGCGAGGTCGAGCTGGCGATCGGAGGGCCGCTGGGAGAGAGCTGGGATCGGATCGACGCCTGGACGATGTTCACCGAAGCCTTCGACCTCGTCGTGGGTGCGGACGACAGCCTGGCGCAACGCAACTGCATCGACCTTGATGTCGAGCTGGTGCGGGAAGCGCGTTTCCTCCACTATGCGGGATGCGATCCGGCCGAGCTTCATCCGGATCATATGACCGCCCGTGGAATCCCATACGAAAGCTTGCACGAGGTCGACGAGCTGCGCGACCTCGAAGCGCTAGTGGTGGCGAAGTTCGGGCTGGCGATCATGCCGGCGAGCGCGATGAACTCGCCGCGCGTACGCCACCTGGCCTGCTCCGCGCTCGACCTCAAGCGCACCGTCGCGGTCTACAGCGTCGCCGGCCGTGCCCGCTCACGCGAGGCTGGCGCGCTTCTCAACCTGGTCCGCTCGACCGACTGGACTCGCGAGATCGCGCAGCCGCTCGACG
>SXGU01376073.1_pt1 | contig 13028 bp, 16 predicted proteins | sample 3174531 | NCBI WGS metagenome assembly SXGU01 (sample SAMN11356863, study PRJNA531348) | freshwater metagenome | isolation source: freshwater sample F1-140 | place: China: Fuxian Lake, Yuxi | collected 2017-12-25 | reverse complement strand
TGGTGCTGGCCGCCAGTGACGAGCGCGGCGGGCCTTTCGTGCTGATTCCAGACGAGGGCGCACAGCCGGGCATGCGGGTGAAGTGACCCGTCATGGGACAGCCTAGAAGGTGTGGGTCGGTTGCTGCGAATCCTTGAACGCGGCCAGATAGGTTTCAATCCTGGCCCTTAGGGCCGGGCCTTCCTTGTCATCAAACTGGATACCGATGCCTTGATGCTGGTGACTCTCTGACTGCTTCGGAGTAATGAGAATCACCTTCCCTACAATGGGAATGCGTTCCGGCTCATTCATCAAATGCAGCAATACGACAACCTCGTCCCCGAGAGTGTGCGTTCGCTGGGTTGGGATGAAAAGTCCACCGTTCCTGATGAAAGGCATGTAATAGCTATAGAGGATACCGGCCTCTCGGATACTGAGAGACAGCATGCCTTGGTGCCGGCCAGTCGGATTTTCTCCGTTCACGATTGACTCATGTTAGCCCGCTGGCCCATGCGCGACCAGCCAACCAAGGCTTCTTCCAGCAGCAGCTGGCGGTTTACCTGACCACCCAGGGCCTGACGGTAATTCAGCAGCACCTCCCGGAATTCGATCAAGCCGCCGATTGGATGCCCCTGGATGAGCCGGGTCAGTTCCGTTTCAAGATCGGCGCTGGATAAGCGGGAAGCCGCCGGTGCCATGCCCAAATGGACCATATCGGAAACCCAGGCAAGCATCCAGTCGAGGCATTCCTCGTGTGCCTGGCCATGCCAGCGATCAGCAACGCTCACCGGGTCGAGCTGATGCTGGAACACACCGCTGAATTCGTTAAACATGCGCTGCCGTCGCTCAACCACATCGGTCGAGGCCAATGCCAGCGCCTGCAAAGGCGAACCGCCAGCGGCGCTCAGCAACACCGCAGCGGCACACCCGGGATGTTGTGCCTGTAGCCATTGAATCGACTCATCCCTGCGGGGCGCGCGAATACTCAGCTTCTGGCATCGACTTAGAATCGTGGGAGGTAAACGTCCGGGGCGATGGGTAATCAGCAGCAGCAGGGTTCGCTCGGCCGGCTCTTCCAGCGTCTTCAGCAACGCGTTAGCCGAGCTGATATTCAGCTGGTCGGCCTGATCGATCACAAAGACCCGGTAGCCTCCGTATTGCGGCTTTAACGACAAATCGTTGATCAATTTGCGGATCGCATCAACCTTGATGGCCTTGCCGGACTCCTCGGGCCCGACGAGCCGGTAATCCGGATGGGTGCCGGCCTCAAACAGATGGCAGGAATGACAATGACCACAGGGCATCGTGCCCGATTCAGCACAAAGCAGCCTCTGGGCAAACAGCGTCGCGAGGCCGGCCTTGCCCAGCCCGGCCGGCCCATGAATCAGTAAGGCCTGCGGTATCCGGCCGCAGTCAATAGCCGCTGTCAGACGCTGCCAAGGCCCTTCTAGCCAGGGATAAACTGCGGACATGGCGCTCATACGCTGCGTGTGAGCAGCTGCTCAAGGTGTACAGCAATGCCTGCCTGGACCTGTTCCAGGCTGCCCGAAGCATCGACTCGCCTGATGCGATCAGGGTATTGTTCTGCCCGGTCCAGATAGGCCATTCTCACCTTCTCAAAGAAACCGAGATGTTCGGATTCAAACCGATCCGTGACACCCCGCTCTTTCGCACGCGACATCCCAATCTCGATCGGGGTATCCAGCAACAAGGTGAGATCGGGCTGCAACCCATCCTGTACCCACTGCTCCAGAAACCCGATGACCTTAGTATCGAGATCACGGCCACCCCCCTGGTAGGCATAGCTGGCGTCGGTAAATCGATCACACAACACCCATTGACCCGCCGCCAGTGCGGGACGGATAACCTCGTTCAGGTGCTGAGCACGCGCCGCAAAAACTAAAAGCAGCTCCGTAGCGCCAGTCATGGTGCCAGAATCGAGCAAGAGCCCACGGATACATTCACCCAGCGGTGTCCCGCCCGGCTCACGAGTACGCACCAGATCAACTCCCCGAGTCCTGAGATAGGACTCCATGAAAGCGAGATTAGTGGTTTTACCCACCCCCTCGCCCCCTTCCAGAGTGATGAATCGGGGTTTCATCGGTAGCTAGCGATGCCGTTGAAATTTGTCGACAGCCCGCTCATGTTCATCCAGCGTACTCGAAAACACATGTGTGCCATCACCTTTTGCCACGAAATAGAGGCTGTTACCTTCAGCCGGATTCAGGGCCGCGTGAATGGCCTGGCGCCCAGGCAGTGCAATGGGAGTGGGTGGCAACCCGGCGCGCGTATACGTGTTGTAGGGCGTGTCCCGCCGCAGATCCTCCTTGCGTAAATTGCCGCTGAAAGCCCCGCCCACCCCATAAATGACGGTGGGATCGGTTTGCAATCGCATACCCCGCTGCAAGCGGCGGGTGAACACGCCGGCAATCGCGGGACGTTCTTCCGCCCGGCCAGTTTCTTTTTCTACGATGGAAGCCAACGTCAAGGCCTCTTCCGGGCTATTCAGCGGGAGATTCGCTGCCCGCACCTGCCACTCGGTCTCAAGTACTTCCCGCATTTTATTATGTGCCTTGCGCAGAATATCGAGGTCGGACGTGTTCATGCCGGTGAAGTAAGTATCCGGAAAAAATTGCCCCTCCGGAAACATACCGGGGGATTCCAGCAGTGCCATGATTTCTTCGGCGGTTTTGTCCGCAACCTCCTGCCGCAACCCCGGATGTTTGGCCAAGGCTTGCCGCATTTGCGCAAACGTCCACCCTTCAACCAGGGTAACGGGAATCTGCCGTGATTTGCCGCTGACCAAAAGATCCAGTAACCCCCGGGTCGTGGTACCAGGCGGGATGAGGTATTCCCCGTATTTCAGGTTCTCGCCCGTGCCTTGTGCAGCCGCCAGGACACGCAACCACAGCGGCTCGACCAGCACCTTCCGCAACCGCAGTTCCTGCGCCACAGCTGAAACACCCTGCCCCTTCTTGACCATCAGGCGAAGAGGTTCACTAATCCGCAAGGGACTATCGACGCTGACCCGGTAGTCGGCATAAATCCAGGCCATCAGGAGCAGGGCACCCAGTACCCAGGCCGCTAGCCGCGAGACCATCTGCTTATTTCGTCCGTTACTGTCTGCTTCAGCCAGTCACGCAACTCGCACGTGACCGGCCCGACCGGGTAGCTTTTTCCTTCAAGACAGCGAATTGGCCATAACCGGATGATACTGTTGGTCAGAAAAACCTCATCGGCAGCATCCACCGCTGCGGGGGTCAAGCGGCATTCGCTGAAGCTCAGTCCAAGCGTTGACGCCGCACTGATGATGATCGAACGCATCACGCCCGCCACACCACAACGATCAAGCCGTGGCGTCTGCAACTGACGGCCCTTCACCAGAAACACATTACTCATGGTGCCCTCGACCAAGAGGCCTTCATGGTCAAGCATCAACCCTTCAGCGACGCCGTTATCCTGCCACTCAGAGCGGGCGAGAACCTGTTCGAGCCGATTCATGTGCTTGATGCCGGCCAGCGACGCATTGATACCCAGCCGCACATGGCAATAGCGGGCTTCGATGCCCGCGCTTGAGTACTGATCGGGGAAACGGGAGGGGGGGTGCAAGACAACCACGCGAGCCGGAGAGACCACACCGGGAGTGCGGTAGCCGCGACCGCCCGCTCCACGGGTGATCTGGATCTTGATGACCCCCTGTCTCTGGTCGCCAAGAACCGCCATCACGTCTTGCCGCAATAGAGCCCATTCGAAAGGGGGAATCGCGAGACGCTGGCAGTCCCGTGTGAGCCGCTCAAAATGGCGCTCAAGAAAAAGCGGCACGCCGTCCTGAACCAGGAGGGTCGTAAAAACCCCGTCACCGTACTGAAACCCCCGATCAAGCAGATCGATACGACTTGCGGATTTTCCGTTGACGCGCATGGCGGTCATCGTTTGCGCCTCGCACTCATTCGGGTTGGGCCGCACAAGCCGCCCGCAACCTGGATTTACTCGAACTTTCTGAAGATAACGGTGCCGTTAGTCCCGCCAAATCCAAAGGAATTGGACATGACATACTGCATCGGCATTTCACGCGCATGATGGGGAATGAAATCAAGATCGCAGGCGGGATCGGGATTATCCAGATTGATTGTGGGCGGCGCCACCTGATCCCGCAATGCCAGAACCGAGAAAATCGCCTCGATCCCACCCGCCGCACCCAACATGTGTCCGGTCATGGATTTCGTGGAACTGACGGCGACCTTGTAGGCATAGTCGCCCAAGACACTCTTGACTGCCTGGGTTTCCGCCAGGTCGCCCGCAGGAGTCGAGGTTCCATGCGCGTTGATGTAGTCGATGTCCTCGGGGTTGATTTTTGCGTCTCGCAGCGCATGGCGCATGCAGCGTGCAGCCCCTTCACCCCCAGCGGGCGGCTGGGTCATGTGGTAGGCGTCGGCGCTCATTCCATACCCAACGAGCTCGGCGTAGATGGTTGCCCCGCGTTGGCGGGCATGTTCAAGCTCTTCCAGAACCAGCACACCGGCACCGTCACTGAGTACGAATCCATCACGATCACGGTCCCAGGGACGACTGGCCAGCAAGGGCTCATCATTCCGGCGCGAGAGCGCCTTGGCAGAAGCAAAACCGCCCAGCGATGTCGGAGAGGTGGCCATTTCGGCACCACCCGCAATCATCACATCGGCATCGCCGTACATGATGATACGGGCCGCCTCACCGATATTGTGGGTGCCTGTCGTACAGGCCGTCACAATCGCGAAATTCGGACCCTGGAGACCATACTTGATGGAAAGGTTACCCGATATCATGTTGATGATATTGCTAGGCACGAAGAAGGGAGAAATCCTGCGCGGCCCACCCTTCAGGAAAGAATTATGGCCTGCTTCGATACCGGTGATACCACCGATACCCGCACCAATCGCAACACCGATACGATCGGCATTGGCCCCGGTCACTTCAATTCCGGAATGCTCGAACGCCTGACTGCCGGCCGCCATGCCGTAATGGATGAAAACATCCATTTTTTTGGCTTCCTTGTCGCTGATGTAATCCGTTATATCGAAGTTCCGGACACTTCCGCCTATCCGCGTGGTGAACTCGGATACATCGAACACATCAAGGGCGGCAATGCCGCTCCTGCCATTCAATACACTGTCCCAAGAATCCGCTGCGGTAAGCCCCACCGGGGATACAGCGCCCATTCCGGTTACTACAACACGTCTCTTAGTCACGGCCAAACCCCAAGCAGAACAATCGAAAACCCCTGAAACACATTAACCCCGTCAAACATTTACGCCTGACGGGGTTAATGGGGTAAAACAATTAGACGTTAGTGGTGATGTAGTCAATCGCCTGCTGAACCGTGGTGATCTTTTCGGCGTCTTCATCAGGAATTTCGCATTCAAATTCCTCTTCCAGCGCCATGACCAGCTCAACCGTATCCAGGGAGTCAGCGCCCAGATCGTCAACAAAGGACGCTTCGTTGGTAACTTCCTCTTTCACGCCCAACTGTTCGGTTACGATCTTTTTTACACGCTCTGATACATCGCTCATTTTTTATCCTCAGTCGTTAAATCTAAGTCTGGTTTTTGAAATTTTAATTTGAACCCCAATGAATACAAGGGTTTTTCATTCTTAGGCGAATGGCCCATTATCCCGGCGCCAATCCGTAGCGGACCGCACACACCCAACAGGCGCGCGCATTATGCCATATACATTCCACCATTCACGTGCAGAGTTTCCCCTGTCACGTATCCCGCATCCACTGAACACAGAAAGCTGACCGCCCCGGCGATCTCCTCTGCGGAGCCCAGCCTGCCTAAAGGGATATTCCCTAGCAGCGACTGACGAAGCTCGTCCGAGAGCCCACGGGTCATATCGGTATCAATGAAACCAGGTGCCACGCTGTTTACGGTGATACCCCGCGAGCCGACTTCCTTGGCCAGCGACTTGGTAAATCCGATGATACCGGCCTTGGCCGCCGCATAGTTGGTCTGACCCGCATTGCCGGTCGATCCCACAACAGAAGTGATGTTCACGATTCTTCCATGCCGCGCCTTCATCATGCCGCGCATACAGGCCTTGCTGATACGAAAAATTGAGGTCAGGTTGGTGCGGATGATGTCATCCCACTCTTCATCCTTCATGCGCATCAGCAAATTGTCACGCGTGATGCCCGCATTATTGATCAGGGCGGCGGGAGTACCAAATTCCTCGCTCACTTCGTCGACAAACTTTTCGATCGTCCCCGCCTCTGCGACATTCAGCACACGGCCCACACCACTCAGGCCAGCCTCCTCAAGATAAATGGTAATGGCCGAAGCACCGGCATCACTGGTCGCCGTTCCCACCACGAAAAAACCATCCTTAGCCAAACGTTCCGCAATAGCCTTCCCAATACCCCGGCTGGCGCCGGTCACAATTGCTAGGGGTGAACTCATGAAATTAGACCTTTTGCTCTATCGAGGGATGAAATGTCAAAGACAGACTCTGTTTGAGCCTCCGGGACAATACGCTTGTTAAGCCCGGCCAGCACACGTCCGGGGCCGCACTCGACAAAGCGGTCAACGCCTTGATCCGCCATGCGGCGAACAGATTCAGCCCAGCGGACCGAGCCGTAAAGCTGCTGTTCAAGCGCCTCACGAATGGCCGTGGCTTCATCGTGCGTGGCCACATCCACATTGTGGATCACCGGAACAGCCGGTACGGCAAAATCCACCGCATCCAGCAAACGCCTGAACTGTGCAGCCGCAGGCTGCATCAGCGGGCAATGGGAGGGTACGCTGACCGGTAAGATGATGGCACGTTTCGCGCCGGCTTCCTTGGCCAGTTCCGTAGCGCGCGTGACCGCTTCGCGGTGGCCGGCGATGACGACCTGGCCCGGCGCATTGAAATTGGCGGCTTTCACGACCTTGTCAACGGTAGTGGCCTGCTCACAGACAAGCACCACCTGTTCATCAGCCAGACCCAACACGGCCGCCATGGCACCGGCATCGGCAGGCACCGCCTCCTGCATCAGGCGCGCCCTCTCGGCAACCAGACGGATACCCTCCTCGAAACGAAGCGCACCCGCACACACCAGCGCGGTGTATTCGCCCAGACTATGGCCCGCCATCCAGGCCGGCCGCTCCTCTGTCGATTCACACCAGACTTTCCAGGCTGCCACACCCGACGCCAGCATGGCCGGTTGAGTGAAACGGGTTGAATTGAGCTGATCTTCAGGACCCTCTTTAACCAAAGCCCACAAGTCATAACCCAACAAGGCGGATGCCTCGTCAAAAACTGCACTGACTACCGGATAAACCTCCGCCAGTTCAGCCAGCATCCCTACTGACTGCGATCCCTGCCCGGGAAACAAGAAGGCCAGCCTTTGCTCAACTCGACTCATAAAGACATCTGATTCAATAGCGTAGAAGTGCGGAGCCCCAGGCAAAGCCGCCACCGAAGGCTTCCATCAATACAGTCTGACCGCGCCGGATACGGCCATCACGAATCGCTTCGTTAAGCGCAAGGGGAATGGAGGCGGAGGAAGTATTGCCCTGCCGCTCAACCGTTACCACCACCTGATCCATCGACATTTTCAGCTTCCTGGCAGTGGCCGTAATGATACGGATATTGGCTTGATGTGGGACCAGCCAGTCGACATCGGTCTTTTCAAGCCCATTCTCCTCAAGGGTTTCGTCAACAATTCGCCCGAGCGTATTGACCGCCACCTTGAACACTTCATTGCCCTGCATCTTGAGATAACGTGACGCCGTTTCCTCTTCGGGATGGCTGGCCGCAGGATTCGGCACATAGAGCAAATCCTGATACTGACCATCTGAATGAATATGGGTACTGAGCAAACCCGGCTCATCCGCAACGCCCAGGACGACTGCACCTGCCCCATCGCCAAAGAGCACACAGGTAGAGCGGTCACTCCAATCAACCAGGCGGGAGTTCATCTCACTCCCCACCACCAAAACATGACGGGCGCTTCCGGCACGAATGTATTGGTCGGCAATGCTCAGAGCAAAGATAAAGCCCGAACAGGCCGCCTGAACATCGAAGGCAGCACAGTGGGTAATCCCAAGCCGATGCTGCAACAGGCAAGCTGTGCTGGGAAAGACACGATCCGGCGTCCCCGTCCCAACGATGATGAGATCAAGCTCATCTGGTTCAAGCCCTGCGGCCTCCAGTGCCTGACGCGCCGCAATTTCGGCCATGCTGGACGCCGTTTCGTGCTTGCCGGCAATCCGCCGTTCACGAATACCGGTGCGCTCCATAATCCACTCGTGGGTGGTGTCAATTGTCTGAGAGATCTGCTCGTTGGTCAGAATGGTTTCTGGCAGATAGCCACCGGTGCCAAGCAAAGTCGCATAGCGCGTCACGCAATCTTCCTCGAAGCGAACACTTCGGCCACCCGCTCGCCTATGCGATCCGGCACACCCTGCTCCACTTCCAGCATGGCAACACGAATGGCATTGGCAAAAGCGACCTGGTCGGCATTCCCGTGACTCTTGACGACGATACCCCGCAAGCCAACAAGGCTTGCGCCATTGTAAGCGCGGGGATCGAATCTCTTTTTGTAGGCCTTCAGCACCGGGAGCGCGAAAAGACCCAGCAATTTAGTGAACAGGTTTCTACTGAACTCATCCCGCAGGGATCCGCCCAGCAGTTTAGCGAAGCCCTCAATAGCTTTCAGAGCCACATTACCGGTAAACCCATCAGTGACGACCACATCGACATTGCCGGCAAAAATGTCATTACCCTCGACAAAACCCACGAAATTGACATGAGTTCCCGTGAGCAATTTTGCCGCCTGTTTGACCTGTTCGTTACCCTTGATCTCCTCTTCCCCGATATTCAGAAGACCCACCCGAGGGTGCTCCCTGTGTTCGACCGCCTTGACCAGTTCATACCCCATGACGGCGAACTGGCAAAGATGCTCGGCGGTACAGTCCACGTTGGCGCCGAGATCCAGCACATGGGTATGCCCGGTTTTTGACGGCAGCATCGCGATGATAGCCGGACGGTCTACCCCAGGAATGGTCTTCAGAACAAACTTGGCGATTGCCATCAGCGCCCCGGTATTGCCCGCACTGACACAGGCATCGGCCTTGTGCTCCTTGACGAGGTTGACGGCGACCCGCATGGAAGAGTCTTTTTTGCCCCGCAACGCCTTGGACGGGGTTTCGTACATTTCGACCAGCTCGGAAGCATGATGAACGCTGATCCTGCCGGCATATTCCGAATCACGACCCTCAAGCGCCTGCCGCAAGCGGCCCTCATCGCCCACCAGAATCAGATGGAGATCCGGGTACCTGGCCACGCTATCGAGCGCGGCGGGAACAATGACATCGGGGCCGCGATCGCCGCCCATGGCGTCAAGCGCAATCGTCAGCTTTCGCGACATACTCGAAGCGGAATTTGGTGTAGGAAAACGATTCAGGGGGGAGAGCGAGCCGAGAGCCGCTTATTCTTCGCTGGTCTCTTCGATCTTGGTAGCAATCACCTTACGACCACGATAAAAGCCATCCGCGCTGACATGATGACGGCGATGCGTTTCGCCAGTGGTCGGCTCGATGGAGAGCGTCGGGCCGGTCAATGCATCGTGGGAACGGCGCATATCACGCTTGGAACGGGTTTTACGGTTTTGTTGAACAGCCATTGTTTACTCCTGGGAAGATAATTTGGACTTTAATTCAGCCAGCCCGGCAAAGGGATGGGGCTTTTCTGGTTTTGCCTCAAGCGGCCTGGGCAACTGACAATCAGCGTGCCGGGGAACTGCCGGTATTGCCAGCAGCAACTCATCCTGGACAATATCAGCCAGTGGCATTTCGCTTTCGGCATCGAGCAGTAGCGGCTCCATGGACTCGGGCAGCATTAACGCCTGATCCACCGAGCTCACAATCCCCAGATTGACTACGCTCCTGACGGGCCAGGACATTGCACCCAGACAGCACTGGCACTGCAAAACCAGCTCCGCTTCAACCCGCCCCGTTACACTGGCCTGACGGCCAGTTTTACTAAACATGAGATCGACTCTTGCCGATCCCTGGGCGTCAACCAGCAGCTTCACCACCCTGTCGAGTTGACCCAGGGCCATCTCGCCTCGCAGATGGCGCCTCTTTTCGGCCAAGGCCAAGGGGTCGATCACATCCGGTAAACGGTCAGGCATAATCGGCGAATAATAGCTTCAAAGACGCGAATCTGTCAAAAACACATCTACCCAATATCATGCGCGCACCCTCACCACAACTTATCCTGGCCTCCACATCCCCCTACCGGCGGGACCTGCTGAGGAAATTAGGACTGCCTTTTGAATCAACCTCACCCGAAATCGATGAATCCGGACATGTGAATGAAACAGCCCATGATCTCGCCGCACGGCTCGCACAGGAAAAATCGGTCGTCATAGCAAATCGGTTAGCGGAGGGCCTGGTTATCGGGTCCGATCAGGTAGCAACCATTGATGGCTTCTTGATCGGCAAACCAGGATCGCGGGCCAAGGCGATTGCCCAGCTATTGCGGGCCTCGGGCCGAACACTGGAATTTCATACCGCTGTCTGTGTGACCCAGGCAGAAACCGGCATTTCAAAAACCCTGATCGATCTTTGCCGGGTTACATTCCGGCCACTGTCGGAACAGCAGATAGAACGTTATGTTGATGCCGAGAAACCCTACGAGTGCGCCGGCAGCTTCAAGTCGGAAGGGTTTGGCATCACATTGCTGGAGCGAATCGAAGGCCACGACCCCAATGCATTGATCGGTCTCCCTCTCATCAGCCTGATTACCCTGCTGGAATCATTCGGCGTTCAGATCCCGTGATGCTTCAGTTGTAGCCATTGTAAAAACCCAGAACCCTGGAAACATAACCACGGGTTTCCGCAAAAGGCGGCACCTGATAGCCATATTTCATCACGTTGTGCTCACCGGCATTGTAGGCAGCGACAGCCAGTCGAACATCCGACCGGAACATACCCATCAGATCCCTCAGATACCGGGCCCCACCAAAGATGTTGTCCTCGGGATCATACGGATTGCGGACACCATAGCGTGCCGCCGTACCCGGCATGAGCTGCATCAGGCCCATGGCGCCCTTACTGGAAACCGCCCCCGGATTGTAGGCGGATTCCGCCTGGATCACCGCGTGCAGCAGCGCCGGATCAAGCCCATGCCTGTAAGCGGCTCGCTCAATCACGTTTGCGTACTGCATCCGGCGCATATCCAGCGAGCGTCCCTTCTGTGCCTGACCAGACAACATCAACGGTACATAGTCAGGGGCTGGCAACTCACGGGAAGACGTGGACGGCACCGAATCATTCCCCAATCTGCGCCCGGCCCCCAGCGAGATCGTCACGGGCTTTATTGCACGCTCCGGGGTCTTTATGACCAGCTTATACCCGTGATGCCGTGGACTGTCGGTGTAAACCACCTGACCATTGCGACCAACAAACTTATAAACATCGGCAATGGCCGTGTCCCACGTCAGGCCAGAGGCCCCTATCAGAAACAGGATTTCAACAAATCGCGCCGACTTCATAGATCAAATATCTCAGCCACTGCAAACGGTGCCAAGTTTTGCATGGATTACCCAATTTTGGAAACTCCCAGCCTCATCCAATAAGACATGAGGCTCAAGGAATGAGCCAACACACACCCATGAATGACGCACTCAGAGAGTAGCTGGAACAAACCCGGGAGCCCGTCCGGGCCAATGCTGGGGACAAAACCCGTAGGAGACCCGCCCCCGGGCTGAGGCGGGTTGGCTACCGGCACCCAAAGCCTTGTGCCGTGGCTGGGCCTCGCTCGCGCTGGGGGCAGCGCTCCTACGGATCACCACACCCTGACCGCCGGGACAAAACCCGTAGGAGGCCCGCCCCCGGGCCGATGCGGGTTGGCTACCGGCACCCAAGCCAGGTGCCGTGGTTGGGCCTCGCTCGCGCTGAGGGCAGCGCTCCTGCCCGTCCGGACACCCCACCGGGACAAAACCCGTAGGAGGCCCGCCCTCGGGCCGAGGCGGACTGGCTACCGGTACCCAAGCCAGGTGCCGTGGTTGGGCCTCGCTCGCGCTGGGGGCAGCGCTCCTACGGATCGCACCTGACCAGCCGGGGCGGAGCCCGTAGGAGCCGATGCGAGCTAGCTACCGGCACCCAAGCTCGGTGCCGAGTCTCACGGCCTCAACCTCATGCGCGTAGCCGGCGGCCATGGCGGGCGGCGGCAGCAATCAGCAGCAACAGCATGACCCGTTGCGCCCATGCACCGAGGGTGGGAATGGGGTTTGGGAGTGCGGCGGTTACCGTGATGCTGACCGTGGCAGTAGCGGACCCCGAGGTGGAACCCGTCGCGGTGACCGTGTAGTCGGTGGCCACTTGCGCGGTGCCAGGCGTTCCGCTGATGACGCCGGTCGAGGGGTCTAGCGCAAGACCGCCGGGCAGGGCCGGACTGATGGTGTAACTCACTGCACCGGAGAAATTCGTCGGGGTGAAGGCGGTGGTGGCGGTCATGACCGTGCCCACGGTGCCGGTGGCTGTTTGGGTGGCGGGTGATAGCGCGGGGGCCAGCACGTCAAAAGCGCTAAAAGACTGTCCGCTACGCACGAGACGAACGTGGTAGCTGTAGGACTGGACGTAGGCGCTAGAGTAGCCATCGTCGAAGACCACGTTCCAGGCGAGGGCCGGATGAGGTATTCCACCCCGCCATCAGACCTCTTTCTTATGAAAGACCGGCGCACAAGAGATCATTCAGGAGACGCAACAGGGCGAACCCAGGCCGCCGCTTCACGCGCCCTGACTCGCGCCTGCCCTGCATTTTCAGCCGCTGCCAGCGCCACGCCCATACGGCGCCGCACCGAGGCAACCGGCTTGCCGAAAAGCCTCACTTCAGTCCCCTCGGCCGACAGCGCCTGCTCCAGCCTTTCGTAAGTCAGACCCTTGGCATCGACCCCCCCATAAATGACGGCGCTGGCACCCGGCTGCCGCAACGCGGTGGAGACCGGCAACCCCAGAATGGCGCGGGCATGCAGTTCAAATTCGCTTTGCGACTGGGTAATCATCGTCACCATCCCCGTG
>SXGU01453727.1_pt1 | contig 13029 bp, 12 predicted proteins | sample 3174531 | NCBI WGS metagenome assembly SXGU01 (sample SAMN11356863, study PRJNA531348) | freshwater metagenome | isolation source: freshwater sample F1-140 | place: China: Fuxian Lake, Yuxi | collected 2017-12-25 | reverse complement strand
GAGCCCCATGTCGTCGGCGAGGCAGGCGCCCAGCCCGAGTTTGGACAGTAAATGGAGCCACTGGACTCCTGCCGCCTGATAGGGTCGCAGGGTGCCCTTCAGGGCGGGGCCGGGATCGACCGCCATGCCGCTAGGTTCGCGCAGGAGTTTCAACGTCTCCGCCAGCCAGGGCCCGGCCGTCACATGCGCCCACTCGGAAGTCTTCGGATCGGCACGCTCTCCGGCGATTGCCGCGCCGGACAAAAGGCGCATGGCCTCGACGAAGGTCAGGCCGTCGCGATCAGCTAGTGCCTGCGCTGCCCTGAATTGGCTCAGAGACCATTCGAGGCGCTCTCGGTCGACCTCCACCCAAACGCCGCGCAGCAAAGCTAGGCCGTCGGTTCCGGCCAGCAGCGTGGCGATCTCCTTGTCGTCGAGCGGGTCGCCCTCAAGCGTTACGTCCATGTCGAAGTCGAGCAGCCCGTCGAGGCCGATCGTGGAGGGCTTGCGCGCACCGACCGTCGCCGTGACCTGCGGTCGCGCAGGCCGGTTGGCGTGCCAGCTCGCCGGCATGCGTAGGAGCACGCCGGCGCCTTCGAGTTCCGGTGCGCTTTTCAAGAACCGTGCCGCCTCCGCCGGGGTCCAGCGCAGGGGATGGAATATTTCTCCGGCGTCGACCATTGTGCGAAGCCAGTCGCAGGTTTCGCCGGCGCGCTGCACGGGCGTCAAAAGAGAGAGCAACTTGTCCCGGTTGGCCAGCCCGGCATATTCACGCATCGCCTGACCGAGTGGCACGTGCTGGACCTTGGCCTGAGCCGACAATCGGGTGGTGTAGGTGGCCATGAACGCGAAGGGGTATACGGGATCGCGCCTGTTTTCGGCTAGGTTGAAGTGCACGCGCCCGAGCAGGTTCCATGCTGGATTCAATGCTTTCAGGAAGCCTTGCAGGTCGGTTCCGCTTGCCGCCAGGTTCGCCGCGAACGCCACGCCCAGCTTCTCCCACAGCATGCGCATGACATCCGTCGTCAGGTATTCCGCGCCCGGCATCACCGGCCTCGACAGCACCAGGGTTGCGAGTTCGCCGTCGGTCGGTGGTGGCACGCTCGGTACGGCCTGCGGCGCTGGTGTGTCGGCGGTGGCGACCGGTGAAAGCCCGCACAGCCCGCCGAAGTATCGCGCAGCAAAGTCGCGCCACCAGACGAAACCCGGCGGCAGCGCATGACCGATCTCGCGCCCCCCCAGTTGCATCAGGCCTTGCCCGGAGCCTTGGGCAAAGGCCTGGGCAAGCCGCTCGGCGACCGCGCCGTCCAGAATTGGTGCGTCTTCCGCCGTTTCGAGCAAAAGTCGTCCACGGGGTGTCAGGTGCAAGCCGAAGCGAGACGCGGATGACGCGCCGTCCTTCAAGCCGTAGTGCGCTGCAATCAAAGCTGCACTTTCGTAGATTGCTGTGCCAGCTCGAAAGTCGAAACCGGCCTGAAAGCATCGGGTTTCTCGTGCCAAGGCCATACCGTCATGGGGCATGATCCCGCTTCAGTCCGCAGTCGGTTCCCTGCTCTCGTTCCGGATTCGTAGTCGCCTCACGCTGGAGTTCGTACTCGTCGCCCTGCGACATCATGTGCTCCCAGGCCCGCTTATACGTTAACGACATGCCACACCATTTCATCTACGCGATCGCAGTCCCCAAACCGTCCAAGGGCGCATCTGGTAATCGGGTCGATAGCGTCCCTCGTCGTGCGGCCTTTGTCTGCTTCGGCGCTCTGTTCCGGCGAACGCTGCGCGAACGCATAGTCAGCGGTAAGCGCAATCGCAAGCAGCACTGCGATGAAAACCGCGCGATGCGTGTGTCTGAACATGACAGCGTCAATTCTTGGCGTTAGCCGAGTGCCCCGTCACGGGACCGAGCTTCTTAATGGCGATCCAGGGCGGCAGCATCGAAACGTTGCCCTCTTTGGGCGCCAGTTTCCACAAACGTTCGGCGTTGCCGTGCGCAAAGGCATGCGCGACGTCGTCGGGGAGCTCCGAGAGGGCTTTCCACCAAAGCTCCATCTTGCCCAGATAGAGGCCGGGCATCCAGAAATTGCTGAAAACGTTGTCGAGGGCGAACACGAAGCGATCCGGACGCTCGATCATGAGGCGACGCCATTCGGGTTTCAGGCGCCCGCCGCTGAACATGTTGATGAACGGTTTGCCACCAGCCTGATGAGACGGATCCGAGTGAGATGTCATGAAATGAAGATTGCCGTGCGCTTCGAGCAGCGGCCGCACGTCCGGTTCCTCTAACTGTCCCATGTAGATCATCACGAACGGATGATCGGGGTTGTTTCGCAGAAAGCGTGCGAGCTTGCCGAAATACGGCTCCTTTTCCTCTTGCGATAACGCGGCGAATTCAATGTGAATGATGAACGGCCATGCCCGCCGCTTGGCTTCATCGAAAGCAGCGCGGACCTGCGGGTCATCGAAGTCAGTCTTGACGTGCTGATACTTTCCGCCGTCGCTATCGTGAAACACCAGCACTTCTGCCATGGCCTTGAAGGCACTATCGGCGACTTGCGACGTGAGCCGGCTGAAATATTCTGCGGAAGGGCCTCTTTGGTATCCCCGTCCCTTGATCTGGACGGCCGCGACGATCCGCTCGGGAGACTTCCTGGCGAAAGCTGATATGTCGGACCACTCTCGCCTCAGATGCGTCGAGATCAGGGTGCGGTAAACTCCACCGCGATCCATGAGGGAGATAATGCGCTCTTCATCGACGTTATGGTCCATCTGGCTGTGGGCATCGACGAAATACAGACCCTGCGTCACGCGCGCCGGCTGGTTGGCGCCGGGCGAATAGAGATCACTAAAATCTTTGTCCGTTTTGCGCCCCGCCTTTTGCGCTAATGCGGCGGAAGCAGCAAGCACAACCGCGAGCAGAAGGGCTGCGCCCAGTACGAACGGGATCGTCATGCGATGTAGTGCGGGTCTCTCTTTATCTATAGCCATGGCCAATGGGCCTCAACGAGCGCGCTCTATGATAGCACCATTTCGATGTCGTCGGGGCGCTGTCCCGCCGCTACCGCATGGCGCTGAACCAACTGCGCCTCGATCCCGTCGGCACGCCCAAGCGCAATGAGGCGAATGTCATCGTCCGCCGGGCTTGAGAAGCCGGCGGAAAACCGGGAGTTGTAGACCACGAGCCCCATGGTCGAGGGGAAATTGGAGAAGGGGCGGGGCCGCGGCTTCGCCCTCTCGCACTACAAGAATCTCGGCGCCTACTGCGCCGTGGCGGTGGAGCTCAAGGTCGAGCACGAGACCAGCTGCGTGCGCCTGCGTCGCGCCGTCTCGGCCTCCCCCCGCGACAGCGGCCAGGCGGTCAACAAGTGGCTGCGCGAGCTGCCGCTCAATCCGGCGCGGGTGAAGGGCGCAATCGGGATCTAGACGGCGCGCCTGTCGCTCTGCAGATCAAAGCGCCTGCACGGTGATGGTTTCGGGCGCGGCGCGTTCAAGGCGGTTGCGCAAGGGGCGGCCGAACAGCGGCATTTCGATCTCAAACACGTCGCCTTCCCGGGCCACCACCCCCGACGAGAAGCTCAACGTCGCGGCGCCAAAGAAATGGCAGTGCAGATCGCCGGGGCGGCGGAACATCCCGTATTTAAAGTGGTGGTGCTCCAGGTTGCCGATCGTGTGGCACATATTGGCCTCGCCGCTCAGCACCTCTTCCTTCCAGATCGCTGTGCCGTCGCGAACCAGCCGGGATTCGCCACGGATGTCGTCTGGCAGCTCTCCGGTCAGCAGTTCCGGCCCGATCGAGCAGACGCGCAGCTTGGAGTGAGCTCCGTAGAGATAGTTCTGCCGCTCCAGCGTGTGGTCACTGAATTCGTTGGCCAGGACGAAGCCGAGCCGCCACGGCATTCCGTCGTCGCCGACGATATAGATGCCGGCAATCTCCGTCTCGTCGCCGCCGGTGAGCGCAAACGACGGCATGACCATCGTCGCGCCCGGCGCGACGACGCAAGACCCGTCACCCTTGTAGAACCATTCCGGCTGCACGCCGACCTCGCCACCGCGCGGCTTGCCACCCTCGATGCCGAGCTTGAACATTTTCATCGTCTCGGACATAGCCGCGACGTCGCCTGACAGTTTCTGATGCATCTTGTCACGTGCGGATGCGCTGCCGAGGTGCGTGATGCCCGTGCCGGTGACAAAGAAATGCGCGGGATCGTGGTGATCGACGGGCGGCAGCAGGCGGCCTTCGCGTTCGATGGTGTCCCAGTCCCCGCGAAACGGCTCCAGGCGGGGCATCACCAGGGCGGAGATCGTGCGTCCGGCGGCAATGGCCTCGCGTGCCAGGTCATAGACCGAGCGGGCGCCGGCTACCACGCGAAGCGGCGGGCCGCCATGCCCGGTGACACCGACACGGCGCTCACCATTCGGCTCGAGAAACTGAATCAGGCGCATGCTACCCCCCGTGTTCACGCAATGCCGGCTCTCAGGTCCAGCCCGCATCAACGACGAAGTTCTGGGCCGTGCAGTTCTCGCTGTCGTCGGCGGCTAGGAACAGTACCATGCGGGCGATGTCCGGCGGGTAGAGCTTGCGCTTCAGGCACTGGTTCTCCTGGATCTGCCGCTCGCCCGCTTCGTCGAGCCATAGCTTCACCTGGCGATCGGTCATGATCCAGCCCGGCACCACCGTGTTCACCCGGATATTGTCGGGCCCGAAATCGCGCGCCAGGCCCCGCGTGATGCCGTGCACCGCCGCCTTGCTGGCGGTGTAAGCGGGGTAGCCGCCTTCGGCGTTCATCCAGCTGATCGAGCCGAAATTAACAATCGCCCCTCCACCGGCGGCCTTCATCTGCGGGATCGCCGCCTGCGCTGCGAAGAATTGGTGGCGCAGGTTGACCGCCAGTCGCTCGTCCCAGTAGGCCACGGTGACGTCTTCGGTCCTGTGGCGGTCGTCGTTGCCGGCGTTGTTCACCAGCACGCGGATCAGTCCGAGTTCGCGCTCCACCCGCGTGATCGCCGCGCGCAGCGCCTCGATGTCGCGCAGGTCACAGCGGATATAGAGCGGCGCGAGATGCCCACGCTCGGCGATGCGCGCCACCAGTGCCTCAGACGCCTCGGCGGCGATGTCGACGAAGGCCACACGTGCGCCTTGCGCGCAAAAATGCTCGGTGATGCTTTCGCCGATGCCTGAGCCACCACCGGTGATGAAGACGATGCGATCGCGTAGGCTGGGGTAATTCGCGTATTGGCTCATGGTACTGTCTAGTCCGCGGCCTCGGGGAGAACGAACTGCTGCTGGCCGCGCCGGCGACGTGCCGCGATGGCCAGCAGAACGTCGCGCTCGGATTGGTCGAGCAGGCGGTACATCGCCTTGCGGGCCCGCTCCGGCTGGTGGCGGCGGATGGCCTTGAGCACGGTGCCGTGCAGCGGCAGCGAATGGCGCTGGCCGTGCGGGTTGTCGTTCGACATCCGGAAGCTCATCAGCAGCGCGGTCTCGATCAGCGCGCCGAGCGAGCCGATCAGCTCGTTGCCGGTCATGCGCAGGATCGCCTGATGGAACTGGCGATCCGGATCCTCGAACTTCTCGCCGTCGTCGCCCGCTTCTTCCATGCTGCGGAAGGCCTGCTCCATGCGCCGCACGCCGGCGGAATCGGCCTGGGCGGCGGCGAGTGCGGCGGCGGCCGGCTCGATCACCCGCCGCAGCTGGAAGATCTCCTTCACATAGGCCTCGATCCGCGTGACCGAAAGCCGCCAGGTGAGCACGTCGGGATCGAGGAAGTTCCAGTCCTCGCGCGGGCGGACCCTCGTGCCGGTCTTGGGCTGCGAGGCGATGAGGCTCTTGGCGGCGAGAACCTTGATCGCCTCGCGCAGCGCCGTACGGCTGACGCCGAGCTGCAGGCTCCAGGTTTCCTCGTTGGGAATCGGCGTGGCTGGAGCGAGCTCGCCGCAGACGATGCGCAGGCCGATCTGGTGCGCGATGCGTCCGTGCAGGCTGCGCTTCGAGAACGTCCAGCGCGTCTTGGCGGGGGGCGATGCCTTGGGAATGGTTGCTGCTCCAATCCTCATACTATATGGTTTCTTATCTCGCGGCGGACAGGGATCGTCAAGCGCGGGCACGGGAATGCCGAATATGACGGAGAACATGGAGCGCACCATCGCGGCCGACCGGTCGGTCGTGGTGCTGCGCGCCGGGCCCAACGAGATCGGGGTCGCGCCTGCCTGCGGCGGCTCGATCGCCTGGTATCGCACCGACCATGCCGGCCGGTGCATCGACTGGCTGCGGCCGGCCACGCCAGGGGCCCTGGCCGGCGCCAATCCTGAGGGAATGGGATGTTTTCCTCTCGTGCCGTTCTCCAACCGTGTGCGAAACGGCCGTTTCCGCTTCCGCGGTCGCGACGTGCATCTGCCGCTGAACGTACCCGGCCAGCCGCACGCCGAGCATGGCCATGGCTGGCAGGCGGCGTGGCGGCTGGCGAGCCACACCGACACGTCACTGGTTATCGAGTATCGGCACAAGGCCGGAGCCTGGCCATTCGCCTATGTGGCACAGCAGATCTTCCGCCTTGGCGAGGAAGGACTGTCGGTCGAGATCGAGGCCGAGAATCTCGGCGACGAGGCGATGCCGCTGGGGCTCGGCCTCCACCCCTATTTTCCACGCACCAAGCGAACCCGTCTCGCCGCCCATGTCGAAGCGATGTGGGACACCGACGATGAGGTCATGCCGACTTTGCTGATTGCGCCGCCGCCCGGGCGCCAGCTGACGCAGGGCGTGGCGGTGGACGTGGAGGCGATGGACAATGGCTTCACCGGCTGGCGACGTCGCGCGCGCATTGAATGGCCCGAGCACGGGGCGGCGCTGACCCTGACGGCCTCAGCGCCGCTGGACTTTCTGGTCGTCTACACTCCACCTGGCGAGCCGTATTTCTGCGCCGAGCCGGTCAGCCACTGCACCGACGCCTTCAACCTGGCCGACCAGGGCCGCGACGACACCGGCATGGCGGTGCTCGCCGCCGGTCAGACGCTGTCGGCCTCGGTCCGTTTCACGCCCGAGATCACGAACAACGACACATAATGAGAGGAGGCTTCTGATGTTCAAGCAGTTCAAGGCGCTGGCCGCGCTGGTAACCGGGCTGGCGATTGCCGGCTCGGCCGGGACGGCCGCTGCTCAAACCAACTCGGTCGTCATCTACAATGCCGTCAGCACCAAGCTGATCCAGTCCTTCGTCGAGCAGTTCCAGAAGGAGAACCCCGGCGTGAAGGCGGAGGTGATCAGCGGGGGCAGCGGCGAGCTACTTACCCGGATCAAGGCCGAGCGTGCCAACCCGCGTGGCGACGTGCTGGTCGGCCCCGATGCCGACGTCTTCGACGCCGATCTGTCCCTCTTCGATACCTATGATTCGAAGGAGAAGAACGGCTTCGACAAAGACGCCGTTGGCCCGGGCGGCAAGTATTACGGCTTCTCGACCAATTTCCAGGCGTTCATCGTCAACACCAAGATGATGCCGCTGGACAAAGCGCCGAAGAGCTGGACCGATCTCACGAAGCCCGAGTTCAAGGGCAAGATCCTGATGGCAAACCCGGCGCAGTCCGGTTCGGCCTACTCGCAGATGCATCAGATCCTGATGTTCTACGGCTGGGACGTCATGGCCAAGATCATCCAGAACACGACCTTCGTGCCGAGCTCGAAGCTCGCCTTCCAGAACGTGGCCAAGGGCGAGATCGCGGTCGGCCTGACCAGCGAGTTCAACATCCTGGTCTCCAAGCTCGAGGGCTTCCCGGTCGAGGCCGTGTACCCGAGTGACGGCACGGCGCTGATCATCGACGCCAACGGCATCATCAAGGGCGGGCCGAACACGGCTAACGCGCGCAAGTTCATCGACTACATCAGCTCTGCCCGGGCGCACGCCATCTTGGTTGACGTCGACAAGCGGCGCAGCGCCCGCAATGATGTCGCCCCGCCGCCCGGCCTCGCCGACGCCAAGGGCATCAAGACCTTCGCCTACGACACGGTGAGCGCGGCGAAGGACCGCAACCAGAACCTCGAGCGCTTCGACAAGCTGTTTTCCGCCAAGTAAGGCGGGCTCACAGGATCCTCAGGGAGACCCCGGCAACGGGGTCTCCTTCTCCTTTTCCGTGTAGGGTAAGGCCGCAACCGGCCCATTCCCTGTCTTTGCCTCCATGCTGTCCATCCGTGACCTGACCAAGAGCTTCGCCTCTCCCACCGGCGAGATGGTTGCCGTCGACCGGGTCAGCTTCGACGTTCAGCCCGGCGAATTCTTCACCCTGCTGGGCCCCTCGGGCTGCGGCAAGACGACCACGCTGCGCATGATTTCCGGGCTCGAGCCGGTGAGCGGCGGCAGCATCGTCTTCGAAGGGCATGACTACACACGCGTCCCGCCGCAGCAGCGCAACATCGGTATGGTCTTCCAGTCCTATGCCCTGTTTCCGCACCTCAGCGTGTTCGAGACCGTCGCCTACGGGCTGCGCATCCGCCAAGTGGCGGAGGCGGAGATAGCCCAGCGCACCGGCGAGATCCTGTGTGCCCTGCAGCTGGATGCATTCCGTGACCGCCATCCGGCTACCCTCTCGGGTGGGCAGCAGCAGCGCGTCTCGATCGCCAGCGCCCTGGTCTATCGCCCGTCGATGCTGCTGCTCGATGAGCCACTGGCCAATCTCGACGCCAAGCTCCGGGTCCAGATGCGCGAGGAGATCCGCCGCATCCAGCGCCAGTTCGGCATCCTGACGCTCAACGTGACGCACGACCAGGAAGAGGCGATGGCCATCTCCGACCGGCTGGCCCTGTTCAACGCCGGCCGCCTGGTCCAGATCGGCCGGCCGCGCGACCTCTATCGCCAGCCTGCCTCGCTGTTCGCCGCCGATTTCATCGGCAAGGCCGGCTTCTTCCGCGCCCGTGTCGAGGGAAGCAACACCTCGGGCACGCGGGTGACGGTGGGCGACGGTACGACACTAACGGTGTCGCGGCGCGTCACCTTGGGTACCGACGAAGTGGCCCGCGTTCCTGCCGACACGCATGGCCTGCTCATGGCCCGGCCGGAAAGCATCGACATAAGGCGCCCGGGTGCAGGGCTGCGGGCGCGGGTGACTCTCGTTCAGCAGCTTGGCGGCTTTGCCCGCTACGTCGTGTCGCTGGACGCGGCCGTCGGGCCGCTCACCGTCGACGCCTGGCGGGCGACGGACGAATTTGCCGAAGGCGACGAGGTCGCTCTGGCCCTGAACCCGGCAGAGTGCGTCCTGTTCCTGCGGCCGGGAACGCCGGCATGAGCGGCAGCGCGCTTCGTGGGTCGCCTTCGGACCGGTTGATCGCGCTATCAGTCGGACTCCTGGCCGTCACCCTGGCGCTGGCATTCCTTGTCTATCCGCTGGTCAACGCCGTACTGGGGGCATTCGTGCGCAACGGACAGACATTGACCTTCGCCAATCTCACGCTGGCGAATTTCGAGCGGTTCTGGATCTCTGCGAGCTATCAGCGGGCGCTGGGACATTCGATCGCGACGGGAGCCACCGCCACGCTGCTGGCGACGGCGATCTCCTTTCCCATGGCCTACGCCCTTGCCCGCATGACCATTCCGCTGCGGGCGACGATCCTGTCGCTGTCGGTGCTGCCGCTGATCTCGCCGCCGTTCATCGGCGCGTATTCCTGGATCATCCTCTTCGGCAACAACGGCATCTTCACCAACCTGCTGCGCGACTATCTCGGCATCGGTTTGCCCAGCATCTACGGCTTCTCCGGCATCGTCCTGGCGCTGGCGCTCAGCTATTTCCCCTACGTGCTGCTCGTCCTGCAGGGCGCGCTGGCGGCGGTCGATACGCATATCGAGGAGGCGGCGACTATCGCCGGCGCGTCGCGCTGGCATGTTCTGCGGACGGTGACGCTGCCGATGATCCTGCCCTCGATGGCGGCCGGCATGCTGATCGTCTTCATCAAGGCGATCGGCGATTTTGGCGTGCCGGCGATTCTCGGCGGCGAGTACCAGGTGCTGCCGACTCTGATCTACTACCAGATCCACGGCTTCTTCAATCTGAACGCGGCGGCGGCGATCGCCATGGTCAATGTCGTGCTGGCGCTGCTCGCGTTGATGGCGCTGGCCTGGGTCAATCGCGCCCGTTCGGTTGCCACGGTGTCGGGCACCGCCCGCAGCGCCGTGCGCTCAGTGCCGCCGGGCTTGCGCTGGAGTGCCATCGTCTATGTCTGGTTTGTGCTGATCTTCGCCAACCTGCCGCAGCTGGTGACGGTGCTCTATTCGTTCTCGGAGCGCTGGGGTGGCACGATGTTCCCCTCCGTCTACGGGCTTGAGAACTACCGCCGGATCATGGGCGAGATCACCGGGCCGGGGCTGAACAGCATCATTCTCGCCGGCGGAGCCACGCTGCTGTGCCTCATCTTCGGCGCGGTCACCGCCCACGCCACGATGCGCGGCCGCATCTTGGGGCGCTGGGCTGTGGATCTGATCATCATGGTGCCGTTCGTTCTGCCGGGGCTGGTGATCGGCGTCGCTTACCTTGCGGCCTTCAACGAGGGGCCACTGGTCCTGACCGGCACGGCGACCATCCTGATTCTTGCGTATTTCACCCGCCGGGTGGCCTTCGTCTTCCGTTCCGCCACCGCCGCCATCTTGCAACTCGATCGCAAACTAGAGGAGGCATCGACTATCTGCGGCGCCGGCTGGGCCACGACCATGAGTCGCGTGGTCCTGCCGCTGATCGCGCCGGCGCTGCTGGCCGGCGGCATTCTGGTCTTCGCCACCCTGATCGGCGAGGTCAGCGTGACCGTGCTGCTCTACTCGGCGCGCTGGAAGACACTGACCATCGCCATCTACGAGTATCTTCTGGGCAACGACATCGCCAAGGCCTGTGCCCTCGGCACGGTGACCATCATCATGACATTCGCGCTTGTTGCCGCAGCGAGCCGCCTGGCCGGCCGCAACATGGCGGATATGTTCCGTTAGCTGAAGGCGAGGCCGGTGACGTGCGCCAGCGCCTCGGCGATGCCGGGCGCGCTGACGATGGTCGGATTGCCGCACCTCAGGCCATCATTGGCCAGGAAATCGCACACCCGGCCGCCGGCTTCTTCGATCAGCACCAGGCCCGCCATCACATCCCAGCTGTTGAGGTAGAGCTCGCAATAGCCCTCGCTCAGCCCTTCGGCCACGCGCGCCAGGCCGAGTGTGGCTGAGCCGATCAGGCGGACGTCGCAGCCGGAGTCGATCATCCGCCGCATCAGGCGCAGGTTCTCTTCCGCTGTCCGGCGCTCGGCGTAGCCGAACTCGACGAAGCTCTGATCCAGTTCCGTGGCAGTGGACGCCCGGATCGCAACGCCATTCCGGAACGCGCCGCCGCCCTTCTTGGCCGTATAGATCGCCGCGGCGGCCGGCTCGGCAATGACGCCGATCAGCGGGTGCTGCTCCCGGCAGAACGCAATGGAGACGGCGAAGCTCGGCAGACCGCGGGCGAAATTCGCCGTGCCGTCGATGGGGTCGACGACCCAGAGCCGATCAGCGATCTCGCCGCCTTCTTCCTCGCCGAGGACGCGGTCCTGCGGAAAGGCCGCGGTGACGCGCTCGCGGATTAGCCGTTCCACCGCTTGGTCGGCGGCAGTGACGAGGTCCCGCTTTCCCTTGGAGCGGATATCCAGCCGGGCCCGGTCGTTGAAGAACGACATCGCCAGCCGGGCCGCGTCCCGCGCCATCGTCTCCGCGAGCTTCGCCCGCTCGTCGATCTCATCCGTCACTGGGCATCCGTCCCGGAGCGCAAGGAGCGCACGCCGAGCCAGCCCAGCACGCCGAAGGCGGCGAGGGTGGGTACCTTCAGGAACGCCTGGGCGATGGCCACGAAGACCAGGAAGTATTCGCCCAGCACCACGCCCACCGCGTAGACGGAGTGCCACGAGCCGGCGAGGGCGAAGCGGTAGCGTGCTGCCGCGAACGCCGTGACCAGCGCCGCCGTCGAGAGAAGACCGACGGCGTACGATGGCAGGAAGCCGGGTACCGGCAGGGCAAACCCGCTGAGGTTTGTGAGGAGGGCGGTGGCGAGGAAGATAACGGCCTTACGCGGCGGGTCTTCGCCGCGCAGCAGGCCGAGCATGACAGGCGCGCCGACCGCTAGGGCGGTCAGGCTCAGCAGTGAGTGGATACCGAGCAGCGGTGTCGGATCGAAAATGTGCATGAGAACTCCCCTCTCGGATACGCGAATTACGTATCTGACAGGATAGGCCGGACGGTGATCCGGCGCGAGGCCCTCAGACACTCGTGGAGTCCGGTATGCGGTCGAAGCGCCTGGCGTTGAAGTCGAGCATGTCCTGGCGGATATAGCGCGTTTCCCCGGGCCGCCTCCTGCAGAATGAGCTTGTCCAGCGTCAGGTCGGACACCGCCCTGCGCAGGCGGCCGTTCTCCTGCTCAAGCTCCTTCAGGCGCCTGACTTGGTCAGCCTTGAGCCCGCTGTATTCCTGCCGCCACCGGTAGTACGTTGCTAACCCCGATCTGGCGGATCGCGTCGGCAATGTTCTGCCCTGCGAGACAAGAACATCAATCTGTCGCAGCTTGGAAACGATCTCTTCAGGCTTGTGATCATTCCTCGGCATAGCGGTCCTCCTTGAGGCCAAATGACATACTTCAGGGCGGACCAGTTTGCCGGGGGGGATCACCACCGGCTTCGTGCGCCGTCCGGTCCGCCGGGGCCGCAATACCCGCCCGGCACCGTGAGCAGCCTTGGGCGTGGGAGGCGCTACAGGAGGCGCCGGGTGGTTGACCCTGCCGGGACCCGCGAGATACGTTGTCAAGCTGTCAGGCAACTTCCAAGGGGTGGACATGGCGGCTCGCGCCCACGCGCCGGTGGTGATGCAGGCGATCAAGCCCAAGCGTCTCTACCAGCATATCGCCGAGCAGATTTACCGGCAGATCTGTCAACGGCGGTCTGATTCCAGGCCAGCGCGGCGGCGTAAAAGCAGGCCAGTGGGGATGAACGATGCGCCGGAATGGCAAGGGGCCCGATCGGGCCCCTTGCCATTCCGGCGCATCGTTCATCCCCACTGGCCTGCTTTTACGCCGCCG
>SXGU01291427.1_pt1 | contig 13032 bp, 9 predicted proteins | sample 3174531 | NCBI WGS metagenome assembly SXGU01 (sample SAMN11356863, study PRJNA531348) | freshwater metagenome | isolation source: freshwater sample F1-140 | place: China: Fuxian Lake, Yuxi | collected 2017-12-25 | reverse complement strand
GGCCGGAAACCAGCGAAGCCTTGATTCACGTCAGCATGATCGACGTCATGCTCAAACGACTCACCAGTCGCCCACTCACTGAAGCCGCACGCAGACAGCTCGCGGTTTGACCCCAAACTCCTAACTTCCCACACGCCCTCTCACGACTTCGGCTACGTTTGAATCGCTGCCCCGCTCGCCGGATCCATTGGTGGCGACTACCAACTCGCTGTCCCAAATTCTTCTGGATTGGAGAATCTCGCAATGGCTAATCAGCCCAGCTTGTACGAACGACTTGGCGGCGTGTACGCGATCGCGGCGGTCGTAGACGACTTCATCGATCGGATCATGATCGACTCGCGACTCAACGCAAATCCAAAAGTGGACGAGGCTCATCATCGCGTCTCGAAGGCGGGCTTCAAGTATCTCGTCACCGAGCAAGTCTGCTGGGCTGCCGGCGGACCGCAGTGCTACACCGGCCGCTCGATGCGCGACTCGCACGCGCACCTCGATATCACCGAATTCGAGTGGCAAGCGTTCCTCGACGACCTGCGGCAGACCTTCGACAAGTTTGAAGTCCCCGCTGCTGAGCGGGCCGAACTCCTGGCCATCGTCGAGAGCACAAAGTCCGACATCGTGCGGGCTATCTAAGGACTCATCGTTTCATGCTCGACGAATCAGAAATTTCTTCCGTCTGTGGGTCGATCGGCGAAGAGGGGATCGGCCGAGTGGTCGCAGCGTTCTATCGCCAAGTTCCGCAGGATGATTTGCTCGGCCCGCTTTACCCTCCCGAAGAGTTAGTGGAAGCCGAGACGCGGCTCCGCGAGTTCTTGATCTATCGTTTTGGCGGTCCCGACCGCTATCTACAGCAGCGCGGTCACCCACGTTTACGGATACGACACGCTCCGTTCCCGATTTCCCAAGACGTTCGCGACCGCTGGGTGGCTCTGATGGACCGCGCGCTGATCGAAGCCGAGTTGCCCGCCCCCACGGTGGCAATCATGCAAGCCTTCCTGCATCACACCGCGACCTTTCTGCTCAACTCGTGAAGCGGTCTGCGTTCGATCCAAGGAATTTGACAGGAAGATTTTCTACAGGAAGATCCCGCACCAGACGCAAACTCCATCGACTTTCATTTTCCTGTCCCAAATCTTTCTGTTCCTAGAAGCGGCTGCAGAACCCAGCACGACGCGTGAGCGAGTGGTCAACTGGTCGTAAAACAAACCACTCGCTCGCGCGTCGTGCTGGTTTTGAAACTGCATCTGGCCTTCCTGCTTGCCCCGAAACACGGCCAGATCCTGAGGAGCTATCGATGACTCTATCGACCCCAACCTTGCGAACTCACATTGCACGCGTGCCACGCATATCGCTCGCGCACTTGCCGACGCCGTTGGAGTTTTTGCCCCGCTTCAGCCAAGCCGTCAGCCCGAATGGCCCGCGTATCTGGATTAAGCGCGATGATTGCACGGGGTTGCTCTTCGGCGGCAACAAGGCGCGGCACAATGAATTCCTGATCGCCGACGCCCTGGCCAAGGGAGCCGACTTGGTCGTGTGGGGAGCGGGAGTGCAGAGCAACAATTGTCGGCAGACTGCCGCTGCCTGCGCGAAGGTCGGACTCGATATCCATCTAGTGCTCGGCCGAGGCAAGCCGGCGACAGCACCGGATGTCGTGCAGGGAAATCTGCTGCTCGACCACATTGTTGGTGCGAGCATCGAGATCGTCGAAGAGTCGATTGGCCTCGCTCTCGATCAAAAGATCGCCGAGGTCGCGGAACGGTTTCGCGCGCGAGGACGCAAGGTCTATCTATGGGACCGCCCGGTCGTGCTGCCGCTGGCTGCCGTGAGCTACGCGCTCTGCATGGCGGAGATTGTTGAGCAATCGACTGCCCTCGGCTTTGAGCCGGCCGCTGTGTATGTCTCGTCGTCAGGTTCGACCGGAGCCGGTGTGGCACTCGGCGCGAAGGCGCTGGGAGTCCCTTATCCGGTGAAGAGCATCGCTCCGATGATCTGGCCGTGGGACAGCCGGAAGGAACTTTCCGCGACAGCCAATCAAGCGGCCGAACTCATCGGCATCGAGACGCGACTGATCCCCGACGACATTCAATTCATTGGCGAATATCTCGGCCCCGGCTACGGCCAACCTTCCGACGCGGGGATCGAAGCCATGACGTTGCTCGCGCGAACCGAAGGACTCTTGGTCGAGCATATCTACACGGCCAAAGCGCTATCGGGCCTGATCGACCACGTTCGCGCCGGCCAGTTCCAGGCTGATCAAGACGTCGTCTTTATCCACACCGGCGGAACCCCAGCCATCTTCGCTGAAGCCGAGATGCTGGCGGCACGAATCCCGCGCCGAGTGCTCTGAACGTTGCGATCTTCTTCGCTGCGGCTCGGCTTTACGGAATGGTTCGCTTGCGTTGGTGAGACCAGCGGCGAATCGCCGACAGCACAATCAGGTTGAAAAAGTGCATCGCGCCGAGGACGGTCAACACGAGACCAACTTTTGACGACAGGAAGTGGACTCCATCCATCACGGTGATCACTGAACCGCTGAACGCGAGGTTGAAGAGCACTCCGGCGAGGTTCATCAAGTAGAAACCCACGACCAACAGCCGGTTCACCGCATCGGCTTGAGCTACGTTGCCGTGGAACACATCAATCAAGAACACACGCCCATGCCGCGCGAGCGTCTCGGCCACCCAGACGGTGATCGTGGCACTCAAGCTCAGGTAAACGGCATAGGTCCAGACGACGATCGTCATGGCATGATTCTCTTGATGTTGGTCGATATCGGCGAGCGGCCACTAGCGACAGTTTCAAAACCAGCACGACGCGCAAGCGAGTGGTTGTTAGTCCCACGATTTGGCTACTCGGTTGCGCGTCGTGCGGGGTTGTGCAACTAGGACGGGTCAGCGGAACCTAGTGTCGGTAGATCCTTGTCGTCGGCTCCTGTCGTTTCGCGGGTGAGTTTCCGCCAGTGCTTCAGACGTTCCTCAGCGGAGGCTTGTTTCCGAGACCCCGCCAGCCCAACCAGCACGATGAAGTGGAACGCGCCCAAGAAGACCAGAACGGTGCCGACCTTCGTGCTGAGAAGTTCGATGCTGGCTTTTGCATCAATGACCTCTCGATCGTGTTTCAGGACGAAGCAGATCACCCCGAAGCTCACCAGGTAAAAGCCGACCACCAGCAAATGCGACATCGCTTCTTGCAAGCCACGTCGCTCTTCATGGCCTTCAGTCAGATAGATGGTTCCGTAGCGTCGCAAGGTCCGTCCGACCCAGATGGCAATCGCCACGCAGAGAACCACATAAACCAGATAAGTGCGACGGTTGTCATGATGTTCCTCGTTTCGATGGGAAGCGTTGGTGTAGGGCGTTCAACGAGGAGGGAAACCGAACAATTTCGCCCCCATTAACGACCCGCATGTGGTGTTTTTCATCGGGGGGTGATGGCGAGCCTGGCTTGCCGCAAGTCGTCCAAAGTCGGCACGGGGATTAATCCGCCGACGACACGGCGGCAGAAGTGGTCGAGCAGCACTTCGGTCTCAGTTCGTTCGGCCGCGAGTTCTTCGGACTGACTGTCGCTGGCCGTGGTCCATTCAATCGTCGTTGCTCCGAGCAGCCGTGCGTCGCCGCGCTCGCAGTGCAGGCGGACTTCGTCGAGCATCGGTTGATCGGCAATCGGTGCGGTCGGGCAAAGTGACAGTTCGGCGATGCGAGTCTCGTTGGAGTTGAGCGGCGGGAAAACCAACCGCAAACCTTGCCCGTCACCTCGGCCAGTCACTTGCTGGGGCGTGGCCCGGAAGAGGTAATGGCACCAGTCGATCCATTCCAACAGCGGGTCCGGCGGCGGCGGAGCCTGTCCACCGAAATCGGCGTCGGTCGCAAATGGAACCGCGTGCAAGCTGGCGGGAGAGATCGCAACCTCGACACGCAACGGCCGGCCGAGTTGCGTGACCAGTAACTCTTGCAGCCGATTGCTGGCGGGAGTGCTACGGCGCGGGAACGCCGGCATGATCGTCAGGCCGTGCGACACGGCGTGTTCGTGCAATTGCTGAAGTTCTGGCAACGGCACATCCGCTCGCGCAGCGAACAAGATCGGCTTGCGGCGTTCGCTCAACAGACGCAACATCGCGGCACCTTGCCAACCGGTATCGAGCAGCAGCAACGCTTGCACGTCGGCTCGATCTGCCAATGCCGCAACGCCGCCGACCATACGCGCACCTGTCTCGCGAGCGGCCTGCTCCGCACGGTTCGCCAGATTGTCGCAGACGGCGACGACTCGCAGCTTTGAAGTGACCTTCGTCAGTGCTGGCCGGTATCGACTCTCCCAACTCGGTCCCAAACCGATGAGTCCCAAGTTGACCGGTGCGGTCGTCATGCGAAATGTCTCGTGAGATGTGAGCGAAAGGTGGTCGCAGTGTAGGAGATGACTTCGGCGAGACAAAAGCAGACTCGGATGTTTTTCAACATACGGACGGACCTACCCAGCGAATCGAGCATCCGTTACCGTGGCCCTCTTCGCGCCGTTATGTGGTTTTGGATGACCGGCGGCGTGGAGACGTCAAGTTTTCACAACCGACTTTGCCTGTGGAGCCGGGGAGCCGTCTGTGTCGTTGTCGTCCCTGTTGGAAAGCAAATTTCGCGGAGATATCCGCTTTCGTGGGCAGGCATATGTGAAGGCCGAGCGAGTCGCGATTACGCGCGTGACGGCCGACGAATTGTTCGGTGTGGTCGCTGATGGGACCGAGTTCCAGACGCAATTGACTCGCCGCGACGATGCCCTGCTCATGACCTGTTCGTGTGCGAACGGCCAGGGCAATCCCCACGAGGTGCGCTGCAAGCACGTCTGGGCCACGATCCTGCAAGCCGAGACTGCTGGCTACATCAGCGACGCCGCGAAGCTCAACTATTTCCCTCCCTTCGCTACCGAAGAAGAGCCGCTGGAGTGGGAATACGACGAAGAGGATTGGGATGAAGTCCCGTCGGGTGATGCGGTTCGTCCCGTCAGCCTGAATCGTCGGCGGATGAAACCGGCGGCCGTCGTCGTCGAGCCGCGCGTCCGCGAATGGGAAACGCAGCTCAACCAGTTGCGAAGGACGATGGACGCTGGTGATGCCGCTCCCTCCGCCGAACTGCGCGAGACCGAAATCTTCTATGAAGTTGACGTTAAACAGAGCCAATTGGAAAAGCAGCTCGTGATTGGCCTGGTGCAGCGGCAGCGACGCAACAGCGGAACCTGGGGCAAGCTGAAGCCGTTGCGAGTCCGGGCAAACCGTTTTGATGACGTCACACTGGAAGAAGATCGCCACATTCTGGCGACGTTGCTGGGGGGCGTGGCCGAGCGGTCGAACTGGTACGCTCAACAAAGTGAATTGCAAGCGGCCGCGAATCGTTTTCGGATCCCATATGACCTCGCCGAACTTCTACTACCGGAAATCTGCGCGACGGGTCGGTTGCGATTCCAGGAAGACGCGGAAGAGCAGGAATCCTTACGAGCGATCGCGTGGGACATGGGTCCGCCGTGGGAGATGGCTGTCAGTGTCGAGTTCGATGAGGCCAATCAACTTTGGCAACTCGTCGGTCGTTGGCAACGGGAAGGTGAAACGTTGCCGATGCGCTCGGCCGAGCTCGTCGTGCCAGGCGGCTTCGTATTGATGCCGGTCGCGGTCCAGTCTGAGACGGCGATGGGCGAGTTCGATCGCGAGGACGCTGGCTCAGAGGATGAATCGGACACCAACGGAAAGGCTTCGGAAGTCGCATCAGCACCCGATGACACCGGCACCGAACCACGACCAGAGATCCGCATCACGCATCGACTCTGCCGCTGGAGCGACGCCGATCAAATCGAATGGGCCGAGCTGTTACGGCGCATTCCGCCGTTATCCGTTGCGGATGGCGAAGAGGCGGAGCTCGTCGATCGACTGCTCGACATGCCCAACGTGCCGCCGCTCGATTTGCCGGAGAACCTCAAGCTGGAGGAAGTCCGAGTTGACCCTGTGCCACAGCTCCTGATCCACACACCGCGCGGACCGCGCTGGCAACAGGAGCGATTGCGCGGTGAAATTCAATTCGATTACGCTGGCACCTTGATTCGCGCGAGCAGTCCGCAAAGCGCGATCGTCGAACGACAAGCGGGCCGGTGCCTGGTCCGCAATCGACAACTCGAAGAGGTGGCTTGGACTCATTTGGTCGGCGCGGGCTTCAAGCGGCTGATCGACAAGCGGCGCGGAGCACATGATGTCGAAATTCTGGCGCGGGAGCTCGGCCCGGCCGTGCGCCATCTAATGCCGAAGGGTTGGAACGTCAAAGCGGATGGGCGACAGGTCTGGCAGGCGGGGCAACTCAAGCTCCGCGTGCAGTCGAACATCGACTGGTTCGAATTGCACGGCGAAGTCGATTTCAGCGGCCGTCGCGTGACGTTTCCAGAGTTGCTCGCCGCCCTGTCTCGCGGCGACAGCACGGTGCGGTTGGATGACGGGAGTTTGGGGATCATCCCGGAAGAATGGCTGCATCAGTATGGCATGTTGTCTGGTTTGGGCACGTCGGATGGAGAACATCTGCGGTTCGAGGCCCATCAAGTCGGGTTGCTCGATGCGCTGCTGGCGACGCAACCGCTGGTGAACTTCGATGCTCAATTCACCGAACTTCGCGACAAACTGAAATCGTTTTCCGGTGTGTCGGCAACCGTTGAGCCAGCCAACTTTGAAGGCACCTTGCGAGCCTATCAGCGAGACGGCGTCGGCTGGCTGGAGTTCTTGCAAGACTTCAAATTCGGTGGTTGCCTGGCGGATGACATGGGTCTGGGCAAGACCGTCCAAATGCTGGCCGTGCTGCAAGATCGCTCGAACCAAGCAAAGGCACAGAAGAAGACAGACCATCGCGCGTCATTGATCGTGGTGCCGAAATCCTTGCTCTTCAACTGGGCGCAGGAGTGCGCCAAATTCACTCCAAAGCTGCGCGTGTTGGAGTACGCCGGTCTCGACCGCGCCGACTTGCGGGCGGCGTTCAATAACTTCGACATCATCCTGACAACCTACGGCACGCTCCGGCGCGACGTGCTGGTGCTCAAGGACATCCCGTTCGACTACGTGGTGCTCGACGAGGCGCAGACGATCAAGAACGCCGGTTCGCAAGTGGCGAAAGCCTCTCGGTTGTTGCAGGCACGGTATCGTCTCGCCCTTTCGGGCACGCCAATCGAAAATCATCTCGGCGACCTGTGGTCGATCTTCGAATTCTTGAACCCCGGAATGCTCGGCCGCAGCACCGCCTTCCGCACCCATGCGGCCGACGTCGAGAAACCGGAGTCTCGCGAATTCCTCGCGCGGGGATTGCGTCCCTTCATCCTCCGCCGCACTAAGCAACAAGTCGCCGCCGACCTGCCCGACAAGATCGAGCAAACCTTGTTCTGCCAGATGAGCGAAGAGCAAGAACGACTCTACTCCGAAATGCGCGAGCATTACCGCCAGTCGTTGCTGGGGCTCATCAAGAATCAGGGGCTCGCGAAGTCGAAGATGCACGTCCTCGAAGCGCTGCTGCGGTTGCGTCAAGCTGCCTGCCATCCGGCACTGCTCGACAAAGGCAAAACCGACGAAGGCTCGGCGAAGTTAGACGTGCTGCTTCCGCATCTGGAAGAGCTAATCGACGAGAAGCACAAGACGCTGGTCTTCTCGCAGTTCACCAGCATGTTGTCGATCGTGCGGCATCACCTCGACAAGCGCGGCATCGTTTACGAATACCTCGACGGCCAGACTCGCGACCGCCGCGCGTGCGTCGAACGCTTCCAAAACGATCCAAACTGTCCGCTGTTCTTGATCAGCCTGAAAGCCGGCGGCCTCGGTTTGAATCTCACGGCCGCCGATTACGTGTTCCTCTTGGACCCGTGGTGGAACCCCGCCGTTGAAGCGCAAGCCATCGACCGCGCCCACCGAGTCGGCCAAACCAAGCAGGTCTTTGCCTACCGCCTGATCTGCCGCGGCACCGTCGAGGAAAAGATCGCAGAACTTCAAGTCAAGAAGCGCGGCCTCGCCGATGCCATCCTCCAAGAGAACGGCAGCGTACTGGAACAACTCTCGGCCGAAGACCTGGAAATGCTGCTCTCGTGACCTGTGAGCAGCACGGCGCTCGCTGGCATTATTCAGTTAGCACGACGCGCCAGCGAGTGTCATGCACTGAGACCACTCGCTGGCGCGTCGTGCGAAGTTCGATTCACACCGCGATGACAATTGCCTGCTCCGTGAATTATCACGTCGAGCCGTTACGCCCACACTATTTCTTCCCGGATTCCGGCAGCGTCTTTCGCTGTTTCATCAGCTTGGCGATCTCATCCGGAGCGATTCTCGGAACACCACTTTTCAGAACCGCGCGAACTTTGCCGAGATCGATCATCGCCTTGATCTCTTTTTCCGGGATGCCTAGCAACGCGGACGCTTCACGAACAGTCTTCATCGGGAGCGGCATAAGGGCAACTTCTCGTAAGTGGATCAACCGGTCAGCCGACTCACGCGGGACAGCGCGATGGCTGGCAGGGACTTTAGCAACCGTGCGAGCCAAGGTCAGGTGTTCTGATTTCTGCGATCGAGCCCAAGAACCACCCGCGGCATCATTCGACAATCATCCGCATTCCAAAATTGGTCACGCGGCGCTAAGCCCAGTTCATGCTCTCCGCAGAACCCTTGCTGGCGACCAAGCCTAGAAATAACCAGACTGCCCCACGGACATCATCCGCATTCCAATAATTAGCCGCGCGGCGCTATCTCCGGTTCATCCCGACAAACCGGGACTATCGCCGCGTGGCTAATTTCTGTGACACGGAACTCGCAACGAAAGGAACCCCATGCGGCGCATGAAAAGTGGCGGAGGCTGGAAGGCGATCTGGTATTCGCTGCGACTTGCGAACCGAGTCGGTTGGCGGCGAATGTGGCAAGCCATGAGCAGTCGCAACGCCTGCAAGACCTGCGCGCTCGGCATGGGCGGACAACTCGGCGGCATGGTCAACGAAGGGGGCCACTTCCCAGAGGTCTGCAAGAAATCGTTCCAAGCAATGGCCTCCGACCTGCAAGCCGGCATCCGCCCGGAGTTCTTCTCGCGGTACGGCTTTAACGAACTGAGAGCGCTGACGCCGCGCGAACTCGAACTCAGCGGCCGACTCAGCGAACCGCTCTACGCCGGTCCCAACGATGCCGGCTACCGAGTGATCTCCTGGGACGAAGCGTTCGACAAGATTGCCGCCAAACTGCGTGACGCTGGACCAACCCAGAGTTTCTTCTACGCCAGCGGCCGATCCTCGAACGAGGCCGGCTTCCTCCTGCAATTGCTCGCCCGCTTGTTCGGGACTAACTACGTCAACAACTGCTCGTATTACTGCCATCAAGCCAGCGGAGTTGGACTGGGAAGCAGCGTCGGCCAGGGGACCGGCACGATCCGGCTGGAAGACCTCGACGGCTGCGATCTCTACATCTTAATTGGCGGCAACCCCGCCTCGAACCATCCGCGCTTGATGCGCAGCTTGATGCAGATTCGCCGGCGCGGAGGCAAGGTGATCGTCGTCAACCCGGCGAAAGAACTCGGCCTCGTCAACTTCCGAGTCCCCAGCGATCCCTGGAGCCTGCTGTTCGGCTCGGAGATCGCCAGCCAATACGTCCAACCGCACATCGGCGGCGACATCGCCTGGCTGACCGGCGTGATCAAAATCGTACTCGAACGAGGCGGACTCGATCGCCAGTTCATCAACCAGCACACCGAGAACTTCGAGTCCCTTCGCCAACAGGTCGAGTCCACAAGTTGGTCCGACATCGAAGCCAGCTCCGGTGTGACTCGGCTATCGCTCGAAGAGACCGCCACAACATTCCTCGCCGCGAAGAATGTCGTCATCGGCTGGACGATGGGCGTCACGCATCACCTGCACGGTGTCGAGAACGTCCAGATGATCGCCAACCTCGCGCTGCTGCGCGGCATGATCGGCCGCCCGAACGCCGGGCTGATGCCGATCCGCGGACACAGCAACGTACAAGGACTCGGTTCGGTCGGTGTGACTCCAAAACTCAAGCGCGCGCTGCTGGAACGCTTCGAGCAACGTCTCGGAGTCAAAGCCCCCACATCGCCGGGCCTCGACACAATGGCCTGCATGGACGCCGCCTCTCGTGGCGAGATGCGAGCCGCGCTCAGCCTCGGCGGCAACCTCTTCGGCAGCAACCCAGACGCACGCTTCGCCGAGGAGGCGATCGAAAAACTCGACCTCATCGCGTACCTCAGCACAACGCTCAACACGGGACACGCCTGGGGCCGCGCAAAAGAAACGCTGATCCTCCCTGTTCTGCCACGAGACGAAGAACCGCAGCCAACCACCCAAGAGTCGATGTTCAGCTTCGTTCGCCTCTCTGCCGGCGGAGCATCTCGCGTCCCCGGCGCACGCAGCGAAGTCTCGATCCTCGTCGAACTCGCGCGCCGAGTGCTCGGCGATTCCGTCAGCGGTTCGCTGAACTGGTCCGACTTGCACAGTCATTCCGCCGTGCGCCGCCTAATCGCCGACCTGATCCCCGGCCTCGAACCAATCAGCGACATCGACCAAACGAAGAAAGAATTTCACATCCCCGGCCGAGATCTCGCCGATCGCAAGTTTCCAACTCCGACCGGCCGAGCCAAATTCCACGCCGTGCCTCTGCCATCGGCCCCCGATCCGCAGGACCATCGACTGCGGCTGATGACCGTCCGCTCGGAAGGCCAATTCAACTCCGTCGTCTACGACGAGGAAGACATCTATCGCGCCCAAGAACGCCGCGACGTCCTCTTGTTGAACGAAGTCGACCTCGACCGCCTCGGCCTCAAACCCGATCAACGAGTTCGCGTCCGCAGCACCACAGGCGAGATGCGCTGGCTGCTCGCCCGCCCCTTCGACATCCGCCCCGGCAACGCGCTCGCCTATTACCCCGAAGCGAACGTCTTGGTTCCGCGCGACGTCGATCCGCAATCGAAGACCCCCGGCTTCAAATCCGTAATGGTTGAAATTCTTCGCGAGAAGTAAGGCAAGCGGCAACCGAGTTCCTCCCGTAGCCGAAGTCGTCAGACTTCGGATGTCGCGTCACAGATCCCCCAATTCTGACGAATTCGGCGACTGACAGTTCTCAATCACCGATCGCCTAAGACAAAACCAAGACGACCGGCCAAGGCGCGTCCCAGTTCTCCCGCAACAAACCCAGTGATTGTGTTTCATGATTTTGTGCCCCATGATTTTGCCAACCATGAGCACCTCCTCACGAATCCTCCGCATCTTCATCTCCAGCCCCGGAGACGTCGTCGAAGAGCGGAACCAAGCCCGACGAGTGATCGAGGGACTTCAAAAGCGCTACCCCAACGTGACCTTGCAGCCGGTCCTCTGGGAAGAACTCGCGCTGCCGGCCACCGCCTCGTTTCAAGAGACGATCGACCTGATCCTCAACCAGCGGCCGATCGACATCGCCATCTTCATACTGTGGTCGCGATTAGGCTCACCGCTGAGCAGCCGAGTCTCGCGACCAGACGGAACGCCCTACCGCAGCGGCACCGAGCGTGAGTTCGACCTCATGCTGTCCGCCTTCGAGCAGAGTGGCCAACAGCGTCCCATCATGCTGGCCTACACGCGCGACGATGCCAAAGGCTTCCAGCAGAAGATCACCCAAACGCCAATCAACGAACTCGAAGAACTGCTGTCTCAGCGAAAGCTCGCCGAGTCCTTCATCCGCGAGCAGTTCCACGACGCAGACGGCCGCAACCTGCGGGCCTATCAAACCTACCGCGAGCCAGTCGATTTCGTCGGCCGACTCCGCACCCACCTGCAACAGACGCTGGATGAGTTGCTCGGCGCGGACGCCGCTCCGCGCTGGCACGAGGAACCCTATCGTGGCCTCGAAGTCTTCGACGTGCGTCACGCCGACATCTTTTGCGGCCGCGACGAAGAGACCTGCGATCTGCTGCAACGCCTGCGCGATCAACGCCGAGCCGGCTGCGCCTTCGCCGTGATCGTCGGAGCCAGCGGCTCCGGCAAAAGCTCCCTCGCCCGCGCCGGAGTCGCCGCCACCTTGATGCAGCACGCCAGCGACGACGGAGTCAAAGAATGGCGCACGGCCTTCGTACTACCAGCACTGAGCGATGTAGGATGGGCACTCTTGCCCGTCCCCGCCCCAGAGACGGGCAAGAGTGCCCGTCCTACATCCATTCTCAAACTCATCGCGCGAACGCTCACGGAAGCCATCCCAGAACTTCGCACCTCGCCAACAGCCTTAGACGACATCGCCGCCGGCCTGACGCAGGATGCCGGTCTAACCATTCGCTTGAGCATCACCCCAGCATTCGCTCGCGCCGCCGAGTCCACCAAAGGCGAAGTGCGCCTGCTCTTGGTCATCGACCAAATGGAAGAACTCTGGACCGATCGCCGAATCACACCCGAAGACCGCGACCAGTTCTTCTCCGTCGTCGAAGCCTTGTCGCGCAGCGGTCACATCGCCGTTCTCGCCACGCTACGCAGCGACTTCTACCCACACGCTCAACAAGTCGAGACGTTCTTGCGTTTGAAGGGCGAGCGTGGCCACTTCGACCTATTGCCCCCGAGCGCCGCCGCCTTGCAGCGATTGATCGTCGAACCCGCCCGCCTGGCCGGCCTGACCTTCGAGCGGCAAGAGCAGACAAACCGTTCGCTGGATGAAACCATCTGGCAGGACGCGGGCCGTGATCCAACGGTGTTGCCGTTGTTGCAATACGCGCTGCGTGAACTCTACGAGCAACGGGACGAGCACACTCACACGCTGACGTTCGCCGCGTATGAGCAACTCGGCGGAGTCGAAGGCGCATTGGGCCGTCGCGCCTCAGCGATCTTCAACGCACTCCCGCCAGATGCACGAGCCGCATTGAAAACTCTCCTGCCGCACTTAGTCACAATCGACGTGACCGGCGAACAAACCGCCGTCCGCCGCCGCGCCCGCTTGTCGGACATTTCCGAAACCAGTAGCGCAAAAGCCGTTGAACCCCTGGGACAAGCCCAGGGGCGGAGTGTTGTGGGCCCCACGCCGCAGCAGGTTCT
>SXGU01274516.1_pt1 | contig 13037 bp, 19 predicted proteins | sample 3174531 | NCBI WGS metagenome assembly SXGU01 (sample SAMN11356863, study PRJNA531348) | freshwater metagenome | isolation source: freshwater sample F1-140 | place: China: Fuxian Lake, Yuxi | collected 2017-12-25 | reverse complement strand
GACATGGACTGGAAGATCCATGACGTCGTGGTGATGCCGGTGCGGGATCTCCCGGACACCATCCCAGCGCCTGGACCAGTCAGTAGGTGAGCTTGGTGTGACGGTGGCGCGTGGTCGGTAGGAGTCGCGCGACCAACTAGCCGATGCTTCAGAGGCCACGGCGACCGATAACCCACCCGAAGGGCGCGCGGAGGTGAAGCCACTCGTCGCCTCGTGCCGAAGGTGTCGGTGCAAGACCACTCATGGTACTCGGTATTGGAGTTCGGGTCGCGGGTACCGAAGCATGGGCTGCCGGAGTATCCGGATGTTCCGGTGACCAGGGCCCGGGCGCTCAAGAGAGCGGGCGCTCGGGCCGCCCATCCCGAATTCGCGTCGACACAGCCGAGCGCCGAACAGACAGCGATAGGTGCTGCGTGTGCGGCGCCGGACGAAATCTTTCCCCCGGCCGCATCGATGGCTACGATGCCCTGTCAGCACTGGGGTCTAGCCACCGGCTCCAGTCCGTTGGAGCGTGCGAGGAGGGCAAGCGGGCGTGGACCGCTTGAGTTTCAATCAGCAGCTGGCGGACATGGCGCGGCGCATCGCCGATGACTTGACCGAGACCAACGGCCATGGGCCGCCGGGCGGGTCGGACCGTCGCACGACGTTGGACGAAGTCGTCATCGGGCCCGTCGACCTGATCAAGAGCTGCTCGCTCGCGAGCGTCGCCGTCATTCGTCATGGTCGCAAGGCGAGCACCATCGACACTCTAGCCGCCAGCCATGATGAAGCGCGTCTGGTCGACCACTTGCAGCATGACATCGGTGAAGGCCCGCTGATCGAGCTCCGTCGCAATGACATCGTGATCAGCGGCAACGTCGAAACCGACGACCGATGGCCTCGCTGGGGGGCACTGGCCTCGGACCAGCACCGCATCCGGTCGGCCATGGCGTTCCGGCTCTTCACCGATGACCGCTCCCTTGCCGCGCTCTCGATGTACTCGGAGGAGCCTGACGCGTTCACCGATGATGACGTCGTCGACGCCTCGCTCTTGCGGGTCCAACGGGCATTGCGCTGGCTGCCGCGCTGGAGCTGGACCACATGCACGCCGCCCTGCGCAGTCGCCACGTCATCGGTCAAGCCGTTGGCATCGTGCGCGAACGGTTCACACTGACGGAGGACCAGGCATTCAACGTCCTCAAAAGGCTGTCGTCGCAGCAGAACGTCAAGCTGGTCGCTATCGCGCGCGAGATCGTCAACACCGGCGACCTGCCCAACCCCGACCTGCCCAACCCCACTCTCGCCGAGCGATAGCAAGCACGTATTGCGGGAGCCGGGCTGGGCGTGGGCTGCTACTGGTCTCTTTTGAAGGACGTGTCGCAGTCAATGTGGACGACCGCGAGTTGCGGCAAGTCGGACACTGGAACCGCTCACCAGCTGGCTCACCGGTATTTGCTGACTTGTCTACAGTCGGCAGTTCACCAAGGTTCGTGCGCTGTTGCTCGCCGTCCTGGCAAGAGGCGGCGGAGGCGTTGATGATCGCCTCGAGCTCGTCCCACCTGCCGAGTTCGAAGTGAACCACTAGGCGGCCAACGCCGCTGAGCACTACCGTGCCATCCCATTCCCACCGAGGTCGGATCCGCCGACTGAAGGCGCCGCGTGGACGCTCAGACGCGAGCGGCTCCCAGTCGCCGTTACGGGCCACGCGCTCGGCCCGCACCGTCAGGGCCTCGATGCGCTCGAGGTCGGGCGAACTGGCGAACTGGCGAACTGGCTTGGCCCACCCCGCATCGGGTAGCTCCGCGAGTTTCGCGAGTGCGTCTCGCATCGGGTCGTTTCGCGAGCCCATCCCGCACCGGGTCGCTCCGGGTCGCTCCGCGAGCCCATCCCGCACCGGGTCGCTCCGGGTCGCTCCGGCGCGCTCCGCGAGCCGATCCTGCACTGGCGCGCTCCGCGAGCCCGATCGGTCACCGGGTCGCTCCGCGAGCCCATCGGTCACCGGGTCGCTCCGCGAGCCCATCCTCATGCGGTGATTGACCCGGAGCCGAGGGTGCCGCCACGGGGGCCGGCCCTGCGAGCTCGTGCTGACTTCCGTGGCTCATGCAGCCAAAGTGATATCGTTGATGTGATATCGGAGGTGGTCGCTATGGAACAGATCCTGATTCGCAACCTGCCCGCAGGGACCAAGGCCGCGCTTCGTGCGCGTGCCATGCAGCGTCACCGGTCGGTCGAGGCGGAGGCACGCGACGTGCTCACCAAGGCTCTGGAGGGCGAGCCCGTCTCTATCGTTGATCTCTTGAGCACCGACGAAGGTGCCGACATCGACTTCGAACCCGAGCGCTTGGGCCTGACGGCACGCTCGGCACAACTGTGAAGTACCTCTTGGACACTAACGTGGTGTCCGCGCTGCGGGTCCGAGGACGCAACCGACCAGTCGAGGTCTGGGCAGCATCGGTTCCCGTCGGCGACCAGTTCGTCTCAGCATTCACCATCGCGGAGATTGAGCGTGGAGTGATTGGCAAGGAGCGATCCGACGCCGAGCAAGGAGCCGTCCTGCGTCGCTGGCTCGAGGAGAATGTCCTGCCCACCTTTGCCGATCGGGTACTCCCGTTCGACCTGTCGGCGGCCCGGATCCTCGCGGCCTATCGGGTTCCCGAGCACGCACCCTTCGACGACGCCCTCATCGCCGCCGTCGCGGAAGCTGCCGGAATGGCCATCGCGACGCGCAACACCAAACACTTCGAGCCCCTCGGCGTCTCGTGCCTCAATCCATGGGACGCGACCCCGCCCATAGTCTGAGCCACCCATGAGTACTGGGCGTCGATGGCGGCCACGAGCGGGATACGCGGCCGAGGCGGTCGCGGGCTTGGCGGCCTTGCGCTAGTAGGCGTGCTGAGTGATGGCTGGTGCGGTCGGGACATTGCCCGATGCTCGAGCCGGACCACAGCCCGTGGCCCGGCCGGGCCAACCCATTGAGGTGCGCCATGAACGCCCTGCTTGTCGGGTACGCCCGATGCTCCACCGATCAACAAGACCTCACCGCGCAACGCGACGGTCTTCTTGCCCTTGGCGTCGAGGTCGACCGTATCTACGTCGACCATGGCCTGACCGGCACCAACCGCGAACGGCCTGGACTTCGTGAGGCACTCGCCGCCTGCCGCGCAGGAGACACGCTCGTGGTCACGAAGCTCGACCGTTTGGCCAGATCGCTACCCGACGCTCGGGCGATCGCCGACGAACTGACCACAAGGGAGATCAGCCTCAGCCTCGGCGGTTCGACCTATGACCCCACCGACGCCGTCGGACGGCTGCTGTTCAACGTCCTCGCCATGGTGGCCGAGTTCGAGTCCGACCTCATCCGGCTCCGCACCGTTGAGGGGATGAAGGTCGCGAAGGCCAAGGGCCGGTTGAAGGGCAAGCAGCCCAAGCTCAGCCGCAAGCAGGAAGCGCACCTGGTCTCGCTGGTGCACAGCGGCGAGTACAGCACCCTTGAGGTCGCCGAGTTGTTCGGCGTCGGCCGTTCCACCGTCTACCGGGCGATCGAGCGGCAGCGCACCGCGGCGAAGTCCGAACCCGCTGACGCCTCGGCACGACGCTGACCTCGCATGTTGTCGGCGTCCCGCAACCGACACCCTCGCGGGACGCCGACCAGCCAAGCTTCATCGAAGCCGACCGCGGGGCTCCGCGTCCCGACCACGGTTCGGCTAACGGGACGGCCACACGCTGTGGGTCTGGCGACAGGCGGCGCCACACAACCTCGCGAAGCGCGTAGAAGTAGCGTTCGAGCATGAGCGCAACCTTGGTGGTTCTTCATTCAGTACAGCCGTTGACAAGCCAACTGGTCACGGAGAAGTTCGAGTCGATCCGGATCCTCACCGACGACGTGTCGGCCGGCGTTACAGCGACCGACCAGCCACCATCCGTTGAAGTCGTTGTGGCTCCTCGAGAGTCGTGGTTGTCGAAGTTGCGGGAGTGGACGGCCAGCGGACCGGTTGAGGTCGCTACCAACGACGAGTACTGCTTGACCTATTGCGCGCGGCTTCGGGATGACCTCGGTTTGGAGTCAAGGCACCCCCTGCAGCTCGATCATTACCTGGACAAGGTCTCGATGAAGCGGGCGCTCGAGTCGGCGGGCCTCCTGGTGCCGCTGTGGGCAGACTTGGACGTTGTCCCGGCGGCTGGGGCGTCGTTGCCATCCGACCTGTCCTTCCCTGTAGTGGCTAAGCCCCGGCAAGAAGCGAACTCGCGGGGAGTGCGAGTCATTCGCGACCAAGATGGCTGGAATCAATGGCTCGCGGACCGTGAGGGCCAGACGGGATGGCAGGTGGAGGCGCACATCGAGGCGCCGATGTACTTCATAGACGCAGCGGTCATTGACGGGCGTTACGTGCCGCTCATCCTCGGCCAGTACTTCGGGCCTCTACTGCCGCAGCCGGGAAATCCCGTCCTCGGCGCCATTGAGGTCGCGCGCGATGAGCCGTTGTGGAGTCGAGCTTGCGCCTTCGGTGAGCAGGTCGCCCACGCACTCGGGAGCGACGGGCGGTTCGTCACACACCTGGAGTTCTTCGAGACGCAGGAGGGGCTCATGGTCATGGAAGCAGCTGCCCGCGCTCCAGGCGCACTGGTATCGGAGATGGGACGCGTGGCCGTTGGTATCGACCTCGAGACCCTGCACCTTGACCTACAGAGCGGCGGACCGATACCTAGACTGATGCGCCGCTCGGAACACAGCGCTTGGATCTCTCTCTTGGCCACACCTCAGCAGGTGCTGCACGATCCGCCGGCAGGAGAGAGCCAAGTCAAGATATTCCGCAGGCAGCCCCGAGCCGGAACTACTGGCCGCTACGTCGCCGCGCTAGCACTCCTGACACACGACAATCTGGATGTCCTACGACGCGACTCCCAGGCCTGGCGCGGACACCGATGGCTCGACGAGTGAAACTCGCTGGTTCACCGATCCGAGCGTGTTGCGCGAATTCCCACGCGGAGCCGAGACCGAACGAAATCGGATCGCGCCGCGTGGCCGTCCTGCACTATGCCTCCGACATGACAGCGACGGGCGTCCCGAATGGGATCCTTTACCGGCACGCTTCGCGAGCCCGCGGGCTCGCGAAGCACTCGGCCGAGTCAGCTGTCGTCGTCATCGATCGGAGCGCGAGAAATCTCGACGAGCTGACGTAGGCAGTGCGGGCGAAGTGGCGCGGAAAGGCCCTGTGCGAGCCTGTAGTACAGGATCCGGCCCTCCTTGCGTCGTGTCACCAGGTCGGCGGTACGCAGCACCCGCAGGCCGTAGGAGACTGCGTCCTCACTCACCGACAACGCAAGTGCGAGGTCGCCCACACAAAGCTCGTCGACCACGTCGAGGGTGTACAACAGTCGCGCTCGAGTGGGATCGGCCATCAACGACAGCACGTTGGTGAGCCGATCCCCGTCCTCTGCCGACGGCAGGCGCTCGCGGGCCATGGCGACCCGTCTCGAATCGACCGGGTGCTCGTGCCGACCGCCGCTACCGGTGATTTGGTCGGGGTCGTCGCCGGGAGTAACGCACAGGGTGGTCGTCAGTCACCCCACGGAATTACCCGATATCCGTGCGGCTATGCGGATGATGCGGGTGGGTACAGGTGTCATCAGAGTGGCGGATCCAAGGTCACCATCCGGGTGACCCGCCGCCGTAGCCGGAGGAGGAACCGTGGCTCACACCAAAATGCTGGATGCTTACCCGAAGGACTTGGGGAACATCGATAAGGAGAAGCTGGCCGATTGCATCGCGGCCTGTTTCGAGTGCGCCCAAGTCTGCACCGCATGTGCCGACGCGTGTCTGGCGGAGGACATGGTCGCCGAGCTGGCCAAGTGCATTCGTACCGACCTGGACTGCGCCGACGTCTGCCTCGCCACCGGGAACGCGCTGTCGCGCCACACCGGGTACGACGCCAACGTGACCCGTGCGTTCCTGGAGGCCTGCGCGACCGCCTGCATGGCCTGTGGTGACGAGTGCGAGAGTCATGCCGACATGCACGACCACTGCCGCATCTGCGCCGAGGTCTGCCGACGCTGCGAGCAAGCCTGCGGCGACCTCCTCGCCAGTCTTGGGTAGAGACCGATTTGGTGACTTCTCTTCACCATGACTCCGCACCGGCCGGTGACGCCTGCCGCCGGAGGTGCCATCACCGCGTTGGGGACCCCAACTGGCGAGGCGCCCTTCAAGCCTGGTGCGTGACCTGACTCAACGAGCGCCTCAGGCCCACTATCCGACACCGAGCGCGCGGTGTCCACGGCCTCGTCTATGCCGTCACCGGTCCCGTGCTCGTCACACGCCCCTCTTGCCACGCTGCGCCTGACGATCCCGGCGAGATGCGAAATAGGCCGGTTCGCTGCCGATTGCTTGTTCAACGCTTCGTCTGCGCCCCACGATGACCTCACACCGCGGATCGGCCGCCGGCTGGATTCATTTTGACTGGAAGGCGCGGATTCCGCGGCCAGGGAAGGGGTGGGATCCCCGGCGAACTGAGGGTGACGCAGAGTGTCGTGGGAGCCCTGCTTGTCGAGGTCGCGCTCGCGGCGCTGCACCTGCTGGCTCCTCGTATCCGCCAATGCCCGTTCATCCCGGAGCGGGCCGCTGGTTCGTTCGCCGGAGGACTGGCGGTCGCCTACGTTTCCTGCACTTGTTTCCCGATCTGGTCGAGCGCAATCAGGCGGCGGCGAGGCGTCCGACGAGGCGCTTGACGAAGTAGTGCAGCCCTCCCCGCTGCTCAACCTTGGATCTTCCTGGTGGCGCTGACGCTGGTCGGGTTCACGGAGGTTCGATCCTGCTCAACGTGTTCAAGGAGGAGATTCCCTCGAATCGCGGCTCGAGCGTCGCGCGGCGGGCGCTCATCGTTGGCGCGCGTGATCCAGGGGGTGGTCGAGCTGAGAACGGTCATGGCATCCTGCTGATGCGCCAGTCTGTTGACCGCGAGCGGTTGTGAAAAGGGAGCAGTGATCGTGATGGCGGCATCGAAGCTGGAGAAGTTGGGGCAGCACGAGTTCTTCGCATCCGCGCTCAGCCCGATGGCCCTGCTCGACGAGGACGCTGTCTTCCGTGGGGTGAACGCTGCTTACCTGGATGCAACGGGGTCCAGCAGAATCGACCTGTTGTCCACGCCGATCTTCGAGGCCTTTCCCGACAATCCGAAGACGCCCGAGGCCCACTCGGTGCAGCGGTTGCGGGCTTCGCTGGAGCGGGTGTTGCGTAGCCGCCGTCCCGATCACATGGGGTTCCAGCGCTACGACGTCCCGAACCGGGCCGAACCTGGATCCTTTGTCGCCAAGACCTGGATGCCCGTCAACACCCCGGTACGCCAGGACGGCGTGGTCATCGGCGTTCTGCACCGCGTCGACGACGTGACCAGCGTCGGTCGACCGCTCCTCATGCCATCCACGGAACCCGACCCGACCGGCGAGAACGAGCGCCTCGAAAACACGACCGCGGGAAGCGACAAGAACCCCAACTCACAGCAGTGGGCGGCCGTCTTGGCTGAGGCCGCCAGCCTGGCGCGGGAGAATCGTCATCTCCGAGACGCGCTGGAGTCGCGCGCAACCATCGATGCCGCGAAGGGAATGGTGATGCTCGAGTGCAGCTGCAGTCCCGACGCGGCATTCGCGTTCCTATTGCGGATCTCGCAGGACACCAACGTCCGCGTTGCCGACGTGGCAGCGGCCCTCACTCAGCACGCGAGACACGGCCGCGACCAGGTGCGGGACATCCTCGGCCTCGCGAAGTCACTGGTCGAGCCACCCGGGTGACTCAGATCCGGAGTCAGTCGGGCGATGTGCCATCACCCCAGCGTTTAATGACGGGAAGGCTCCGCGAGCCCATCTCGCACCGGGACTACGACCCAGCCGAGCGGCGATCGTCCGAATCGACTCGTCCGCTGCCCGGGCCACCGCGATCTCCTTCGACTCGGCGAACGACAAGTAGCGCTCTGCAAAGCCCCCCACGGCGCGGACGCACCCCGCCGGCTGCTCACAGCCAAGCGAGTCCGCGATGCCGAGTGCCCGCCACCGCGGCCGCATCGGTCAAGAACTCACCGGCTTGCCACGCCGCGCAGAACGGCTGATACGGCTCGGCCACCAACTGATTGGAGAAACGCACCGACATCAACACCCTCACAGGATCGACTAGGTGTTGCGACTACCGCACGAACCCGGGCATCCCGCACTGGCGCGCTGCGAGCCGATCTCATGTGGCACGCTGCAGCAGCAACACGTGGTCACCGCCATATCCGGTGTGGGCGTCCGCCGGTGCCGCTACCGGGCACGGTCCTCGTCGGTGGACGCGCATCCGCTCGCGCTGAACCAGTCACTCTCGCCGCAGCCGGACCGGGCCGGCACCGATGGGGGTACGGACTAGGACGTAGGGCCGGCGTCGCTCGTCCGTCCCGCCGCGGTACTTCGCTTGGCGGTAGAGCTGGTTGGCGGTGACATACAGGTGCTGGTCGGCCGCGACGGACATCGTGTCGGGCCAGAGCAGCCGCTCGTCGTGGACGACGGTCTCCCAGCTCTTGTCGGGGAGGCGGCGGTGGATCGCGTTGTGCTCACCGTCGGTGACGTAGAGACGCCCCTGGTCGTCAGTCTCCATGCCGTCACCCACCGCTCCCTTGTCGCCCTCGTCGCTCACGGTCGCAGCGACGTCCTCGTCGGAGAGCTCGCGGTCGACCAGCGCGTCGGTGGCGACGCTGTACCAACGGCGCGACGCGAGCGGGCAGTAGTAGAGGCGTGAGCCGTCGGCAGCGATCGCGATGCCATCGGCGCCCATCGTGACCGGTGAGACCGACCCGTCCTCGGACCGTTCGACGAAATCGACGCCCTCGACGACCATGCGCAGGTCGGGCGGCGTCTGAGCCTTGGTGCTGGGGTGGTCGTGCAGCCGGCGCCACGACTCACCGGAGGCGAGGTCGACGACGATGATGCCGTTGGGACCTTGGTCGGACGAGTCGGTGATGTAGGCGATACCGGCCTCGCCGCGGCTGAGGTCGAAGCGGACGTCGTTGAGGTAGGTCGTGGGTAGCGCCACGTCGGCGCGGAAGGTGATCACCTGCTCGACCTCGTCGCTGGTGAGGTCGATGCTGACCAGCTTGGGCCCGCCCGGCACGGTCTTTTGGAACATCGGAGAACCGGTGTCGAGCACCCACAGCCGATCGGCAGGGTCGACGACGATGCTCTGCACCGACACGAATGCCGACTCGTCGTCGTTGCCGGAGGGCGAGTTCCACTCCTGGTTGGGGAACGGCGCCTCGGCACCGTCACGGAGCTCCATCACCGTGGCTCGGACGTCGTCGCCCCACAGGGGGAAGTTGACGAAGATCCTGCCGCTGTGCGAGACGCTCACCCCGGTGGGCATCGGGCCGGAGAAGGTGTGCACCACCTCCAGTGACCCGACCGGCTCGTCGGTGACGAGGGGCGGGGCCTGCGGGCTGCTCATGACGCCGACTTCCCGGGCTGCAGGAGGACCTTCGTCCACCCGTCCTCACGCTTGTCGAAGCGGTCGTAGGCGTCCACCGCCTGCTCCAGCGGCAGCACGTGGGAGACGATCTTCGACGGCTCGGCGCGGTCGCGGATGATCAGGTCGCGCAGCTCGCGGTTGTACTTCTTCACCGGGCACTGGCCGGTCCCCATGGTGATGCCCTTGGTCCACAGGCTGCCGTAGTCGAAGGGGATCTTCCCTGCCTTGGCCAGCTCGGTGGTGGCGCCCGGGTCCTCGGGGACGTAGACGCCGACGACGCCGATGCGACCGGTGGCGCGGACGACCTCGATGAGCTTGTCCAGGGTCAGCTCGGGGTGCTCTTCGCCGGAGGCGTCATGGGCCTGGAACCCGACGGCTTCGACGCCGCAGTCGACACCGAACCCGTCGGTGGCGTCCATGATCGCCTCCGTGGCATCGACGTTTGAGAAGTCGATCCCGGTGGCGCCGTACTCCTCCGCGATCCGGAGCCGGTCGGGCTCCTTGTCGACGACGAAGACCTGGGCGGCGCCGCGGATCATCGCGCTGTGCGCGGCGAGCAGCCCGACGGGCCCCGCGCCGTAGATCGCGACCGTCTTGCCGGGTGCGACGCCGGCGAGCTCGGTTCCGTGGTAGCCGGTGGGGAAGATGTCGGAGAGCATCGTGAAGTCGGCTTCCTTCTCCTCGCCCGCGGGGAGCTCGAGGCAGTTGAAGTCGCCCCACGGCACGCGCAGAAGCTCGGCCTGACCGCCCCAGTAAGGGCCCATCATCGGGTATCCGTAGCCGGCGCCCGGAGTGCCAGACGGGTTCGCCCGCAGGCAGGCGGACGTGAACCCGTGATCGCAGTTGCGGCAGCTGCCGCAAGCCAAGTTGAAGGGCACCGAGACCCGGTCGCCGACCTTGAGGCGGTCCACGCCGGGGCCGACCTCCTCGACGATGCCCATGTTCTCGTGGCCGATGACCATGCCCGCGTCCATGTCGGCACGGCCCTCGTAGGGGTGGAGGTCGGATCCACAGATGTTGGCGGTGGTGATCCGGATGATCACGTCACTTGCGTCTTCGATCGTGGGGTCTGCGACGTCGTCGACGGACACGTCGTAGGGACCCTTGAACACGACAGCCTTCATGGAGCACTCCTCGGGATTGGATGGTGGAGGGCCGGCCGGGCCCGGCGGGCTGGACGCTGACGTCCAGCGGGTCGGCAGCGCGTGTGCTCCTGCAACACCCGACCGACGGGTGCATAACTGCGCTGATCACTGGAGGTACCCACCCCATGGGCGGCCACTCCCCCGGAGCCGAGATCCCCTCCTTGGGGGTGACCACGTCCGGCCAGGACTACCCGTCCCGGCCGGACCCAAGCTCGGTGGCCAACGCGGTCAGTGATGGCACGTGCAGATCAGGAGCCTCGAAGTAGTCCGGATAGGGGGCGCCGGCACGGTCTATCCAGGCGGTGGCGAGGCCAGCACGCGACGCCCCGTCGATGTCCCACGGATGGACCGCCACCAGCATCGCGTCCCTCGCCTGCACCTGGCAACGCTGGAGGACATGGCCGTACGCCGCTGCCGCCGGCTTCCACAGTGGCGCGTCCTCGACCGACAACAGGGCCTCGAAGTGCCCGCGGATGCCCGCCCGGTCGAAGAGCTCCTCGGCCACGGACGTGGACCCGTTGCTGAGCGTGACCAACCGGAACCCCGACTCGGCCAAGGTGCGGATCCCGTCGACGACGTCGGGGTGCACCGAGAGCTGGGAGAAGCCGTCCATGACGTGCTGCACGGCGTCCTCCGTGTCGCGATCCGCCGATGGATCCCGTGCGGCCACGGCCGCCTTGGCCGCCACGGAAGCCACAAAGTGCTCAACCATTCCTGACTGCGTGGCCGCTGGGGGAGCCCGAGCAGGTGTTCAACGGTGTGCAGACCGTGCCCGAGATCGGTGGGCGAGTTCACACAGGTTGCGCAATGAGTCACCCAACGTTTCATTCGTCTCGCACGCAATTTCTGCTCTGCGGTTCACTCCCCGGACGGTGAAGGTGGGTGCCGGGGCCGCTGATGGGCTTGCCGTCGGCTGAAAGCCCGAGGCGCCCTCGGGAGTCGACGGCAAGTCGGTGATGCGGGTGTGGCTCGTCGCATCCATGCCAGCCGTGCCGTCCGCCGGGTGGGGGTTCGAGGCACATCCGGTCACTAGGAGCAGCGTCACCGCGGCGAGTGCGACGGCGGCGCATGCGCGTGTAGTTCGCAACGGAGTCAGTCGCACGAGCCGTAGTTGGTGGCGTGCTCGTACACGACAGTCCCGGACGCGTCTGTTGCCAGCTCGGTGGCGACTGGCCCGGGACCCCAGCAGGGGTGTCCGGTGACGACGGCGATCAGGAGGTCGCGACCCTCGACGCGGTAGAGGTCGGCCTGTGCGGCGGGAGCATCGCCGACCTGCAAGGTTGCCTGGGTGGTGGTTGGGGGGGTCAGCCATGCGTAGACGAAGTCTTGACTCGAGGAGGTAGCCCAGCCGTAGGAGGTGGACGGGTCGTCAAGGACTGGGTTGGCGCCCAGCAGGCATCCAGGCTTCTCGCTGGTGTTGCCGACGCACAGCTGCTTGGGCGACACGTCGATCACCACGCCAGCAGGAGTGGTGACGCGGTCGGTCGCGCTGAGGACGGTCACCGGACGGCCGAGGGTGGAGGGGCTGGCAGGTGGTCCGGCGGGTTCGATCGCGGTGACCTGCACCGGCTGGGGCCACACCAGCCAGGTGGCGGCTGCGGCGATGCCGGCGGCGCCCACGGCAGCCGCCGTGCGGTGGGTGAGGCGGCGTCGGCGGGCTCGGCGAACGAGCGGCTCGACCGGCATCGGGGTGGGGTCTCCGTCGTAGCGCAGGGACTCCCGTACGAGTGTCTCGATGTCGTTCATGGTCCTCACTCCTGCTCGGCCTGGACGAGCATTCGGCGGAGCTTGCCGAGTGCACGGTGGGTGGTGCTCTTGACGGTGCCGACGGCGATGTTGAGCATGTCGGCGGTTTGCTGTTCGGTGAGGTCGAGGTGGGGGTGTCAGATGGTTTGTGTAAGCGGTCGGTCCCAGCAGAGGAATGATGATGACTGCTGTGAGCGAAGGATCCGGACGACCCGACTACAAGAAGGCCGCTGCAGAGGCACGCGCTGAACGCGCGGACCAGCCGGGAGCGAAAGCCGCTGCCGACCTCGCCTCCTCCGGCGCACTCGACGAGCTGTTCGCCAAGATCGACTCCGGAGAGATCGAGCTGACCGGCGATGGCGGGTTCATCCCGGGACTGATCAAGGCCACCCTCGAACGCGGCCTGCAGGCCGAGCTGACGAGCCATCTGGGCTACGAGAAAGGCGCCCCTGAAGCGTCCGCGGTGGCGAACTCCAGGAACGGCACGACGCCGAAGAAGGTCGCGACCCAGACCGGTGACGTCGACCTGGCGATCCCCCGGGATCGTGACGGGACGTTCACCCCGGTCCTGGTCCCCAAGGGCAGCCGGCGGCTTTCGGGGCTCGACGAGATGATCATCAGCCTCTACGCCGGCGGGATGACCGTCAGGGACATCGCCCACCACCTCGCTTCGACGATCGGGACCG
>SXGU01041588.1_pt1 | contig 13044 bp, 14 predicted proteins | sample 3174531 | NCBI WGS metagenome assembly SXGU01 (sample SAMN11356863, study PRJNA531348) | freshwater metagenome | isolation source: freshwater sample F1-140 | place: China: Fuxian Lake, Yuxi | collected 2017-12-25 | reverse complement strand
GCAGCAACAACGAACATAACACGACATTTCTTTATTTTATATGTATTATATACTATATATTTGTATTTGTCTGGTATCAAATGTTTAATAATTTTGTGAATTTCCCTATATTTTTGGTTAGTCTATCAATTGGTTTGTTTTATGTGTATCCTACCCCCAGTAATTTAGATAAAATCCAATATAAAGACCGTGCGGATAATTGTTATAGTTTTGATATGACAGAAGTGAAATGCCCCGCAAACAACGATTATAAACGCATTCCGGTTCAGTAATCCATTAATCCCGTAATCTTGTAATCTTGTAATCTCGTAATCAATCCAACATAAATTTATATTTTATATTATTGTGTATATATAACATAACATAAAATAAAATACATACATTCAGAATAATATGGCGCTTGGAAGATTGTTTCACACCCCCACCGGTAAAATAATAGTATCAATTATATTAGGACTCGGCATTGCGTCGCTGTTTAGGAAAGCGTGTAAAGACCGCAACTGCATCAAATTTGAAGCGCCATCTATTAAAGAATTAGAAAAAGACGTCTATCGCATTGACGACAAGTGCTATAAATACAAATCAAAAACGACGACTTGTGATAAAAATAAAAAGACCATTGGTGGTAGCGGATGAATGCGGTATAATAAATGAAATGAATAAATGAAATGAATAACGGTTTTTGGCGTTTAACTGTGCCATTTTAAATCTTCAAAGGTGTATATTGAATAAACATATTCATATTTTAGGGATTTAAAATGGCAGACACGACAAGTATAGATGATTTACCGATGGGTCCTGCCGGCGGCATGGGCGGCAGCGGACAAAATATGATAATTAAAAAAAATGACAACGCGGTTGCGTCTCCAATGGTGTATTCCCCGAACGTAGAAGGGCTGTCTCAATCCACAGGAGGTATGGCGGGACCCGGTATGCTTCCCCCCGCAAATCCCGCACTTATGAATGAAGTGGTTTCCGGCATTCAGAAAGCCAGCGCCCAAGGCCTCACCATGCTGCCCACGCGAGACATACCCATGAATCCAAACGCATTCACCCACGACCAGTATGTTCATCAACCCAATTACATTCCACACCCGCCACCACAACAATCCGACTACATTACCAATCACGAGAATTTCCATTCCATCATGCGAGGCGCAGTAAAACAGCAAAACCGTGTTAATACTGTGGATGCGGTGTATCAAGAGATACAGACCCCCATTTTACTCGGAATTATGTATTTCATATTTCAAATGCCGGCGTTTCGGGCAAATACGATGAAGTTTATGCCGTCCTTGTTTTCAGAAGACGGGAATTATAAGTTGTCGGGGTTGATTGCCGTGAGTGTGGGTTTCGCTGGCGTGTTCTATGTTATTCAAAAAATATTGAGCCGAGTAGGTCAAGCAATCATATAATTTTTATATTTTTATATTTTTATTCAACCGCCGCATTGGGGTAAGGCATTGTCATACAAAACATTTTCGGGTATCCTTGCTGAACGCAGTTTTCCCAATTTTGAAGTTTGTGAGATGTGTATGGCTGAGTTGTGCCGTATGCGGTTGTGGTTTCAAGTATGGAGTTGTCATTCACCAGTGACAATCCTTCTTTGGCACCATACCGTGGCAAAATATTTAATGAAAAAATGAGCATTAATGACAGAAATCCAGCAAATGCAATAAGAAAGAATGTTTTTATTGAATTTGTCATTGTATTTATTTTGGTCTTGGGAAGTGTCTTTTGCAATGATATATAATAATAAATATATTTTCTTTTATTTATTCTTTTTTTGGGTTTTAGATTTGGATGATTTGGATGATTTGGATTTGGATGATTTGGTTGATTTGGTTGATTTGGATGATTTGGATTTGGATTTGGTTTTAAAAATTGTGCCATAACTTAATGATTTTTGGGTTTTTGTTTTGGTCTTGGTCTTGGTCTTGGTCTGTGACTTTGCCTTGGCCTTGGTCTTAGGCGCATGCTCCTCCAACAACGGAACATATTTCAAAAACCACGATTCATATTGTTCGCTGGTTTTATCGTGTTTCAACTTCTCATACATTTCCTTTTTTTCATTTTTAATATCATCCAGTGTTTCCTGTTTTCCATAACAATCGGTGCTAAATCTCTTCAATAACCCGCTGTCTGATAGACGGTTCTTTAAACGCAACTCGTAGAGAAATTGGCTCATGCATAAAATCCGGTTTTCGTCATAATACGGTCGGTCCGCATAAATAAATGCCAAATAAAAACTAAGCATTGTTTCAATTGTGGCAACACGCACTTCTTCGCCATTCAAGTGGATTGTATTATAGCTGTGACACGCCAGCGGTGAGTATACAAATGAAATGGTTTCTTCACCAACCTTGATTTCATAGTGGGTAGAAATCACTTCGCCAATGCCGGGGTGCTTCACAATTTTTACCGCGGTATACCCTGCGTCTGTCAAGTGCGACTTAATATAATGGCACAACTCTTCCGGGGTTTCAGACAGCACATCAAAATCCGGGACTTTTTCCACGATTTTGCGCAGTTTCTTGGGCATATATTTTGAATACAATATGTTGGCATATCCGCCTAAAAACACGGCTTTGTGTTGAATGAACGCGTCGCGAATGTGGGTATATATTTGTTCTTGCGCCGATTTATCTTTTTCTTTTTTGGCTGCGTCGTCGTTTTCTTGTGAAAACGGGCGCTGTAAATCCACTTTATTGCACGCATATCCTTTAAGTGGGTAATTCTTGTTCAACAGGGTTAGGCGTGTTTGGACTTTTTCCCAGCGTGAAACATCGCCGCTTGGACGTGATAATTCTAAATACATTGCCATGCGAAGAAAGTTAGGCGGGGCGTATTGAATACCATCCACCTTAATTGCGGATTTTCTTAATTTGAGAAACAATGCTTCGTCCATTTGGGTGATGTCGGCAATGCTTATGTAATTTACGAATACCTTGTAGGTGCCGTGATGAATCCCCGCTTTTGCTTCTACTTCATTATACCCTGCCTTGTAAAAAATGTCCGCCAACTCTTTGGCATCTTTTAACGCATTGGACGAATAAAAGTCATAGTCGGGTAACTCAATTTCCTTGTTATAAAATTTGTCTTTTTCCGGTAAAATGGCGTTGATTGCGGTTCCGCCGTAGCAAAACAAGTTTTTTCGTTTGATAAAATTTTCTACGGTTTTTATTATTTTCTGTACTTCGGCATTTTGGATTATTTCTTTTCCCTTTTTTTCTTCAATGATGCCTACCGCTTTTTTTAATATTTCTAGTTCTTTTTTTTCGTAATCCTCGTTTTCAAAATAGGGGAACATTGTATTTCCGGATTTTGATTTTGATTTGATATATACCGATGTTATATATATCAAAGATGATTTTTTTATTTAATAATATAATTACGGGTTGGATGGCTTTTTTGAAAATTCAAGCAGTGTTGTTTGCTTGTATGTCTTCTGATCTTTGTATGTTTTTGGTTTAAAAACTGGAATCGTAAATCCGTATTTATCCAAAGTCGCGTTTTTTGGACTTTTTTTGGTTGGGCTTTTGCTAGGACTTTTTTCTTTTTTTACAGTTCGTCCGCGCTTTAACGGCGTACGACATTTCTTTGTCTTTTTGTCAAGGACTTGACCACTTGGACATACACGACTGCGTTTCATACGGCTTGACTGTCCTGAACCGGACGGACTAGACATAATTGTATATATTTTATACAAATATAAAAATTATTGAAACAAATAGATAAATTGGCATTGATTGTGGTCTTCCTTAAATGTTAAACCCGCCGCCCGGCACAGAAAATTCGCGATTGGCGTAAGAATATGCGGGATTAACCGGTTTGGGTGGCGCAATCTTGATTGGAACATAACGCAATTCTTCCGGCTTCAATACAAACGCGTAGCCGACTGATTTAAATTTGTCTTCATATACCTCCAATTTGTCGTCTTGTGCGGAGGCCTGAAAACACATTGCCACCAGTTGGCACCCCCACGAATCCATCGCTGGAATGGCGGTCTTGTTTTCGGGTCTAGCGCCTCGTTCCGGCAACACAATGCACATATATTTTTTGTTGTGTTCTTTAAATAATTGCGGATTACCTATGTTTTTCACCTCGGTAAATGTTTTCTTTTCTAAGAACAGCGTGGCAGAGGTCATATTAATGAATTCGTGCATTTTTGTGCGGCGAAACACGTCATTGGTTCCATCCGTCATAATGATGACCTTCCCCATTAAATCTTTCAGTGCTACATTTCCAAAATCATTTTTGCGGTTCTCTCTGGAATAAACTGCGCCCATTAAGCGTGGCGTAATCATGCTGCTCTTAGACATAATTTCCGCCATTTTTTCATACATTGTTGCATTTTGACTTCTAAACCGGATGTGTAAAATAAGGGGGTCCAGTGGATTGGGACTGATTGAATTAGAAAATGCGTAATCTCCAATTGTCTCAATGGCTTCACTAAATGGCAGATGATTGTATGTTTCTTTGTAATAAAATGAATCCGCAGAAGATGACGCAATCACCGGCTCATTATTAACCGACCATACTTCAAAATCCAAGCACCGCACACCTCGTTCCAAGCAGTAGCGCAACGCATCATAACTCACATTAGAATTTTTGTAATCTTCGCCATTGAAACAATTGTATGCCGTTTTCACATAATAGTCTTTCAGTTTGTATTTGCTTTGGGCATCGCGAAAATTAACATTTGATATTCCAGGCGAATCTGTTTTGTTTTCTAAACCTTCGCGAATGTCGTGAAGTGGCACGGCTGCGGTGTTATTATTGGGTTGTTCCGGCGGCGACTGTTCGGACAGAGTGCTGTCGTGTGCATTATTTTTTGATACTGGCATTGACACCTGCTTTGACACCGGCATTGATACCGGCATACTGGGCAATTCAATTGCCGGTAAAGTTGAGTTTTCAAACCCTTCAACTGCTAACAAGGAGGAGGTAGAAGCCGCCGGATATTCAGAAGCCCGCGCTGAAAAAGAGTGTCGCTGGTAGTCCTGAATTGTATATTTTGACATGCGCAATAATTGCCACACACCAACAATGATTAAAATTATGCCTATAATACCATATTCTCTCTGCGTAAGTTTTAGTTTTATCATTTTTATAATATTTAATGGTTGAATTTCGTTGATATTGATGGGGTGTTATATTATAAAGATAATAAAATGTTATAATATATACAACACCTCTTTTACCACCCTCTCTTACATTAATATAATAATAGAAATGGCAGGAGGACTACTAAATTTAGTGGCAACTGGAAATCAAAATGTTATATTAAATTCAAATCCACAAAAATCATTTTTCAAATCCACATATAAAAAATATACGAATTTTGGTCTTCAAAAGTTCCGAATTGACTTTGACGGCCAGCGTAAATTGCGCCTCAGCGAAGAATCCAAATTCACTTTTTATGTCCCGCGCTACGCCGATTTATTGATGGACACGTACGTGGTAGTCACACTTCCCACAATATGGAGTCCAATTATGCCGCCCAAAACCGCAAATGATATGTGGGCGCCGTATGAATTCAAATGGATTGAAAACATTGGGTCGCAGATGATAAAGGAAGTGGTGATTTCTGTTGGCGGGCAAATTCTCCAAAAGTTCAGCGGCCGGTATTTACTGGCACTGGCTCAGCGGGATTTTGACACCGCCAAAAAAGAGAAATACGACCAAATGACCGGCAATGTTCCTGAATTGTATAATCCGGGGTGTTCCGGCGCGCGTGTAAATCAATATCCAAACGCATACTACACCGCCAATGTTCAAGGCGCCGAACCCTCCATACGAGGACGAAAACTATACATCCCCATCAATGCTTGGTTCACATTGAGCGCCGCAATGGCGTTTCCGTTGGTGTGCCTTCAATACAACATGCTTCAAATAGATGTCACGCTTCGCCCGGTGCAAGAGTTATTTACAATTCGGGATGTGTTAGATGCCGAAAATGGGTGGCCGACCATACGCCCGGATTTCAATCAGCCGGAACATCAATTGTTTCGGTTTTTACAGCCGCCCCCCGACGTTGCGTTGCGGGACACCTCCTTCACCGACCGTCGCACCGATTGGAATGCGGATGTCCATATTATGGCAACTTACTGCTTCCTTTCCAGCGATGAAACCAAGGTGTTTGCCGCCAACAAACAGCAGTATTTAATCAAGGCCGTGTATGATTGGGAATTTAATAACATTACCGGAAACCGGCGTGTTAAAATAGAGAATTCGCTGGGTATGGTATCCAATTGGATGTTTTATTTTAGACGCAGTGATGTGAATCAACGAAATGAATGGTCTAATTACACTAATTGGCCATATAATTATTTGCCGTATGACATTATACCGGCAGATGATGACGGCAGTTGGACGATTGCCGGGTTTGCCGACTTGCCCAAAAATGGGCCGGGATTGGGGATCGGTCCTGGTATAAACCCGGTTGATTTGCGCCGAACCGGCATTCATATTACCGGCGATTTTAAAAGCGAAAACCAGCGCGAAATATTACAAACTATGGGGATTATATTAAACGGCAAATACCGTGAAAACGTGCTAGATGCGGGGGTGTATAATTACATTGAAAAATATACGCGCACCAGCGGTGCTGCGCCTCCCGGGCTGTATTGCTACAATTTTTGCTTGAATACGGACCCCTTGGAACAGCAACCTACGGGCGCGATAAATATGAGTAAATTCACGCAAATTGAATTGGAAATAAGCACGCATTACCCGCCGATGGACCCATATGCCCAAGTGCTCACCATTTGCGACCCCATTACAAAAGAAGTGATTGGTGTCAATAAACCGACTTGGAATATTTATACCTACACCTATGATATGATTTTAATGGAAGAGAGATATAATATATTGACATTTATGGCGGGAAATTGCGGGTTAATGTATGCGAGATAAATTATTTTAGTAGTATATATACCCCTCTTGTATTTTGTTAAAAAATCAAAATTCAAAATTAAAATATTCTAGTATTTCCAAATCAACGTTATAAGTTACGAATTACAAGTTACAAGTTACACGTTATGAATAATACATCCGATACATCCGAAGATAGCAACGCGCCGGTGGTGGATGAAGGCCAAGAAGGCCAAGAAGACCAAACCCAAGAAGCCGACAATACAGACGATAATGAAAAACAAAATACCAAGCAAAGCGACCGTAAAAAATCGTCAAAGGCATTAGAAGATTCATTGAATATGGGACAATGGGGTAAATTTTTTATGAGTTTTATCACCTTTTTCATTGAATTGTTTGTATTGAGTATTTTGCTCACCAACATGGCGTTTTTTGCCGAAAAGCGGGTCGGAAGTGAAAATGCGATAAACTTGAATATGTTGTTTCCCACAGACCGCACCAAATGGCCGTATTGTTATAATGGCGAAACATATAGCGACCACACCGCCGGATGCGAAACCGAAGGAACATTTAAACAATACATTGGCGACCCTTCTCTCGGAACGGCCAAAGGCTTTTATTTCAAGATTGCCGGGTATTTAGAAATGATAATGGAAAAACTGGGCGGCGTTACCAGTCAAGAAGCCGAAAAAATAGAAAACATTATTTCCGAAAAGAAACAAAAACCGGGAATGGGCGACGGCATTTTATTTACCCGATTGAAGCAATTTATGAACAACACTTTTGTATTTACATTTACCACGGTGCGAAAAATGTTGGTGTGGATGTTTGAGAAATACGGCAGTGTGTTTAAAAAGTTGCCAAATGAATTGTATGATTCGTGGGCGCCGGTGCTCATTTTGTTGGCGCCAATACCATTGCTCGCAATTATTTTTGGGTTTGGTATGGGTATAAACGCATTTATAGCCGTGATTGGTTGCTTTTATCAGAAGACACGAGATTCTGTGGAATGGGGCAGTGGATTTTCGTGGTCATTGCTCACTATGTTCATGCTTCCGATGTTTATTGTCATTGTGACGTGGCTGGTTCAGTTCGTTCAAATGATTGGAACTTTTGTGGTGTACCCCCTTCTTCACGGCGAGTCCTACTTTAAATTGTATTCCATGTTTGCGCCGATATTCTTTTTCATTTTCAATATATGGGTTATTTATTTGGCATACACCGAATTGGATGAAACCTCTGCCATTGGATTTATTACTGGATTAATCATACTGTATTTGATTATGTATTTTGTCGCAATTCAGCGCCCCATTAACGCAACCCGCGTGTATTTCAAAAATAAGGCGCAGGGCGTTGCGTAGAAATGACGCAATCACGACAATCGCAACAATCACAACAATCACAACAATTGCGCATTGAAATAAAATATAAAATAATGTAAAATGATGTAAAATAACATATAAATAAAAAATGTAATATACTATAAACAACAAAACCGCAGTTTGTTTATAGTAATAGTAATAGTATGGGAAAGTCCATCGTTCAAAAAGCGGCGGCAGGTAGTTTCAAATACAAGGAACTCCCATTTGTAAGTGTATGCACCCCTACCTACAATCGTCGCCCGTTTATTCCGGCAATGCTTAAATGTTTTGACCATCAAGACTACCCCAAAGACAGAATGGAATGGATTATCATTGACGACGGAACCGACCCCGTAGAAGACTTGGTTGCGTCTCACCCAAATGTGAAATATTACAAATATGACACCAAAATGCCTCTGGGGAAAAAAAGAAACCTGATGCATCAAAAATCCAAGGGCGACATTATTGTGTATTTTGATGACGATGATTTTTATGCGGTGGAGCGCGTTTCCCACGCGGTGGATATGCTGTTAAAAAATCCCCAAGCATTGTGTGCCGGCAGCAGCGAGATTTACATTTATTTCAAACACATCCGAAAGATGTATCAATTCGGGCCATATGGACCGAACCACGCAACTGCCGGCACATTCGCATTCCGGCGTGAAATGTTGAAAGACCACGCATATGAAGACGACGCGTGCCTGGCAGAAGAAAAGGCGTTTTTAAAGAACTACACTGTGCCGTTTGTTCAGTTGGACCCTATGAAAGTAATTCTCGTGTTTTCGCACGAACACAACACCTTTGATAAACGCAAGTTGCTTGAAAACCCCAATCCGCAAGTGGTGCGCGAATCCCGTAAAACGGTTAGCGACTTCATCAAAGACAAGGATTTGAAGTTTTTCTATATGATTAAATTGGACCAAGTGTTGAAGGATTATGAGCCGGGTAGGCCGGAAATGAAGCCAGATGTTATGGCACAGACGGCGCGTATGGAACAAGAACGGCGCAAAATGACAGAACAAGCGGCGCGTGATACCCCGGCTACAAATGGCTCCATTTTGATGCATGTGCCAGGAAAAGACCCCGTTGCGCTGACCAACGACCAAGTCATTGGATTGATACATTCGCAAAAGGAAGAAATAGAACGCTTGAACGCACAAGTCGCATATCTTCAAGCACAAGCACAATCACAATCGCAAGGACAAGCGACTATGACAAACACAGGGATGACCATTACTGAAATTAGTGAAACAGCGGTGGCGAACTCTGAAATATCCCAAGATTTAATGAAGAAATACGAAGACGCCATTCGCGAAAACCTGGAATTGCGGATGGAAATTGATAACTTGAAACAAAAAATCAGGGAGTAATTCGGCCTTAGGCCTTAGGCCTTAGTCCTTAGACCGTAATAACCGCATAAAAAGATATAAAGCCGTTTTTACAGTTAGTAATAACAGTAATAAATATGGCTGATAATTACGAAGACAACACCAAGACCGCTGGCGCAGAAAACAGCAACCGACGCAGAGCCTTTGCTTCCAATAATTTCGGTAGTTATATTGTGAATGCGGTCACCGGCGTGAAATATAACTGGAAGGTTGGTTCAAAAGAGGAAAACATCTTGTGGAAGGTGTGCGACGCACGCTGTTATAACAATGCCGACCCTTCAAACTATTTTTATGATTCACCCTATGAAGCAATGGCGCATCGCCGTAGCAAATATTCACAGGAATCTATTGACAACTGGCAATCCCGGTCAGACATTTATAGGGCTAATTATAACAATGAGCGCGGGGTTATTGAGTGAGTAATACACTAATTATATGACGCATTATTACACATATTACACATATTACACATATTACACATATTACACATATTACACATATTACACATATTACACATTATGACACATTATGACACAATACGCAATACATTTATTATATACGCAATTTGTATATAATAAAATATGGATTTTTTGAATAATGCCTCTTTACCGCCCAAAATAAATACATTTGGGTTTCTTCATGAAGAAGTCGGTATTTTTTCTCAAAATCAAATAACAACTACTTTTGGACAATAAAATATATTTATTCTTGGTTTATTCTTGGTTCATTGATACATTGTTTATTTTCAAATACAATTGCTTTTTGTTGCTAATAACAAATTCGTGGTCGTCGCTTAATTGAAGGAGATTGGTTTTCACCGCTTCATTGATGGTTGAAAACGATACGCCGTCTTCTTCCGTTTTGTATGCAGCAGTTGACGCCGTTTCAGACTGGTGGTCGGGTTCTCCGTTGTGGCCGTGCGTTCGGTTTTTGCGTCCTCGTTTCACCTTTGGCAAAATGTATTTCCATTTTCCAAACAAATATATTTCGCCGGTGTCGTCGTTATACTCCGTTTTCAAGGTGTCAAATACTAATTCCGTTCCAGGAGCGTGGCCATCTTCTTCCATTGAAACCGTGGTTGCGTCATCAATCAACTCCAAAAATGCGTTTGTGCCAATGTATGTCCGCAACAATGCGGCAACTTCTTTATTTACGGATACATTGAATTCATTGACGGCGTCATCATCATCATTATCAACATCATCGTCATCTGTTGCTGACCCGGATGATTCAGAACAAGAATCGTTTTCGTTGCGTTTATCCGATGTTTCTTCATATTCTAAACGGATGTTATCTGCGTCTTTCTTTGAAGCGGGGTAATTTGTCAAACACACCACATTAAAGTCCAACGCAAGGGAATATTTTGAATCTAATGACATGGATGCTCCCATTTTTAAATAAAGTGTAAAAACAAATAAAACAAATGAAAAAAATAAAGAACTGATATTTATGTATATGATATACCTAAGTATCAATTTACGATAGTTTTAACGCACTTATCTTGCCTTGCCTTGCGTACTTGGAAAACCCGGAATTAATCGTCTTCAATTTCAATTTCCGTTTCCGGTTCTGTTTCAGGACAATTTGTGGTTGTGCTACTTGCCTTTAACACGTATTTATCTAAATATCGGTATATCCGATTAATGTCCAGCCGACTAATTTCGTATATTTCAAGCATGGATTGTATGGTATCTTCGTCATACTGCGTTCTTAAACTATGAAAAAACGAAAATAAGTCTTTTTGGTCCATAGAAAGTTGCACACACAAGCGCTGAATAAATAAAAAATTATTGAACTCGGTGCTGTATTTCGTCAACACTTTGGTAAATCGCACTTCGGACGGATTATATTTCGGCAGTTTTGGAAATTCATTGTGTAGTAAATAATTGTTATAAAATGTATTAATCAATGAACTCATCTCTTTGAATAACCAAATTTGTTCTTGAAATGTTATGCGGTCAATGTAATCCGCTAAACAAATGTTGTCTAACAACTTCTGATAAAAAGGAATGCTCACCTCCTTCGGCAATTTTGCTAAAATATCCACAATGTTTTCGTGCCACAGCAAGCCAATAATGGTGCGGTCAGTTTCGTTGATAAGGGCATTGTGCTCCGTGATGGGATACGGCGTGTTAATCAACTTTTGTGTTATCTTCTTGCTGTCTTCATTGTATGCTTTCGGTTGAAAAATTGCTTGTATGATATTGGTTTTCAGTGAAGATTGCTGTTTTTGGTACATCGTGTAAATGGACGAAAATTTTCGTAAATCGCCTTGAACAAACCCAGTTACATTTGATTTTAAAAGGGGGTCATCTCTCAACGACGGAATGGCAATGTCCAGCATTTGGTTTATTTGTCCCGGTGTCGGCGTGCTTAATTCATAGGTATAGCACACCTTCATTAATTCTTTTATTTTCTTGTCGTTGAAATAGTTGCCGATACATATAATCGGGTTCATTGTGACTTCTTCCTGCTTCTGTTTTTTTGTCTTTTTTGGGCGGATTAATTTTATCAGGGAATTGATGCCGCCTTTGTCTCCGCTGTTCATTCCGTCTATTTCGTCCATAACAATCACAATCTTTTTCACCTTTTTCTGAAACACCGACATAATGTTTTTATCCGAAATGTTGTGCTGGGTAATGGCGTCTATTTTCATTGTGTTTCGCATATCACCTGCGTCATATTTAATGACATCGTAGTTTAATTCGCGCAATAGTCGCACTACAAACTCGGTTTTTCCGCTTCCTGGATTACCGTATATGTATATGCCTCGTTTAAAAGTAAGGTCTTTCTTTTTTTCTTGAAATTCGCAAAGAAATTGTTTAATGTTTTCGTATATTTGTTCTCTCCCCAGTATCTCATTGAAGTTGATTTTATCCATAGTGCGGTGGGTTATTATGTGGTGTTTGGTGTTGGTGTTATTGAATGATTATTTTGTTTGAATTATTATGTTTATGTCGTTTTTGTTTATGTCGGAGATATAGAGATTTAGAGATATTTCTGTTTCTTGATTCTTGATTCTTGATTCCGGATTCTTGATTCCTAATTCCTGATTTTATTTTTTTTATTACTACATATTATATACAGCAACCAACCACACAATGAATATCCAGACTCTTTTTTCTCCCCTTAACAAGGACTTTTGTCTTTATTTTTACTATCTCTCTATTTTGAGTTTTATTGTTCTTATGATTTCAGTCATCGGACTCGTTTATTATTTGTTCACTAACAAGTCAAAGGACGCCGGGCATCATTACGCTTACATGTTTGGCCTCGTAATTACTTACGCTCTTATGTATTTCCACATGCGTCTCTTTTATTCTATGTGCGTGAATAGTGGAATGAAGGCCGGTGGATTTGTATCTGATTCCGCACCTGCTGCCAAGGCACCTGTTCAGGGGTTCTATTAAAGCAGTATT
>SXGU01463088.1_pt1 | contig 13045 bp, 11 predicted proteins | sample 3174531 | NCBI WGS metagenome assembly SXGU01 (sample SAMN11356863, study PRJNA531348) | freshwater metagenome | isolation source: freshwater sample F1-140 | place: China: Fuxian Lake, Yuxi | collected 2017-12-25 | reverse complement strand
TCGCCGGTCCGGGAGTAGGTGCAGTCGGCGCGCACCACCAGCGTGTTGTCCGCGGCCAGTCCGGTCAGGGCGATCCGGTTGTCCTCGTGGGCGCCCACGTCGACGGGCCGGCCGTTGAGCGTGATCTCGTGCACGGTCGCGTCGACCAGGTCGGCGAACGTCTCGCTCCCGGGCTGGGTGCACGTGAACTCGATCGTGGTGGTGGACCCGAAGTGGGTGTCTCCGGTCGTCAGGTCCAGCTCGATCGCGTACGACGTGACGTCCAGGAGCGAGGCGCGGGTGGCGGCCTCGTCCCGGGTGAGGTTCGTTCCAGGCATGCGTGCCATCCTGCCACCCGTGGCGGCATCACGGCCCCTGGGTTCTGAGGGCTCCCTGCGAGAGGTCGTGGCCGTGTTCCTGCGCCTCGGCGTCGTCGCCTTCGGCGGGCCGGCGGCGCACACCGCGATGATGCGCGACGAGCTGGTGCGCCGCCGGGCCTGGGTCGACGACGAGCGGTTCCTGGACCTGGTCGGCGCGACGCAGCTCGTGCCCGGCCCCAACTCGACCGAGCTGGCCATCCACCTCGGCCACGACCGGTCCGGGTGGCGCGGACTGGTCGCCGCCGGCGTCTGCTTCATCCTCCCGGCGGCCCTGATCGTCGGCGTCCTGGCCTGGGCCTACGTCGAGCACGGGGACACCCCGGTGGTGGGCGACGTGTTCGCGGGCGTCGTGCCGGTCGTGCTCGCGATCATCGCCTGGTCGGTCGTCCCCCTGCTCAGGACCGCGGCCACGTCGTGGTGGCTGGCGCTGGTCGGCGTCGCCGCGCTCGCGGCGTACCTCCTGGGTGTCAACGAGCTCGTCGTGCTGTTCGGCGGTGCGCTCGTCGCCGTGGTGCCGTACCTCGTCGGCCGGGCGCGGTCGGGTGGCGCGGCGGCTCTCCTCCTGCCGCTGGTGCTCGCACCGTCCGGCGACGGGCGGCTGGGTGAGCTGTTCCTGACGATGCTCAAGATCGGCTCGGTGCTCTACGGCAGCGGCTACGTGCTCATCAGCTTCCTGGAGGGCGACTTCGTCGAACGCCTCGGCTGGCTCAGCCATCAGCAGCTCGTCGACGCGGTGGCGGTGGGTCAGGTCACGCCGGGCCCGGTGTTCACCACCGCGACCTTCGTCGGCTCCCTCGGGGGGGGCTTCTGGGGCGCGGTGCTCGCCACCGTGGCGATCTTCGTACCGTCCTTCGTGTTCGTCGGCCTGCTCACCAGGCTGGTGGGCTGGCTGAGGTCGCGAGGCTGGACCTCGGCCATGCTGACCGGGCTCAACGTCACCGCCCTCGCGCTGATCGTGGGCGTGTCCGTCGACCTGGGACGCGACAACCTGGACAGCTGGTGGGCGCCCGTCGTGATCGTGGTGACGCTGGTGATGCTGTGGCGGACCGGGCTCAACTCCGGCTGGTACGTCCTCGCCGGAGCAGCCGTCGGAATACTGGCAGGCCTCCCTGGGTAGTTGAAGGTATGACTAACGTCGACTTCTGGTTCGACCCGCTGTGCCCCTTCGCGTGGATCACGTCGCGCACGATGCTCGAGGCGGAGCAGGTGCGGGACATCGAGGTGACCTGGCGGATCATGAGCCTGGCCTACCTCAACGAGGACCGGGACGCCGGCCCGGACAGCTCCGAGGAGGACCGGGAGAAGGTCCAGGAGAAGTGGCAGCCGGTCCGCGTCTGCATGGCGGTCGAGCAGCAGTTCGGCCAGGAGAAGCTCGCCGAGCTCTACACCGCGCTCGGCACCCGCAAGCACACCGAGCGCCGCGAGCGGATCGACCGGGCGCTGGTCGAGGAGTCACTGGAGGCGATCGGGGTGCCGGTCGCACTGGCGGACGCCATGGACGACGAGTCCTTCGACGACGCGATCCGCAAGTCGCACCACGCGGGGATGGACCAGGTCGGCTACGAGGTGGGAACGCCGACGATCGCCATCGAGGGACAGGCGTTCTTCGGACCGGTGCTCACCCGGATCGCGCGTGGCGAGGACGCCGGCCGGATCTGGGACGGCGCGCTGGCGCTGTCGTCGTTCCCCTACTTCGCCGAGCTGAAGCGGACCCGCGAGAAGGAGCTCGACTTCTCCTGAGCGCACTTCCGGGATCGGGTGGCACGTGTGGCGAAAGTGACGCATGATGACATGCGATGAGCCAGTTCCCGGGGAGCGCCACGCCGAGCAGACGAGGTTTTCTGCTCGGGTCCGCCGCGTTGGGTGCGTCCGCCGCGGCCACGACGTACGCCGTACCGGCGACGGCGGCTGCGACGGCTGCCACTGACGCCAGCGCCGACCTGGTGCTGACCGGTGCCCGAGGACTGCGGAGCGGTCCGATCACGGGTCACCAGTTCTCGATGGTGGGCGTGACCTGGCGCGGCGGACCGGCGACGGCCCGGCTCCGGGTCCGGACCCGGAGCCACGGTGAGTGGACCGGATGGCGGGCGCTGCGTCCCCTCCACGACGGACCCGACGGCGGCGGGGAGGGCCGGCCCGGTCTCCGCGCGACCGAGCCGCTGTGGACCGGCGACTGCGACGCGATCGACGTCCGCGGCGCCGACGGCATCGAGGCGGCGACGCTGTCGCTCATCGCGCCCGGTCGGGACCCGGTCCTCGTCGACCCCGCCGCCCGGTACGAACGCGTCGAACCAGGCGACCGGTCCGAGCGCACGAAGAAGGCGCCCCAGCCGGACATCGTCCGGCGCCGGGCCTGGGGCGCGAACGAGAAGTGGCGCAACGGCGGGCCGTGGTTCAACCGCACCATCCAGCAGGTGCACGTGCACCACACCGTCAACAGCAACGACTACGCGCCCGAGGACGTCCCGGCGCTGCTGCGCGGGATCTACCGCTACCACACGAAGAGCCTCGGCTGGTCCGACGTCGGCTACAACTTCCTGGTCGACCGCTTCGGGGGGATCTGGCAGGGCCGGGCCGGAGGCTCGTCGCTGCCCGTCCTCGGCGCGCACACCCTCGGCTTCAACAGCACCTCCACCGGCATCGCGGTGATCGGCAACTTCGAGGAGGTCCGGCCCGAGCGAGCGGTCATCTCCTCGATCGTGCGGTTGGCCGCCTGGAAGCTCGACATGTACCGCCGGACACCGGCCGGCCTGGCCGGCGTGTACTCCCAGGGCAGCGACAAGTTCCCGTCGGGCCAGAAGGTCAGGCTCCCTGTCATCGACGGTCACCGCGACACCAACGACACCGCCTGCCCCGGCGCTCACCTGTACGCCGCCCTCCCGCGGATCAGGGAGCGGACCCAGAAGCGGGTCGACAAGTTCGGTCCGCAGCAGGGTTAGCCCGCGGCACCAGCCGCAGCGGCAGCGGCGACCGCGGCGGTCACAGCGGCGTGCGAGGCCTGGATCGCGGAACGGACCCCCGACGCGGCCCACGCGCCCTCGGCGATCTCGGCGGCACGCCGTTTGACCTCGCGCCGAGACATGCCGTCGTGGTCGACGACCTTGTGGACCCGGTCGAGGGCGGCCAGGACGGCGACCAGGGCCCCCGTGCGGGGGTCCGGGGTGGTGCCCTGCACCAGGACCGAGGTCAGCGTCCGCCGCACCTCGGCCTCGTGGTTGCTGTTCACGGCCGGCCAGCGGGTCCGCGGGAGCATCCCGAGCATGCGGGACTCCCGCCGCTCCAGGATGCCGCGGTCGGCCAGCCGGTCGCCCAGGGTCTGCACCAGCCCCTTGCCCAGCCGCTCGACCAGGCTCTGCGCCGGGCGCTCCTTCTCGGCGACGACGTCCAGCGCGTCGGCGAGGACCCGGTCCTCCGGCGCGGGCCCGGTCACCCGCACCTTGGGCGACCGGAAGCGGCTGGTCTGCTCGTCGACCGACACCGCGCCGAGGATCGCCAGCTCGGCGAGGACGGCGCCGCCGAGGCCGAGCCCGGCGGTGTCCGAGCCGGCGACCTTGCCCGACTCGTCGTCGAGGAGCAGGAGCAGGAGGTCCTCGGCGATGAGCATCATCAGGCGTCCTCGACCTCGATGCGCGGGAAGAGGACGGCGCCCTTGGTCACCGGCGTCCCAGCGGGGAGCTGACCCCACCGGGGGACGTCGGCGATGCGCTGGTCCGACAGCGGCCCGATGACGGCGTCTGCCCCGAGGGACTCCCAGAGTGCTGCCGTGGCCTTCGGCATCACCGGTGCCAGCAGCACGCACAGGGCGCGCAGACCCTCAGCGGCGGTGGCCAGGATGGCGCCGGTGCGCACGAGATCGTGCTTGGCCACCTGCCACGGCTGCTGCTCGGCGAGGTAGCCGTTGAGGGACTCGACGATCTCCCAGACCGCGCTCACCGCCTCGTGCGGGGCGAGGGCCTCGATGGCGGCGTCGGCACGTGCCGTCGCGTCGGCCACGAGGTCGACCACCGCCGTCTCGGCGTCCGTGGGCTCGCCCGCGTCCGGCAGCCGCCCCTCGAAGTACTTGCCGATCATCGCGGCCGTGCGGGAGGCGAGGTTGCCGAGGCCGTTGGCCAGCTCGGAGGTGTAGCGGGCGTGGATGTCCTCCCACGAGATCGACCCGTCGCGCCCGAAGGTCAGGGCACGGGCGAAGTAGTAGCGGTAGGCATCGGACCCGAACACGTCGACGATCTCGGCGGGCCGGATGCCGTTGGCCTTCGACTTGCTCATCTTCTGCCCGCCCACGAGCAGCCACCCGTGCGCGAACACCCGGTGGCTCACCTCGATGCCCGACGCCATCTGCATGGCCGGCCAGATGACGGCGTGGAAACGCGCGATGTCCTTGCCGACGAGGTGCACGTCGGCCGGCCACAGCCGCTCGAAGCGATCCTGGTCGGTGCCGTAGCCGATCGCGGTGACGTAGTTGAGAAGGGCCTCGATCCACACGTACATGACGTGCGAGGGGTCCCAGGGGATCTGGATCCCCCAGTCGAACGTCGACCGCGAGATCGAGAGGTCGTTGAGGCCGCGCTTGACGAAGGCGATGATCTCGTTGCGCGACGACTCGGGTTGGATGAACTCCGGACGCTCCTCGTAGAGAGCCAGCAGGCGGTCCTGGTAGTCAGAGAGCCGGAAGAAGTAGTTCTCCTCGGTCACGTGCTCGAGCCGGCTGCCGTCGAGCGCCGAGACCTTGTGGCCGGTGTCCTCGCCCTCGCCGTCGAGCACGTCGTCCTCAGCGACGAACTCCTCGGCTCCGACGGAGTACCACCCCGAGAACGAGCCCTTGTAGACGGCGTCGTTCGCGTGCATCCGCTCCCAGAAGGCCTTGGCCCCGAGCAGGTGCCGCTCCTCCGTGGTGCGGATGAAGTCGTCGTTGGCGATGTCGAGGGTCTCGAGCAGCGGCTTCCACTCGGTGTCGATGAGCCGGTCGACCCACTCCTGCGGCTTGACGCCGTTCTCCTCCGCCTTGCGGAGCACCTTCTGGCCGTGCTCGTCGGTCCCGGTCAGGTACCAGACCTGCTCGCCGCGTTGCCGGTGCCAGCGGGTGAGGATGTCGCCCATCACGGTCGTGTACCCGTGGCCGATGTGGGGGGCGTCGTTGACGTAGTAGATCGGCGTCGTCAGGTAGAAGACGTCCTCGGTTCCAGGCACGTCCCCATCCTAGGAACCCTGTCGACCGGGTTGCCCGGCGCGCTCGGAACCGGGCGTCCGGGCGGTGACGTGCTAGCGGCCCGCGAGCAGGCGGTCCCAGACGTCGTCGGAGACCACGCCCGTGGCCGGCAGGCCGGCCTGGCGCTGGAACTTCGCCACCGCCTTCGCGGTCTTCTTCGAGAACGCGCCGTCGACAGTGACGCGCTTGCCCAGGGCCGCGGTCAGCGCCCGCTGGACCCGGCGCACCGGGTCGCCCGTGGAGCCGACCTTGACGAGCGGGCTCGAGCCGCGGGCGAGCAGCGCCACCCAGGTCCGGCGGTCGAGCTTGCCGGTCGCCTTCAGGTCCAGCTTCTTCTGGGCCTTGGTGACCGCGGTGACGGTCTTCGCGTCGTACGTCCCGGTGATCGGGGCCGAGGTCCAGCCGTGCCGGCGCAGCAGGCACTGCGCGGCCTCGACGGCCGGGCCGCGCGAGCCCTTCGCCCGCTTCGGGTAGGCGCGCAGGTCGACGTCGACACCCTTGCCGCGCACCTTGCACAGCGCCTTGGAGGGCGAGCCGACCGAGCCGGCGCCGACGTCGACCCAGTTCCTGTCGATCTCCAGGGTGTGGCCGCCGAAGCTCTGCGCGACGTCCAGGTCGTACTGGTGGATCCGTGCGTGGTCGTCCCACAGGCTGCTGTCGACCCGGTCGCCGTCGGCGGTGTCGGCCTTGCCGTTCTCCCAGGCGAACCAGATGTCGTCGGGCATCGCGTAGGAGCCGGACGAGGCGATGGACGCGTAGTCGAGCGAGGTGATCGCCGCGGCGACGTTGGAGTAGACGCCGGAGTCGTAGCCGGCCGCGTGCAGCGACTTCGTCCAGCCGGAGAGGAACGACAGGGCCGCCCGGCGGCAGTCGTCCGGACCGATGTCGTAGTCCTCGAGGTCGTAGTAGAGCGTGCTGCCCCGGCCGATGCCGAGGTCCTGCGCCGTGGCGACGGCCTTGGCGGCCTCGGCCCGGCCCTGCTGCTCGGCGATGGGCAGGTCGGACGACATCCGATCGGCGTAGCCGGAGCAGCTGGCCTGCGGGCCGACCTGCAGGGGAAGGAGGTGCCATCCGGTCCGCTGCTGCTGCTTCACCCACGCGGCGTCGAGCTCCGGCTGTTCGCACAGCCGGTTGCTGCCGCCGATGTAGATGCCCACCGCGGCGTAGGGCGAGGCCTCCCACCAGGCGTCCATGACCTCCTGGGCAGGGGCGGTGCAGGCGTCGAAGCCGAAGCCGGTCAGTGAGCCGGGTGCGCCGGTCTTGCGCTCGCGGTCAGGTGCGGACGCGGACGCCGTCGCCGTGCCGCTGCCGAGGCAGACGAGCGCGGCGACGGTGACGACGAGGAGGCGGCGGACGGTGGTGGAGGCTCCCGAGAACACCCGGCCATGGTGCCTCACCGGCCGAAGGGTGACCTAACAGCCGTCCTCGGTGAAGACGCACATCCGCGGTGCCAGGGCGAGCGTCGCCTCGGTCAGGGTGTCCGCCGTGGGCTGGAGCGACGACTCGCTCATCTCGCCGCTGGCGGACACCACCAGGACCGCCGAGCCGACCCGGGTCACCTGGTAGACCCTGCCGTCGAGCCCTTCGTCGGCGACCATGCCGAAGGTGAAGGAGTCGTAACCTTCGGGTCCCTCGAGCGCCTTCGTGGTGTAGCCGTAGGACTCGCCCTCGATGCGCGGGCACGCCGTCACCGCCTCCCGCACCTGCGTGACCGACTCGGCCGGCTCGTCGGCGCTGATGAAGGTCGACAGCTCGCGGGTCTCGCGGTACTCGATCCCGGTCTCGCTCACCGCGAGGCGCTCGACGACCCCTGATGGCGCCCAGACGTCGGTTCCGCAGACGTCGACGACCGGCGCGGCCTCGACATCAGGACCGGGACCCTCGACGCCGCTCTCCGCGTTCTCGTCCAGTCCCTGGGCGAGCGGGAAGCCGGCCGGGATCGCAGCGGTGCCGTTCTCCACCGGAGTCGAGGACGAAGTCTCCGGGTCGGGGGTGCCCTGGTCCCCGGTCGAGCACGGGTCGGCAGAGAACACGCACATGGCGGCGCGCGTGGTGTCGGACCGGTCAACCATGTTCTGCGTGTTGATCTCGACCGCCTGGTCGCCGCCGGCGGCACCGTAGGAGGAGTCGACCAGGACGGCGTTGCCGGTCTGGGCGAACGCGGTGACGGTCAGCTGGCTGAGCAGGCCGTCGTCGGCGCGGACCTGCTGGGTGACGACCAGCGAGCCGTCGGTGCCGAGGTCGACGTCGACGTCGACCAGGGCGGACTCGAGGATGTCCTCGCCGTTGTCCATCGGCGACGTCGGGCACTCCTGGACCAGCTCGCGGACCTCGGCGAGGAAGCCCGCCGCCGCGGCGTCGTCGGCGAGCAGCACCAGGGTGCGCGAGGCGCGGTCCTCGCTCTCGCCGGTGTAGACGATGCCCGCGGTGTCGACCTGGCCGCTCGGGATCACACCGGTCTGGCACGCGCCGATGCCGTCGTACTGGGGGTCGTCGACGACCTCGGTGGGGGAGCCGTCCGAGCCGTTGGTCTCGGGGAAACCGTCGGCGAGGGGGAAGTCCTCGGGGATCTCGGTGAGCCAGGTCTGCGTCGGCGCCGGATCCTCGGTCTCCGTGGGCACGGGCGGTGCCGGGTCCACGGTGTCCTTGTCGTTGCCGGACGTCAGCGCCACCGGGACACCGATGAACACCACCGCTGCGACGACGCCACCCACGGTGGCGAGCGCCGTGTTGCGGCGGCGCATCCGGTCGCCGCGGCGGCGGACCTCGGAAGCGGGCAGGGCGTTCACGTGCAGTCCTTCGGGGAAGTTGTCGAGTGGCTCGAACTGGTCGTTCTCAGGCATGTGAGGCTCCCGGGTCGATGGGTCCGTCGGCGAGGAGGAGGGCGAGGGCGGCGCGGCCGCGGGAGAGCCGGGCCTTCACCGTGCCCTCGGGGGCGCCGGTCTCCCGGGCCACCTCGTGCACGGGCAGGTCGGCGATGTGGTGCAGCACCAGCGCCTGGCGCTGCGACTCCGGCAGCTGCTTGAGCGCCTCGACGAGAGCGACGTGCGTCTCGCTCGGGGCGGCGGACTCGGTGGCCGGGCCCAGGGCCCGGTCGGCCGGGCGACGTCCGCGCACCGTGCGCCTCCAGCGGCTGACCGCAAAGCGGTACGCCGTGGTCCGGACCCAGGCCTCGGGATGCTCGGCCTTGTCCAGCTTGCGGCGGTGCGCCCAGGCGCGGACGAACGCCTCCTGCACGCACTCCTGCGCCTCGTCCCGGTTCCCGATCATCGCGTAGACCTGAGCGGTCAGGCGCGAGAACGAGGCCGCGTAGAAGTCGTCGAACTCGCGTTCGTCCATCGACCCGTGTCCCGTCCCAACTGTTCAGTGCTGATGTGGTTGACACGGGGCATACGCCCCGGCCGGGTTCACGGTTGCACGGTCGAGCGGGATTTCTGGGAAGGGTCTAGGCCTTCGGTCTGCCGAGTCGGGCGAGCCGGTCCTGGGCGCGCATCGCGAGGGCGATGAAGGGGTCCCCGCCCATCACCACGCCGTCGGCCGGGACGAAGGTCAGCTGGGCCACGGCGGTCCCGTTGCGGATGATGCCCATCAGGTAGGTGACGGTGCGCTCGTCCGACACCTCCACGGTGAGCCGCCACACCGTCAGCTCTCGGCTGCCCTCGGTCATGTCCTCCACCTGGTCGACCTCGGTGGCGAGGTCGCGGTCCGGACAGGTCGTGAGCCGCTTCCGGACGTCGGCGACGAACGTCTCCGCCTGCTGTCTCGGGAGGGCTCCGACGGTCTGGGTGAGCCCGAACTCCGGAGGCAGGCCCGCGTCGGGGATGAGGAACGAGCGGGTCTCGCCGCGGCTGAAACCGTTGCCGGCGAAGTCCGACTCGTCGCAGCGGGTCGCGGCCAGGTTGGTGGTGGCGGCCTCCGGAGACGTGCCCACCCACGGCTTGGTCACCTTGGTGACGGGCGGCAGGTCGACCTCGCTCAGCAGCGCTGGCGACGAGCCGGCCGCCATCGGCGGCACCTGCTTGAGCCGCGGGACGTCGGCGCACTCCCCGCCGGCGGGCAGCCCGCACAGACCGTCGACCGCGCTGGTGAGCAGCGCCGCGCTCGGCTGTGCGTCGGGATCGCGGGCCCCCGGGCGGGTGACCGAGGTCGTGGTGGTGACGGCGCCGGTCCGGGCGACGCCCACCACCTGCGCCTTGGTGGGGTCGTTCCAGTCGCGCAGGGTGAACAGCATCGCCTCGTCACCGACGCCCTGCACCTTGTGCGTCGACAGCAGCTGCATCCGCGGAGCGAGGCAGGCGGCGTACCAGCCGGCCGTGGTGCGGTACGTCGTGCGCCCGGCCTCCTCGTCCGCGGAGACCTCCACCGACTGGCCGGCCGTGCTCGCGTCGTCCGGCGTCGCGGGCTTGAAGGTGCGGACCAGCGCGGCGAGGCCGGCGGGGTCGGCGTACCGCCCGCCCTGGCAGGTGAACACCAAGCCGTCGCCCTCGGTGTTCCCCGAGGTCTTCCCCTGTGTCCACGCGCCGGTCAGCGCGGTTCCGACGAGGTCGGGGCTGAGGAGTGCCTCCGGGGTCAGCTGCTGGACGTCCGGTGGCGGCCGGGTGCTCGTCGGCGGGCTCGGCGTGACGCCCTCGAGCACGCCCTTGGCGTCCAGGCTCGGCCGGACGCCCGCGGCGTCGGTGACGACGGACCCGGAGACGACCACGGCGGCGACGGCGACGGCTGCACCGAAGGTGGTGTGCGAGCGGCGCCGGGCGGAGCCGGCGCGGGTGATGATCGACGGTCGCGGCCAGCGCACCTCGTCGATCTGGGTGCGCAGCACCTCGAGCACCGGCCGGATGCCGGCCGACTCCACGTCGCGGTTGACCGCGAACAGCGCGGTGGCGGTCTGCAGCTCGCGTTCGGCGGCGACCCGGGAGATCCCGACCTCCCTGGAGATCCCCTCCAGCGGCAGGGCGGTCAGGTGGCTCAGGAGGAGCACCCGGCGCTGCGTCACGGGGAGCTTGGCCAGGGCGTCCAGGGTGGCGGCGACCTCCGGGTCGAGGCCCTTCATCCGGCTCCACCAGCGCGCCTGGCTCCGCCGCAGCGCCCGCTTCCACGCGAGGGGCCGGACGTAGTCCTCCCGGTCCTCGAGCCGCGAGACCTTCCGCCAGTGGTGCCAGGCGACGACCATCGCGTCGCGGACCGCCTTCTGCGAGGCCTGGAGATCGCCGGTCAGCGCGTAGGTCTGCACCAGGAGGCCGGAGCGGACGTCCTTGTAGAACGTCTCGAAGCTGTCCTGGTCGGTCTTGCGCAGCGCCGGTCCACGTTAGAGGAGGGCGAGAAACCTGCCCAATGTGGCCATGGGTCGGCGTGGCAGCGGCGGAGCGCGGCGGCGCCCGGCGACCATGAGGAACCATGACCGCGCTGCTGCCCGACCGGGAGACCCGGCGATCCGCCGCGGAGGTCAGCCACGACCTCCGCCACCGGCGTCCGCTCGTCCTCCTCGCGGGTCTCGCGGGAGTCCTCGCCGCGGGCGGCACGCTCGTGGTGTGCCTGGCGGTCGGGGTGGCGGGCTGGTTCCTGACCGACGCCGGCGCCCACGGCGCGCCTCGGGACGGGCTGCAGACCGGAGCGCTGGCCTGGCTCATGGCCCACGGCTCGGGCGTGCGCGTCGACGGGGTCCTGGTCACGGTCGTGCCGCTCGGCCTCACGCTGGTCTGTGCCTGGGCGACCTGGCGGACCGCCCACCGGTTGGGCGACTCCGTGTCCGGGCACGGGCCGGACGCCGACCGGATCGCCGACGGTGAGCGCGACTGGACCGTGCTGGTGGCGGGCCTGGTGTTCACGGCCGGGTACGTCGGCACCGCGGTCCTCGCCGGGACCCTGGCCTCGACGCCCTCGACGGGACCCGACCTGCTCCGGGTCGTGCTCTGGGCGGTCGTGCTGTGCGTCCTGTGCGGTGTCCCGGCCATCGCCGCGGGCTCGGGACGTGCCTCGGTCTGGGGAGCCTGGCTCCCGACGTCCGTGGTCGCGACGGCCGCCACGTGCCGCTCGGTGCTGACCACCTGGGCGTGGGTGTGCCTCGCGTTCTTCCTCGGCGCCCTCGTGCTCGACTTCGGCACCGCCCTCAACCTGGTCTCCCAGCTCGGCACCGACGGCGCGGGGACCGCGCTCCTCGTGCTCGTGTCGCTGGTGCTGGTGCCCAACGCGACGCTGTTCTCCGGGTCCTACCTGCTCGGTCCGGGGTTCACCGTCGGCGTCCGGACGATCGTCTCGCCCGCCGAGGTCACCGTCGGCGCGCTGCCCGTGTTCCCGATGCTCGCGGCCCTGCCGGACAGCGGTCCCACGCCCGGCTGGACCCCCTGGCTCGTCGGGCTGCCCCCGGTCGTGGCGGCGCTCGGCGTCGCCCGCGCCCAGCGCAGGCGTCCGACGCTCCGCTACGAGGAGGGCGCGCTGCACGGCTGTGGCGGGGGGATGCTCGCCGGGGCGGCGTTCGGCGTCCTGGTCTCGCTGGCCGGTGGCGCGGTCGGACCGGGTCGGATGACCGACGTCGGCCCGCTCGTCGGGTCGACGATGGTGCACGCGATCACGGCGTTCGGGATCGGTGGGCTCATCGGCGGGCTGGCGATGACCTGGTGGCAGCGGCGGTCGTCGGTCGCGGCTGCATAGACTCCACGGCGTGCCCGCGCGCCTGGTGGTTCTCGTCTCCGGGGCCGGAACCAACCTCCAGGCCCTGCTGGACGCGACTGCGGACGAGGCCTACGGCGCCACCGTGGTCGCCGTCGGTGCCGACCGGGACGGGATCGAGGGGCTCGCCCGCGCCGAGAGGGCCGGCGTCCCGACGTTCGTGCACCGGGTCAAGGACCACCCCGACCGCGCGGCCTGGGACCTGGCGCTGGCGGACTCGGTCGCCGAGCACGAGCCCGACCTGGTGATCTCGGCCGGCTTCATGAAGCTGGTCGGGCCCGACTTCCTGGCCCGCTTCGAGGGCCGGTTCCTGAACACGCACCCGGCGCTCAGCCCCAGCTTTCCCGGCATGCACGGCCCTGCCGACGCCCTGGCGTACGGCGTCAAGGTCACCGGGTGCACGCTGTTCGTCGTCGACGACGGCGTCGACACCGGTCCGATCGTGGCGCAGGCCGCGGTCAAGGTGCGCGACGACGACGACGTCGACACGCTGCACGAGCGGATCAAGGTCGCCGAGCGGGCGTTGCTCGTCGACACCGTCGGACGGATCGCCCGCGAGGGCTTCACCATCGAGGACAGAAGGGTCCGAATCGGACATGAGTGACCAGATCCCGATCAAGCGAGCGCTCGTCTCGGTCTACGACAAGTCGGGGCTCGAGGACCTGGTCCGGGGCCTGCACGACGCAGGGGTCGCCCTGGTCTCGACGGGTGGCTCGGCGGCCCTGATCGAGGGCCTCGGCATCCCCGTCACCAAGGTCGAGGACCTGACCGGCTTCCCGGAGTGCCTCGACGGCCGGGTGAAGACGCTGCACCC
>SXGU01324881.1_pt1 | contig 13045 bp, 22 predicted proteins | sample 3174531 | NCBI WGS metagenome assembly SXGU01 (sample SAMN11356863, study PRJNA531348) | freshwater metagenome | isolation source: freshwater sample F1-140 | place: China: Fuxian Lake, Yuxi | collected 2017-12-25 | reverse complement strand
CCCCACGAATTTTTAATAATCATCATTTATAATCAGTGGGTTACAAAAAACCGAATTAAATGGCACATCCGGGGAACAGGTATTATCTTGAATCTCGTATAAGCTTTTGATTATTTATTGTTTTTTGTGGGGATACATCAGAACCTGACCCCTTTTTTTCTTTTTTGCCTTTTTTGGGCTTCTAAATGATATGAGTCGACTTGGAATAATTTTCTGCTCAATTTATGCTCTGATAATTGTAGTGTGCTTTGCATTTGCTTTTTTGGCTGGCTTTGATTTCAAAGGGCGGTTCATTTTTTTAGAGTTACCCCTCACCGCTCAAATCGCTATCATTGATGCAATTGGTCTATCATCACAATTGCAAAATCTTTCGTGGGTTGGTGCTTACATTATCTTGGGGTTGCCCACCTTTGTAGTTTTATATTTCATTGGCAAGGCAATGGACTAGCCAAGGTCGGGTTAGCTTATTGAGCGAAGCGAGATAATGTAACCCGACACACTCGCACAACTTGAGCAGTACAATATCAATCCCGGCGACACCAAAACAATTTAAAAGCACGCAAAAACAACATAAATGCCCAAGAAAATCAGAGAATTAATTAGCGAGCTTGAAAAAGCCGGTTTTGTGAGTCGGGGCGGAAAAGGCAGTCATAGAAATTTTGTCCATCCGCTTGTGATGAAGCCGGTAGTCATCTCTGGAAAAACAGGCGATGATGCTAAAAAATATCAAGAAAGGGCAGTTGAATCTGCCATAGAGGAGTCAAAAAAATGAATGAAAAATACCGTTACGTAAAAATCGTAGAATGGTCAGATGAAGATCAATGTTTTATCGGAAGTTGTCCGGGTCTATTTTATGGCGGCTGCCATGGCGATGACGAAAAGCAAGTTTTTGCTGAGCTTTGTAAAATAGTCGATGAAACGATTGAATTGTATCTGAAAAATGGCAAATTGTTGCCTCCGGCAACATCGGGCAAAGATTACGCAAACAAAATGCTTAATGTGGCTTAGAGGGTATTCTCAGGGTCGTGCGGTGAGGAACGAACCGCACCGTTCGCGTCGCGCTGATTAATGCGGTTCACTGCGTTCACCACATCCATTATTATCTTAGGGGATTCGCCGTCAGACAATCCAGCGCAATTGCGGCGGACTGTCATCGGCGTTGTGCGTTGACGGGCGGTTTGTCGACGCGAAACCGCCTTACAGACTTGATTTGAAAAGGGCTTTAGGGCTTAGTTAATTTTGCTCATGTACAGAGATTCCGGCCAATAAATAACCCGACTTTAGCCCTCCGATGTTATCGCTTCCCAGCGTTGCCGGGCTATTAAGCGGACTTCCGCGTCGGTGTCGTCAAGCATTTGCTGCAATAAGACGGGGGACGCTCTCAAGGCGACTTCGTAGCGAACCGTCCAATCCGCGTCTTTGATCATCAAGGTCAGATCGTCGGTATCGATGCGCTGGGCAACGATGCGACGAATGCCGACTTCGGCGTCGTTTGCCATTAAGCCCAGACTGACGCTGTGAATGCGCTCGGCAACGGTGCGCCTGACTTCATTATCGGAATCCGCCACCAAGCGAAATAAGCGCCCGGCGGGCAGACGTTTAGCCACATAAACACGCACCAAATAATCCGGATCGTCGACCAGTACTTCCAGCTGTTGCTCCGGCAGCCGGTCGGCGACCGTGATTCTGACCTCTCGGTCCGGATCGTTGCGCAATTCCATGAGCCATTCCAGCGGTATCCGATAAGCCAGCACTCGCCTTACCGCTTCGTCCGGATCGTTAAGTAACGGTTGCAGTTCGTTAATGGGCAGATAGCGCGCGGCGATGGCCCGTCGTTCCCAAAAATCATCTTGAGTATAATCCGCGGCATAGCCGGGATGGGCGCGGAAAAAGCGGTCGATTTGCCGACCGCTTTCAGCCGCTACGCAGCAATCGCCGGGCTTACAGGTTCCGGAAGCTAGCAGGGTGTGTTGATAAACGCATAGCTCGCAGTTAGCTAAGGGGGTTAAATCGGTGAAATCGTCGGTTTGCGCCATATTCAGAGCGCCTACGGCAATACCGGCAGCAAGTGCGGGGTAATTTCCGCCAGCCAGATTTTAATCCGCTCATCGGTTAAATGCGGCTGGGTCCGCTGATCCAGCACCAGGCCGACGAACTGATTGTCGATAATCGCATCGGAGCTGTCGAACTTATAGCCCTCGGTACTCCAACGGCCAATGATGTCGGCGCCCCGGTCGTGAAATAATCGGTAAAGATGGATCAGTGAACCGGCGAAACGGTCGGCATACCGTTCCTGATTGCCTAAGCCGAACAGTGCGACCTTTTTGCCGGACAGATCGGCGCCGTCCAGATAGGGTACAAACTCCCGCCAATTACTTTCCAGACAGCCGGTGGACAAGCCCGGCAGTTCACCGATGCCGTAACTGGGGGTGCCTAAAATCAGCGCATCGTACCGCAATAATTCGGCAAGATCGGTGCGGTTGATATTTTTGGGCTTGTCGGCAAAACCTTCGCCGAGTTGCTTAAAAATACTTTTGGCGACCAGTCGCGTACTACCCGTATCGGTGCCGAAAAAAATGCCGATTTTACTCATAAATCACCTGTGCTCAAAATTGCGGGACAAGGCTGTGCAGCCCGTTTATTGTTACTCCCAGCAAATTTCGATCCAGGTTGTGCCGATAAATATTATTTTTAAATATCAGTTATATAGTGTTTTATGGCGGATGCAATAGCTTTACCGGGCTGCATCAATGCCGACAATGACGGCCCTCATCGGTATGTTTTGCTACATCGTTGCCGATACGACGAAATTCAAATTCGTTAAGGGGCGTAGGGCGCAGTGAGGAACGAACCGCTCCGTTCGCGTCGCTTCGATTGATGCAGTTCACTGCGTTCTTGTTTAATGTTTTTACGAAAATATTTGCAAGGACTATACGGTTATCCAAAAACATTAACCCGACGGTTTCGGCAAACCGTCATAAACGGAGCGGATCAGGTTGCCAAAAAGGAAGGAATACAGATAGCATAGTACGATGTGAACTGAGGCTGGGTTTTCAATGGAATATGACTGGGATAAAAATAAGGCAATAACAAATTTGTCAAAACATGGTGTCTCTTTTGAAGAAGCGAAAACGGTTTTTGATGATCCATTGTATGTGGATTTCTACGACCCTGATCATTTCCTCGAAGAACACCGTTTTATTCTGTTGGGTGAATCGGCTCAAGGGAGATTGTTGTTCGTTTCTTATATGGAGCGTAACAATGGTATTCGTTTAATCAGTGCAAGAGAAGCAACGCTATTGGAGCGGAAAGCCTATGAGCAAGAATGAAATAGAAGATGAATTACGGCCCGAGTATGATTTGCAAAGTTTGCAGGTAAGAAGACTGGGTCCTGAGCGCAAAAGGTTTTGTGATACAGTTCGTTTAGAGCCTGACGTGATTGCTGCGTTTCCGAATGCCGAAGCCGTTAATGAAGCGTTACGTTATCTGATTGAAGTAGCCAAGCGCACGAACAGCCTAACTCAACACCGCTGAGCTTTATGTTAAAACCAATATCAACCGGAGCTGCATTAGTTTGAGTTATAGCGCACTTGGCGTTCGGGTCGGGTCGCAGGTTGTTTTGGCTCGGCGGTCATACAGAGTGCGATAAATTATCGTCTCCTAAAAACTTAACACGTTAATCGGAATACGCTCAGCTATTAATTTGCTGCAAATCGTGTTTCGAAATAGGTCTATCGGAAATTACCCTCCCAGAATTCAGCCTTATTATTAAAAGGCTATTTAAAATCAGTCTGTTGGTATAGAATTGCCGCTTTTTTCGAAAAGCGGCTCATTATGCAAACCACAGCCATTTATCCGGGTACTTTCGACCCCATCACCAACGGGCATTTGGACTTGATTGCCAGAGCATCCAGGCTTTATCACAAAGTGGTGGTTGCGGTGGCGGTTAACAGAGGCAAAACCCCGCTATTTTCCCTGGACGAGCGGGTGGACTTGGTCAAGGCGGTTACTTCGGAATTCCCCAATATTGTGGTGATCGGCTTCGATAACCTGTTGGTCGAATGCGCCAAGCAGCAGGGGGCCAATGTGATTTTGCGGGGCCTGCGCGCGGTATCCGATTTTGAATACGAGTTCCAGCTGGCCGGAATGAATCGGCGTTTGGCTCCTGATCTGGAGACCGTATTCCTAACCCCGGCCGAACAATATGAATTCATTTCTTCGAGCATGATCCGGGAAATCGCACAGCTGAACGGTGACGTATCCTGTTTTGTTCCTGATCTTGTGCATCAGAGTTTAATTAATAAATTTAGCGCGAGTAAAGCATGACCCTGGTTATTGATGACGATAAATGCGCCCGTTGCGGCGTCTGTGAACCCGAGTGTCCGAATGGAGCGATTATGCAGACTGAGGACGCTTATTTCATTAATCCCGCCTTATGTACCGAATGCGTGGAACGTTACGGCGAGCCTTTATGCGAAGCGGTTTGCCCCAATAACGGCATCCACAAAGTTAAAGAGAGTTTGTATAAAAAGTGTTTGAGTTTATTTGGTTGAGCAAAAACGTGTTCAACACTGTTGTAGTGTGTAGGAGTAAGTATGGCCCTTATTATTAATGAAGAATGCATCAAGTGCGATGTCTGCGAACCGGAATGCCCGAACGGTGCGATTTCTCAAGGCGAGGATATTTATGTGATTAATCCCGAGCTGTGTACCGAGTGCGTAGGGCATCACGATATACCGCAATGCATGGATGTTTGTCCGGTCGATTGTATCGATAAAGACTCGAAGCATGTTGAGGATAAGGAAAGTTTGTATCAGAAGTATTTGAAATTGATAAGCTAGAACTCAGACCGCATTGATATGTTGTGTAAAATTTTATAGTTCCCACGCTCCGGCGTGGGAACTCAGTCTGCAACGCTCCAGCGTTGCGGGACGCTGGAGCGTCTACCACTGCATTCCCACGCCGGAGCGTGGGAACGATAGGGTCAGCGTCATCCGCGTTCCATCAAATTCTCCCTCGCTCAATTTGATCCTTGCCGGGTTAACCACTCCAAACTTTCAATCGTAGTCCCAACCGGCTTATATTCGGCTCCGATCCATCCGCTATAGGCCGATTCTTCTACGGCTGAAAATATCCGATTGAAATCCATCCGGCCGGTGCCGGGTTGTCCGCGTCCGGGACAATCGGCAAACTGAATATGGCCGATTTTATCCGCGTATTCGGCAATAAAAGTCTCGGGCTTTTCGCCCATCGTTTGCATATGGTAAATATCGTACTGCATCAGCAATTCCGGGTGATTGAGTTGATTTAATATGTCGAGCATTTGCGCTCCGCCATGAATGATAAACCCCGGCATATCGTGGCTGTTAATCGCTTCAAATACTGTTTTAACGCCCAACGGCGAGAAGGCATCGATAGCGAAACGCAGGTTCTCTTTAAAAGTCTGCAAATAGTGCTCCAGTCGGCTTTTATCAAGACAGCGCCCCGGCAGTACATTGATGACTTCCGGTTTTAACAGTTCCGCATAATTGACGGCTTGAGCGACGGCTTCGTTAAATTGATCGCGCTTTGCAGGCACGCAGGCAAGCCCCTCGCCGCCTTGCAGTAAATCGGCGGCGTCTACATTAAACAACACCAGTTTCAAGTCGTATCGGTCCAATTGATTTTTTATCTCGGCCGCGCTTAACGCATAAGGAAATTGTATTTCAACAGCGTTGAAGCCTGCTTGTTTGGCCACTTTGAAGCGATCGATAAGCGCAACTTCGGTAAATAACAGGCTCAGATTGGCGGTAAATTTAAGCATCGGTTTTATTGAATAGTTTGATTAAAGTGGCCGGGTCTTGTTCCAGATAGCCGTGGCTGCCGTGCAGTTGCATCAATTGTGCAGCCAGAGCCGACATCGGTACGGCAGTACCTTGTTTAGCGGATAAATCGACGGCCATGGTCAAATCCTTCAGCAGCGTTTTAACCCGCCATTTAACAGGCTCAAAGGTTTCGTTCGCCATTTCCGGGGCGACAATCTGTAAGGGTTTGGAGTCCGCGAAACCGCCCGCCAAGGCGGCCGGTATTTGCTTGGCGTCAACCCCGGACTGTTTGGCCAAGGCCATCATTTCGGCAATAACCAGCACATTGCAACTGACTATCATCTGGTTGCAGATTTTGGTGATCTGGCCGCTGCCGACTTCGCCCATCGGGGTTAATTGTTTATACAGCGGTGCCAGAACGATTCGGGCGATTTCGATATTTTCAGCGCTGCCTCCCGCCATAATCGCCAGATTGCCTTGCTCCGCACCGGCAACGCCGCCGGAAACCGGCGCATCTACCCAACCCATCGCACATTTTTCATGCAGCAGCGCGGCTAATTGCCGGGTGGTCTCAGGATGAATGCTGGATAAGTCAATCAGCAATTTGCCTGCTGTCCCGTTCGCTAAAATAGCATTGCGCACGATCGATTCCACGACGGCGGTATCGGCCAAACACAGGATAATCACTTCGGAGTTGCGGACTAATTCGGCAACGGAAGCACAGGCTGTTGCGCCCGCTTCAATAACCGGCTGGAGCTTATCGGGGCTGCGGTTCCAAACATTGACGCTAAAGCCTGCATTCAGTAAACGCAGGCTCATCGGTTTGCCCATCAGGCCGATACCGATGAAACCGAGGGTGGGTTTTTTATCCGACATAGTTGATCACGGGTTAATAGTCAAAATGAAACGCTAGACAAGGAGCCTGTTCGAAGGCTTGCTAATTGCTATAACCTTTGCCGGCAAGCGGCTTTAGCTAAGCGTTCTACGGTATAATAACGGTTTTAACAGCGCTGCTTGCGGCTTAGATCAAGCCGCATAGCGTTTTTATATAAACCCTTGCTGCGTTTTGGCCGGCAAGTTTAACCGAGAGGAGATTGGCGTGGCAAAAGCGAGTGATTTAAAAAGGGGCATGGTGGTTGAGATCAACGGTATACCGCATGCGGTTAAGCAGGTCGATGCCAAAAGTCCATCATCCCGTGGCGCATCGACTTTGTACAAAATTCGGTTTACTAATCTTAAGACCGGTCAAAAACTGGATGAGTCGTTAAAAGGCGACGATTTTTTTAAGGATGCCGATTTGGTGCGCGCCAAAGTGCAGTTTTCTTATGTCGACGGGGATAATTATATTTTTATGGATAGCGAAGATTACACGCCATACGGTTTGAATCGCGAAGAGTTGGAAGATCAAATCGACTATTTGACCGAAGGTCTTGAAGGCATCGTGGCGTTGTTGGTAGACGACGAGATATTGGCTATCGAACTGCCCAGCTCCGTGGTGTTGCCCATCGTGGAGACGGCTCCCGCCATTAAAGGCGCTACCGCATCGGGGCGCACCAAGACGGCCCGAGTGACTACGGGGCTGGAGGTTCAGGTGCCTGAATATTTGGAACCCGAAGAATTGATTAAGATTAATACCGAGACCGGAAAATTCATGTCTCGTGCTTAATTCATGAGTACTCGTTTAACCGTCGCCCAAGGCGAATTTGAACTGAACCGCTTGCCGAAACGGTCGAAAGAGTTGTTGCAAGCGTGGGATGCGGCGGATGAGTATCTGCTCGATACGCTGGCACAACAGTCAATATCGGTCGATGCGCGGATTTTAATAGTGAATGACAGTTTCGGCGCTTTGGCTGTCGCGCTGAGCGCTTTTCGACCGCATGCACTGTCCGACTCTTATTTGTCGCATCAGGCGACGCGGATTAATCTGGCTGCAAATAACTTGCCCGAACACAACGTCAGCTTGCTGAGCAGCCTTGACCCGCCGCAGGGGATATTCGATTGGGTGTTGATTAAGGCGCCGAAAACGCTGGCGTTACTGGAAGATGAGTTAATCCGCCTGCATCCGAATTTAGCGTATTCAACGCGGATTATCGTGGCGGGCATGATCAAAACCTTGTCGCCTTCGGTCTGGAAGTTGTTGGAACGCTTGGTCGGGCCGACGACGACCTCGTTAGCAAGAAAAAAAGCGCGGCTGATTTTTGCGTCTGTCGATACCGGGCTCATTATTCCGCCCAGTCCTTATCCGGTTTATTACCGGCTTGAAAATAGCGAATACTTGATCGGCAACCACGCCAACGTATTTTCGCGCGACAGCCTCGATATCGGTACGCGCTTTTTTCTCCAGCATCTGCCGTATCGTCAGGATGCTTGCGACATTATCGATTTGGGTTGCGGCAACGGTCTGGTCGGTTTAATCGCCGCCGAGCGCAGCCCGGCGGCGGCCGTGCATTTTATCGATGAATCTTTTATGGCGGTGGCGTCGGCTAGGGATAACTTTCATCGCGCTTTTGGTCAGTCGCGCAAGGCGACTTTTTGCATTGGCGACGGCTTGGTTGAGGCGGCTTCGGCATCCGCCGACTTGATTTTTTGCAATCCGCCGTTTCATCAACACAACACAATAGGCGATCAGATTGCGGTTAGTTTATTTAAACAATCGCAAAGAGTCTTGCGTAAAGGCGGCCAGTTATGGGTGATCGGCAACCGGCATTTAGGCTATCACAACTATCTTGACCGTTTTTTTGGCGGCCATTCGCTTATTGCGGTCAACGCGAAATTTGTTATCGTCAAAGCAGTGACGGCGGATTAACCCTCGCTATACGGGTAAAATTCAGGCAAAAAAAACTCCCGTTGCGTGAGCGCCGGGAGTGAAGACAAACAGGAGAGATGCTGTTTGAGGTAGGATACCAAGAGGTGGTGAAAGGGGTTTACTGAAAACGTTTACTTTGAGTAAGTATGCAATTTTCGGTTCAAGATGATATTGCTGAATATAGCGGCGATTGCAAACATAAGGGTTGAAATAATGAATTCGCCGGAAAGAAAGCCCAAAATGCCCATGACGAACATCAGGCCAATTAAAATATCTCTTTGAAAGTCATTCATTTTCAAGCTCCTTCGCTAGGACTAAGAATTAATCAACGTTGGCGATACTATACGTGCGCATGCGCTTGATTGACAATAACAGTAACTATTGATTAATAGTTTCTTATATAGAAATAATTGATTGTGTCTATTCCATTATTAAATTTAGGAAATTCGGCTAAAAATTTTATAATTATTCAGCATTTAGGAACATAGAACACGGATGCCCACAAGTTGAGCGGCTACAAGTTTTTTACACATATATTTGAAACGTGTTTTCACGTCTGTTTATTGAGAGAGGTACTTATGCCGATTAAATGGGATTCCAGGTTAAGCGTGGGAAATGTCCATATTGATGTTGAACACAGATTAATCATAGCGCTGATTAATGCACTGGAAGCGGTATTGCGTCATCCCGAGGAGAAAGATTCGTTGAAGTTTTTTATGGATCAGTTATATGAGTTTGCCGCGGAGCACTTTCGCCATGAAGAAAAGCTGCAACTTAGGTTTATGTTTCCTCATTATGAGGAAAACAAAAAAGGTCACCGGCAGTTGATGGCTGAATTGGATAACATTAAAAATATCATTTATGTTTTTGTCGAAAAGCCGGACAGCACAAAAGCAGAAGCCAAAGCAACCAGTGAAAAAGTGAATGATCTGATACGAAACTGGTTTATCGGACATATTGTAAAATCCGACATGAAAATGAAAGGGCTCATGGATAATGCCGGATAAGCTTCAATTTCCGCCGGAATGACCGGACTAATCCAGGTCGCTTAAATACAAATCTTCAATCAGCTTTCTTTCTTCTTCCGTCAGCAGAATCGTGGAAAATTTTTTCTCGGAACGGCTTTGTTCGGAAAGCTGTTGCTCCCGACGCTCGGGTGTGCGTCTTTCATTGCCTCGTCTGTCCGTTTTGCGACGATTGAACTTCGGCCAAGCCAGATAGTGTTCTTTGATGTTTTCGATCCACTCTTTCGAGCCGAACGGATAAGCGATTTTTCGCCTGTCGGCTACGCGTCGAGTGGCTACCGAACGGCGCGAGTCGCGCCGCAAATCATATAGGTTCATGCTACTTTTCCTCGGTAATTGCTCTATCTACTGCATAAATTCGGATGAAGAGAGTTACTACAGATTTGCAAACGCAAATATCTGTCCGGGCAGACTGTCTGCTGACGTGTTTGTATCGGCGGCTTAAGGCGTTTTTTAAATTGGATAACTGTGCCGGACTTCATTTTGCCCGGACGATCGGCTTTTAACGAGGGCTATTATTTTGTGTTCAGTCGCTTGAGTCTATAGGTTTTTCTGCTTATTCTGACGCAAGATTTTGATTTTTTGGGGAGTTATTGCGATTGGTTTTGAGCGGCGCCCAGCCGTAATGTTGTCATGCACGACGGCGGGAGATAATTGTAACGACTGAATCAAGTTCGTATTTATCGATGCCAAACTGACCACAGCGGTAGTGAAAGCAATATAAGGTTCTTAAAAAAATTACAGAGCTAAAGCTAACCGATTGAAGTCGGTGGTTTTAACCTTGAACTTGGAAAATAAAAGGTAATTTCTTGATTAATAGGGTGTATATCGCATGACACATTGGCTAATTTTTGTTGAGTTTTCTACCTTGGCGCTAATAATCGGTGTGTCCGGTTACTTTCTCTCGCTCTACGGTGATGTCATCGCCGAAAAAACCGGGTTGGGTGGAACGTGGGTCGGAATCGCCATGCTCGCCACGGTCACCTCGTTGCCCGAGCTGGTCACCGGCATCAGCGCGGTGACCTATGTGAACGTGCCGAATATTGCTTTGGGCGACGCTTTGGGGAGTTGCGTGTTCAATTTGCTGCTGATCGTGCTGCTGGATTTCCTGCATCGGGGCGCTTCGGTTTACACCCGGATCAGCCAGGGACATATCCTTTCCGCCGGTTTTGGGGTCGTGCTGCTCGGCTTCATGGCGTTCAATCTGGTCTTGTATCAACACGGCGTCAATTTAAGTTTTTGGCATATCGGCCTATACACGCCGATCATTGTACTATTTTACATCTTTGCGATGCGCACGGTGTTTCGTTACGAGAAAGCCCAGCGCTTGGAGGTCGTGGAAGAAATGGCCGAGCGCTATCCGAACATCAGTTTAACCAAGGCGCTGACCGGCTTCATTTTGGCCTCCGTCATGGTGGTTTTAGCGGGCAGCAGGCTTCCGGTAACGGCTGAACATCTGGCCGAAGCGATGGGCTGGCAGCGGAGTTTCGTGGGTACGGTATTCGTGGCTTTTGCCACCTCTTTACCCGAAGTGGCGGTCACTATTTCGGCGTTGAGAATCGGCGCTTTGGATATGGCCATCAGCGACTTGTTGGGCAGCAACCTGTTCAATCTGGTCATTATCGCCATTGACGATATGGCTTACCTGAAAGGCCCCCTACTTGCCAACGTTTCGCCTGTGCATTTGGTTACGATCCAGTCGGCCATCATGATGACCGGCATTGCCATTGTCGGGCTTTTATATCGTCCGCAACAACGCTTGTTCAAGACGGTAGGCTGGGGCAGCCTGTTCATGTTCATCATTTATATTCTGAATCTGTCTGCGCTGTATTTGCAACAAGAGTAACCTTTAAGGGTAATATCGATTTCAAAAGAATTGGGTAACACTATGAATAAAAAACAATTTTGGTTTTATAATTTAAATAAAAACGACCAAATTGCTTCTATGCTGTCGGCTTTATGGATAGCAATCGTTATTCTTTTTGTCATCCCTTATAACGGCGATGGCTTTGTTGGGTCTCTTGAAGATTTATTCTGGTGGGGAGGCTTCCCTTTATTTTTGTATTGGGGTCGGCGCTTTTGGGTCAAAAAGTGGTTTTAGGTCAAGCACAGGGATTTTTTATTAAGTCGAAGTATGGCCGAATACATAATTAGGTTACGCTATGAAAATGCTCGTTTTTTCTTTTATTGTAGGCATTGCTTTGCTCTATCTTTTGAATATAGCGATATTAAAAAAACCTCTACTCGATCTTCATTGGTCAATCCATGCCGGTATCTGGTTTTTGGCTGGATTTTTTCTACTGGGGTTGGTTTTTTTTATGCGCATGCCATGAGTTTTAAAAAAGCCGTGTATATAACGGGTTTTATTGTAACAACAGATTACTTCTATAATCTCTACATACAAACCAGTGGATTTGAATTGGAAGCGCTCTTCCACGGAATCTTTATGATAATTTGGGGGACAGTCTTGGGTTATCTGACGGCAAAATATATAAAAGAGCAATTAATGCGTAATTAAGTGTCATTTGCTGCAACCTTTGTTGGAACAGAATCAGGAGTCAAACATGTTGAGTTTTATCAAATCAAGTCTGAAATATTTTATCGTCGGTATTTTAGCGCTTATCCCGATCGTTATTGTCATGCAAGTCCTGGTGTTTTTGGAGACCATCGTAAGGGATTTTTTTATTTATATTTACGGATACTCCAACAATATCTTTTTCACTGTCCTGGCATTCACGCTGTCTTTTGTTGCCATTGCTTACACCGGTTATCGGGTCACCGTATCCGAGAAAATGTGGATGCTGCATCAGTTGGAATTACTGATTAACCGGATTCCAATGATCAGAACGATTTATAGGGTCAGTAAAAAATTGGTCAATCTGCTTGGCAGCCAGGAAAAAAGCGTTGCTAAAGAAATCATTTTTATCGAATACCCCAAGGAAGGCTTATGGGTGCCGGGCTATGTCACCAACAAGGTCGGCGAAATGCTGGTTGTCTATGTGCCGACTTCCCCCAACCCAACTTCCGGATTTACTATTATTGTGCACCAATCGAAGGTCGTAAAATCGAGCATGGATATTGAAGGGGTTACCAGTTTTATAGTCAGTGTCGGGGTGGATTTGGCTCAAAAAGAGGAGCTTGAAAAGCTTGCCGACTTGAACCGCGCTGGAACCGGCGACGCCGGGTAGCGGGCAACACACCTATCGTTTTATTATCAGTAGAGGGGGTAATTATGAAGACGAAGAAACTTATGCTTTTGGGCATCTTTGGTAAGCGCCCAGCCGCCCCACATCGTCAGACGTTGCAGGTTATGATTTAATCGAGGTCGCCGAAAGGCAGCAGTTCGTCGATGCGGCTATTGGGCCAAGTAGGGAGTTTTTCCAGGGTGTCTTTTAGCCAGGCCGAGGGAT
>SXGU01075510.1_pt1 | contig 13049 bp, 9 predicted proteins | sample 3174531 | NCBI WGS metagenome assembly SXGU01 (sample SAMN11356863, study PRJNA531348) | freshwater metagenome | isolation source: freshwater sample F1-140 | place: China: Fuxian Lake, Yuxi | collected 2017-12-25 | reverse complement strand
GACAGGGCAGCGCTCTAACCAATTGAGCTACACCCCCGCGATTGGGGAGAAGACCTTATGCAACGCTAAGAAAACGGTCAACAGGATTTCCGAAAATTTTGGATACATTTCGTGAAATCCTGTCGAAGAAATGACGTTTAAAAGCGGCAAACGAATTATGCGTCCAAGATTTTGAACACCCGGCTCTGAGACGCACGCTTGCGTTGTGTTTCGTCGAGAATCTTTTTACGCAAACGTAAATGGTGTGGTGTCGCCTCGACGTATTCGTCCGAGCCGATGTATTCGAGTGACCGTTCGAGCGATAACTTTAACGGAGGATCCAATTGGACACCCTTGCCATCTCCTTGTGAACGCATGTTCGTCAAGCGCTTGGCTTTGCACGGGTTGACCGGAATATCGTTCTCTCTCGCGTTCTCACCGACGATCATTCCCACATAAATTTGATCACCGGGTTCAACCATGAGGCGACCCCGTTCCTGTGTGGCGCACAGCGCGTAGGAAGTTGCTTCTCCTGATTCCATGCTCACCAACGAACCGTTCTTGCGGGCGGCGATTTCTCCGCGATCTGGGCCGTATTCGTAGAACAAATGGCTGATGACCCCCATACCGCGAGTCTGGTTCACCAAATCGGTTTCGAAACCGATGAGTCCACGAGTGGGGATAATGGCCTCGATCGAGATTTCATCACCATGATGATTCATGTTGGTGATTTCTCCTTTGCGTCCCGCAAGGTTTTGCATCACATCGCCCATGGCATCTTTGGGGATTTCAAGGAATAGTTTTTCCAAAGGCTCTAGCAAATTGCCTTCGGCATCCTTCCGATAAAGCACTTCTGGTCGCGAGACAAGCACCTCATGACCTTCGCGACGCATCTGCTCCACGAGGATCGCGATCTGCATTTCGCCACGACCCGAAACCTCAAAAATATTTGGAGCCGATGTGTCGGCAATGCGGAGTGACACGTTGGTCCGAGTCTCCCGGACCAGTCGTTCCTTAATGTGGCGAGCGGTAACCAACTTGCCGTCCAACCCTGCGAGAGGTCCGTCGTTGACGGCGAATTCCATCTGAATCGTAGGAGGATCGATGGGTTTATATGGCAAAGGTTCAGCCTCGAGGCTGTCGGTGATGGTTTCTCCGATAAAAACATCCTCAAATCCGCTGACACCGACGATGTCACCCGCGTGAGCCTCTGTGATTTCGACCCGCTTCATTCCGTCGAAGTGGAACACTTTAGTCACTTTCGACTGTGATTTCTGGCCGCTGCCATGAATGCAAACGACTGGGTCGCCGATTTTTACTTTTCCGCCCAAAATCTTTCCGAATGCAATACGCCCGATGTAATCGTTGTAATCGAGGTTAGCCACCAGCATCTTGAAGTGTGCGCTTGCGAAAGCCCGTGGCGGGGGGATGTGTTTGATGATCGCATCAAACAAGGGCTCCATGGTGCCGCTGGCATGATCTAATTCAGCCTTGGCAAAACCTTGTTTGGCGGAGGCGTAGATTACAGGGAAATCGAGTTGTTCATCCGTCGCATGAAGTGACACGAAAAGCTCAAACACTAAATCGAGCACCTTGTGGGGTGCGACGTTGTCGCGATCGATTTTGTTGATAACAACGATCGGCTTGGCACCGGCTTCAAGGGCTTTGCGTAACACAAAGCGAGTTTGAGCTTGAGGTCCTTCCGAAGCATCCACGACCAACAACACCCCGTCGATCATGTTCATGATACGCTCCACTTCGCCGCCGAAAGCGGCGTGGCCGGGGGTATCAACAATATTGACGTGGAAATTTTTGTATTTAAACGCGGCGTTTTTGGCGCGGATGGTGATCCCCTTTTCACGTTCGAGATCCATCGAATCCATCATGCGCTCCTCGGTGGCCTGATTGGCCCGGAAAGTCCCAGATTGCTTCAGCAAGCAATCCACCAGCGTGGTTTTTCCATGATCAACGTGCGCGATGATGGCGATATTTCGAATGTGCTCCATAAGATCCAATTTCAACTAATAAGCCGTCCATCTTGAATTAACCTTGTGAACGGGTCAATCTGAATCGAGCCGTCAAAAATAGGCCAAAAAAGCTTCACCTTGGGAATCCCTAATAAACAACCGACCCTGAATCAATCAGGTTGCGAGATGTTTACCTACAGATTGTCAGGGATGAGTGATTCTTTGAGGGTTATTTAGCCTTGGGACTTGCGGGTTTCTTGTAGCCTGCACGGCGTTTCCCGGCGGAAGGTTTCGCTGCCGGGTCACGGGGGGCGAATTCAAATCCGACCTTGCCTCCATCACCAACCACTAAAAACGCGGCGAATGGACGACCTTTCTTCGAAATAAACTTTTGAAGGAGATCTGTTTTGCGATCCGCCAATAATTTTGAAACCTGTTCAGGCTCAATTTGCCGTTGGAGAATAATCTTACCCGTTCGAAAATCACACTTCTTCTCAGCACCCGTTGCATTTTGGCAGATGTAATTCATCCCGTTCTCGAACACCTGACCGTTACACTTCGGGCAATTCCCCAATGCTACCTTTTGAGTGAAATCAACTTCCTGATCGGCTTCGCCGTTCGGTTGGCCGAAATCAAACTCGACTTTACCTTCCGGAGTGAGCTTAACCAGAGCCGCGAAGGGTCGTCCCATCTTGCTCTTAAAACCTTGCAACGGTCCGACCTTTTTCTCGCGCAACAATTCCTCGATTTCGTTCACGTCGATTTGCCGGCTTGCCACAATTTTATATAACGAAAAATCACAGGCCGTGCATTGATACTTCTTGTATGTCTCCTTGAGTTGGGAACTGCACTTGGGGCAGGGGGCTTGTAGCACAGCGTAGTCACCGGGCACAGTGTCGCTCTCATATTGCTTGGTTTTTGCAACAATCGCTTGAGTCATCTCCGCTATTTGCTGCATGAACTCGGGTCGTCCGAGTTCACCGCGCTCCATTTGCTTGAGTTTGAACTCCCAGTTTCCTGTCAGCTCAGGGGAACAGAGTTCTGGAATGCCGAGACCTCGCAGTAATGTAATGAGAGTGATCCCCTTCGCGGTCGCTTGAAGTTCACGCACCACCCGCTGCACGGTTTGCTCATAGATCAGTCCTTCAATGATCGCTGCCCTCGTCGCAGGGGTTCCCAATCCTTTCGCCCCCATCGCGTCACGCAACTCCTCATCTTCGACTAATTTCCCAGCCCCTTCCATCGCTCCGAGTAACGTAGCCTCCGTAAATCTTGCTGGAGGTTTGGTATGCAACGCCAAGACCTCGACCTCGCTAGTGACCACCTTTTCATTCGCCTCCACTCGTGTGAGTGTCGGGGTCTCATCAGACTGAGCTTCTTTACCGTAGATGGCCATCCAACCCGCCGTGACCATCACCTTGCCCTCGCTCTTGAACGGTTCGTTTTCAACCCGAGTAATCCGAGTCGTCACAAGAAATTCGGCTGCAGGAAAGAACACAGCCAAAAACCGACGTGTGACCAGATCGTAAATCTTGGACTCATCCGCATCGAGGTTCTTCGGAGCAAGCTGAGTTGGAGTAATAGCGAAATGGTCCGAGACTTTTGCGTTGTTGAATACGCGTTTGTTGGGTCGAACCCATCCTTGTTTTAGAATCTGATCAGCAAAAGATCCGAACTGGGTTTCCCCCAACGTTTCCATCACCTTTTTGACCGTATCAATATAATCCTCTGGCAAGGCGCGCGAATCGGTTCGCGGATAGGTCAACACTTTGTGTTTCTCGTAAAGTGCTTGAGCAATCTGCAGTGTGCGCCGGGCAGGATAACCGAAACGTGAATTCCCTTCTCGTTGCAAACTGGTGAGATCAAACAACAGCGGAGAAAGTTGGGTGGTCGGCTTGCTCTCCTCGGTGACAATACCCGGTCGGCCAACGCATTTCGCCTGGATTGCTTCGGCCTGAGCTTGCGTCCAAACGCGTTCAGGTTTGAGTTGGTCATCCGGTTCCTTGGAGGTTTTATCGCGAACGAAGGATTCGTCGAACCAACGACCGGGATACTCTCCTGATTTTGCTGAAAATGTTCCGTGAATCTCCCAATAATCGCGGGAGACAAATTTTTTAATCCGCTCCTCTCGTTCTACTAAAATGGCTAGAGTCGGAGTTTGGACACGACCCACCGTAGTCAGATGGAACCCACCGCTCTTGGAATTGAACGCCGTCATCGCACGCGTTCCATTGATCCCCACTAACCAGTCAGATTCGCTGCGGCAAGTCGCTGCATCTGCAAGGGGTTGCATGGAAGTATCGTCACGAAGGTTATCGAACCCGTCGCGGATTGCCGCTGGAGTCATCGATTGCAACCACAGTCGCTGAATCCTCTTTTTTGATTTGGTGTGCTGGACGATGTAGCGGAAAATGAGTTCGCCCTCCCGGCCGGCGTCGCAAGCGTTGATGAGGAGGTCGATGTCCGGACGCTTGATTAACTTAGTTAACAAACGCAAGCGATCTGCCGATTTCTCAATGGGGCGGAGGTCGAAATAAGTCGGGATGACAGGGAGATGAGCGAAGGTCCACTTGCCGCGTTTCACCTCGAACTCTTCCGGGGCGGCAATGGTAAGGAGGTGCCCAACGGCGGATGAAATCACGAAACGATCACTTTCAAAGTGATCTTCCTGTTTTTGAAATCCGCCCAAGGCTTTGGCAATATCTGCCGCCACAGACGGTTTCTCCGCGATGATAAGGGCTTTTCCCATGTCGTTTTGCAACAATGTTTCGTAACCAAATATCCTCCAACCTGCGAGGGTGCAAGAGCCGTGACGGTCGCCAAAACCGCAGCGTAAGTCAAAGTTAGATTACGCAACCGCGAACCAACCCCTCATCAACTTACTCTCGAACTTCAGGTTTTTATGGGTGACCCCAACCCTATTTCAGGAGCTCCGGAGGGGCGATTTGAATCCGTTCAAAAATGTCCGCAGGCATGTTCACGGAAGCCATTCCTCCATCTGTCGAATGAGCAACACACACCACCGTCAGGCTCCCACGGGCCACTTCGATGCGAGTGTCTCCATCCAGTTTATTGAACCGGAAAAGATAAGTCAGCACTTTGGGGCGTTTCGCTGTGACCATCAGATGTATTTCCAGTTGATCCTCGAATCGGAGTGGAGCTTTGTAATCACACTCTGCGTGGACTCTGGGAAAACCTAGGGGTGGTAAATAGTTTCCGAGAATCACTGAGAAACCCAATGAACGGTAAAAGGCATGTTCCGCAGTTTCCATGTAACGGAAAAAATTGGCGAAATGAACAATTCCCGCCATGTCGGTTTCAGAGAACTCAACTCTGCGGATCGCTTTGAATTCGAATGACATCGTTAGTAATCAACCACAAACAGCCAGTTGTAGGAAAGATCTAACCCATTTCACACGCTGTCGAGTTGAGGTTCGGTAGGGTCTTCAACAGGTTTCCGGCCATCTGGGAGAGATGGAACTGGGTAGTGGCAGCTAGTCGTGCGGCTTGCGAATACTGTAACCGTCGAGGTTCATTGGAGAGCAAAGCGGTAAGCCCGTCCGCCAAAGCTTCCGCGTGGCCCTGCTCAACAAGGATCCCGGCCTGAGATGCCTCAACCAACTCAGGAAACGATGCGTGTCGGGGTTGAACGACCGGCACACCGGCAGCCCAAGCCTCTAGGAGATAGAGCCCGAACGCCTCGCCGTAGAGTGCTGGAACGGAGAATACAGACAGGCTTTCGAAGAAAAGTTTCTTTTCCGTTTTATCGAGGTTCGGGTGCCATTCCACCCGATCGGTCAACCCCGTCTCCTCCAATCGGCCTCGAAGTCGTCCCACGAAGTCTCGATCTGACGGCCCCAACCCTCCACCGATTTTTAAGCGGACTCCGGCAACTTTGTTGCGGGTGGCGACGATGACAAACGCTTCGACCAACATTTCCAACCCTTTTTCTGGGCACATCCGAGCAAAAAACCCGATTGTGGGCTGCGAGGGCGGAATGAGGACGGGATCGAATGCCGTGGGATCAATCCCGTTGTGGACAACATGGATTCTGTTTTTTGGTAAACCAAGCCGTTGCCCCATTTTCTCCGCGAAATAGTGGGATGGGGCAACAAAAACGTCCACCTCTTGCGCCCGCTCAGCCAAGGTATTCCAAGTGAGTTCTCGGTGCGAATCCGGTAACGCATCCAGAAAAGAATCCTCCCCTTGCAACATGCAGACGACGGGAATCTTGAGCCGTTGCTTGATCAGCCGTGCCGAGCCGACGAGTAAGGCGTTGGACAGGAATACGACGTCCGGTTTTTCGTGGTTTTCCAACCAATCCACCAATTCCTCCAAATCCTTACGTTGACGTCCTAGTTCCCCTCGCAACATCGAGAGACTGATATCGCCAAGATCGCTCGCCTTAGTTTTGGCAGCACTTCCAGCCGCCCATTTGAGCAATGCGGGCGAGGCTAGCAATGAACGCAACCAGCCCGGGGCTCTGGAAAAGAGAGGCAGTTTCTGCTCCAAATAGACATTGATGCCGCTAAAAAAAATTGGGGTGCCAAGACTTTGATCGGCATCTTCCAAGGTCATGGGCAAATACAACGGAACCATGGTCACTTGATGTCCGAGTCGGCGGAGCTCACCCACTAGAGCGTTATCTCGAAAGCAATTGCCGCAATACATCCCTCCGGCACCGGGCGTGATTTGGACAATGTTCATCGTGCTTATCGCTACTTATCTTTAGAACCAGCTAGGCTCAAGAGGTATGATCGGATCCGGCGAACTTACTTCGGCAGCCCATACGGGAGAGCCTGTGGAACTTCCGCAAATTCCGCGACGGCTTGAAACAGTGCGGAGAAATCTTTGTTCACATCTCCTGAAAGGCAATCAACAATATCGTTGGTTAATTCAGGATACTTATCAGTCACCATGCGAAAACTGAAGTTTTGGTTATAAAAGGCATAAACCAATTTCCGCATGTTTTCGATCCCTTCACGCAGGTATGTGCCATAATCGGTGAATCTTCCGGCAGAAAAATCACCCGCTAGCAATGCCTCGTGGACCGCATCAGCGGCCATGACGCCGCCCTTTAATGCAAGCAGAACGCCGGATGAAAAAACGGGATCAAGAAAACAAAAAGCATCCCCGGCCAGCAAAAGCCCATCCTCAGCACAATGTTTGGAGTGATACGAATACTCGCCGATGATGTAATATTCCCCCAACGAGTGTCCGCTCGATAGATGCGATTTGATCCATGCATTCTGTTCGATCTCTCGTTCGAACATTTTTTGGGGATCCTTAACTCCTTCTCGGGTTAGGTATTTTCCTTCAGCCACAACACCAACGCTGATGATATCGTTGTGCAGTGGAATATACCAAAACCACCCTTTTTCAGGAACGAAAGCCACCGTCGTGCCGCCTGCTTCGATCCCATCATCGCGTTTAGCACCTTTGTAATAAGTCCAAACCGCAACCTTGTTGAGGAGGGGATCCCCCATACGCCAACCGTTCCGTAGGGTTGAGAACGAGTCACGCCCGGTGCAATCGATCGTTATTGGGGCTCGAAACTCTCGCTCAAGGCCGTCAGCCCCTTTTGCCACAACCCCTACCACCTTCCCATCATCCCTAATGAGGTTTTGCACTGAACAACGCTCGTGAACGATGGCTCCTTTCTCCCGTGCATTGTCGAGCAACATCAAATCGAAATCAGCACGCGTCACCTGCCATGTCTGGGAGACATCCTGATCGTAGCGACTAAAAAAATAAAATGGTTGGGATGCCTTTCCCGAGGGAGAGACGAATTGCACGCTGTATTTTTTGACAAAGCAACTCGCCCGCATTTTTTCGATCAAACCCAAACGCTGCAACGGGTGGAAGGTGAACGGCAACAAGGATTCGCCAATATGATAGCGCGGAAATTTCTCCCGCTCTAAAACGACCACGCGACGGCCTTTCTCAGCCAAGACAGTTGCTGCTGCGGCTCCTGCAGGGCCCCCGCCCATCACAACCACGTCAAATCTCTCAACCCTTTGCATTTGTTTAAGAGGTCATCGATGGAGGCACAGGAGGTAGGATCTCGATGATCTCAGCCAACGGGCGAAGGTTTTTGTCGAACAATGTGTTGCGTCGCCCGAAGAGCAGTTGTGAACCTGAAAGACGTAGAACCTCGATCATGAAACGATCTGCCACCCATCGCATGTAGGTCTTGGGTTTGCTGGAATGGGGGATGTTGAATTTTCTCAGCAATTCCCCAAACGGAATTTTTTCTTCGAGAACAGCTCGCTGCGCAACGGGTGGCAACAAAGCCAAATTAATTTTGATGGCACCAAACTCCACCGGGTTCTTCCCTAATCCTGCAAAAAGCAAAACCTCTCGAAAATAAACATCGCCCCGCTCCTGACGACTCAGAACCTCCAAACAGATTTCACCTCCATGAAAGGTGGCCAACGTGGAGGTCATGTCGTTTTCATGCGCCAGAAGCGAGCGAGCTGGTTCCGGCAACTCTGTCGCTTCGATCGCAGTAACAGGCGGGAGGATTCGTGAGGCCTGTGCGTAAAACTCGTCCAATGGATAAGCGATGGGTTGGACTCGCAACTCAGACGGAGACGAAATAGAAGTGGCGTCAGGCATACCGAGCATTCTTATGTTCGTGCAGGAAGAATTCATGGAGCAAACGGTCGATTTGCAACAATCCGTCGCGGTTGATCGAGATCACATCCCCACTGACTGTAAGGAATCCCCAGTTCTCCAGAGTTTGCAATGGAACAGCAAATCGAGATAAGAGGTTTGTGGAGAATTTCTCGTTGAAATAAGAAATGCTGACACTTCCCAACTTGAGTTGCAGGACGAACTCGCGGATCAACCGCTCATCCGAGGTAGGGGTCAAAGCTCGATGTGCAGGGAGTTCTCCTTGTCGAAGCTTCGCGATATAAGGATCGAAATCGTGGTGATTCTGGTAGTGAACACCATTGACGTGCCCGAACGACGCCACACCAAGGGAAAGAAGATCCGCCCCCGCCCATAAACGGTCACGATAAATAAACTGGGTCTTTTTTTTGTCCTTCACAGCCGTGTAGGCACTGCTAACGGTGTAGCCGCATTTTTCAAGTTCTGAGAAGGCGTAAGCGACCCACTGTCGCTTTGTTTCCCAATCGGCCACGGGTGCCACCAACTTCCCTTCAGCCTTCATCTGCTGATAAATCGTTGTGTTATAGGGAATCTCCATCTGGTAAATCGTCACGCTGTCGGGAGACATTTCGATGGTTTTCCGCACGTTTTCACGCCAGTTAGATTCGGTTTCTTCCACCATTCCAGCGATCAAATCGATATTGATCTGTGGAAACCCAACTTCCCTCGCATAAGCGTAAGCCCGAGCGATTTCCTTGCTCAAATGGGCGCGCCCGTTGACCTCGAGGATGTGGTCATTAAAATTTTCTACACCCAAGCTCAGGCGTGTTACACCGATTTCACGTAGGGCCTTCAGCTTATGATCCGTTAACGTTCCGGGCTCGCATTCAAAGGTGACTTCTTCCGCTTCATCCCAAGGGAGAAGAGCTTTCATTCCATCCGTCAGTAACCGAAGTTGATCGACTGAGAGGTATGAGGGTGTTCCTCCGCCAAAGTAAACAAACTTGGGCTTCCGACCTCCGATACAGGGCTTGGCCGCGTAAATTCGGAGTTCATCGAGCGCCGCATCAATATAGGAGCGAATCGCTGCGGAATCTTTATCCGTGTAAACTCTGAAATAGCAAAAATGACACCGCTTCCTGCAAAACGGAATATGGAGATATATTCCCAGAGGGTTGCCAGACTTTGGAGCTTTCTCAATCGCTTCCGTAAACTGACCTAAATACTCGCCCTTCCAGAATGAGAACGGCGGGTAGTTGGACACGAAATAATTCCCAACCGTGGTCTGCTTTTCGATGGCAGGCGTGCTGGGTTGAGAAGTCGGATTAGAAATCGTTGTACTCATACTACCTCATTTTTTATCCATCGACGTGAACGCATAGACGTTCCCGTCCATTGATCCGATCACAATATTGCCGTTAGCCACGGCGGGAGACGCCGCGATTGCTTGGCCAATCTCGTAACTCCAGATCTCCTTGCCATCACCGAGCGACACCACGTAAAGCCGACCGTCCTCCGAACCCACGATCACCTTGTCGCCACAAACAACGGGTGAACTATCCACCTTTGCCCGGGTAGGAAACGTCCAAACCACTTCTCCTGTTTCTTTTTTCAGGCAATGTAATCGCTTGTCGCGTCCACCAAAGACGAGACGGTCTTTGGTCAGAGCGGGAGAGGAGAAGTAAGGAAACACCCGGTCACGGTATTTCCATAAGATCTTACCCTCACCTAGGTCGAACCCAAGGAATTCGTTCTCGTAGTGGCCGATGTAAAAGCGATCGCCTTCAAATGCTCCAGAGCCAGCAATGTAAGCACCCGCCTCGACTTGTTTGATCTTTGTCCCGTCCTTCAAGGAGATGACGTGAAGCAGCGCATCGCACCCGCCAAACACAGTGCGATCCCCGGAAACCGCTGGAGTTCCGTTGATGTAATTGCCCGATTCGAACATCCAGTTGGTGCGCCCTGTTCCTGCGTCCACACAGTGGAGCTTGTAATCATAGCTGCCTGCTAAAATCCATGTTGATTTCCCATCCGGTGCTTTGACCCAGTTAGGCCCTCCCAGAACTTTATCGCCCGTTTCGTATTTCCAAACAAGCGACCCATCTTCTGCGTTCACCGCGTAAAGAAATGCGTCGGTCGATCCAACGAAAACTTTCCCTCCCAAAACCAACGGCGAGGATTCCACAGGGCCACCCGTTTTAAATTCCCAAACCTTTTTTCCAGTCGCCAAATTCAACGCGTAAAGGTTTCCATCATCCGAACCCACATAGACCCGATCTCCAACCATTGCTGCCGAAGACTTGATCGGGCCACCCGTCTTGAAACTCCAAGCCAGATTCGGCTTATCGGAAATCTGGCCCTCAGCAATGCCGATTAAGCCTTGTGATCCCCGAAACATGGGCCAATCACCAGCAATCATCGGCTTTAAACCGACCCAAAAACTGGCGACAACGACAACAATGGAAACCAACTTACTCATCGAATTCAGAGACAAAACCCATGCTACGCGATGGAGCTTAATCCCTGAACAATCCCGCAACGTTCCCGAGAAAGCAAATAAATAATACCTACACGTATCAATTTGAAACTACTGAATAATCCAAGCGGGTAGTTACGCTTCAAGCTCAAAGCTTCTTAAGTTTCGGGCCTTTTGGGGTGTCTTCAATGACCCAGCCTTGGGACTTGAGTTCATCCCGGATGGCGTCAGATCGTGCAAAGTTTTTTGTCTGCCGCGCTTCTTGGCGGTCTTGCAGCAACGCCTTGATCGATGCAGGCGCATCTTCAGCAACTGGCACTGGTCCGAGCCCAAATACCTGATCCACTCTCTGCCAAGTGCCGAGCGCCGTCGCTGCTTCTTCGCGGCTCATTTTCCCGTCAGCCAGTTTTTTATTGTTCTCGTGAATCCAATTAAAAATGGAACCCCACGCTTTCGAGACGTTGAGATCATCGTCCATGGCGTCAGTGAACTCGTTAATCAAGCTCCCTGAGGCAATCGTTTCAGTAGATCCGCCAGCCAATTCCGTCAACTTGGCCATCAATTCATCGAGACGTCCCAAGGCTGTGCGCGCACCAGACAAACCTTCCAAGGTGAAATTGAACGATGCTCGATAGTGTACCGAGACCAAGAGAAATCGGATCTCCCTTCCGGAGAAGCCCTTTGCAAGCAGATCTCGCAGGGTGAAATAATTCCCCAGTGATTTCGCCATTTTTTGGCCTTCCACCAACAAGTGCGCTCCGTGGAGCCAGTATTTGACGAACCGTTGTCCCGGAGGTTGAAGTCCTGCACCTTCGCTCTGGGCGATTTCATCCTCATGATGCGGAAACACCAAATCTTCACCCCCAAGATGCAGATCGAAACTCGGGCCAAGAATCTCCATGCTCATGGCACTGCACTCAATGTGCCAACCCGGGCGGCCTTCCCCCCAAGGGCTGGACCAAAACACCTCGCCGTCATCGGGCACGCGTGCCTTCCACAGTGCAAAGTCCGCGACGGATTCCTTCGCGTATTCATCGGAACTCACACGCTCGCCACTACGCATTTCCTCAAAATTGAGATGCGCAAGTTGGCCATACTGACACCCGCATCCGCGATACTTATCAATACTGAAATAAACAGACCGATCTGAAGCTTGATAAGCGATACCACGCTCCACCAGTGATTGAATCAAGGCAACGATTTGCACGATGAACTCCGTGGCACGAGGGAGTTGGTTAGGCCGCAAGCAGTGGAGTGCATCAAAATCCGCTAGGAACGCTTTTTCGTATTCACCTGTAAAATCCGCAAGCGATCGTCCTGTCCGTTGAACGCTTTTGATAATCTTATCTTCGACATCCGTAATGTTCATGACGTGCTGCACGTTGAAACCACGAAACGTCAAATAACGGCGGAGAAGATCGGAAAAAACGAAAGTCCTAAAGTTACCTATGTGCGCAAAATTATGGACCGTAGGGCCGCAGCAATACATCCCGACACGGTCAGGGGCGAGCGGGACAAACTCCTCCAAGGAGCGGGACAACGTGTTGAAGAGGCGCAAAGACATTCACTGTGATTGCACCCGAAATCCCGCTTTAAGGGAAATAAAATCCCAGTTGTCCAATCGCCTTGAGGGGCTAACCTCGTGCTTAAGGCTTCGGATTTCCAAGCGCGTGGTCCTCGGGTTTGACACCTTTTTTGGAACCACCAAACCCATACATCGTCGGTTTGTAATCGCCGACCAGAGCGACATCTGCTTTCGCTGGAACGTCCATTCCTACCGACCAATAGACACCGTTCACCAAGAGGCGGCGCAATCCCTCGTTCTCTAAGTCTGTCGCAGCACCCATAGTCGTGGTGAGGATTTTGTTAACCTTCCCTGTTTCGTTTTTGTAAAGTCGAGTCCAGACCACCGGCATCATGGGATTGTTTTTAGGTCCTTCCACCGCAACATCACTCGCATTCATGCCTTTCAAAACTTGGCCTCGCACTAGAATCTTCGCGTCCGCTGGGGG
>SXGU01335446.1_pt1 | contig 13050 bp, 13 predicted proteins | sample 3174531 | NCBI WGS metagenome assembly SXGU01 (sample SAMN11356863, study PRJNA531348) | freshwater metagenome | isolation source: freshwater sample F1-140 | place: China: Fuxian Lake, Yuxi | collected 2017-12-25 | reverse complement strand
CGGTTCCATCATGGCGAAATGGTGTCTGGCGCATCACACGGAAAGCTTTCTGTATACGCATTTTGAAGAGATTTGTGAAATCATGAAAGCCTATGACGTGTCCTTTTCATTAGGCGACGGACTGCGTCCCGGTTCCATTTACGACGCCAACGATGCTGCACAATTCGGTGAATTGGAAACACTGGGTGAGTTAACCAAAATCGCCTGGAAACATGACGTGCAAACCATGATCGAAGGTCCCGGACATGTGCCCTTGCACATGATCAAGGTTAACATGGAAAAGCAATTGGAAGAATGCGGCGAAGCGCCATTCTACACCTTGGGGCCGCTGACGACCGATATTGCTCCAGGCTATGATCACATCACCTCAGCCATAGGCGCCGCCAATATCGGTTGGTACGGTTGCGCCATGCTTTGCTATGTTACGCAAAAAGAACATCTGGGTTTGCCTAACAAACAGGATGTCCGTGAAGGCATCGTGACCTACAAGATAGCAGCCCATGCCGCGGACTTGGCTAAAGGTCATCCCGGCGCACAAGCGCGTGATAATGCGATGTCCAAGGCGCGTTTTGAATTCCGTTGGGAAGACCAGTTCAATATCGGCCTGGATCCTGAAAAAGCCCGTGAATTTCATGATGAGACCTTGCCGAAAGAATCCGCCAAGGTCGCGCATTTTTGCTCCATGTGCGGACCGCATTTTTGCTCCATGAAAATCAGCCAGGATGTGCGTGATTACGCGGCGGCAAAAGGCATTGAAGATGAAAAAGAAGCGTTACTGAAAGGCATGGATGAAAAATCCAGGCAATTTCTTGAAGAGGGCGCTGATATTTATCACAAGGTTTAACTCACGCACCGGAACACTGACAACCTCAGTGTTCCGATTTTGACCTCTTTTGGATACAAGTGTATGGAAAAAAGCGTAACTGCAAATCGCATTGTGGTTTTGGATACTGAAACCACAGGATTGAATCCTCAGGAAGGGCATAGAATAATTGAAATTGGCTGCGTGGAGTTGGTTAATCGCCGGTTAACGGGTAAGCGGTTTCATGTGTATATTAATCCCGAGCGGGTTATTGATGAAGGCGCTGTTGCCGTTCACGGTATTACCAATCAATTTTTGGATGATAAGCCGCTTTTTGCACAGGTTGTTGATGATTTTATAGCCTTTATAAAAGGTGCGGAGCTGGTCATTCATAATGCGCCGTTTGATGTCGGCTTCATCAATTATGAATTTTCACGGTTGAAAACCAAGACGGGAAGCGTCACCGAATACAGCACGGTATTTGATACCCTGGCCTATGCCAGAAAGAAACATCCCGGTCAAAGAAATAGCCTGGATGCACTCTGCAAGCGTTATGGCATCGATAACAGTCACAGGGATTTGCACGGTGCGTTACTTGATGCGGAAATTCTGGCGGATGTGTTTTTGTTGATGACCGGCGGCCAGTTTTCTTTACTGGATGAAGCGCAGACGGGGCCGGAGGAATCAAGTAGCAGTAACGAAGGCGTTCAGCGATTGTCGGCAGATCGTCCGGCATTAAAAGTGATTCGCTGTAATGATGAGGATCTGGCCGCGCATCAGCAGCGTTTGGAAGCCATCGAAAAGGCGGGTGGAACCTGTATCTGGAATTTATAGGTTTAATCGGATAAGTTACAGCGCGCCGTCCCTGGCGCAAGTCAAACAAAATGCAATAGTGGATAGCTTACTCTTCAGCTTTCGGCTTTGCGCGGCGGGATGGGGAGCCTACTCTTTTTTTGCTTTTATCTGCTTTTTTAGCATCGCCATCCATTTTCGATATATTGAGCAACTGGCCTGCCACCCTGATTTTTTTCAACTCCTGTATCAGTTCTTTAGGCATCCCGGCAGGTAATTCAACGGTGCTGTAGTCGTCCTCGATTTTAATACGTGCGATATGGTCGCCGCTAATACCGGTTTCATTGGCGATAGCGCCAACGATATTGCCCGGTTTTACGCCGTGACTATGTCCGACTTCAATTCTAAATAACTCCATTTCTATATCCGCGCCGGCTCCAAAGCGTTTCGGGCCACGTTCTCTTTGTGGTCTGTCTTCTCTTTGCGGTCTATCGGGGCGATCCGGTCTTTCTTCGCGGGTTTCCCTGGCTTTTTTAGGTGGATTTTGCATCAATAAAGGCGTATCGCCTTGTACCAGCTTTGCCAGGGCGGCTGCAATTTCCGCAGCAGATACATTATGCTCCTGTTGATACTGCTCGATCAGTTGACTGAAAAAACTCAGTTCTTCGGCGGCCAGGGTATCGGTAATATTTTGTTTAAATCGGGAAATACGTTTGTTGTTGATGACTTCTGTTGAAGGCAGGCCCATTTCTTCGATTTTTTGCTTGGTTGCTTTTTCGATATTGCCCAGGAGCTTTCTTTCTCTTGGCGCAATAAACAAGATCGCATCACCTGTGCGTCCCGCACGGCCGGTTCTGCCAATACGATGGATATATGATTCGGTATCGTAAGGAATGTCATAGTTAACGACATGAGTGATTCGATCCACGTCCAGGCCGCGTGCAGCGACATCGGTCGCTATTAAAATATCCAGTTTGCCGTTTTTAAGGTGAGCGATAGTGCGTTCTCTCAGCGCCTGAGACATATCGCCGTTAATTGCAGCGGCTGAATACCCGCGCGCTTCGAGTTTTTCCGCCAGTTCAACAGTGGCGGTTTTGGTTCTGACAAAAATAATCATGCCGTCGAAGGTTTCAACTTCCAGAATGCGGGTTAGTGCATCCAGCTTATGGATGCCGCTGACCACCCAAAAGCGTTGCCGTATGAATTCAGCCGATGCGCTGGTTACCTTAATAGTGACTTGTTCAGGTTCATGCAGGTATTCTTGAGCAATTTTGCGGATAACCGAAGGCATGGTTGCAGAGAATAAGGCAATTTGTATGTCATCGGGGGTTTGTTCAAGTATCCATTCGACATCGTCAATAAAGCCCAGGCGCAGCATTTCATCGGCTTCATCCAAAACCAGGACGTTGAGACCGTCCAGATTCAATGTGCCTTTGCGCATGTGATCCATTACCCGGCCCGGTGTGCCGACGACAACATGAGCGCCTCGCTTTAGCTGACGCAACTGCGTGCTATAATCCTGTCCACCATAGATGGGTAGGACATGAAAGCCTTTTAAGTGGGCGGCATAGCGTTGAAACGCTTCTGCTACCTGGATTGCCAGTTCACGAGTCGGTGCTAGAACCAGAACTTGCGGGTCTTTTTGTTTAAGATCTATACGGGATAAAATAGGCAAGGCAAAAGCAGCTGTTTTACCTGTTCCTGTTTGTGCTTGCCCCAGCACATCTTTGCCTTGGAGCATGTGCGGTATAACTTGTGCCTGTATAGGCGAAGGTGTTTCATAACCGACATCATCCAGTGCTTTTAGCAGAGGTTCAATCAGCGCTAAATCACGGAAAGAGGGTAATGTTGAAACATCATTGGACATGGATTTACCTAGTTGAATGGTGGAAGGCGCGTACGCGCGGAGAAAACTTATTTAACACAACATTATAATGGATTGCGTTAAATTTTGCAGTAGTTTGTAGGATTTCGAAATGATGGGGCGGTGTAACTTTGCTCAGAACGGTTAGGTTTTCAGTCTTCCTTGCTTGCGTTTCGAATACAGACAAGGAGCCTGATTCTCCAAACAAGATTATAAAAATCGAATGTTTTACGGTTTAGATGAGCAATAAAAAACCCGCTAAATCATGGGATTTGCGGGTTTTTTGAATCTGGTTGAATCGCTCAATGGTACCGAGGAAAGGACTTGAACCTTCACGGCCTTGCGGCCACTAGCACCTGAAGCTAGCGTGTCTACCAATTTCACCACCTCGGCAGAGGATGCTGTAAAAGCCTGAGTGAGCGCGCACTATACCTACCCGGCCTGTTTTTGTCAAACCTAAAATGCATTCGGGTTGATTGGCATCGATACAACGGGACAGGTAAATTTTTGAATCGGTTCAACGGTTAAGCTATTTTCAATTCTAATTGAAGGGTTAAGCCTGTATGATATGGAAATTCGCTTTATTGTAGTCATTACTTTGTATCTAAATTATTAAATGCCATCGAAGTCTAAAAAAGACGTTGATTTTAGTTCAACAAAAGATCCATACGCACAGCGTGAAGCTGAAAAGTATGAAAACCCCATCCCCAGTCGCGAGTTAATTCTCCAGTTCATAGAACATGCCGGGAAGCCTCTATCACGTTCAGAGATCGCCGAAGCGTTTTCATTGGAAACAGAAGATCATCAGGAGGCGCTACGCCGACGTCTTCGGGCAATGGAGCGTGACGGACAAGTATTGTTCAATCGCGAACAGCGTTATTGCCTGGTTAACAACAAGGATTTAATTGTCGGTCGAATTATAGGACATGCCGATGGCTTTGGCTTTGTTCGTCCCGATGACGGTTCCGATGATTTGTTTTTATCGCCCCGCGAAATGAATCCCTTGCTGCACAACGACAGGGCGATGGTGCGAATTGCCGGGATTGATAAAAAAGGCCGTAGGGAAGGGGCGGTCGTGGAAATTCTGGAAAGAAACACCCATCAGGTAGTGGGCCGACTCTATAAGGAAGACGGTTTTACCTACGTTGTGCCGGATAATAAAAATATCTCGCAAACCATCCTGTTGCAAAAAGGCGGCGTAGGGAAGGCCAAACAGGGCCAGATTGTTATTGCCGAAATCGTCGAACAACCGACCAAGCTCCGCCAGCCGATAGGCCGCATCATTGAAGTGTTGGGTGATCATCTGGCGCCCGGTATGGAAATTGAGATGGCGATTCGCTCACATGAATTGCCGCATCTGTGGCCCGATGACGTACTGGAAGAAATAAAACCGCTGACTAAAGAAGTGCCCGAATCCGCCAAGGAAAATCGCGAGGATTTGCGGCAAATTCCGCTGGTTACCATTGACGGCGAAGATGCGCGTGATTTTGATGATGCCGTCTATTGCAAAAAAACGCCGAAAGGCTGGAAATTGCTGGTAGCCATCGCCGATGTTTCGCATTATGTTCAGGTCAATACCGCCCTGGATAAAGAGGCCAAAAACCGCAGCACGTCGGTGTATTTCCCAGAGCAAGTCATTCCCATGCTGCCGGAAATTTTATCGAACGGCTTATGTTCGCTGAATCCTCATGTTGACCGTTTATGCATGGTCTGCGAGATGCTTATAGACGGCGAAGGTAAGGTGACGCGCTCACGTTTCTTTGAAGCGGTCATGAGTTCCCATGCCCGATTAACTTACACCGAAGTCGCCAAAATACTGGTCGAAGGCGACAAAGCGCTGGCGGAAAAATACAAACCGTTAATGCCGCATTTACGCGAGCTGTACGCGCTTTATAAAGTCATGCGCATACAACGCGAGCAACGCGGCGCAATGGATTTCGATACGCAGGAAACCAAGATCATTTTTGGTAAAGATCGTAAAATCGAAAAAATAGTGCCTGTGGTGCGTAACGATGCTCATAAGTTGATTGAAGAATTCATGATTACCGCCAACAGCGCGGCGGCTCGATTCCTGAATGCCAAAAAGATTCCGAAGCTGTTGCGCGTTCACGAAGGGCCCAGCGAAGATAAGATGCTGAACCTGAAAACTTTCCTCGGTGAGTTGGGCTTGAAATTCGGCGGCGGCGTTAATCCGACCCCGCTGGATTACATGCATTTGGTGGAATCGGTCAAAGGCAGACCGGATGCCCATTTAATCCAGACCGTTCTGTTACGATCCATGTCGCAAGCGGTTTACAGCCCGGAATTAAAAGGCCATTTCGGTTTGGCATTGGATGCCTACGCGCATTTTACGTCGCCTATCAGGCGTTATCCCGATTTGTTGGTGCATCGTGCTATCCGGCATTGTTTACAAGGCAAAAAAGCCGAGTCTTTTGTTTATGGCGTTCCCGACATGGTGTTGCTCGGAGAACACTGTTCGGCCAATGAGCGGCGCGCCGATGAAGCCACCCGCGATGTCGTGAGCTGGCTCAAATGTGAATACATGATGGATAAAATCGGAGAGGAATTCCCCGGTATTATTTCCGCCGTGACGTCGTTCGGTTTCTTTGTCGAACTTGCCGACATCTTTGTAGAAGGCTTGGTGCATATCAGCAACCTGGGGCAGGATTATTTCCATTTCGACCCGACCAGCCATCAGCTAAAAGGCGAGCGCACCGGCATGAATTTCCGTCTCGGCGACATTGTAAGGATTAAGGTAGCGCGCGTTGACCTGGATGAAAAGAAGATGGATTTTGAGCTGGTGAAAAAGGAAAGTGCGGCCAAAAAAGCGGAAGGTGTGGCTGGTAAACCTAAGAAAAGGCGACGCAAGAAACAATAGCGGGTTCGTCCGGCTGTTTAGCCTAAGCAGACGGTAAAATTTAAAAAGATTTAATACAGCGTTCTCTCCTGCCGACATTATGAAACTATCCAAACTCTACGGCCTGCACTCGGTGCAAGCCGCACTCGATTACTCGCCTAAAAAAATCAACCATGCCTGGGTCGATACGCAACGGCACGACAAGCGCCTGTTCCAGGCCATTAATGATTTACGCGATTTGGGTATTGAACCGGAACCAGTCGATAGAAAAAAACTGGACCGGCTGGCCGATAGCCAGAATCATCAAGGCATTGTAATTGAAGTGGAGATGCCGGGTGAGTTATCAGAAAGCGATTTAAAGACGGCTGTCGAAAATTTGTCGGAAACGGCTTTGTTTCTGGTTTTGGATAACGTGCAAGACCCGCATAACCTGGGCGCCTGCCTTAGAACAGCGGATGCAACCGGCGTGCATGGCGTGATTATTACCAAGGACAACGCTACAGGCATTACGCCGACGGTTTGTAAAGTGGCGAGCGGCGCGGCGGAAACGGTGCCGGTTTATCAGGTAACTAACTTGTCCCGCACGTTGCGTTGGTTGAAACAGGAAGGCTTGTGGATTATGGCGGCGGCGGGTGAGGCGACACAGACCGCTTATCAAACCGATTTCACGGTGCCGATGGCGCTCGTTGTCGGTGCGGAAGGCAAAGGCTTGAGGCGATTGACCAAAGAGCAATGTGACATATTGCTTAAATTGCCGATGCGGGGCCAGGTGGAAAGCCTTAACTTGTCTGTTGCGACGGGCGTGTTGCTTTACGAAGCGGTACGTCAACGCTCGCTTGCTGTTTAAATTATCTATTATTTATTTTTCGTGCCTTTTGTGGAAGATTATTTTTTCATCGCGTAATCAGTCGATTCATGCAAACCTTACCAACATACTTATTGCAGGGCAGCGGCTTAAGCTGTATTCGTGACGATCGCGTGCTGTTCGAAGGCCTGGATTTTGCCTTGCAAGCCGGTCAGGTGTTATTGCTGGAAGGCAAGAACGGTAGTGGTAAAACATCGTTATTGCGTATATTGTGCGGCTTTCGGGAGCCGGATGCGGGACAGGTTTTGTGGTGCAATGAGGCTATCAATGACAGTCGGTACTATGCCGATATGGCTTATGTCGGTCATCTGGATGGTGTTAAAAAGGAACTGACGGTCATGGAAAACCTGAAAGTCGCTCTGGCCTTGGGACAGACCGGAGCCTATTCGATTCAGCAGGCTTTAACCAAAGTCCATTTGGCGGGTTATGATGATGTGCTGGTTCAGGCATTATCCGCAGGCCAGAAGCGGCGCTTGTCACTGGCGCGCCTGTTGATTACGCACAATGCGCTATGGATACTCGATGAGCCCTTTACCTCTCTGGACAAGCAAGGCATCGCCCTGATTGAATCTTTAATGACCGAACATTGCGCCGACGGCGGCATGATTGTGTTAACCTCGCACCATGACATTGATTTACAGGGTGTTGATGTGCAACGGGTTGTATTATCTTAATGGCCTTATCCTGATGTCCTTATCCCACGCTTTTTTTGCGATTATACGCCGTGATTTAGTGCTGGCCTTGCGTCGGCGCTCGGAAATCGCCAATCCACTGCTATTTTTTGTCCTGGTCATTACGCTGTTTCCGTTAGGGATAGGCGCCCAGCCGCATTTGTTGCAAGCCATCGCGCCGGGGATTATCTGGGTTTCTGCGTTATTGGCGGCGATGTTGTCGCTGGATAGCCTGTTTCGCTCGGATTTTGATGACGGTTGCCTGGAACAGATTTTATTAAGTCCGCATCCGGCCTCGATTTTGGTATTGGGCAAGATTATTGCGCACTGGCTGGTCACCGGATTACCGTTGTTGCTGGTTGCACCGTTGCTGGCGGTATTTTTAGGCATGCCGAATCATTCTTTAGGCATTTTATTATTAACCTTGCTGCTGGGAACCCCGGTCTTAAGTTTAATCGGTGCAATTGGCGTCGCCTTGACAGTCGGTTTGCGCCGGGGCGGCATGATTTTATCGCTGTTGGTGTTGCCTTTGTATGTGCCGGTTTTAATATTTGCCGGCAATGCGGTTGAAATGGCCGGTAGCGGTTTGCCGGTCAGCGCCCAGATCAATATTTTAATTTCAATTCTACTGATGGCCCTGGTTTTAGCGCCCTGGCCGACTGCCGCCGCATTAAAAATGAGTATAAACTGATAATATCTCGTAAAATGCTCAATTACACTATCCATCCGGAGCAATGGTTCATGACGTCAGCTAAATATCTCTCTGTTTTTTCACCCGCAACAAAACAGGAGAGAAAAGAAAATTTCGAAAATTATTGGGAGTTTACCCAGCATCACGGCGGCGAACTGATTGAAGATGATAGGGATTTAGCTAAAAAACGCGCCAGACTCCAGTATTTTAAAGAGAACCCTGTTAAGTTGCGGACACCGCTGGCTGACCCTGATGCGTTTTATCGCAACTATGTTGAGATGAAAGATGATCCAGCGTCCTTGGATCGCATGACCTTGATGCTGACCGGTATGTACAAGTTCGCGAGGCACGAATGGGTGGGTATTAAAGGCGCCTGGGATGTTGTCCCCGATATGGCCAATTCCCATGCGGTGGAAGATAAAATCAGCCGTGTGCATTTGGCTGAAGAGTTTTGTCACTGGAGATTGTTTGACGAAATGCTCCGTACTTGCGGTTTGGACCGGATTGAATGGGTGCCTTTAAGCCCGGTTAAAGAATGGATCTACGAACAGTTTCCGAAATTTCCGGGTTTCTTGATGGATACGCCGGCGTTTGTTACTGAATTGATGGGCGTTACCTACTATTGCTATTTGCATCAGTTGTTTGATGAGTTACTGGTCGATGAGCCGGAAGTGCGTGTGCGCTTGAAAGAGTTGCTTGATGAAATTACCATTGATGAAGTGGCGCATGTCGGACAACGCAGGAACTTTATCGGTCCTATCGGTATGAAAGTTTCAAAATTACTGGTTAAACCGTTCTATACGATGTTCTTTGCCGACATACCTGAAGTGGGGCAGTTGTTCGATATCAAGCAAATGATTAAAGACGGCGAGGCTTTTGATTTTAATCAATTGCCCGATTATATGATTGAGCGCAGCTGGATTCCTTCCTACTGCAAAGCGTAAGTAAATCACTAGAAATGACAACATTTACGTTGTGTTATTGAGATTGAAATGGACGGTTTCGCAAAAGACTTCATATCGGTTCTGCAATATTTGTTACCGGGTTTTGTCTCTGCATGGGTTTTTTACGGTTTAACGTCGTATCCAAAACCGTCCCAGTTTGAGCGTGTCGTTCAGGCGATGATTTTTACTTTATTTACGCAGGCCACCCTAAGTATCGTTGAATTTAGTCTGAAAACTATAGGTGATCATTGGTCCATTACTAAATGGACTGAATCATCCAGTTTGGTGGGGTCAATACTCATAGCCTTGTTTTTTGGCTTTTTATTTTCCTATTTTGCCAATAACGATAAGCTGCACAAGCTATTTAGAGTTATGAAAATAACTCATCAAGGATCTTTTCCATCTGAATGGTTTAAGGCATTTCTTAATGTGACTTATGTGGTGCTGCATCTCAATGATGAGCGCAGACTGTACGGTTGGCCTATTGAATGGCCATCTCAGCCAACTGAAGGACATTTTCTTATTGCCTTTCCAGCATGGTTGCTCGACAACGGTGAAGAAAAACGTATTGAGGGAGTAAGAAACATTTTGGTCAATGTCAGAGATGTTAAATGGGTTGAATTCTTAGAAAAAACTTGGGAGCACGAAGATGACGAGGCAATCTAATCCACCACCACCACGTTTACCCGCTGATAAAGTGCATGGTAATACTAATCCCCCTCCACCGGTTTACATAAGACCAGCGCCGCCGCCAGCGCCACCCAAAAAAGAAAACTGACAGATCTTACATGGTTGAGTGACATTTATAACCCCGCCCAGCCTTGTCCTTTTTACTTTAAATCTCACCCTTATGTTCCTAATTCCAGATTCCGTAGGCCGATTCTTTCACCGCATGGCTTCACCGCCACATTTTTACGCGTTTACCGAGCGATTAATGCCGTGGCTAGTGGTCATTTTTACGCTGTTGACGGCAGCGGGTTTGTACGGCGGCTTGTATTTGGCGCCGCCCGATTACCAGCAGGGCGACAGTTACCGGATTATTTATATTCATGTGCCCAGCGCCTGGATGTCGTTATTCATTTATGTCGTCATGGCGATGGCCGGCGCGATTGGCCTGATCTGGCGCATCAAACTGGCGGAGGTGGTCGCCATCAGCAGTGCATCGGTCGGTGCTGGTTTTACCTTTATCGCTTTGGTGACCGGCTCGTTGTGGGGAAAACCGATGTGGGGAACCTGGTGGGTTTGGGATGCGCGCCTGACATCCGAATTGATCTTATTGTTTTTATACCTGGGCGTGATAGGGCTTTACGGGGCGATAGACGACAAACGCGTTGCCTCCAAGGCTGTGGCTATTTTGGCTTTGGTCGGCGTGGTCAATATTCCGATCATTCATTATTCGGTGGAATGGTGGAATACCCTGCATCAGGGACCGACCGTCACAAAAATGGACAAGCCGTCTATTCATGTCACGATGCTGGTGCCGCTCTTGCTGATGGCGCTGTCGTTCAAGGTGTATTACCTGATTGCGATGATACAAAAAGCGCGTATTGAATTGTTACAACGCGAATGCAATGCGCAGTGGGTTAAAACCATGATCGTGGAGAGTGAACAATGAGCCTTAAGGAATTTTTTGCCATGGGCGGCTATGCGTTCTACGTCTGGACGTCTTACGGCCTTACCTTAATCGTGCTGCTTGCCAACATCATTATTCCGGTTGTGCAGCGCAAGCAGTTTCTACGTCAACAAGCCCTCAAGCAAAAACGCAAAACCCTATGAAACCAGCCAGAAGACAACGCCTGATTCTTATCGCTTTAATGGTCATCGGCGCGGGATTAGCCACCGCGTTCGCCCTTAAGTCGTTTAATGAAAATTTGATGTATTTTTTTTCCACAACCGATGTCGTCGAAGGCAAAGCGCCCAAGGACACGCTATTCCGCCTGGGCGGCATGGTTATCAAAGGTTCGGTCGAAAGACCCGGCGACGGCTTGATGGTGCGCTTTAAACTGACCGACTTCAGCAAGGACGTGACCGTTGAATACACAGGCATCCTGCCGGACTTGTTTAGGGAAGGCCAGGGCATCGTTGCGCACGGCAAGCTGGATAATCGCGGCGTGTTTGTCGCCGAAGAAGTATTGGCGAAGCATGATGAGAATTACATGCCGCCGGAGGTTAAGGGGAGTTTGAAAAAGCCGGTTGAGGGTAAGTAAAGCGCTGGTTTATTTGGAGGAATGATGAATTTTCATATTGAATACGAACGTGAAACTGATGGACGCTGGTTGGCAGAGGTTCCTGAAATTCCCGGAGTACTAACTTACGGAGCTACGGCTAATGAAGCAATGGCTAAAGCTGAAGTGCTGGCTCTTCGCGCCCTTGCCGAGCGTATTGAAACAGGTGAATGCTTGCCTATACCGATTAATATTGAACTCGTTGCTGCATGAGCCAATGGCCTTCGGCAAAAGCCAAACGTGTTCTTGCGGCACTGTTGGCTATAGGTTGGGAAATCAAGCGTCAATCGGGTTCGCACCGGACTTTATCCCGCAATGGCTGGCCTAATTTTGTGTTTGCTTTCCACGATAGCGAAGAAATTGGACCGCATATGTTGGTTCGTATCGCTAAGCATACGGGCTTAACGCCAGATGATTTATAAAGTGGTCATTTATTGGATGTTGTTATTTCCATTCCGGAGCTTGGAAATCATGAAAGTTTTGTACATCCGAGACACTTTAAATACGACACCCTGAGTTACCATTTTGACCGCCAATTGGCGAATGAACGCTAAAGTTTTTTGACACCCATGTACTAATGCATCAGATTCCTAATGATGAGTTAGTAAACCCGCACAAAGGACAACCGCAATGATTCCAGAACTAGGCCACTTTTCCCTCATCCTCGCTTTGTGCATGGCGCTTGTGTTAGGAACGCTACCGATTGTCGGGGCTTTCCGTTCACAATCCGGCTGGATAGCGGTTGCCAAGCCCGCCGCATTTGCGCAAATGTTGTTTATGGCCGTGTCTTACGGCTGTCTGACCTACAGCTGTATTAGCCATGATTTTTCGGTGAAATACATCGCGACCAATTCCAACACCGCTTTGCCGTTTATGTATTTGATTTCCGGTGTCTGGGGCGCACATGAAGGCTCATTATTATTGTGGGGCCTGGTTTTATCGTGCTGGACCGGCTTGGTAGCGCAGTTCAGCAAAAGCATCCCGGATGCTACCGTGGCGCGGGTGCTGGGCGTGATGGGACTGGTGTCGATTGGTTTTATCCTGTTTTTACTGCTGACGTCCAATCCCTTTGAACGCCTGTTTCCCGTGCCTTTGGAAGGACGCGACTTGAATCCTTTGTTGCAGGATCCCGGTTTAGCGATACACCCGCCGATGCTTTATATGGGCTATGTTGGTTTTTCCGTGGCCTTTGCGTTCGCGATTGCCGCCTTGCTTGAAGGTCGTCTGGATGCGGCCTGGGCACGTTGGTCGAGACCATGGACCAATATGGCCTGGATGTTCCTGACGCTCGGTATTGCTTTGGGTAGTTGGTGGGCTTATTACGAACTGGGTTGGGGCG
>SXGU01333600.1_pt1 | contig 13051 bp, 11 predicted proteins | sample 3174531 | NCBI WGS metagenome assembly SXGU01 (sample SAMN11356863, study PRJNA531348) | freshwater metagenome | isolation source: freshwater sample F1-140 | place: China: Fuxian Lake, Yuxi | collected 2017-12-25 | reverse complement strand
CACCGCGCATCTGCTCGGCTTCCTCGGACGGCTTGACGACTACCCGGTCCGAGAGCGGCGCGACCTTGGCGGTCGATGTGCTCTTTGCTGCCATGTTGCGGAGACCTCGTGCTGTGGGTTCTGTGTTCGATACTGCCAACGGCAGCAATCTAGCACTCGTCATGGTCGAGTGCTAGCAGCTGGTTTTGTGGTTAGGAGGGATCTACGGCGTGGCCGCGGATTTTCGCGGATCGTGGGCCGGAGTGACGCTCCGGTCGGCGAGCCCATGCGCGCTAACTGATTGCGCGGATACGACTTAAGGGACTGAACTGCAACGACAACTACAACTGCAACTACAACTGCAACGGCAACTGCGCGCGTGCTATTTGAGGAGCGCGAAGGACATTGCCAAGCCCCGGAGGGTCAGGTCCGGATCGACCTCATCGAACTCCTGGCAAAGCTCTGCAAATCTCGGGGCAAGGCCGCCAGTGCCGATGACATACGGCGTGGCCTTAGTTGGCCACTCTTTCTTGATGCGCCGGACCAGGCCATCGATGGACTCGGCAGCCCCCAGGACGACGCCTGCGCGGATACACTCGTCCGTCCGCGTTCCGATCACCTTCTTGGGCGCGATCAGTTCAGTCGCCGCGAGTTTCGACGTTTTCCGAAAAAGCGATTCGCCGGCGATCTGCACACCGGGGGCAATCACGCCGCCAATGAAGGTGCCGTTCGCCGTGATGCAATCAAACGTCGTGGCCGTACCCAGATCGACGACGATGCAATCCCTCTTGTATATGCGACTGGCGGCCAGCGTATTGATGATCCGGTCGGCGCCTACGGTAAGCGGTTCATCGACCTTCAGCGTGATCGGCAGTTTCGAGCGCCCGTCCACAACGACCGGCTTGGCGCCCGTGATGCGGGCGCAGGCCTCAGCGAGGGGAAGCGTCGCCGACGGCACCACGCTGCCGATCGCCGACCCCGTCAGCTTGGCGCGCGCGTGAGGGCTCGAAGCGATCAGGCCGTGCAGGGTCAAGAACACTTCATCGGGCGTGCGTGAGGCGTCGGTCGTGATGCGCCAGCGCGCCACCACACGCTTGCCATTCCAGAGACCCACCGTGGTCTCCGAGTTCCCGGCGTCAATAACGAGTATCATCGTTCCTCCGTTGCAAGCACGAGCGAACCCCGTCGGTAGAACTCCCTGCCCTGCGCAGTATCAACGATGAGCGTGCCGTTGGCAGTGATGCCGCGCGCCACGCCCACTGCCGGTGCGATCACAGATGCATCGCGAGTTGAATCGCGCGCCGACCAGGCCGCGAGTTCGTCATCCGACAGATCGCCTTCGGCAGCGCACACAGCTGCGATGGCCGGATGAATGATGGTGAGCAGCGCGCTGCGCGCAACGCCCTCCCGCAACTGTGTCGCGGCAGGCTGATCCGCCGGCGCGACAAGATTGATCCCAATGCCGACGGCCACCCACTCCAGACGCGCATCGCGCCACCGCGCCTCGACGAGAATGCCTGCGAGCTTGTTGCCGCCGACCAGCAGGTCATTCGGCCACTTCAGCTGCACCGTTCTATTGGCGAACGGGTCGAGGGCCGGTGCAAGCGCGAGTCCAATGCGAATACTGAGCACATCGAGACCACTGGCGGGCACGTTGCGGAACACCGCCGTCATCCAGAGCCCGGCGTCGGGATCGGACGTCCATTTCCGTCCCAAGCGTCCGCGCCCGGCCAGTTGGTGATCGGCCACGACAACGGTTCCGCTCGGAGCCCCGGCCTCCGCGAGCCTGTGGGCTTCATCCATCGTCGAGCCGACCGACTCAAAGAGTTCGACACGCGGTGCCCCGATGTGAGTGGCGAGCGCCACGGAGTCGAATCCGTCGATCCTATGCGACATCGTGACGGCGGCGATCAGGACCGCGACCTGGCCCAGACGAGGCCCAGCACCGCGATACCCAACGCGATGCGATAGAGCGCGAATACACCGAGGCCGCGACGCTTCACGAACTTGAGCAGCACGGCAATGGCAAGCCAACCGCTCACGCCGGCTGTGACCATCCCGACAATGACTGGGGCAATGTCGGGCGCCTGCAGCGCTTCGGGCGCCTTGAGTGCGGCGGCCGCGGCAGTGATTGGCATCGACATGAGGAACGAAAACGTCGCGGCGCCCCCGCGATCAAACCCCAGCGCTCGCCCGGCTGTGATTGTCGCACCAGAACGCGAGACGCCGGGCACGATCGCGGCGGCCTGCGCCAGGCCAATCAGCACCGCATCGCGCCAGGACATTTCCGTGAGGGGGCGATCCGCGCGTGCATTCCTGTCCACCAACCAGAGGATCAGGCCCATCCCGATCAACGTGCAGGCCGTAAGCGCCGGGGTCCGAAAGACCGTCTCCGCCTGCTTCTGCAGCAGGTAGCCGACGCTGGCTCCGGGCACGGTACCGACCACGAGCAGCGCAACTTGCCGGCCGGCGGCTCCCTCGATGCGCCGCGCTTTGATCGACGCGAAGGCCGCAGCGGTCAACGCGATCCACTCACTCCGGAAGTACCAGAGTACGGCAGCGAGCGTACCGATGTGCAGGGCGACGTCAAACGACAGACCCGGCTGGGGCCAGTTGAACGCCCACGGCGCGAGCGCGAGATGGGCGGAACTGCTGATCGGCAGGAACTCAGCGAGTCCTTGCAACAGGCCAAGCACGGCGGCCTGCACGAGCGACATCTCGACGTTCACTGGCAGCTCAGATGAGAGAGCGGTATACCGCTTCGTAGCGCGACACGACATCGTCGATTGCGAACAGGCGACGTGCGCGCGCGACTCCGGCAGAGCTCATCCTGGCCCAGTGTTTGCGGTCGCTCAGCAAGGCGAGTACAGCATTCGCCATCGCAGAGGTGTCGCCCACTGCGCAGAGGTTGCCAGTCACGCCGTCTTCGACGACCTCAACGATTCCGCCAACGCCAGCCGCAACAACCGGCACGCCGCAGGCCATTGCCTCAAGCGCGCTGAGACCAAAGCTCTCGCGATCCGTCGTCAGCAAATAGGCATCGGCTACCGCGAGCAATGGCGCGATCGCATCGATCCGGCCCACGAACTTCACCTGATCGGCGACTCCGAGTATCCGAGCCTCCTCTTCCGCTACGCCGCGGTCCGGGCCGTCGCCGACCATCACGAGCACCGCGTTCTGGCGCTCACGCACCTTGGCAAAGATCGAGATCACATCGCGCACGCGCTTCACTGGGCGGAAATTCGAGATGTGCATGAGCACGGGCGCATCACCACCAAGTTCGCGACGCAGCGCCGGATCGCGACGCTCTGGTGTGTAGACCGCGGGGTCAATGAAGTTCGGAATCACATCGACTCGACAGTTTTCGCAACCGAACGCGCGGATCGTCTCGCCCTTCAGGAAATCCGACACCGCCGTGATACGATCAGACTTTTCGATCGAGAACTTCGTGATGGCGTGGTACGAATGATCCTGCCCGACGATCGTGATGTCAGTCCCGTGCAACGTCGTCACCACCGGAAGCGCGCGCCCGGTCTCGGCGAGCATCTGCTTGGCAAGATATGCGCTGGTGGCATGCGGAATCGCGTAGTGCACGTGCAAAAGGTCAAGCGCATGCTGCTGCGCCACCTCGTGCATTTTCACGGCGAGCGCCAGATCGTACGGCGGATACTGAAACAGCGGATACTGCCCCATCGACACTTCGTGGAAGGTCACGCGGGGCACGAACACCGGCAGCCGGAAGGGTTGTTCGTACGTGATGAAGTGGACTTCGTGCCCTCGTGCGGCGAGCGCGATGCCCAACTCGGTCGCGACGGCGCCCGAACCACCGTAGGTGGGATAGCAGGTAATGCCAACCTTCACGCAGAATCCTCCGAATCCCACCAGGAGCGCACGATGTCGTCGGCACGGGGGTCGCGTGGATCGAGCCGCGTGACATCCGCAGAGGCCAACTGGTTCCGGAACCAGGTGCGCTGCCGTTTGGCGTACTGGCGAGTGTGGACAAGTATAGTGGTGCGAGCCTCGGCCAGCGTTTGCTCTCCCCGCGCGACAGCGCGAGCCTCACGGTAGCCGCAGGCCTTCCAGGCCGGCGCGTCTTCCGGGTACTGCTTGTCGAGCGCTGCCGCTTCATCGACCCAGCCGGACGCGAGCATCGCGTCGAGCCGAGCGGAGATCTGCGTCTGCAGTGGATCGCCCGGATCGACGACCAGCCACCGCGCTGGGCGATCGGGCGCCTTCAGGTGCGCCGACGCAATCATGTCGCTGAGGCGATGGCCGGTGAGGAGCACCGTTTCAATGGCCCGAAGCAGTTGCGTGCGCCCCAAATGCGCGCGCGCGGGATCGAGGACGGCCGTCCACTCGCGCAACTTCTCGATCGGCCATGCATCGAGCTCGGTGCTCACACGCAGCCGCCCGACCGGATCAAGGGACGGCTGCTCCACCATGGGATGCACAAGCGCTTGTAGATAGAGCCCAGTGCCGCCGACAACGAGCACGCGATCGTCACCGACGTCGTCAACGACCGCCGCAGCATCGCTCGCCCATCGCCACGCGGACCAGCGCTCGGTGGGTTCGGCGACATCAATGCAGCGATGCGACACGCGCGCCTGTTCCGCTGCCGACGGCTTCGCCGTACCGATGTCAAACTTCCGGTAGATCTGGCGTGAGTCTGCACTGACGATGCTGAGGCCAAGCCGCTCCGCGAGCCGCATCGCAAGGCCTGACTTCCCCGCGGCGGTCGGCCCGCAGATGATCCGGATCACGGCCGCCTCATGCGCGCCCGAATCGCCGCTCGAGTTCGTCCCAGCTGAGTTTCACAATGGTCGCGCGACCGTGGACGTCAAACGCCGGAAGTGTCGTCCGTGCAAGCCCCGCGTACAGCGCGCGCATCTCGCTCTGCGAGAGCGCGTCACCGGCCTTGATCGCGCCCTTACACGCGACGGTTGCTGCGAGTCGCTCATGGCGCGCGAGAGTAGATGACGCACGATCTCCGGCCAGTTCAGCGAGTGTCTCGCGCAGGCAGCGCTCAGCGTCGAAGCGGGCGTGGGGTGCCGGCACCGCGTGGACTGCGATGGCGTTGCCGCCAAAATGCTCCGCCTGAAATCCCACCTTTGTGAGAAACGTCGCATTGGCGTCAAACGCCTCCAGTTCCGCGGGCGCCAGGTGTAGCGTGAGCGGAAAGAGCAGCGTCTGCGACTCGGCGTCGCCGGCAAAGCTGGTCATGAAACGTTCGTAGAGGATCCTCTCGTGCGCCGAGTGCTGGTCGATGAGTACGACGCCGGAGTCGCTCTCCGCCATCATCCACGTCGCGCGAAGTTGGGTGAGGTGCGGAATGACGAGCGATTCCGTGGGAACAGCGGGCAACGAAGGGACGTGTGCAACTGCTGGTAACGGCGGGACGTGGGAGGACGCGGGGGGACGTACGCCCTCCGCATCAAATAGTGGTCCCGCTGCAAGGCCTATGCTTCGCAACTCGGCCACGTCCACAGACTGCGGAGCATTGACTGCGGCGCCGCTGGCGGCAGGAGCGTACACAACTGGAGCTGCTTCGCCCGTGCCGAGTGCATGTCGAACGGCCCGCTCAACTGCCCGTTCCACGGACCATCGGTCGCGGAACCGCACCTCGGCTTTGGCGGGATGCACATTCACATCGACGTCTCCTGCCGGCACGGTCAGCTCGAGCAGCAGCGTTGGCCGCACTCCTGCAGGGAGCGTCGAACGGTAGGCCGCCTCGGCCGCTCGCACGACGCCCGCGTCGCGCACGGCGCGGCCATTCACGCTGAGAAAAATGCGGCGACTCGCCAAGCCGACATCCGACGGCTGCTCGACAAGGCCCGCGACCCGGATGGGCCCGCTGACGTCGTCCACTGCAACGAGCCCGTCGGCCACCGACGGACCCCAAAGCGCGGCGACACGCTCGCGCAGCACTTTCGTGGCGGGGAGCGCCATGGCCTCGCGGCCGTCGTGCGTCACCGCCAGCCGCACATCGCGGCGGTTGAGCGCTATCGCCGTCAGGACGTCTTGAATTGCACGCCATTCGCTGCGCACCCCCTTCATGAACTTCGCGCGCGCGGGTGTGTTGTAGAACAGCGACTCGACGGTGACCGTGGTGCCTCGCCGGCGGGACGCGGCTTCGACCGTCTCGCGCGTGCCACCCACCACTCGCACGCGGGTGCCCGCGCCATCGCTGGTCGCAGTTTCGATCGCCAGCCGCGATACGGATCCGATGGACGGGAGTGCTTCGCCACGAAACCCGAAGCTCGACACCCCGACCAGATCTTCCGCTGCGTGGATCTTCGATGTCGCATGACGTTCAACGGCAAGCGATGCGTCCGCCCGCTCCATCCCGTGGCCGTTGTCAGCCACGCGGATGAGTGCACGCCCGCCTTCCTCAACTGTCACCTCGATGGCCGACGCGCCAGCGTCGAGCGCATTTTCGACGAGCTCCTTCACGACCGACGCCGGACGCTCGACCACTTCGCCCGCCGCGATCTGGTCAGCGACGGCGCTTGGAAGCACTGCGATAGTGGGAGCGGTCATAGGATCCGAAAGCTCCCGACCTTCGCGCACGAGGTCAATCGCTGCCGAGTGGTGAGACTTGCTCACGCGGCAGCCAGCCCTCGCGGTCACCCTCGAGGCGCAGCCGCACCCACACGCCTGTGCGCTCAGTCACCTGCCCGACTTCTCCGCGGAGCGGCGTCGACTTGACGTCGGCTCCGAGCGACGGGAACGACCTCAGCGGGACTGGACTCGTGACCACCACGAGGTTCACCCCTTGGAGCCGTTGTTCATGCTGCCAAGCCGCTGCAAGCGCCGAACCGCCGACCACCACGGTGAGCAGCGCGAGGCGAAGCGCCGGACGGCGACGCCACGCCTGCCGGGCGGCAAGTGCCCAGCCGGTGAGCCAGAGCAGAGCCGCGACGGAGATCGCGAGGGTCCCCGGTATCGGCAGAACCCGCGCCACACCCACCTCTTGCGGCGCGCGCACGCGCGCGAGGTTGGTTCTCGCGGAAGCGTCAGTCGGATCAAGTCGCAACGCCCTCTGCCAGCCGACGACCGCAGACGCTGTGTCATGGGTGAGAAACGCTGCCGCAGCATAGTTGGCCCACGCGGCGGGCGAGCGAGGACTCTCTCGGGTCGCGTCCTCGAAGTGGCGCTCGGCTCGCACGTAGTCACCACCCGCGTAAGCCGTCATCCCCTGAGCAAATGCGCCAGAGGCATCACCCTGCGCGCTGAGCGACGGGGCAACCACGAGGGCAAACAAGAGGGCAACCAACGCGACGGACACCGCTGCAGATGCCGGCGCAGGCCGCCTCCGACCATCACTCCCGCCCCAAGCTTCGTCGTCGACGATGCGCAGCGCTTCGGCGGCCTGCGCAGCCCACCCGGCCCCTCTGGGCTGTTCGGCGGGCGTGCTCGCATACGACGCGGCATCAAGCGCACCGAGCAGAGCTTCAACAGCGGCGGCTGATGACGCAGAAACACCTACCTTGCGCAGCGCCATTGTCCATGCGCCCGGCGCGGTGAGGTCCGCGGCAACCAAACCGGTGCGCGCGTGAAGCCCGTCGATCAGCGCGTTGCGCGCCGGCCGAATCGCGTCAGCACTCGACGCATCGCGGAGCGCGGCGAGGCGCTGTTGCGGCGTCGGTGGCGGCCTTACTCGCCGCGGACGCTTTGCCAGCCACGCCGCGCCTGCCGCCAGCGGCGCGAGCAACACCAAGCCGATCACGATCGGCGACTGACTCATCGGAAACGGGGCACTCGCGCCAAGTGTCGGCCGCAGTTCGAACGGCGCGTCGGCGGCCGGAGGTGCCTCAGCACGCTCGGTGGACACCGCGACATCACCGGTTGCCACGCGCACGTCAAAAGTCGAAGTCGTCGCGATTTCGTATCGTCGAGTTCGCGGATTGAAATACGAGTACCGCAGCGCCGGAACGCGCTGCACACCCGCCGCGCTCGGTGTGACCAACCAGTCAAATTCCTTCCACCCGCCGAGCAGGCTGGGAGTGGAGTCCAGGCGCACACGCTCATCAGCGTTCACCACGCTGGCCCACGCAACGCGCACGCTCGGCCGCGGCAGCAGGGTCACATTCCCCTGCCCTTCGATCCGCAACGTCAGCACGAATGGCTCACCGGCACGGCCGCGGGCCGTGTCCATCCTGGCTGTCGCCCTCCATGTGCCCACGGCGCCGGCCCAGTCTGACGGGCGCCCGGCACTCGGTGGCTCGATCGCGATAAACGCGACTTCCTCCGACCTCAACGTGAACGACTCTTCCCGACTGAAGAAGCTGGCGGTCTGGGGAAGCGTGTAGGTCAGCCGCGCCTGCGGAATCGGATAGCGGCCGGGTGTCAACGGAAAGAGCGCACGGCGAAAAATGTGCATCTCATACATCCGTCCGTCGACGGTGTGAGTAATCGACCCCTGCGCGCGCTCCTTGAGGTCATACGAGAGGAGAGAGCGTGTCTCCGGTGGCTGGAATTCCGGGTTCCGCCGAATGCGTTGCCGAGTCTCCTGATCGAGAAACACGCCGAGCTGGTAGGTCGCTTGTTGGCCCACGTACACCGTCTCCGGGACAACCAGTGCATGAAAGTCCACGCCACGCGCGCGATCGACCCGTGATCGCGTGACAACTTCAGGGATCGGCCCTTGCGGTGCCTGCAACGCGAGTAGCGCGCCGAGCATAGCGGTACTGATCATGGCGACCTCACCACTCCTTGCCGCCAGGCGGACGCTGCATACGGGTACCCGCCTGCTTGCGCGCCTGAGTGTCGCGTTCGTCACGCGAGGCCGCGGCCAGCAACTGTTCCGCCTGCTGGCGCGACATCTGCGGATCCTGTTTCTGCTCTTGCGACTGCTGCTGTTGCGGTTGGCGTTGTGGCTGTTCGCGGTTACCGCCACTGCTTTCCTGCCGCTTCACGCGCAGCGCGAGTTCATAGTTCCACTTCGCGTCGGCATCGCCGGGTTGTTCCTGCAGAAGCGTGCGGTACGCCGACATGGCTCCTTCGGCGGCGCGTTGGCGCTCCGGCTCTTCCGGCTTCATCGCGCGCCGCAAGCGGGCAAGCCCAAGGTTATACAGCGCCAACCGCCGCAGCCGCGCCTCGGGAGTCGCTGCGGCGCGTTCGAGCGCCTCCTCAGCCGTGCCGAGAGAATCGGCGCTGAGCAGTGCGGTGCCAAGGTCGTACAGCGTCGCCGCTCGCGCATCGCCTTTGTTGATGGCCTGCCGCCACCGCGCCGCTGCCTCCGCAAACTTGCCCTCTTCATACAGTCGCGCGGCGCCCTGGGCCTGCGCACGAGGCGACAGCAGCGCGACAAGCAGCGCCGGCGCAGCCAGGCGCAGGATCCGACGTACGCGATTCCAGTTGCCGCCATCGATTCGCCACGCATCGAGCAACAACAACAGAAGTGCAGGAATGAGGAACCAACTGATCCGCAGCGGGCGGGAGAGCCCCTCCTCGACATCCCGCTGTTCGGAGTCGAGCCGGGCCAACGCCTGCGTGATCCGTCCGCCGCGGTCGCCCTCGGTGGCCGACACAAACTCGCCCCCCGACGCTTCCGCCACCTTCTGGAGCAGGTCAGGGTCGTACTTCGTGATCACGACCTGACCGTTCTCGTCGCGCTTGGCCAGTTCGCCGCCAGCCTCGCGCATAGGAATCGTGGAGCCATCGGTGGTGCCAAAGCCGACCGTGATGATACTGATGCCGGCCCGCCGCGCCTCACGAGCGGCGGCCATCGCGGCATCGTGATCATCGAACGCCTCGCCATCACTCAGAATCACCAGCGCGCGGCTCGCCGAGCCGTTCGCTGCCTGCAGCAACTGCGTGCCCTGAATGATGGTCGGTGCCATCGCCGTTCCCGCCAACCCCACGAGATTCGGATCGAAGTTGTCAAGGAAGAGTTCGATCGCGCCGTCGTCGGTGGTCAGTGGCGTCAGGATGTAACTCTTGCCTGCGAAAGCGATCAGTGCATTCCTGTCGCCAGGCGATGAGGCCCGGTATCGCCGAACTTCCTGACGCATCCGCTGCAGCCGGCTCGGTCGCTCGTCCTCGGCCAGCATCGAGAGCGACGCATCCATCGCGATGGCCACGTCGAGCCCCCGCTGACGCACGACTTGCGTGCCCGAGCCCCAGCGCGGCCCCGCAAGCGCCACGGTAGCGAGCGCCAGCGCGAGCGACAATCGCACCGCGCGTGCGACGGGCGGGCGCCGAATCCCCGCTGGTGCGAGGCGCACGACGGCCGCCTCGCCTCCAAGCGAGTTGATCCGCTGCAGTCTGCGCCGGTGCTGCCATGCAAATGCCGCGGACGCAATCACGGGCGCGAGCAGCGCCAGCCACGCCAGCAGCGGAACATCGACGGCAAACTTCATGGCACCGGCCCGCGCCATCCCACGAGCAACAGCTCGAACAGGAGCGCGCCGATGGCGACCGCGAGCGGCCACCGGAAGAGTTCTTGATATCTCACGTATCGCTTCGCACGGATTGGCGCCCGCTCCAGCTGGTCGATCTGTTCGTAAATGCGCTGCAACGCCGCGCCATCGCGCGCGCGGAAGTACCGACCGCCGCTGATCTGCGCCGCATACTCGAGCAACGCTTCGTCGATCTCGACCGGACGATTCTCATAGCGGAGCCCAAAGACACCGCGGCCGACCGGGACAGGCGCCATTCCTTCGCTGCCAACGCCAATCGTGTAGATCCGGATGCCCAGCGCAGCCGCCGCATCGGCCGCGGTGCGGGGATCGATTGTGCCCCGATTATTCACACCGTCGGTCAGCAGGATGAGCACCTTCGAGCGGCCGGGTGCATCGCGCAGGCGATTCGCCGACGTGATGATCCCGGTACCGATCGCCGTTCCGTCGTCGAGCTGGCCCGGCTGCAGCGCATCCACGGCCGCCAGCAGTACCGGATAATCCACGGTCAGCGGAACCTGCGTGAGCGCCTCGCCCGAAAACGCCACGATGCCCACTTGATCAACGGTACGACCACTGATGAAGTCCTTCACCCGCCGCTTGGCGACTTCGAGCCTGTTAAGCGGTTGGAAGTCCTCCGCCAGCATAGAGCTGGAGATGTCCACGGCGAGGATAATGCTGATACCGTCGGATTCCACTTGCTCGGCGCGCGCGCCAGCGCGCGGACGCGCAACGGCGAGGCAGACGCCGAGAATCGCGACTATCCTCGCAGCGAGAATGGCGCGAGCGACCCACTTGCCGTGCGCATTCGCGCGGGTGAGCAGGTCCACGCGCGAGAACAGGATCGCGGCGGGCCGACGACGCCTGCGCCACCAGAGCCAGCCGACCGCGAGCAGCAGCAGCGCCAGCCACCAAGGTGCGCCAAACCCAATCCGCGACCACCAGTTCATCGGCGCCTCGGGCGCGGCGGCCGCTCAACTGCGCGTAATCGCGCCTCGTGCGCCAGCTGAATCTGGACCGTGATGTCGCGCGCCTCTGCGGCGAGTGCCGCCGCTTCGTCAGGCGCGATCACCGCTTGGGCGAACCTCAACTCGGAGTCACGCGCCAGCAACTCCGCAACGCGCGGAACCGGAACTGGCAAATCAAGGTCAGTGAGCGCCGACGTCGCCTCACCGGCATTGAGCGTCAGTGCTATCGGCGGAAAGCGGCGAGCGAGATAGTGACGGAGAACGTCCACATGTGCGATAACGTGGCGCCCCGGCTCTCCGGCTTCATCCAGCTTGAGGGCGTCGAGGGCCTGCCATGCGTCCCGCGCGTCTTGCCAAGGGTCAGTGGCGGTAGCTGCCACGCGTTCCCGGCGCTGGCGCCGCCAGTGACGCCAGTACATGAACGTGCCCACGAGGGCGATTGTGCCGAGCAGAATGAACTGCCAGAGCCTTCCGGGCAGCGGAACGGGCGCCCGCGCGTCGCGTGGCTCGTGATCGGTGGTATCGGCAGGCAGCAGCGATTGCACAAACACCGGCGGCACGACGACCGCGACCGTGCGCGACTGGCCCGCCACCGTGATGATGATGGGCTCAAAGACCGGGCCGCGAGATCCGACATCCCACGCGACGAACCGATACGTCGCCGTGCGGTCGAGCATGTCGCCGGGAGCGCCGTCCTCGACGGCACGCGGGTCGATCGGTTCAACCGCGTCGGCCGATGCCGGAACGTCTGGAAAACGAATCGTCGCGACCTTGGGCGCGCGTACCCGGATCTGGACGGTGAACGGATCCCCAACGTTCACGGTGTCTGCCGACCGAGTCACGTCGACCAGTGCCTGCCGCGCATCGGCCTGCGCGGTGAGGCGTGCCGTTGCGAACAGCGACGCGACGAGCAGCAGGGGCCACATCAGCGCCTCCGCAGACGCCGACCGCGAATTTCACGCGTATTGAAGAAACGGAGCAGCGGTTCGGCCCACCCGGCCTCAGTGCGTACCAGGACCTCATCGATCGCGAGTCGACGGAGCACCTGTTGGCGCGCCACCCGCTCCGCATCGATCGCCTGCAAGTATCCGCGTCGCACTCCCGGATCGCTGGTGTCGATCTCCACGAGACGCCCCGTCTCGGCATCGACCAGTCGGCTGACCCCAAGGTTGGGCAACTGCCGCTCCCCCGGGTCATCCAGCACGACGGCAACGAGGTCGTGACGCTGCGACACCATGCGGAGCTGACGCTCAATGCTCGGCGTGACAAAATCGGAGATCACGAACACCAGCGAATGGTGCGAGAGCACACGCGCCGCGTAGTCGAGCGCAACGCCGAGATCCGTCGCGCGGGCCGAGGTCGGCCAGGCGAGGACATCGCGCACGAGGCGCAGTGCGTGCCGCCGTCCCTTGCGGGGCGGAACCGTATGTTCGGGACGGTCGGAGCAGAGAATCAGCCCGACGCGATCGTTGTTGCGCGTGGCGGTCAGCGCCAGCACAGCGGCCAACTCCGCTGCCATCGCCTGCTTGTCTCGTTCCCCGGTGCCGAACCGACTCGACCCCGAACAATCCACTATCAACATCACTAACTTTCTCCCTAAACGGATAATTCAATCCATCATATAAGGGATAATATGTTGAAATCCAATGAGTGTTATATGCTCCACCTATTTTATAATATTCAACCACGGAACTTACTGGATAT
>SXGU01303776.1_pt1 | contig 13051 bp, 1 predicted proteins | sample 3174531 | NCBI WGS metagenome assembly SXGU01 (sample SAMN11356863, study PRJNA531348) | freshwater metagenome | isolation source: freshwater sample F1-140 | place: China: Fuxian Lake, Yuxi | collected 2017-12-25 | reverse complement strand
CAATTTATTTGAGCCAGGCTTACTGATGACGGAGTTGGATACTAACCCAGATATTTTAATTGAGATCGATCGTTTCATTGACGCAGGACTCAAACATTATGCTGAGCGTGGTTTTATATCGCAGCAATCCCTCTTTTTTATTCGACTCGCCTACTTGGTCAATCGCTACGCGGCCGAATATAAGCCCTCTTTAGTGGGTGGGCGACTTCAGGCCTTACAACAACAATTATCAGGTTTTTTACAAATAGAGAAAGAGAATGATGCCGCGATAAAACAAAGCGTGCATCAATACCAGTTCTTAACGGCGATGGCGCGTTTAAAGTTGACATCAGGGCACATGAGTGCACGCGAGAAAGATGAAATTCTCGATCTTACTCTACCGTCATATTTTTACATGATAGCCAAACAGAATCCTGACGATGTTATTGATACGTCAATGCAATTTGAACTTGAATGCGTCAAGCATGATTTTAATCGTTTTGCTCTGCAAAGCGATTCAACATCGGTGGGTAGGCTCGTGGGGCGCGCCTTAGAACAATTGGGCTTCGGATTTTGTGATGCGCTGCCAATAAAAACAGAGTCCTTCTATACGGTGCGCGTGCAGCAGGGCACTGTATATAGAGTGGATGTAGGACGTGGTTTGGTTTTCAATCAGGCAGGAATGGCTTATACGCCGGTGCCACTCGATATTTTGCACCACCCTGTGATGCGTTTTTTAAGCCCTCAACACATTGAGTCTTGTTTTACATCCAGTGATGGGCTGGTTTTTGAGATAGGTGCGCCTGAGCCTGTTCTGCGGTTTATTCGGCAAAGCAAGAGTTCGGCCTATCGTGTGCAAAAATTAATGACCGTTGGTGGTTATACTCAATGGTACGAGCTTCATGCGCTCAATGTCGAACAGCAAAAAGCATTTGCAACGGATAGCCAAATCATTGAATTGCCGTTCCCGGCGATTTTGAAGGAGCGTGAATCTAAAGTTTGGCTGGGCTGTGATGATCGAAAAAATCTACTCATCACTGAAGGCCAAGAAATTACCTATCATTGTAAGCAATCTATACTTGGTGAATGGCAGGCAAATCAGCTCAACGACGATGCGATGAATACTGGCTTTACCTTGTGTCCTGACGTGACGTGGCTTCATACGTTGTTTGCAACGTTTGAGGATCCAGCATTTATTACCGTATGTCAAAACACAGAGAGCTATGAGGTCAAATTTGGTCGATATGGTTTCACTCTCTTGGCGCGCGAAGAGGGCGGCATATGGGAATATCGGCTCCAGGATAATAAAGATTTTACCCTTTTAGGCAACGTGGACAAGTTGCTTCCAGGTGTTGCAGGTCTTATTTTTGAGAATAAAACAACAAAACAACGTACCTGTTATCTGCCCCTACAACAGTATATATGTGTTGGTGGGCCCTCAGCGCACAGTGAGTTTTATCATTTTCAACAAGATATTTCGGGAGCTATTCCAAGGCACGTCGTACAAGAACTAACAAAAGGATCAGAAGGCGCCAATTTGCTTTGGCAGTATACGGGCCGTGAGCGTGTTATCCGCTATCCATTAAATAAAGACAGTATGTTACATGCAGAGCGTGCGTCTGATGCCCTGTATCTTTGTTATGTGTATTTGGGCAGCCAGCATCCAGAAAGGGCGTGGGAGGTACTTGAGGATTGTGCAAAACGTTTGGGCGGATTAAGTGGCACAGTTGAAGAATTAACTTATTTGAATATGATCTTGAATGCTCTTCCCCGGCGAATGAAAGATGAGGACAAAGATGCCACTATTTCAACACCCGCGTATGTCGCCTGTCAGTTAAAGGCATTGGCTTTATTCACTCAGGCATTTACTCCCGATCATGTGGTGTCGTTTCCCCCGCAAGCCCATGATTTAAAAACACCGGATGGACTTTATCAAGACACTTGCTGGAAAGAGGTGCAAGCCTTTCATAGGGGCTTAAATGAGACTCTCTATCACCTTTATTCCCGCTTTCAAAGGATGCAGCGGCATTTGGATCATGGGTTTCTTTTACAAGACGATGAAAGAAAGAGCCTGCTGGATTATTACCATTTCCATCTGCCAAAACCCACTGATGGTGGATCGAAAGCGCTGGGTGCTTTGGGTTATGAATGGCATGTGCTGGGGCTCAAAACATTAAAGAAAGAATATGATGCCATTAAAGCTGAAGAGCGATCCAAGGGGACACTACCTAGAGGATATCAAAAACGCTTGGCAGAAATAGATACATTTTTAAGAAAAGAAATAAAGGTACGTGCAAACCATACCGAATTGGAATTACGACCGCTCAATCTTTCTATACCACCAGGCGTCACATTTGAAGTCTATAAAATTAAAATGACCGAGGAGGAACGTACTCGTATTTATTCATGGTGGTATGACTTAAGAAAAGCGCCTCTTGGGGAAGCCGAGCATCGCTCAGCGATTATGGCGTTGAACCCGGATATCACTGCGGGGCAGTTTTTACAATACTTCCCCTGTTATTACCAATGGGCGATGAACCCTACGCGCAGTAGGGAGCAAGAGATACTTTTAGATTTTTGTCGCCACTATTTAATGGTACACCGCCATGTTCCACTGCAAAAGCAAGAGAACAAGGTAAGTTTTTTATGCAATATTTTATACCGGATCGCACAAGGACGAGATACATTCGCAGCTCATGCACACAAGCTGACACGAGGCGATCAAATCCTCAATCAAGCTCGAGCATTATCTGCTCCTGTATTGGAAATCTATCAAGTGCGTCATGCAACAGACCAAGTGCTTGCCGGAACGAGTGAGGTCTGGGAGACATTACAAGCCGAGGTGCCGCCGCCCGGTACATCAATGGTGGCTCTACCTTGCCAGTTTCTGGCTGATTTTAGTGTCACGCGATTACTTTCTAAGTGTGGTTTAGATAAAGCGACGGAAGCACAGTTGCATGAATCGTGTCAGCAATACATTGAGCACGCAAAAATCTTCGCTGGGGTACAAAAAATAACGATTGTTGATGCACCACTGCTGCGGATTTTAAGTCCTGCCGAGCGGAAGGCAGGCACTGTGCAAGGCCATGCATTGGCCGAGATGAAGCGAATTGCAAGTACTATGTTAGCGTCTGTAGCAACGCGTTTGAATTTACAACGTGGCGCACAAGTACTCATTGATCAATTAGAAAGGGAGCGGAATCAACAGTTAGAGCGTATATTGCATTTGGCAAATTTAGGGCCTGCCGACGCCAAACAAAAGCTGCACCGTGATCTGGAGCTTGAAGGGGGCGTTCGTGCGCCTTTAGATGAGCGACGTTTATTAGCCCTCTATTTCAGGGCAGACCGTGCACTATATACCTTGGAAACAGGGTTATCTGATGCAGAGATTACTGAGTTGCATACGCAATTGAGTCATTATTTGGCCTATTCAGTGCGACAACAATCCTTAAAACGGTTTTGCAACCAGATCGATACAGCAGGATCTACACCGGATTCATCTACATTGCAGCAGATCGCCCATGAGTTATTGACTGAAAATTGCGTGGACTTTCAAACCGAATCCGTATTGGCGCTTTTTCAATACTACGAAAACGTTTTATTGCGCCCTCAACAAATAGAGGCCATCAAGCGATTATTAACATCATCGGATTGTGATCAGTACGCCTTTAGTGAAACGATTATAAAAATCATCATGGGTGGTGGTAAATCGAAGGTGATTTTGCCAGTCCTTGCCGAGAGTAAAGCCAACGGAAGTAATCTTGTCGTCATTGAAGTTCCGCGCGCACTTTTTGAAACCAACTGTGCTGACTTAGCCAATACGTCTGGTCGCTTATTTAACCAAAAGGCGGTGCCGTTTGAGTTTAACCGCGACAGCGATTGTACGCCTGAAAGTCTCGAGTTTCTCTATTCAAAATTAATCGATGTGATCGTCCGTAAAGACTATTTGGTGACTATGGGTGATGCCGTGCAGTCGCTAGAGCTTAAATATTTGGAACTCTTATTGCAACGTCCTGACGATGCAAAAGAGGCACTGGTATGGGCAAAACAAGTTGAATGGTTGGATAAAATTATATCTGTTTTCCGTACACGTGCGGATGTCATCATGGATGAAGTTCATCAAGCGTTATTACTCAAGAAAAAATTAAATTATACTCTCGGTGATCGACGTGCAGTATCCCCAGATCTCATGACCGAATGTGTTTCTTTATATCAATTTTTTGATCATGTTTCTCTAGGTGGCGTGTTGGCTGGAAAAACACTGGCATCTGTTTTAGAAAATAATCATCTGCTGACGCGAGAAGATCAGTGGAAAGCCGCGATAGGAGATTTAAGGCAAGCTCTAGTTGAGCATGAGAAAAGCCCTTTGAAATCCATTCTTGAGCGATTAGATCCCAAGCTGACTGATGATGATAGGTGCTCTTTGTACGCCTACTTGGCTAACGAGGGCTTAGAGATTCCAGCGTGTGTAGAACGCGCTAATCCAAAAATACGCAATATCCTGGCCCTCTATAAGGAGCAAGTCAGTCAATTATTAACCCAAACTCTAAAACGTAAATTAAACGAGAATTATGGTGCGTCGCGCCTACATCCTGAGAGTGGAGTTGCTCTTCCCTATATTGCCAATAATGTGCCAAGTGAGCGCAGCCGATTTGGGAATTATTTAGAGGCAATTAATTATTGTATTCAAATGCTGATGATCGAGGGATTTCGTCCGGCGTTATTGAAGCAATATCTCGGTCAGCTGCAAGTGCAGGCGAGGCAAGAGCTGCTAAAGGATCCATCTTGGGGGGGGATTGATAACACCCCAACAGCCAAAATGTTGCGTGGCGCTGCACCGGACTTCACGCTCACCTTAAGTGAAATCCACTTAGATGATCCTACCCAGTTTGATGCCATTTTTAGCCAGCTCTATAAAAATAAAGATCTGATTTCTGACGTGTTGAAGACGACTGTTCTGCCGCAAATTCATGTTGAATCTGAAATATTGCACAGCGATGCCTATAATCACGTGGATTTTTACCGCTCATGTCAAGGTATCACGGGTACTCCATCTAACAGCAGTACGTATCATCAACGTCTTACTTATAATAAAGACGCAGCGGCAGCAACGGATGGCTTTATTTTAAATGTGATCACAGAAAAGCACACACCGGTTCATCCGGTGGCACATCAGTCACCAGAAGAGCTATTGCAAGGCTTGTTTGCGGGCAAAGACGCGAGTGAGTCGATACGCGCTGTTATCGATATTTGTGCGACGTTTAAAGGAATTGATAATCTAGACGTAGGCAAGCTACTGGCAAACTATGTTCGGGAGCATCCAACACAATTTTTAACCCCCGCCGCTCTGAAATACATTTTGTTTTTCAATGCAGAGAATGTGTTGTGTGCGCTCGATATTCAGGAGGGGAGAACCCCTATCCTTATCGGCTCGACTGATCCAGAAGTTATTAACACGAAGCTCGGGTGTGGGCCGGATGCACGATTTAGTTATTACGACCAATCGCACACGGTAGGTGTTGATCTTAAACAAGCAAAACGTGCTAAGGCGTTGGTGTTAGTGGACCATGAAACGCACTTGCAAAGCTTTTTACAAGGCTGCTTGCGGATGCGTGGTTTACAAGATGAGCAGTCCGTTGACATCATCGTACCAGAAAACCTTGGGGCATTGTCTCTTGAGGCATTGATTCAGCAAATGGCAGCTAATGAAGAGCGTCAATTACAACAAGATAATTTTACCGCCGCACAAGCTAAAATGACGAATCTCATTCGTGCTGATTTTATGAAACGATTGTTGGCATTACCCAGTGATGATGTACTAAAAAAACACCGCTTTGCTCTTGCGTTTAAAGCGTACTTCGTCGAGCTTGCCTCACATGATTTTTTTGCAGTTTATGGTGGTCTTGCCACCATGCGTCCTGCAAAAGAGATATTGGCAGATCAACGCAGTCGTCTGTATGGAGACTGGTTAGCCATTCTAAATGGGCTTGGGGAGACGGCTGACTTAAAAATGGGTGATGATTTAGATAAAGTGGTTGTAGATGCTTTGCCGTTATGTCAGGCGGAATATTTAAGCCCAACGCGGCAGGAGCAGGGGAAAGAGGTTGAAGTCCAAAAGCAAGTTCAAATCGAGCTACAACGGGAAACGCAATTAGAGCGCGAGCTTTTTAATCCCTGGTTAGAGCCAGAGCCTTATAAGCCATGGACCGCGACTGCATTGCTACAGCCTTATGCCGAAGCAAATGATTTTTTATCATTGACCGCGATGTGCCGTCGTCGGGATCCTACAGCACCTGAGTTCAGTGAGATTTATGTGAGCCCTAATTATTATAAATCGTATAAAGGGCAAACGCAGTTTATGGGTGAGTATTTAAAGCCAGTGCATGCATTGCTGTTTCGACTACGTAAGGATGGCACACTCGATGGTTTGATTTTAAGTCAACAGGAAGCAGATGAGATAACGACTATCGTTAAGGCAACTCGATCTTCTAGTCTTTGGCTCACCACCACTCGACATACCCTACTTGCAGGTGCAATTCCTGCAGGGATAAAAGAGAATGAAGCGTATCACGCTCTGATGGAGCAGGTACGTTTTTTCAATGGGGAACTTCATTTATTGCTTGATAGTGAGCGGCCACCTAATTGGTTGAGCGAGGGGACAGGAAAAAAATTGGAGTTTTTTAAGCAACATTTGTTGCCTTATCGTGAAACAGAGCATCAAGATCTGGTTGTTCTTCGTCAAACATTATCCCAACGACAGAATGCATTTCGTTACATTGCTGAACATCCTTTTGAGCATTATGCGTTGTTTGAGTGGAGGGTTCACATCAGTGAGGAGCTCACCGATGCAGATATTGAAGAATGTGAAAAATTAGCGAAAGCGTTTGCTTATGCAAATATGCACTGGAGAGAGAATACGTTTTGTCGACAACACTGTTCGGATGGTTTACACCTGTCGTTACAGGCAGGTGCTTATATTAACCGTTATGTAGATGAGCAACTGGCTATTTTAAGGGGCGCTTTTCCTCGCTATGCAAAGGGTGCTGAAGATGAGGTGAAACGTGATATTGATTCATTATTACCCATGCTTCTCAAAGAATATCTCCCCATGGCCCACGCTAAAAAACACACGCCTCTGCAGTATTTACTGAAAACAGCCTGTACTGACGTGGACAATGTTGCATTGATGCGGGTTGCTGCATGGCTCGTAAAGACAGGGGCTGATGTGAATGCTATTAATGCGGAGGGTCGCAATGCGTTAGAGCATGTTATCCAACACGCTTCAGGGCGTGTATCATCACTGGTGGGATGGTTGTTGGTGCACGGCGCAGACAGCGCCATTCATGATGAGATTTGGCCGCACGTTTGCGCAGAAACGTTAGAGCAACTCTTAGTCGACTTGTCGGTATTTCGTGAGAATGATCAGTTTATCTTGGCCTGTGTTGTGGCGTTTAAAAATAATGCAGAAAGACTACAGAGTATCATGGCCTATTGTCCTGATTCACGGTGTGCTTTACAAAAAGTGATTGAGGTGGTGCCTGAGTTTTCAGAAGAATTTTTGGATGTTTTGCTTGCCCATAAGCTATTTACAACAGATGCAATGCTGCTTAAGCAGTTGCTCGATAAAGTAGGGCTTGAAACACAACAGCGGATCCTCTTGCAATTGGTATCCATACCTAACCTTTCGCCTGAGATCCTTGAGGTTATTATTGGAAGAGACACTACGGCTGATTTTGCGATCAACAACAAAATAATTGATCTCCATTACCCTAATCTACAAACAAATCACTTATCTGCGTTGGTGCAGGGTTTGCCAAAGGGAGTGAGTGAGCCGCTGTCTGTTCGCTTTTGTTGTCTATTGGAGCGCATTGTAGGTCATGCGCAAGCGACACCCGCCGTACTGAATGGGGCTGTGACTTATTCCTTGTCGGCTCAGCTGCCATTGATGCTACCTTTTTGGGGACCATTTTTGAAACAGCATCACTGGGATAGGCTTGATGCCACCGCATTATGCACGATGTATTTAGCCTTGCCCGATGAGTTACGCACAGATTTATTGCAGTCGAGCATTTTTCTCGAGAATCAAACAGAGGTCATCAATAAGTTTGCTGAATATGCCAGTACAGATCTCTGTTTGCAGTTACTTGAGAATAGTCACGTGACCTTAGAACCAGAACACTTGTGTGCGATGGTGCGCGCTTTGCCTGAGCCTGCAACTCAGCAAAAATCCCCTGCCGAGATCATGATGCTGTTACAACACATTGTGAGTCATGAGCAGGTATCCGCTGCAGTTCTTGAGTCAGCTATCATCTATGCTTTGATGTTTGTACAGGAGCCGCTGGTGAATTTTTGGCGAGATTCATTAATATTACGGCGGTGGGATCTAATTTCGGCTGAATTAATCGGCACCATGTTTTTATCATTGCCTAAAAGATTGATTGATGAGCTTTTGTGCTCAACCATTTTTTTAGACCATCGAGCAGCCATTCTCGAAAAAATGATAGAGAATAAAAGCACAGATCTATTTAAAGTCTTACTGATGAATGAGCATATCACTTTAGACTCCTCGGAATTGTTGCTGTTTTTGTCGCGCTTGGATAGACACTATGTGCAGGAGACATTACCCATCGTTGCGGGATACAAAGCTACTCATCAGGACACCTTGCAAAAAGTTATTGAGATGATGGTGGAACCCGCTGACAATTTGTTGCAGGTTTTACTGGCGACAGATCAGTTTAAGAAGAATGATGTGCTCGTGTCCCAATTGTTGGCAAAAGTTGGCCAGGCAACCCACCAGCGAGTCATTGCGGCATTATCTTCGCTGTCGACATCGCAAATAAAGCCAGATGTGCTCACGATTGTTATCAAAGAAAGTAAAGGTGATGTTAAGCGTTTACTACAGCTCATGACGACCCATGATAGTCATCTTGACACGATTCGTTTGAACGCGATATTACAGTCTTTATCGCAAAGCGTGAGCATGGCCTCTCCTCCTGATGAGACCAATGAACTGTTGCTACGAGTCACTCATCATGTGAAGGCCGATCCTGCTATACAGGAAGCAGCTGTAGTTTATGCATTGAAGTTTGAACCATCGCTCATGGAGCGATTTTGGCGGGATTTAAGTTGCCTGAAATGGGAAGAGTTTAATGTTAGTACTGTAAATAATATCGTATTAAAATTGCCGAAAGAGGGTGTTGCTTCCTTACTTCGCGCGCTACTCGAGGTGGGGAATCAAAAGGCTGCCATCAACAAACTGATTGAGACGGGTAATTTTTTTATATACCGTGCATTACTTGATGGCCCTGACATACCACTCGAACAGCAACACCTCACGTCCATGATGATGCGGCTGGATCCATTGAGTCTACAAGCATTATTGCCTTCTATTATCCTTCATCGTCAAGCAGAAGAGGTTGTCTTGCACAACATTATTCTGGTGATGACTGAGGCCACTGAAAGCCTGGTGCGGGCATTGCTTGCTAACGCCAAATTTACTAACAACAGCCGCCTTGTACAGCAACTGCTAGAGCGCCTCAATGCGGAGCAGCGGCAATGGATGATCGTCGAGTTATCGTCCATGCCGGGTGTTGGGCCGGATGTGTTAGATGTCTTGATTGAAAAAAATGACACATCAAGCGTTGACGTCTTTCATCAAATACTGGCTGTACATGGTCCTCAATTGCATGAAAAACACTTAGATGCAATGGTGTTGGCTATCGCATCAGCAAAGCCTGTGGCGGTATCAACGTTCAAGGTATTACAACAAATTATCCAACATTCCTCTGCCGAAACCCCCGTGTTGGAAAGAGCCGTGGATTATGCGTTGCGATTTGATTGGCAAGTCGCAGGGACATTTTGGGAAAAGGTCTACCCCCTCCATTGGGATAGATTGACCGAAAGCACCTTATGCAATCTGTTTATCGCCCTGCCTTTAGGGGGAGTGGATCATTTATTTCAATCGGCCACCTTTAGTAAAGAGCGCGAGGCGATCATCGATAAGCTGATTCGGAGCGCTAATTCTCAAATTTATCGTATCTTACTTGAAAATAGGTTCGTGAGGCTCGAACAAAGACATCTTATCACTTGTTTGCAGATCTTGGACCCGCAAAGTTTGCAGGCCATTTTGCCACAAATGGTACTGTATCCGACGACGTCATATGATCTATTGAGGCGTATTGTTGAATTGATGAGGGAGCCTTCAGACGAGTTGTTGCGCGCATTGCTGGCTCACCCGCAATTTGTAATGACAGCAGAGATTATCGATAGGTTTATCAGCAGCAAACATCAGACAGTCTATCGTGTCCTCCTTGAAAATAGGAGGGTAAAACTTGCAGCTAGGCATCTCATCGCGTTGATGACAGGCTTAGATTCACAGACTGTGCAGGGTATATTGCCATCTATTATGGTGCAGGAAGCTCTTGATCTGGATGTCTTGCAAAAGATAATTGCGGTCATGGCACCCCCTGCAGATCACTTGTTGCAGCTGTTGCTGGCGAATCCATTAGTCCAAACAAATGCCGCGTTAGTTAAGCAACTGTTGCTGCGGTTCGATCGGGAAACCCGGCAAGGGATTATGACACGATTGGTGAACAGCTCTTTTCTGTGGCCAGAGGTATTAACGGTCTTTTTAGATTTGGATGGGATGCAGGCGTTATTGCCAGAGATTGCAGTTCATGCGGCCGCGGTGGATAGCGTTTTGCAACACATGATGGAGGTGATGGCGGAGCCCACAGAAGAAGTGTTATTGGCATTGCTTGCGAATCCTCATTTTTTAACGAACGCTGAACTGATTGAGCAGGTCTTGACGAAGATATATGGTGCAAAGCGTGTGTGGTTCTTGTCTGAGTTATCTTCTATACCTATGCTTCAACCACAGATAGTGGATGTAATAATCGAAAAAAATAAACGTCATGTTGATCGTTTGATTCAGCTTTATCATGTGCATGGCAAGCAATTGAGTGCAGATCAATTCATCGCGATGTTACCCAATAGCCAGAATCAGGCTCGCGCATGGCGTCAGCAAAAACCAGATGTAGTCAGGTTATTGCTTTTGATTTTAAATCATGAACCCACGGAAGAAGCCGTCGTGAAGGCTGTCATTCGTTGTGCGTTGTCGGTGGTGAAATTAGGCGCACAGTTTTGGCGGGATATCCCTGAAAAAATGGTTAAGCTTGACTTGAGCGGCAATCATCTAGGACATAAATCTCTCGCTGCGCTGAAGATACTCTTTGCGGCGATAGGCTCAGCAACGGAGCTTGATTTAAGCAATAACCATTTTGATGAAAAAGAAGGTCCAATGCTCGCGGAAATTCTTGCGACGTTACCACCGAATATAGAGCGGCTTAATTTAAGTGGGAATCATATTGATAGCAAATTAATGCCGCAAATGGTGGCGGCTATTCCTAAAAGTGTGCGTTTTATCGCCCATCAAGATGGCGATTATAGGCCCCGAGCAGAAATCGATGCAACGTTTACTGATTACTCGTTTCTTTTTAATTGCATGGCAAGCATCGCGATGGTCGCTGGTGGTGTAATGCTGCTCCTTGGTCTTTTTACGTTAAATCCCATTCTGGCTGGAATAGGGCTTAGCGTCATGGTAACCGTTGCTACGAGTGCAGGGCTATCTGAATATGGCTTGTTCTCTAAAAAGCCTCCAACAGTGGTTGATGAGCCAGATGGTGCGTGCAACGGAAGACGCCATCAGTCTATTTGTATGGGAACGCCCTAATCTGTGTATTAGAAGGAAGTGCATAGCAACGGATTATGGATTAGATTAAACTTACGACCACGATCCTTAACTCGTATTGATGAATCACGATAAGAATATAGGTTAGGAATATACGCAGTAGGTTGATGTGTAGGAGGGGGTGATGTTAGTAACCTTTAGCTGTGATGCTCATGAAAATATCACACTGTTTGGTGGTGTGGCAGAAAAGCTACTAAAAATGATGGGACAGAGTGGTACTGTGCCCAGTGCGATACTGGCAGAGCATGTTCCTGCCGCATTGGCGAATCTCTCAGAGGCGATTGCAAAGGAAAAGCCTGCTGTGTCGCAATACTCTGAAGATGACGACGATGAAATAGAGGTGAGTTTGAAACATCGCGCATTGCCTTTGATTGAGTTATTACAGGCTGCAGTAAAACAAAAATGTAACGTCATGTGGAAATAGGGCATCAAATTAAATCAGGGTGAATAACTAATCACAATCCCGTTTATGCTGAGGAGGAGCGGAAGCGACGTCTCGAAGCATTCTTGCAAAGGTATTATGTTTTTTGTAAGTTCTGCCCATGGGATTTATGCTAGAATGCCCACAATTTTTATTACAATCATTGTAAAGCATGATCACTCTTCGCCAAGTTACCTTGTCACGTGGCAATAAAATCTTACTGAATAAGGTCAGCGTCAGCCTGCATGAAAAGCAAAAAATTGGTTTGGTGGGCCACAATGGTTGTGGTAAATCGAGTCTGTTTAGTTTGTTGCTGGGGCAACTTCATTGTGATACCGGTGAGTCTGTCGTTAATTCACATTTACGTATTAGTTATCTCTCGCAGCAGTTACCTGATAGTAATGAGCGGGCCCTCGATTTTGTACTCGCCGGTGATGATGGCTATCAAGCACTGCAACAACGTTTAGCGAGTGCTGAGCAGCTTGGGGATGATCATGATGTACTCCTTTGTCATGAGTTGCTTCGCCAGACGGGTGGATACAGCAAGCCTGCTGAAGCTGCAACCATTTTGGCGGGTCTTGGGTTCACTGCGGCTGAACAACAAGCGCGAGTCAATAGTTTTTCTGGTGGGTGGCGAATGCGCTTGAGTTTAGCGCGTTGTTTAATGAAGCCTGCCGATTTACTGTTGCTTGATGAGCCCACCAACCATCTTGATATGGAAGCTATTTTTTGGCTGGAAAAATGGCTGAAGCTCTATTCGGGAAGCGTTATTTTAATTTCGCACGATCGCGAGTTTCTTGATGCATTTGTCACCCACATCTTGCACATTGAACAACAAAATATCGCCTTGTATGCCGGACATTATAGTCGCTTTGAGCAAGTGCGTGCCGAGCAGCTGGCGT
>SXGU01315462.1_pt1 | contig 13052 bp, 9 predicted proteins | sample 3174531 | NCBI WGS metagenome assembly SXGU01 (sample SAMN11356863, study PRJNA531348) | freshwater metagenome | isolation source: freshwater sample F1-140 | place: China: Fuxian Lake, Yuxi | collected 2017-12-25 | reverse complement strand
TCTGGTGTTACGATTTTAGTCAGCGACCAAATGGCAACCGTGGTCAACACAATAATCACAACTAAAGTGAACAGTATTTGTTTGGCACGTCTCATATGTGTTTCGTAAAGAATCAAAGTGATGAGGATATAGGTAAATTGGACATAAATCAATTGGGAGGAAACCCTTAAAAAAGCTAAAGGGATGAAGGTGGCCAACCCTGTCATCATCGCATGTTTTTTATTCCAAAGTAACGCCATGTGATGCGAATAAACCCTACACTTTTGTTCTTTGGGAGGCAACTCGGACCCCAGTTGCCTCATAAGTAAATGTTACCGAAGGGGTAAATTATTAGCCAAACCCGAACAAATGTACTATAATTATACAGCAAAGAGGTTGGGCGAAAACAATAACGATGACGCTAATATGCAACTTGACTAAAATGGAGAATGAGTTGTGATAATAGCCAACAACCCGTAGTTGATTACTAAATAACAAGGAGTTGGTTATGAAAACAATATTAATATTACCTGCTATTGTACTTGGCGCCGCTTCGCTCGCTATGAGCACAGCTGTTATAGCCAATACGAATACTCACCAGACGAAGCCTGTCAATCCAGTCACGGGTCTCGTTAACGCCACAGGGTCTGTTATCACCGGAGTTGGCCATGTTACTTTAGGCGCTGTTGGTGGTGTTGCACAGGGTACCGCTTATGTTTTAAATGGCGTTGCTCATACCACCAGCGTTTTATCAGGTGGCCATACTAAGGTTGTGCACCACCAAACCACACGGGTGAAGCATCAGTAACCAGAGCATGTTAACGACAAATTAAACCACGTATCGGCAACGATGACGTGGTTTTTTTAGTTCCTATGTTATCAGTTTATTTTTTTGTAAATAGGGGGCGTTGACAATTGGCCCCACCGCCTACACAAATGCTTGCTCTTGATTGTTTGGATTAAAGAACATTGTGTGGATACAAAATCTAATATAAAGTTGTAATTGCTTCGACGTCCAACCTGAGCTGATATGGAAATTCTTTGCTTTTTTGCAGGGACGGCTTTTTTTTATCTAAAAAGCATGTATCCCCTCTATTTTCTATGTGGTGTTTTTCTTTTTAGACAAAAACCTGCCTTATTTTGTTGGTTTGTTGCCGCCATTTTTTGGAGCATGTTTCATCAATGGCTCATTGCAGACAGGGGGGTGCCGAATACGAATTTGATTAATCAGGCTAACCTGCAAGGAGATATTGTCTCAATCCCGACGCAGACCCCTCATAAGACTCAATTTCAGTTTTTGGCGGATCACCTAGACGGACAACCAACTAAATTTAACCTCTTGTTGTCTTGCTATGATCGTTGCCCAAACGTTCGTGCAGGACAGCATTGGCGGCTGCGGGCGAAGTTGAAAAAACCAATGAATTTAGCCAATCCAGGCGGATTTGATTATGCCGCCTGGTTAAGCTCTCGCCATATCCGTTGGGTAGGGAATATCTATCGAGGCTCATTGCAACCCATAGAAAACCAAAACAAACCGTATCGTTTAATCAAACTTCGTGAACATTTAGCAAACCATCTCAAAAATCTTATCCCAAACGAGGAAATTTTGGGCATTACTGAAGCATTAACCATAGGACTAACGCATCACATCGATAAAACACAATGGGACCTATTCCGTCGAACAGGAACCACTCACTTGATTGACATCTCCGGGGAACACATCGCCATGGTAGCGGGGCTGACCTACTGGCTGTTAAAATGGGTTTGGAAACACTTAGGCGAACTCTGTCTACGCTATCCTGCACCAAAAATTGCAAGTGTAGGCGCACTGTTAACATCATTTACGTATACATTGATTGCTGGATTTGCAGTACCGACCCAACGATCATTAATCAGCTGTTGTTTGATGCTGGCGCGCCATTTTTGCGGCCAACGTATAAGCGTTTGGCAAACTTGGCGCTATGCCCTGCTATTAGTGCTTCTGTTTGAGCCTCACTCGGTATTCATGATTGGTTTTTATTTTTCGTTTATCGCTGTAGCTATTTTGATCTTAATGAATCAACGGGTGAAATTCACAGGAATTCGAAAAATGATCTTGATGCAACTCGCTTGTTTATTTGGCTTAATGCCATTGACTTTGTATTGGTTTTCTTACGGCTCAATCAACGGATTAGCTGCTAATCTATTAGCAATTCCTTGGGTTAGTTTCATGATAGTACCGCTCGCATTGCTCATCACATTTATAAGCCCTTGGTTCGTCATCCCGGGCAGTCTATTTTTACTAAAATGGCTCATCGTCTCCTTTTTATGTTATTTAAAATTTATCGATACCCTTGAGGTTTTTAATTTTAATTTTACATTCACTTCTGCTTTGTCGCCTTTAACACTGATGGGTGCCATGGCACTTTTTATATTTCTACCCCTCGTCAGGTTATTCCCAGCCGCAACTATGTTGATCGTTGCAAGCCTTTTTCCGAACTATGAAAAGGTAAAACCAGGTTATGCCACCATTGATGTTTTAGATGTCGGTCAAGGGCTTGCTGTTGTTGTAAGAACAGCTCATCATGTGCTGATTTATGATACCGGAATGAAATTTTACCAAGGCGGTGACATGGGAAAGCTCGCCTTGATCCCCTACTTAAACACGTTAGGTGTCAAGCAATTAGATAAGGTGGTGATTAGTCATCCTGATCTTGATCATCGGGGAGGACTCAATTCATTGGAGGAAAAATATCATATCAATGAGTTGATTGTCGATGATCCTACATTTTATAAACAAGGAGTATCTTGTCATCAATATCCCTCATGGCGCTGGGATAACGTGAGCTTTCAATTTTTTCCCATAACTTCACACTTGCGTGGGAAAAATAATAATTCATGCATTTTACACATCGCAAATCGTGCAGGACAGGTATTACTGAGTGGTGATATTGAAAAATTAGCAGAAAATTATTTAATTAATACTTATGGTAAGCAACTTTTGTCCACCATCATGCTCGTACCTCATCACGGCAGCAAAACCTCTTCTTCATCTGCCTATTTAGACCATGTTGCACCACGTTATGCGATAGCCTCTTACGGTTTTGACAATCGTTACCACTTCCCGCACCAACAAGCCTTACAATCCTACGCCCTCCATCACATCCCTGTGTATAACACCAAAGATTGCGGGATGGTTCGTGTAAAGCTTCAAGCTGGACATTTAACACCACAGTGTTATCGAGCGCCGAGGTGATTCAAAATCTCACAATCGCATCGATTTCAAATACAGCCTGATTTTTTCGCGTTCCATTATCATAGGGTGTGGCATGAAACGCCGTCTCATAACGAACTTCAGGACGCACTTCAACTAAGCTTGAAAAAAAATGGGTCAACCCTAAGGTCCAGCTCATGTATGGCGTTGCAAATCCAGTACGCTGCCCTTCATAGTCATCAAGAAAATCCGTACGAAATGACAAGATGTTTTTTTCAAACAACTTGTATTCCACAAAATTAGCAGCGCCTAATGCCGAGGAGCGCCCCGGGATAATGGGCCCGCACCCCCCGCCCCCGTCACCAAACGATTTGATTGGGCCAAAAATACATGTTCCACCTTTGGCGGCATCATATTGATAAAGATAATACACTTCTGTTATCGTAAAAAAACGCTCGGTAAAACGATGAGTCCACGATAAATTAACTTGTTGTAAATTATCATGATGACCTCTGAATTTACCATCATTCAGCGAAGTGACCCCACCCCATAGAGAGTCATTATTATTAGCCGAAACCCAGCGTACTAAAGCTTGGTACGTGGGAAGAGCAGCCGCTTTAACCCACGGCGCAACATCATCACTACTCAGTATGCCTAATTGCACAGTCCAGGTATCATTTAATTTAATTGCTGCATTCACGCCTGTTTGCGTAGATGCCTCAAATGAAAATATCAGAGAATGCGTCACTAGATAATTGAAAGGTGCAAGTTGCGACTCAATATCCGGAGGAGAAATAAAACGTCCAATCGTTAGAACTATCCCCTTTGCCACTGCAGGAAAATATAATTGGCCATATGCCTCTATGGGATCGTAACCATACAAATTATTGCGTGATAATAATTGATTGCTTATCACCCCCGCGGCAGTTGTATAGCGGTAGTCTACTCCATATAAATTAGTTACCCGAAATCCCCAATCCACCTGACTCATCTGCACCGTATCTGGAACTCGCTCAACCCGTAGCGTAAGCTGTTGTAGTTCAAGGTGGTTAGGAACAAGGGTGTATGAGAGCGGGAAATTTGATTTTATTGAGCTACTTGTATTGTACGAGGGATTAACCCAACCATAGAGTCTGATATTGTGTTCTTTTAAGGTTGGAAATTCTTTCCAAAAAAAATGATTGAGCGGATAAACTGGCGTCGTATCAGCCACACCGATAACGGGACCTAAGTATTCGGTACTAGGAAAAATAGCATCAAACGGCTCAGGTTTAGCACGACGTTTTGGCTCGGGTTTAGTCCCACGTATTGTAGCGTCAATCACTTCAGCATCAGATGGAGTTGTCGTTGCAAAACTACCCATACTCATCAACTGCGCCATCAGATAAAAAAATAATATCGGATATAATCTCATGCCCAGTCCTTCGCTTTAGAGAGGGAGTGAAAAACGAAAAGCGGCCCCGCCTTTCTCAATATTCTCAACCCAAATACGACCACCATGAGCGACAATGATTTTATGGCAAATAGCTAAACCTAACCCCAATCCGCGCACAGACGTTAATTGTTTACCTCGATAAAATTTTTCAAATAATTTATCGCGCTCCTCCACTGCAATGCCTGAGCCTGAATCTTCTACACTCACTACAACCCTCTCCTTTTCAATATGCACCACAATGGTAATGGGAGATTTTGGAGGTGTAAACTTTACAGCATTATCAATTAAATTAAGCAGGACCTCTTGAATAAGCCCCTCACTGAAGGAGACTAAGGGGAGACTTTTAGGTATACGCGTTTTAACGAGCCGATCTTTTAGTGAATGATTGGACAAGCTTACGACACTATGAATAACCATTTTTAATGGGGTAGGTAATTTTTTTAATTTAATATCTTGAAATTCTAATTGGCTTATTCGCAGAATATTATTGTTCAACTGGTTAAGTTTCTCTATTTCCCGATCAATATCCTTTCCTATTGTTTTAATTTTACCCTCACCCATCCCCGCCAGCTTGCTCGCTGCATCGACAATAACGTTTAGGGGCGTCTTTAAGTCATTGGAGATAGCCTCTAACAAAGTAATCCGTGCTTTTTCTGTTTTTAATTTTAGCTCTCTTTTCCTGGATTTTTCTTGCATACGGTCAACGTCCAATGCCAACGCTAATTGATTAACACAAGCTTCCAAAAGATTCATCTGTTCTGGGGTAAATAGTTGCTGAGTCCTCGGTTGTATTCTGAGAACCCCAATAGGCTCTTGCGCTGTCAATAACGGTAAATATAATGCTTCGGAAAAAGCCAGTGTATCCGTACCTAATCCTGCCGTTTGCCCCATCTCATAGACCCATTGCGCAATGCTTCGCTCTTTGGTATTCAATCGCTGCTTCGATGGGGAACAACTTTGGATTTCAAGATGGCTTTTTTTCGGAAGTAATGCGATGACATCACAATTAAACGCATCTGCTATATAGGTAGCACCTAATGCTACGAGTTGGTTAACTCCACGTGTGTTCATGAGCTGACGACTTAAGGTATATAATGCCGTGGTTTGATATTGAACCAAACGTGCCGATTCTGATTGACGACGTGTCATGATAGTTAAATAACTAATGATTTGCGCCACCACTAACATGACAACGAGAGTAATAACGTATTCAATATCAGCGACCGCAAAACTATAAAAAGGGGGTACAAAGAAAAAATCATAGGTAAGAACGCTGACCACTGAAGCTAAAATAGAGAGGCTAATTTGACCAAATCGTGCAATAACTACAAGGCTCAACAAATAGACCATCACTAAATTACTACCCGCTAAAAAGGGGTAAAGGACAACGTTAAGTAAGGTAGCGATGGCGACAATAGCGAAAGAAAGCCCATACGTCTTCCATGAAGTCAGACGAGAAGAACGATTTGTCGGGGCTATGGGCTCGCTCGTCTCACCGGTCATGATATAAACATCAATTTCACCACTGTGACGAACAAGCTCATCAGCGAGATTTCGCCGAAAAAAACCACGCCAGCGCGTGATAATATGCTTGCGCACCATGATCTGGGTCACGTTCTGTTCGCGAGCAAAATCAAAGATTTCTTTAACGATATCAAACCCTGTGATCACATGAGTTACTGCGCCTAATTGCTCAGCAAGGCGCAAATTTTGAATGGCACTATTACGTTTAGAGGGTGAGCTATATTGGGGGGTGTCCACATAAACAGCAATCCAATCGGCCTGCAAACTAGTGACTATTCGCTTTGCCGCGCGTATCAGTTTCAGGGATTCCAGTCGAGGCCCCACGCAAACTAAAATTTTATCTTTTATAGGCCAAATGCGCTTTATCCCCTCGCTTTGTCTATACAATAAAACATCGGTGCTAACACGCTCTGCCGTAGTACGCAGAGCCAACTCACGTAATGCAATCAGATTGCCCTTGCGAAAAAAGTGCTCGGTAGCTAGCTCTGCTTGCTGTGGAATATAAATTTTTCCATCCTGTAGGCGCCTCAGTAATTCCTCTGGCGGCAAATCAACAACCTCAATGGTATTTGCCATTTCTATCATGGAATCAGGTACCGTTTCCCTGATGGGGGCTTGAATAATTTGAGCAACATCATCTTTTAAGCTTTCAATATGCTGCACATTCAGCGTGGTGTTGACATCAATGCCGCGATCTAAAAATTCCTTAATATCTTGCCAGCGTTTTGCATGCCGTAAACCAGGCACATTGGTGTGCGCCATTTCATCTATTAAAATTAAACCTGGGTGCCGTTGAAGGGCTGCATCTAGATCAAACTCCAAACATGCTCTGCCACGGTAATGAACGGTTTGGCGTGGAATGATTTCGAATTTTTTTAACATAGACTCAATATCATGTCGACCATGTGACTCAGCCACTCCGATGACAACATCAAGATCTTGATCACGTTTTTCCAACGCATCATGTAACATCGCATAAGTCTTGCCTACACCAGGCGCCGCACCAATATAAATTTTAAGCTTACCGCGTCGCTCTTTGCGCTCCTCATCTTCTGTGCGCTGCAATAACTGCTCTGGATCGAGTCGATGGCCTACCATGTTAAATGATCCAACGCTAAATTTAACTGCAATACATTGACCCGCGGCTCACCTAATAGCGCGAAGGTACGCTTTTTTATATCATGTTCAATTAACGCTTGAATTTCTTTTTCAGGTATATTGCGCGCCTTAGCAATCCGTGATGCCTGATAAAATGCGGCATAGGGACTAATCTCAGGATCAAGCCCACTGCCCGAGGCGGTCACCAAATCAACAGGTACTAATTGATTATTTTCGGTATTGGATTTTTTTAACCTGTCCACCCTATCGTTGACCGTTGCCAAAAAAATGGGGTTAGATGGACCACTATTTGAACCCAAAGAAGCAGCGCCATTATAAGGAAAGGGCTGTGTGGCTGAAGGCCGCCCCCAGAAATAATTGGGGGAGGAAAAATGTTGTCCAATGAAAAGAGAGCCAACGTTTTTTCCGTCTTTCTCGATAAGACTACCATTTGCTTGCCACGGGAAAAAAAACTGAGCTAAAGAGAGTACCGCGAGTGGGTACAATAATCCTGTTAATATAGTCAATAAAACCAGCAAAATAAACGCCGTTCTAAGTTGACTCATTGCTTTTTTGAGCACTACATAGCTTATCATTCTTGTCATCCATTTGCTCACACCAAGCCTGCACCCTGCAAAAATAAATCAATACATTTAATTCCAATAAAGGGCACGATTAACCCACCTAATCCATAAATGAATACATTGCTACGCAATAATTTTGCTGCCTCGACATGACGATACCTCACCCCACGTAATGCAAGGGGTATGAGAAAAATAATGATGAGTGCATTAAAAATGACTGCAGATAAAATCGCACTATTCGGGGTGGTAAGATGCATAATATTTAAGGCATTTAATGATGGATAAGTAGTTGCAAAAGCCGCTGGCAAGATGGCGAAATATTTTGCAACATCATTCGCTATACTAAAGGTGGTCAGCGAACCCCTTGTCATCAATAATTGTTTACCAATCTCAACCACTTCAATAAGTTTTGTCGGGTTAGAGTCTAAATCAATTAAATTACCCGCCTCCTTTGCCGCTTGCGTCCCTGTATTCATAGCCACTGCCACATCAGCCTGTGCCAATGCCGGCGCATCATTCGTGCCATCCCCTGCCATGGCAACCAAATGCCCTTTTGCTTGCAGGCTGCGTATCAGTTTTAGCTTTTCCAGAGGCCTTGCATTTGCAAAAAAATCATCGACCCCTGCTTCCGCAGCAATTGCTGCAGCCGTGAGTGGATTATCACCCGTCACCATGATGGTTTTAATGCCCATTCGCCGCAATTCGGCAAAACGTTCGCGAATACCTCCTTTGACAATATCTTTGAGATGAATAACACCTAATACCTTCTTTTCCTCGGTAACAACCAGTGCCGTCCCACCCTTTCGCGAGATGCTGTCGACGCTATGTTGTACCGAAGCCGGGAACATACCCCCTATTTCGTTGATGTATTCTTCCATCGATTGCGAGGCCCCTTTACGAATTTGTCGGCCTGGTAAATTAGCACCACTCATTCTCGTTTCAGCCGTAAACGGGATAAATGTCGCTGCAAGTTTGCCAATTTCCCGACCACGTAATCCATAGGTCTTGGCCAACACGACAATGCTACGCCCCTCAGGCGTTTCATCAGCCAGTGATGCCAGTTGTGCCGCATCAGCCAACGCCTCAATAGAAACGCCTTCCGCCGCAATAAACTCTATTGCCTCACGGTTTCCAAGGGTAATAGTACCTGTTTTATCTAGCAATAAAATATCAACATCACCCGCCGCTTCAACCGCATGGCCGGACATAGCAATCACATTGGCTTGAATCATTCTATCCATGCCAGCAATACCAATCGCTGAGAGCAAACCACCAATGGTTGTGGGTGCAAGACAAACAAAGAGTGCCACCAATACAGTAATTGAAACAATCACTCCCGCGCGTGCTTCGGTCACCGAATAAATGGAGAAGGGAAGCAGCGTTGCACAAACAACTAAAAACACCATGGTCAGCAGGGCGAGTAAGATAGTAAGAGCAAGTTCATTGGGTGTTTTTTGGCGCTTTGCGCCCTCGACTAATGCAATCATGTGATCTAAAAACGTTTCACCAGGGTTTGAGGTGATACGGATAATAAGCCAATCCGAAATAACTTGAGTACCACCAGTCACGGCACTTCTATCGCCACCCCCTTCTCGGATGACCGGCGCGCTTTCCCCGGTAACCGCACTTTCATTGACAGTGGCGATACCCTCTATGATCTCACCATCACTAGGAATGAAATCACCCGCCTCAACTAAAACAATATCACCCGCCCGTAAAACAGCCGACTGCACTAGAGTGACTCTCGCATTTTTTGATGGCTTGGACAGTTTTTTTGCTTGAATCTCCCGGCGCGCCCTACGTAATGCTTGTGCTTGCGCTTTGCCGCGCCCTTCGGCCATACTTTCTGCAAAATTTGCAAAGAGCAACGTGAACCAAAGCCATAGGCTAATGGCTAGAATGAAGCCTGCAGGTTCTTCATCTTGCCCTATGAGGGCTTGAATAAAAAGCGCTGTTGTTAATAGCGACCCAACATATACCGCAAACATCACGGGATTACGAACTTGATGAACAGGCGCTAACTTTAAAAAAGAATCACGTATAGCACATTTTATAATACTAACATCCCATCGTGAGCGCAGGTTGGTTTTAGTGCCCATAGTGCCCCCAGAGGATCAGTTGTTCAACGATGGGTCCTAAAGCCAGTGCTGGAAGAAATGAAAGAGCCCCAAGAATAATAGTGACGCCCATCAGTAACGTGGTGAAAAGGGGTGTATGTGTTGCCAATGTCCCTGAACTCTTAGGTATTATTTTTTTCTGAATCAGTGAGCCTGCAATCGCTAATGCTGGAATAGCAATCCAGTAACGCCCTATTAACATCACAACGCCACCAATGAGATTATAAAATGGGGTGTTCGCGTTCAGGCCTGCAAAAGCACTGCCATTGTTACTACCCATCGAAGTAAACGCATAAAGGATTTCAGTAAAACCATGCGCACTGGGATTCGCAATTGAGCTCACCCCGGCATTTGTAACGACGGCGATTGCTGCAGAAAGCAACACAATAAGAGGCATAACTAACACCACCACCGATGCCATTTTCATCTCGTAGGGTTCAATTTTTTTACCTAAATATTCTGGCGTTCTACCAACCATTAACCCTGCAACAAAAACAGTGATGATGACCAACATCAACATCCCATACAAACCAGAACCCACACCACCAAAGACAACTTCACCCAATTGCATCATCCATAAGGGAATAAGCCCGCCTAGCGGTGTATAAGAATCAAGCATTGAATTCACAGAGCCATTCGATGCTGCGGTCGTAGCAGCGGCCCAAAGCGCCGAACTCACAATACCAAAACGAGTCTCTTTCCCTTCCATGTTGCCACCAGAATAACTGTCGTAGCTTGCAATAGGGTCAACTCCCATTTGCGTCAGCGCGGGATTACCAGCTTGCTCTACCATGACCTCAACCGTAGCAAAGGGAATGAATAGGATCATCATCGCAGCTAACAGCGCCCACCCTTGTCGCTTATCATTAACCATCATGCCAAAGGTGGCGCAAAGAGCAGCTGGGATCAACAAAATCGCTAGCATCTCTAAAAAATTAGTGGTGGGTGTTGGGTTTTCAAAAGGATGGGCCGCATTTACATTAAAGAAACCACCTCCATTCGTCCCCAATTGCTTAATAGCGACTTGCGAGGCAACAAGCCCCATGGGGATCACCTGCTCCGTCACCTCCTTAATTTCAGCCCTTCCATTTGACGACTCGACAATAAAAGGCTCTGAGTAACGAAGGGGTTGTATCAAGCTCACCTTTTGATTTGGTTTTAGATTTTGGATAACACCTTGGGATACCAGAACGACTGAAAAAATAAGTGCCAGGGGAAGTAGGATGTACAATACACCGCGGATCATATCGACCCAAAAATTTCCCAGGTTTTTATTTTCGTGTTTTGCGATGCCACGTATGAAAGCAATCAATAAACTCATGCCAGTTGCTGCTGAGAGGAAATTTTGTGTCGTAAGGGCTAGCATTTGCGTCAAGTAACTCAAGGTAGTTTCCCCAGCGTACGATTGCCAATTCGTATTGGTGGCAAAACTAACTGCCGTATTAAATGCTAAATGAGAAGAGGGAGCTGGTAAATTCTGGGGATTTAAAGGAAGATACTGTTGCCATCGTTGGATAATATAGACAGCCAACAAACCCAATACATTGAACACAAGCATTGCAGACAAATACTGCTTCCAATCCATGCCATGCCTCGTTTGGACGCCACAGAGGCGATAGATAAATCTTTCAAAAGAGCTACCTATCCGATGTAATCCAGGCGCTTTCCCTTCATACACCTGTGCCATATACCAACCTAAAGGCTTAACGAGCAGAAGAAGGATGAATAGGTAGAAAACAATTTGAAGTATGCCTATATCAGTCATCATTAGAAGAATTCAGGCTTAAACATGACGAATAATAAATAGGCAAACAAACCCAACGTGATCAATCCACAAATCAAATAGATACTCATTGTTCGCTCCGTGATAAGGCGTCAAAAAATTCTATCAAACTAAAACAAAGACCAAAAAATAGTAGCACAGCTCCAATGAGGATGTAATCTGCCATGATGCACTCCAACGTGACAAAAAAACTATTATTTTTTTAATGGACTAGCATAACACTTAGCGCCTTTTTCCCTTGATAAGCATATCAAAAAACAATAATTCATGCCATTTAGACGTGGCTATGCTAGCATGAAACTCTTTGCGGACTGAGCTATCATGGCCGTTAACATCAAGTCACCTGAAGAAATACAAAAAATGCGCATAGCAGGCCAGCTTGCTAGTCATGTGTTACTCATGATTGGCCCCTACGTTCAGGAGGGCATAACAACCGATGAATTAAATACCATCTGTCATGAATTTATCGTCAACGAGCAGCAAGCGATCCCAGCCCCCCTCAATTACAATGGCTTTCCAAAGTCAATTTGCACCTCTATTAATCATGTTGTATGTCACGGCATTCCAGGTAACGATGTTTTGCAAGATGGTGACATCATCAACATCGATGTAACAGTAATAAAAAATGATTATCATGGTGATACCAGCAAAATGTTTTTTATAGGCGAACCCTCTGCTAAAGCCAGACACGTTGTAAACGTAGCTCAAGAATGCCTATTCATTGGTATTGACTGTGTGAAACCGGGTGTACGCTTAGGTGATATAGGCTATGCAATTCAACAACATGCACAGAAAAATCGTTGCTCAGTCGTTCGTGATTATTGTGGTCATGGCATAGGCCGCGTGTTTCAGGAGGAGCCACAGGTCCTGCATTACGGTATACCAGGAACAGGCGAAATCCTTTATCCTGGGATGACCTTTACCATTGAACCTATGATCAATCTCGGCAAACACCACACCCGCCTGTTAGCCGATCATTGGACGGTAGTCACCAAAGACCATAGTTTGTCTGCCCAATGGGAGCATACCCTTTTGGTTACCGAGGATGGCGTTGAAATACTGACGCTACGTGATGAGGAGCATCAGATAAATTTTTCTCGCGAATCACGCAACGTATCTCAGCGAGCGTGAATTAAAACCTTAATTATGATGCGGTGCTACCTCCAAAAACACCTTTTTCCTCTTCTCTCAAGGTCAATACCTCAAACCCAGTTTTTGTGACTAAAATGGTATGTTCCCACTGCGCAGACAGTTTGCGATCTTTTGTAAGAGCAATGCCCCACCCGTCTTTTTCTATATGTTTTACATCCGCTTTTCCCTGATTGATCATCGGCTCAAT
>SXGU01253063.1_pt1 | contig 13052 bp, 6 predicted proteins | sample 3174531 | NCBI WGS metagenome assembly SXGU01 (sample SAMN11356863, study PRJNA531348) | freshwater metagenome | isolation source: freshwater sample F1-140 | place: China: Fuxian Lake, Yuxi | collected 2017-12-25 | reverse complement strand
GACTCATAATCCCTTGGTCCAAGGTTCAAGTCCTTGAGGGCCCACCAATTGTAAAACCCAACCTTTACCGGTTGGGTTTTTTTGTGTCCGCCGCCCGGCCAGCAATCTGGCTGACAACAACGGCTTCAGTCTTCACTCACCTGCACAACCCGCCATCCATGGTTGAAAAAAAACCTGCGCCGTCTCAGCGGCCTCATCCCGAATTTACCCACGCCGCCCGCCAACGCTGGGAATCCATTCCTGCGAACATCCGCCAGCTTTTGCTGGCCAATGTGTGGTGCGGGCGATGCCTTCAAGAAGTGACGATCACCCATTTTGGCGGAACCATCGAACGCGGTGATCTGGTACTGGTGGGCAAGTGTTCCGAGTGTCAGGGTGACGTAGCGCGACTGATCGAGGGGCCGTGATTTCACCGCCGTGGCCCTGGTTGCTGAATACTGGACACCGGGCCTCGGGCCTGCCCCTTATTCCGCATTCACCCGGTTTCACAGTCCTTTGGACAGGCCATCAAGCTGAAGTAAAACGCTGGACAACTGTTCGCTCAGCATGGATTCCTTCTGCAGGTATTCATTCACCTGCTTCATGACGCGCAGAGCCTCATCGCGCAGTACCATTTTCTGCAATTCGTCCAGATCCAGATCGCCCAGTACGTGGTTCAGGTGAGGCATGTAGCTCTCACTGGCACTGAGGGCCTGGTCGATATGCATCAGTTGTGACTGCTCCAGTTGGCGCAGGGCCGCGCTGATGCCGTTCAGTTCATCGCGGCCAGGCAGTGCCTTGCCGTGCCCGGATACGCCCTGATTGAGTTGTTCAATGCGGTTATTGCTGGCTTCGGCAATAAACGACAGGTGATCCCGCTGGCGCCCGATCAGGGTATCGTCGTCCCGGTCAAAGCCGGAAATCACCATCGAAACCTGACCGTAATTGACCACCAGGCATTCCTTGACCCAGGCCGTGCGTCCCTTGCTGCGGGCGTGTTCCAGAATGGCCTGCTCCAGCGGGCTGCATTCCGGATTGTTGGAGTAGCAGTGTTTGTCCTCTCCCTGGCGCAGTTCCAGCAAAATCCCGAGGCCAAACTCCCTGACGGCCTGGCGTATGGTGACGGCCAGTTGGTCGAGTGATTCGGCCACGTGGGATTTACGCAGAAACTCAAACAGGATGCCGGCTTCTCCCAGGCTCGAAATGGCACTGAATGCCGCCTGCTGGGCCACCTCGGCTTGCAGCATGATGCCCTGATGCCGATGAAATTCCTCCTCCGCTACCTTGACCTTGCGGATCAGTTCTGCCCGGGAATACGGTTTGCAGATGTAATCGGCCCCCCCGGCATCGTAGGCCTTGATCCGGGTTTCCATGTTGTCATGGGCCGAGATGAAGATGAACCGTATCTGGTTGTCCACCATTTCCCGCAAGCGACGGCAGGTTTCTATGCCGTTGATGCCAGGCATCTCGACATCCATCAATACCAGACCGGACAATCGGTGCTGGGAGGTCAGTATCGACTCGCCACTCCCGAATTCGGTGACCAGATAGCCCGAATCCTTGAGAAAGGATTTGAGTACGTGGCGGGAAATTGGATCGTCGTCGACGATGAATATGTTGAACTGATTTTCGCTCATCGTGAACCGTTAGGCTGTGTTCTGATTATTGTGTATCCGGTATGCAAAAACCGGATGATTGCGGCAAAAGTACGGGCAGTGATCTGCCCTGCACGCAATGGCCGTGCATTGTAGAGCCTGCAGGGACGGTGCGCCACTGGCAGTGCCCGGGCAGGGGGGTTCAGTCACCGCGCCGCACTGCCAGCAGGGTGAAGTCATCGGATTGTTCAGCTCCCAGGGTAAAGCCTTGCACCGCCTGCAGGATGATTTCGACCAGTTGTGCGGCGTCCAGTCGCGCCCGGTTTTGCAGCAGGGCCATCAGGCGGGCCTCGCCGAATTCTTCCAGTTGGCTGTTCAGGGCTTCGCTGATGCCGTCGGTGTAGAGAATCAGGCCATCCCCTGGCCCGAGGGTGGTCGTCCGGGTGCAGAAACGGGCCGATTCCACAATGCCCAATGCGGTGCCGCTATCCCCGGGCAGCCATTGCACCGATCCATCCCGTCCCAACACCAGCGGCGGGTTGTGCCCGGCCAGGCTGTAGGTCAGTTGGCCGGTTTGGGTATTGAGGGTCGCCACGAACAGGGTCACAAACATCAGGGCATCGTTGTCGCGGCAGAGTTCCGGGTTGATGGTACCCAGTATGCGCTGAGGCAACCGGCAGACCGGTGCGTTGGCCCGAATCAGGGTTCTGACCATCACCATGAACAGGGCCGCCGCCATGCCCTTGTCGGATACATCGCCAATGACCAGCAACAGGGTGTGTTCATCCAGCGGGAAAAAATCATAAAAATCCCCCCCCACCTGACGGGCCGGTTCCATGCAGGCGTACAGGTCGACCGGACTGCCCCGGCCAAAACGGGGAAATTCGCCCGGCAACAGGCTGGTTTGTATGGCCCTGGACAGCCTGAGCGATTCCTCCAGCCGCTCCTGCTCAACCCGGGCCTCAATCAGCCGGATACGTCCCAGTGCCAGCCCAACCTGCGATGCCAGAAGATTAAGGACTTTCAACGCGGCGGCATTGAAAGCGGTTTCCCGCTCACTGACGACCAGTAACACGCCCAACACCCGGTCACGGGTTTTGAGTGGCACGCAAAGCATGGCCTGAATGCCATTCAGGAGGCCCGGACTGGCCTGAAACCGGGCATCCTGATCGGGGCGGTTGACCAGCTCGGCGGCTCCTCCGGCCAGCACCTGCCGGGTAATGCCGTCGATCACTCCGAGCGTTTGGCCGGGTTCAAACCGGCCGCCCTCACCGGCCTGAACCCTGAGCCGATCCAACGATTCATCGCCGGTCAGGATGCCCAGGGCCAGGTCATCGGCCCGGGGCAACAGGGCGCGGGCTTCGGTTAAGGTCAGCGTGGCCAGTTCGGCTGCATCCACACAGGCGGCGATTTTTTCCCCCAGTTCATAGAGCAGGCTCAGTTCCTTGTATTTACTCAGGGTGTCGCGGGCCAGTTCCCGACTGTCCTGCTCCTTTTGCAGGATGAAAGTCACCCAGTCGGCCAGCAGTCCGGCCTGGCTTCCGCCCGTCACCCGTGCGGGGATGCCTGGCCCGTCTCCGGTCGGGATCAGAACCTCCACCCGGGCCGGGGGTTCAAGCCCTTGCCCGGCCGATTGCAGGATCAGCGTGCCGTCGCCATCGTACAGACTGAGCGGTTCGGGGCTCAACGCCATCAGGCGGGTGAGCAGGGTTCGGGCCGGTTCGCGCTGACACAGGCGTTTGAGATTGATGTCACGTCCCATCGGGTTGATCGCCTGAGCGGGGTTTTAGCGGTACGCTGAAACTGAAGGTACTGCCCACACCGGGTTCACTCTCGACCCACAGCCTGCCGCCGTGATGGGCGATGATTTCCTGACAAATGGGCAGGCCCAGACCGGTTCCCCGGGGTTTGTCGGTCAGGGTGTCGCCAACCTGCTTGAATTTTTCAAACACCAGGGGCTGATCTTCGGGTTTGATGCCGCAGCCGGTGTCGGCGACACTCACAATCAGTTCAGCCTCACCCGGAATTACCCGGCAAACGACCCGACCCTGATCGGTAAATTTGACGGCATTGGAAATCAGGTTGATGACGACCTGAATCAGCCGGTCACGATCACCCGTGATACAGGGCAAATCGTTGGTTAGCTCTTTGCTGAATTCGACCGGCTTATGGGCAAACAGTGCGGTGGTGGCCGACATGGCCCGTTCCACCACGTCTGCAAGGGCCAGTTCCTGCCTGTGCCAGTCGATGCGGCCTGCTTCCATTTTGGCCAGATCCAGCACATCGTTAATCAGGCTGGTCAGGCGTTCGCCTTCTTCGACAATGATGCCGGTATTGTCCATCACCTGGCGCAGGGCTTTTCTGACTTTGCCATCCGGGTGGGTTTCCAGGGCAGGCATCAGGCTGGTTTCAAATTTTTTCTGGATGATGCGGGCAAAACCCAGCACGGAGGTCAGCGGGGTTCGCAGTTCGTGCGACACGGTGGAGAGAAAACTGGTTTTGAGTTGATCCAGCTCCTTGAGTTTGTCATTGGCCTGTTCCAGTTCCAGGGTGCGATCCCTGACTTTTTCCTCCAGGGTACGGTTGGAGTGTTCCAGAGCCTGCTGTGACTGTCTCACTTCATTGGCCATATCAATGAACGACGCAGCCAGCAGGCCGATTTCTCCCTGGGAGGCCAGTTCACGGCGGGTAGAGCCGGCAGCGTCTTCCATCAGGCGGGCAGCCTGGTCATAGTTGCCACGCCCGACTTCGCGTACCGACTCGGTCAGACGAATCAGGGGACGGGTCAGGGTGGTGGACAGCACCAGTACCAGACCGGATCCCAGCAGAATGAATACTGCGGCAATGACGGTGGAGCCCAGCAGCAGTTCGCGGGTGACGGCCATCAGATCGGCCCGGGAACGGGCTATTTCCTGTTGCAGGGGTTGGGTGCTGAACCCGAGGCGTAGAACGCCCCAGCGTCGCGCTCCGAAATGAATGGGCAGAATGTATTCGATCACCCCGGTCTCGGGGTATTCACGGTAGGTTTGATTGGCCTGGCTCAGGGCAAAGTGGTCGGGTTCATCGGTCAAAATTTCCTGCTCCAGTTCCGGGTGCAGGGTATGAATGAAGGCCAGCCCGTCGGTATTCACCAGAATGGCATAATCCAGCCAGGGCGATTCCGCCATGGAGTGCTTCAGCAACTTTTGTATTTGCGAAAAATTCAGGGCGGCCACTTCGTTTTCGATCTGGCTCAGCAACAGGCCGGACAGACCTTTGCCCCGCTCCAGTAACGTCTCCTTCATGAGACTAATCCGTTGAGCCAACTCTACTTCCAGGGTTTTTTGCTGCAACGCCAGTTCCATGGCTGTCAGTGCCACCACCAGCACAACGATCAACCCCAGGAGTGTGCTGAGCAATTTCCAGCGGATGCTGTTCCTGACCCGTTGTCGTGGGCGGGGACGGGTCATGCAGGGATCTGGTGGCGGTCATACATCGCCGCAACCTGGCGATACAACTGCATGTCGGCCTCATTTTCCTGCAGCAGTCTGAGATAAAGGGCCGGGCCCAGGCTGGCCTTCAGGTGGGCCAGTCGTTCAACCAGGGTGGTTTGTTCTGCCTGGGTGACGTTCAACTTGACGGTTTTGAGTTCAATGTCCGCAAACCAGGGACGCAGCCAGGCCTGCAGGCAGTGAATGGATTGATCGAAGGCCTCAACCAGCCCGACGAATGGCAGTTTTTGCAAGCCTTCCAGTCCCTGACGGTAAGGATCAGCCGGATTGCCGCCATCGTCCGCCAGCCCTGCCAGCCGGTGAACCTGAAAATTACGGAAGGAATGATCGCGTGGCCTGTCAAGACGCCACTCGACAAAGGCCGGCAGTTCCAGTTTGCGGGCCTGCAGCGAACCTTCGGTGTCTTCGGTCTGGCGTCGTTCGAACTGATAGACCGACAGCACCCGATCCAGCGGATGACGGATGAAGACCAGCGGAAAGATCTGCATGTCATCCGGCCTGGGCAGGGCCAGACGGGCCGTGTGCGAGGACAGCACCACCAGCTCGGGTTGTTCGCGGAAGCGGGAGAGTATCCGATCCGCCGTCACCGGTCCCTCGGCATCGGTCTCAAGCTGAAGCCAGCCGCCCGGAAAAGCCTTTTTGAGGCTGTGGTCGAGCGAGGTTCCGGCATTCTTGAAAAAATGATAATGAACGATGACGTTGCGGAGGCTCATGGGGTATTTTCCTGTTGGGGTTTCAGTTGACCCGGGCGGTATTGAAAACCAGGGTGTCTGCTGTCTCTGGCGGGTAGATGTCGGCCTGCATCAGGGCCTGGCGCATCAAGGCCTTGCCACATTCAAAGGAGTGGTGTTCCCGGACGAATTGCACGGCCTGACCGGATATCTGCTGCCAGCGGGCGTGATCCCGATAAAGTGTCGCGACCGCCTCAACCCATTCATCCGGGGTTCGGGCAATCAGGGCTTCCATGCCATGCCGCAGTTGAATGCCCTCGGCGGCCAGTTCTGACAGCACGCAGGGAACGCCGTAGGAGAGGGCATCCATGACCTTGCCCTTGACCCCGGCCCCGGATTGCAGCGGAGCCACAAAAACCCGGCAGGTTTCAAAGACCTCGCTGACCCGTTCCACCGCACCGCCGATGACCACCCGACTGGAGGCCAGGGCTTCGATGGCGGGGGGAATCTGGCTGCCATAGATGATGAAACGGGCTTCCGGCAACCGTTCAGCCAGCAGCGGCATGACCTCACGCACGAAAAACAGAACCGCTTCCTGATTGGGCGGGTGTCCAAACCCGCCAATGAAGGCGATGTCCTGCCGCAAGGCAAACAGTGGCCTGAACGGCGCGGCATCCACCACCCACGGACACAGGGCCACCCGGGTATCAAGGCCGTTGTGCGACTGAATAACCGCGTGTTCGGTTACGTTGTAGGACAGGGTAACGTCCACCTGTTTCATGATGGCCAGTTCTTCGCTCCGGATACTTTCCGCCCGTTGCAGTTGTTCCTGGCTGCCGCTCTGGATGGCGGCCCGCATTTCCCGCAAAAAGTGCAGGTCGGCATTGCAGAACAGGATTTTGGCCTGGGGTGCAAACTGGCGTACTGCCTGCAGGTGGTTGCGGGCGACGTAATAGCGGGTGATGTAGACCAGATCGAATTCCCGGCCACGCTGTTCAAGCAGGGACGCAATTGACAGGGCGAAGGGGGCGTGAATGACCTCAATCCCCATGCGCTGCAGACGGTCGTTGTATTCACCCAGCCAGGCCAGGTTGTCGGCCACAAAACTGATCTTGCATCCCAGGGCTTGCAGCAGTCGCATTTCCTGGATGGCGGCATAACTGCCGGCATCCCGATCCGGTCGGGGCATCTGATAGTCAATCACCAGTGCCCGGTAAAATACCCCCCGATCCTTGTTGAGTTCGACCGCCTGCCCCAGGGTGCCATTGCCCTGACAGGACTGTATCCAGCGTGCCTTGAACTTGGGGCGGTTGATTTCCTGGTAGCGTTTCATGCCGGTCGCCACGTCAGTTCCGCTGCTCAGGCCTTCAAAGTGGTAGACCACCGAATGCGGCGCGTACACGGTTTTGTAGCCACAGGCCCTGACCTTGAAGGCCAGATCGGTGTCCTCGAAATAGGCCGGCCTGAATTCATCGCTGAATCCGCCCACTGCGTCCCAGACCGTACGTGGTAACAGAATGGCGGCCCCGGACAGGTAATCGACCTGGCGGGTATAGTTATAGCGTGGATCCCGGGCATTACCGCCCCGGCCATAATTCCAGGGATCACCGGATTTCCAGACGATGCCGCCCGCCTCCTGCAGGCGTCCATCGGCGTAGATCAGCTTGGAACCGGCCAGTCCCACCTGATCGAAATGGCGGAATACGTACAGCAGTTCATCCAGCCAGCCGACGGTTGGTTCGGTGTCGTTATTCAGAAACGCCACATATTGACCCGTCGCCAGTGCAGCCCCGGCATTGCAGGCATCGACAAACCCTCGGGGAGCCGGGTTTCTGACATACCCGAGGCCGCTTATCCGTTCGCTAATCTCCCGGGTTTGGTCAGTGGAGCCGTCATCGACCAGGATGACCTCGAAGGTGGCTTCGTTGTAGGCGAACAACAGGGCAGCAAGGCAATGGTAGGTCACCGCAAACTTGTTATGAACCGGAATGATGACGGATACCAGCGGATTGTCGTGGCGGGGGAATGCCAGCGGGGGAAACCGTCTGTTCTTCTCAAAGCCTGTGGTCAGGATGTCGTGCAACAGCGGCAGCATGTCCCGCCGTTCCCGCCAGAGGGCCACGTGTTCGGGGTTGCCGCGCTCCGGACTGCTTGCAGCCTGCAGGGCTTTGAGCAGGGATTGCTGTCGGTGCAGGGTGGCAGGACTGGCCAGCGTGGCGGTTACCGGCCCGGTATTGGCGTGCAGTACTTCCCAGGGGGTTAGCGAAGCGGGCAACAGTTCGCAGCAACTGGCGATCACCGCTCCCCGGGCCGGTGCCCGTAGCGTGAGGACATGCGGGTAGCCGTCCAGGTATTCCGCAGGTACGGGCAGGCGGAAGCCACAGGTTCCCATGGCGTGAGGCAGGTTGGCGGTTCGGGAGAGTACCCACTGCCCGTCAATCCACAACCCCACGGGCAGTGGAACACCGGTGGGGTGTTCGGGGCGTGCCCAGCCACACACCACGCTACCTTCCAGGCCATCAATCTGGCCCAGAACCGGATTGCTATAGTGGAAAGTCAGGGGAGAACCGTCTACGGCCTGACCCGATGCCCGGTTTATCACGGCAATCTGGTGCGGATGACCGTCATAAACCGTTGTGGGCAATTCCAGGCGAGTCACGCGGATGCCGGCGGTTGTCCGGGTTCTCAGCCGGGCCATCAGTACGGGCTCGCTCACATAGTCCTGCCACATGCCGTCCCCGCTGGTCGCAGTGGGGGCAAGACCCCAGAACATACGGGTAAAGAACAGGAAACTGTGTTCCCGCCCGGGTTGGGTCGGTTGCTTGATGAGACTTAACCTGACCTTGCGGGCGTTTTCCGGTGCCCGAATCACCTGATTGATGAGCAGATAGTCGTCCGGCGATTGCCCTCCCAGTTTGGAACCGGTGATGGCAACCCGCTCGGTTTTGAGGGGGGTGAGTTCCGCGCCAACAAATTCCAGCAACAGATCAGCAACACAACGGTGCAGGCCGAAAGCACCCATGACACGGTAACAGCCGCCCGCCTCAACCGATAGGTAGTCGCCTTCGACGGGGTCGTGGTAGGTGAGGATTGCCTCCCGGGCCACGTTGCCCTTTTGGTAGATGTAGGCGGTATGACCGCCTTTCAGTGTCCATTCTTCACTGAAATCAGTGGCGACGGCAAAGATGTCTGCCGGGGTATCGCGTATCCGCCAGGGTTCCAGTCCGTTGGCAAACCCCGGGTTAACCAACTGGTTCAGGCCCGCCAGCAGATCAGTCGAAACACCGGATGAATCAATCAGGGGGATGGCAGCCCACTGACCGTCCACCCAAAGTTCAAGCCCGTCGCTTGCAATGGCGTCAAGCGGCCCGGCCAGTAATACTTCGGTTTCATTCAGTACCATCAACTGCAAGCCGGAGTTGGCGGTTACGGCATCTTGAGTGGTCGGTTTGGTCATGGTTTGTGTGCAAGGTAGGGTAAAAAAACGCTGCTGGCAGGAGATCAGGAGGTCATGGACAATCCCAGCAGCGAGCGGGTGTCGGCATCGGCTTCGGTTTTGACCGTGACATCCAGTATGAAGATACGGGCACCCGGTACACCCAACTGCCCGACCAGATAGGTACGTATGGCCTCGCTTCTGCGCTGGGCCAGTTGTCTGAGATCCATTTCATCCACCGGCCAGTCTGCCAGGATACGTGCCACGGCGGCTTGCAGGGCGGTTCCTTGCAGGGTAGCTCCAGACGATTCCGGGATACCACTGAGGAGCGGACTGGCAGGATAATTTTCCCGGAAGAAGGCGGTCACCAGGCGACGGTATTCGGGGTCATCCATTTCCAGGCCATCAGGCCGATGTCCCCGGTGCGCCAACCTGAACAGACTGTCCAGATGATCCCGGAAGGCTCGTTCGGCCAGAACCTGCCGATCCTCGTTCCAGTTTGCCTGGCTTTTGATGTCGAGATCAAGTTCCGGCCGCTGCTTCAAAATGGTGGCCACGCCGTTCAGGCTGGTCTGGATCGATTCACTCAGGCCGGATTCACCCGGCCTGAAGCCGACGCGGGATAATTCTTCCTCGTCATGCCAGGCCACCAGTTTTTTCAATACGGAAAAGGGTGATCTGACCACCCGGGTGACCGTCTGGGCAAAAGCCTCCTGCAACAGTCCCCGCACACTGAAATGCGGCTGATCCAGGCGGCCACTGATGGGCAGGCTGATGTCGATCCTGCCGTCCGCATCCCTGAGCAGGGTCAGGGCCAGCCGTATCGGCAAGCGGGTTGCCTCGGGGCTGTCGACCCGCTCGCCCAACACCAGTTGATTCAGCACCATGCGGTTGTCCGCCTTCAGTTTGCGTCCGGACACCTGATAGTTAAGGTTGAGGTCAAGTTTGCCTTTTTCGATCCGGTATCCGGCAAATTTGCCTGAATAGGGCGACAGGTTGGTCAGGTTTACGTCCTTGAAGGTCAGGGTAATGTCGGTGAAATTGTCCTGGCCGAACGGATTGAACTGCCCGCTGATCCGGGCCGGGGCATCGCCATTCAGTTGACCGGCCAGATTGACGTCTGCCCGGGTTTGCGATGACAGCCCCCGGATGGTGCCATTCAGCGATCTGATTTCGCTGGTAAAACGCGGTTGCAGGGTCAGATCAGAAAAATCCATGCGGCCTTCGACCACATGCAGGGCTCCGATCACCACCGGCCAGGGCGAAGTGGCGGCGGTTGCCCGTGGTGGCTCGCTGACCGGGCCGGGCCGCGCCTCATCCCGCAAAAACTGCCTGACCAGGTTCAGTGAGCCTTCCGGGTCGATGACTACACGGGCTTGCGGTTTTTTCAGGTTGATGCTTTTGACGCTGGCCCGTCGGGGTTGAGTGGCCAGCACGATACCGTTGAGACGCAGCGATTCCCAGCCGGCGAAGTCCTTTTTCTCGCGCTTGTCGACGGTTTTTATACCGGTGATTTCAATATCGCCGGAAAAATTTTCCTGCCCGGAGTCCGGGCGGACGGCAATGTCCCCACGCAGGTCAACCTGACCGGACAGCAACTCGAATCCGGTCAATTCGTCCCAGTACGGTTGAAAGGGTCTGAGACTGAGCCCGTTCAGTTCCAGGCGGGCTTCAAGGGTGGGCGGCGACAGGCTTCCCTGTCCCTGCAGGTTCAGGCGACCGTTGGTGCCGATACCGGTGGATAGCTCCAGTTTGAGCGGCGTTGTGGCATGCGTCGAGACATCACGCAGACGCAGGGAGGCACCGTGCAGCGGCAGTTGTACCGCATCCTTGCGCCGGGCATCCAGCAGGTCAATATCGTATTGATCCAGTGTCAGTTCATCCAGACTGACCCGCCAGTCGGCAGCAGCGGCGGACGAATCCGCCGGAGCCACTGCGTCGGTTGCAGTGGGCCACCCTGACAAATGCAATCGGCCCGAGGCATCCAGCCCCGGGTGGAGTACGGCGTGGTCTGATTCGATCCGCCTGACCTGTAGCCGGTGTTCTTCGGGTTCATACCCGACCCCGAGCAAACGCAGCGACCGGATGGAATCAGCCGGTGTCGGTTTGAGTTCTGCCAGCGCGACCTGGCGCAGGGTCAGGTGCGAACCCGGAAAAACATAATGGCCACCGTCCACGTCCAGATGTTCCAGTGTCAGCGATTGCCCGGCCTGAGTGGCCAAAGCCAGCCGGTTGGCAGTGCCTGCCAGATCCAGTTCCAGCCGGGTGGCAGCCGAAGTATCAAGCCGGTATTGGCTGGTCAGATTGATGTCGCCCCCCGTCCAGGTAAACCCGGCAAGCGGCGCATAATGCTGGCCCCAGTCGGCCCAGTTCAGATGTTGAATATCAACGGTGCCGGCCAGTTTGAGCGGAGAGCGTTGCAGCGTACCACGCACCTCCAGCCGTTCACCCTGGCGGGTTGGCAGGCTGGCCTGGTAGTGAGCCGCTGCAGCCGTACCCAGATCAAAATTATCCAGCCGTATTGTCAGTGGCGCGAATACCCGTTCAAACTGGCCGGTTCCGGTTCCATCCCGCACTGCCAGTTCCGAATCGTTCACCAGCAGTTGATTGAGCCTGACCGGGTAGGACGGCATCGAACCCGCCGATTGCCCTCGCCCTCCGCCAAAGCCACGAATGCCGTCAGGGCCATACGCCAGGCGGGCCGACAGCCCGGTTACCGCAGCATCCAGTACCAGTGCCCGCTCTGACAGGCTATCGTGCCAGCGAACGGCCACCGTGGCCTGGTCAATCGCCAGCAGGGGCTTGCCGTCCGGCCCGGCAAGACGGGCCTGATGCAGGGAGAGACCCGGGCCAAAGGGATCAATTTGCAGGGATTCCAGCGTGAGGTTCAGATGATTTTCAAGAGCCCATGCAGGGATCAGTACGGTGGTGAGGTAAAATGGCAACGCGCCACCCGCCAGCAGGCCGTAGAGTCCCGGTATGGCTGCCACGGCGGCAATAACCTTGATGACCTTCAGGGAGCGACGCGGCATGGATGCAGTCGGGGCGAACCACGGTGAGGATAGAGGGAGGCAATTTATCCACAAACCAGGCTGAATGTTCAATGGTTTTATCCGCAGACGGGGAGGAATCGTGGCGGTACGATTGCGGCCCGAATAAGAACGCCGCAGTGATTTTCCCCGATTGTCATTGCCAGCAGGCAAATTCTTTTAGGATAATGCACGGCCTTTACTTCCATCCTCCCTGTGGCGTGCAATCGGGTCAACGACCGGGTTCTCCCGGGGGCAGGGCCTGACGGCCCGGCAGGTGGAAAGCCTCTACCCATTCCGGTGGCTGTCATGTTGCAGCCGCTATTCCTCCCCGCCCTGAAGGGTGGGGCTTCTCGCGGAGTAACTGATGAAGAGAACCCTGGAAAACCTGCTGCTGGGCGCGGTCAATGCCTTGAAACTGGCCGGCGAGTTGCCGGATGACACGGATCCCGCCATCGCTGTGGAGCGTACCCGCGATAGTCAGCACGGTGATTTTGCCACCAACCTGGCCATGACCCTGGCCAAGGCTGCCCGTACCGCTCCCAGACCCCTGGCCGAAAAGCTGGTGGCCTGTCTCGGCCAGCATTCGGCAGTTGACCGGGTGGAGATTGCAGGGCCTGGCTTCATCAATTTTTACCTGTCCGCCGAGTCCCGCTTTGAGGTCGTACAGGCCATTCACGCAGCGGGACACCAATACGGGCTGGGCAGGCACGGCAACGGTCGCAGGGTGCAGGTAGAGTTCGTCTCCGCCAATCCCACCGGCCCGCTCCACGTGGGTCATGGCCGTGGGGCTGCCTACGGTGCCGCCGTGGCCAACCTGCTGCAGGCCACCGGCTTCGAGGTTCAGCGTG
>SXGU01175745.1_pt1 | contig 13053 bp, 12 predicted proteins | sample 3174531 | NCBI WGS metagenome assembly SXGU01 (sample SAMN11356863, study PRJNA531348) | freshwater metagenome | isolation source: freshwater sample F1-140 | place: China: Fuxian Lake, Yuxi | collected 2017-12-25 | reverse complement strand
CCGTTTTAGATTCTCCTGTTGGAAAAACAGGGGAATGGACCAGTTCCCACTTGCAGGAAGGTGTGGTTCGCTACCCTGAAGAATCATTGGTGGTGACCGGGGATGGCAACCTGGTTGAGGTGTTCCTTACCATTCGTTACCATTACGGTGACCCGGCCCAGGCTGAATTGTTGGGTAGGGCAGATCCTGGGTTTGTACGAATGAGGGCAGAATCAACTTTGCGAACGATTCTTGGGAGCCAAAAATCCGAGGATCTCCTGGGCAAATCACGGGCGGATTTATCGGATTGGTTGAAAGCGGAAATTCGTAAAGTTTGGGATGGTGGCCAAAATCCAACCAAGGGCACTGGATTGACGAACCCTTTTCTGGTTATCGAGGATGTTGCGATTCATGATTTGCATCCCCCTCGAGAGGTGGTTCAGGCGTATCATTCTGTAGCCAAAGCAATGGAGAATGGGCAAAAACGAATAAGGGACGCCCAAACTTTGGTTTTGAGAAGGTTAGCTGATGAAAAAAGTAGGGCAGCAAGGGTACTCAAGGTGGCGGAGGCTTTGGGATTAAGCCAGGTGAGATTGGCCAAAGCCAAGCTGGATTCCTTTGCCATAAAGGCGGCTTCCAGAAAGGGATCGGAGTCATTAACCGATTTTCGGGTTTTTTGGGAAACCATTGGCAATTCACTAAGTCAGCGGGAAAAAGTCCTTTTGGATACGGTCAAAGAACCTGCCAAGGGTGTCCTTTGGATGCTACCCTTGGATTTTGGAAGACTTGGAGTTCCAAGTTCAAGCCCTGTGCCGGGAGTTACAGGGAGAGGGGATGGTAGATTGGAACCATGACCGGGAAACGCATTTGGGTAAACGGGAAATGAAAACGATAGTTGGGTTTATTACCGGGTGTATCGTGCTGCTGTTGGCCTATTCCAGCCTCCATGTGGTAGACTTCACGGATTTTGTCATTGTTAGCCGTTTTGGCAGGCATGACAGAGTATTCGATGGATCCGTTTCTAGCGAGGCTGGGCTACATGGGAAATATCCGTGGCCCATTGAAACGATACGAACCGTTCCCCGCAAGTTGTTTGTATTGGAAATGCCTCCTGCGGAGTTATTAACCCGGGATCCCCAAAAAAACACCATTGATAGGACGCTAACCATTGATTCTTTTGTAGCGTGGAACATTCCGGATGGGGTGGCAGCAGAGCGGTTTGCCAGAAGGGTCGGGGTCTTGGAGGAGGTGCGCCAAATCCTGATGCAACGGATTGCTTCCGAAATGGGTTCGATTATTGGAGGAATGGAGCTCAAGGATCTATTGGACAGTGAGGATGCAAAAAAGGTGCCGGCCAAACGGGAAAAAATCCGGGCGCATATAATGGAAAAACTGGCACCCTTTAACGAGGAATTTGGCATTAAAATCCTGGATTATCAAGTCCGAAGGGTAGGCTATCCCTCGGCGGTTCGCCAAGCGATCTATGACCGAATCATCAGCGAGAGGGAGAAAAAAGCGGCGGAATATTTGAGTGAAGGGGAGCAGGAGGCAGCCAAAATTCGCAGTGATGGAGAAAAAATTGCCTCGGAAATCCGCTCGGGAGCGGACGCAGAGTCAATCAGGATACGGGCCCAGGCCGAAGCAGAGGCGGACCGATTGCGCAATCAGGCGTTCAAAGTGGATCCTGAGTTTTATGCGTTTCTACGCAAGCTGGAAGAGTATGGAAAAATTTTGGGGGACAATAAGACAACTCTTTTTCTCTCTACAAAACGGGACCTGTTTGACCTTTTATTAACCCCCCCCAATCCCGGTAAAACCGGGGTCAACAATCCGATGAACCCGGTAGCACCAGGCCCGAAGGAGAGAGTGCAACCGTGAAGCCTTATCTGGTTTGGACCATTTTCCTCCTTTTTTTATTCACACTTGTGCTTTCCTCCTTGGTACAAATCAATCAAGGGGAAACGGCATTGCTTTTGCGATTTGGGGCCCAAGTGAAACCCAATCTGAACCCAGGGCTACATATGGTCCTCCCATTGGGAATGGATAAAGTTGTAAAAGTCCGAATTGATGCAGTTAAAAGCCTTTCCTTGGGAGATATTCTGGAGGAGGAGAATGAAGGTAACCAACCTGGCAGGCTGGTTACAGGGGATCAAAACCGTATCCTTGCCGGGCTTGCCCTTAGGATTCAACCGGATGGCCAAAATCTTTGGCAATTTTATTTGCAAGCTCCTGTCCGTGAGCAACTCCTACGAGCTGAAGTTGAAGCGATTATGGCCACCTGGGCTGCTGCAAAAGGTGTCGACCAACTCCTTCTGGAGGGTCGAATCAGCTTGGGAAGGGAATTGGCTATGCGATTAAGGGAAGGGCCGATCGAAAAGGAGCTTGGAATTCGGATATTGGAAATGACCGGGACAACAATTAACCCACCTAAAGAGGTACAATCCTCCTTTGATTTGGTCGCTCGAAGTGAGGCCAATCGACAGACCTTGGTGACCAAGGCCCAACAAGATTCCCAAACCAATGTACTCGTGGCGCAGTCAGATGCGTATCGCCTAAAAGCAACGGCCGAAGCAGATGGCTTTGCATTGAGGGAGGGTGCAAAAAAAGATGTGGAGCGGTTTAGGTTGAGGATGAGTGCGCTTTTGGAAAATCCTGATCGACCCAGCCATTTTCGTCGCATTTGGGAGGAGGAGACCTCGCGGATGTTCACCAAACTCAAGGACCAGGGTCGCATTGGCCTTTTGGATGGCGGCCTTCTTGGTGAAGCTCCTGACTTTTACCTGGCTCCTTTTAGTCCGTCTCGTCCATTTCCCTAGCATTTTTCCTTCTGGATAGGATTTCCTTTGTCATGAACCAAGTGCTTTTTCGAATATGGGTTCCCGTTGAGGGATTTGGGGGGATCCCGATTTTTGGATTTGGCCTCATGCTTTTTCTGGCCTTTTTTGGTGGGTCATGGTTGGCAAACCATCGAGCCAGACACCGTGGGATTCCTGTAGAACTTGTTTCAGACCTAACTATCTTTTTGTTTGTTGGGGGCATTGCAGGAGCAAGGGTATTATTTCTTTGGAATCATTTACCTGGATTGACCATGGCGGAATACGCTCTTGAGTTTTTCAAGATATGGAAAGGGGGCATTATCCTTTACGGGTCATTGGGTGGTGGATTTCTTGCCTTTTTGTTGTTTTGGTGGCTTCGCTGCAGGCCCAAAGGAATCGATCCCAAGGTTTTGGCGGATGTTCTTGCCCCATCGTTGGTGCTGGGAATTGCTTTGGGCCGGGTGGGGTGCTTGCTCAATGGATGTTGTTTTGGCATGGTTGCAACCCCAGAGTGTCCGTGTATTTCCATTCATTTTCCCTTCCCCTCTCCTCCTCGTTCAGCACTTTCTGGTGATGGTTACCAAACGGCTGCCGGGTTTACCTGGAAAAACGACCTTCCCTCGGCAAATGCTGAAGTGGGGCATGTTGATGGGCAATCCGCCGCCTTATTTGGTGGACTAAAAAAAGGGGATAGAATCCTTTCGATTTTGGGAAAGGAAGTTACTACGATACATGAGGCCGAAATGCAACTGGCCCAAGGCTGGCCCGAAGGCCAAAATGAAATGGTGCTGAAGGTTATAGGCGAAAACCCTGGGGAAGCCCCAAGGACGGTTCGATTTGTTCCAAGAACAATTGGTTTGGTTCCGGCCCAAATTTACGAAACCATTAGCATGGTGTTGCTACTGGGACTTTTGCTTAGTGCTGAGGAATACTTAAGGCCGAAACCAGGTCAGGTTATCTCGCTTTTCATGATTGGCTACGCAGCACATAGGGGATTGAATGAGCTTTTGCGAAACGATCCAAGACCGGTAGGACTGGAAGCAAATACCAGCTTGTTTATGCTGGGGATGGGTTTCGCCCTTTGGGTGGGTTTTGGCTTGGCAAGGAGGCGGGAGGCCAACCTGCCAAAGCCATGAAATTTGGATACCAATACCATCAAAAGAAAGTTACAACGAGCGAAATGGCGGGTCATTGCTTTGTCCGTGTGATTTTTTGAGAGCCATTTAGTTGTCGGTTCCCCCTGTACCCCCTCCCCCACCACCTGGATTTCCGCCCATACGCATTCCCGGTCCAATCATGCCACCTTGTCCGGTTTGTGGCTGGCCCCCGACGGGAACGGCTAAACCGGCAAGCAAGGATTGGAGGCTAACTGGAGAATTGGTTAGGGAATCATCCATGCCAAACTCTTTTTTCTTCATTTGATTTGCCATAAGAATCGTATCCGCACTATCCATCTGGTATTGGTTACTTACCCACCAAGCCCGACCGATGTCGTTATAAGTTTGATTGGGCGGTTCCCCTGCGGTCTTTGCAAAGGCTCGGGTGAACATTTCATCGAGAACTCTAGGCGAGGCCTCCATGCCCGGCGGGAGTTCACCAAGCAAAGAACAATATTTTTTATAGCCTTCCGCCTTTTGGTTAATGAGGAAATAGGTTAGCGACCATGCAGTGGATTGGGCCAAACCCCACGCCGTTTTGTCTCCAAGGTTCTTGGAGGATTGCAAATAGAATTGATCTGTGACAATGGCATGAACAATTGGTCCTGGCATCGTTTCTCCTTTTGAAAGGACCCCCTTGCGATGGCTTCGGAAAAGGGGAACCATTAGGCTGTTTGGCCCTCCTGTGCTTTTCCACGGAGTCCCCATAGGGGTCTCCATAAAAAGAGCAAGGCCATTCTCCAACCAGGACGGCGGAGTAACTCCCTCTGGAAAAAGCCCACAAGCCTGTGCCAATTGGCGAGTTGCATTTTGGCTGATAGCAGCCAATTCCGCCTCGTGTTGGAGGCCTTTACGCATTAGGTTGGCCATCATTACAAAGGTGGCTTCATTGACTTTGGATTGATAGATAGCTGGGGTGTTATTTGTCATTTCGATTTTGGGAATGGCATTAGCTTTGAATCCGCTACCTAATATTAAGTCAGGGTTGGGAATGTTGGATTTTGGAAGCGGGAGTTTAAGTAGCCCCTCTTTGGAATACCCGCGCTCCCAAAAGGGTTTGAGTATGCGATTAAGGGCTTGAAAATTGGCATCATTCCTTGTTGGGGTGAGGACCAAGGTGTTGCTTCCCCTAATAAGGAACCCGTTTTCATTTCCACTGCTGGGCTGATATAGGGAAACCAATTCCTTGTAGGATTTGCCGTCATTTTTGGGGAAATAGACCACCAGTTTTTCGAAGGGGACTTTGGGTTCGATCCCTTTCAGGCACAAGGTATAAAAAAACGATTGGAAGTGTTCTTCCAACATTTTCTGCTTGTCCTTAAGATCGTCCACCTCCTCGGAAGCAACGATCAGGTAATGGGTTTTGGCATCATCCAATCCTTCTACCTTGTTTCGGGAATCCAGTCCAAGCCTGGTGAGGATGTTTTCTGAGGGGTTTTTTGGGCTACGGACCTCAATGTCTTTTTTGAGTTGGGAATAAATCGAATAGATTTTATTGGCAATTTGATCGGTTTTGAAGTCCTCCCGAGTGGGCAATTTTGCCATATATTCATGAAAACTTTCCAGTAGCCCATGTTCCAAAGCCCACTTGGCAATATCCAAGGTGCCCCCGGTGGAACTTACCGTTTTAATGGTGTTGATGTACGCATCAAATCTGGCACGGGTGAGTTTGACAGGAATGGTCCTAACTCTACCCCCCGCCAAATTGGGAATCGCCAAAGGCTCTACCGTAATATTCAGATTTTCATTTTTTCGAATGACAACAGTTCCAAGGGACCCACCCAAACCGTGGGTAGCCACCACGGGCATACCGCTATCCAGCTTGAAAAGGAAGTTTTGGTGTTTTTTTGCCACCCCATCCCCGGCCTCTCGCTCTTCTCCTAAGGCAACAATGGTAGAAATTAGATTGGGGGTTTGGGGAACAGGGACTGAAGCACCACCCATCATCCCGGCCATCCCCATCATTCCGGCCATACCCATTGCGGGACCGCCCCCCATGGCTCCCCCGAATCCCATCATGCCGGCCCCCCCAGGCGCACCACCCCCTCCTCGAAGACCCCCAGCCGGGCCACCCCCCATGCCGGGCCCTCCAGCCCTACCAGCCATTCCTCCTGGTCCTCCTGCCATGCCACCGGTATTTGAGGATGGGTCCTCAAATTTGGGTGGTTTAGCCAAATCCAATATTAAGAGGTAATAGTCCGCATGGACCGGGGTGCTAATAAAGCAAAAGAAAGCTAGGACTGAAAAAAGACAAGCTTTATGAAACATGGAGAAAGCCTCCGGAAAAAAGTGATCCTTGGTACATTTTGGACGGAAAGGCCGTTCAGATCAAGGGTTTCTTGGTTCACCCGGCCTAGTTCCTTGAAAAATAGATGGATTTTTCGGTTCGATTGGTCCGGTTTGACCCGTTCAAGGGAATAATTCCTCAAATGGGCCATCCTTTAGAACCACGGGGAATAGGATTTAGAGTTTGAGCCCATTTGCCGGAAATGCCTCCGAATTCGCATTGGCATGGGGCAACCAGATCGCTAAAATCAATCTTTTGGAGGAAAATAAGATGGGTTGGAATAAGCCTGGGTACATTCGGAAACAAAGGCTCAAACGGGCCAAACGGGAATTAATGCGAATTATTATCAAGCTTCAGTCTGAAACTTGTTGTAATGAGCCTGGTGCATGCCAAGCCGAAAAAGGCGAAGCCTGTAATGGCGGGGTTTGCAACACGGAAGTCCATGCTCATTAGCAAAACGGAAGGTTAACAAATCTGCTCCGTTTTGATGTTCGGTTAACCAGGGTGATCCAAGGAAGGAATCCCCTGCAATGAAAAGCAAAGGCCGGATTCGGGGATCTGTAAAAGCACCTGAGGGTAGCCCACGGGTTGCCTTGTGCCAAACTGTAATTCGGGTGGTTATTGTCAATTACAGGCAATGGACATCAACCAAGGATTTGGTTCGAAATCTGGCCAAAAGCCACGCCTTTCAAGCGGGAAAAGTGGAAATTGTAGTGGTGGATAATGGTTCCCCCCACAATCCTCTTTCGGACAAACTGAAAAGGATCCATAACCTCCGCCTATATCAATCGGGGTACAATCGGGGTTTCGCCAGAGCTGTAAATACAGGGGCGGAAGGGTATTTGGGTGAATGGCTTTTGTTGCTAAACCCGGATATAACTGTTGGTGAAGGCTTCCTGGACCGGGTGCTTGCCTCAGGAGCATCTACCCAAAAGGTCCATCCCAATGTTGGCGTAATTGGTTTTGGGATGCTGGATCCAGAAGGGTCCATTCAACCTTCCACCGGCCCTTTTCCAAGTTTTGCCAACACACTGTTTCGCCAATTTTTGCCGAGGAGATTGCGTAAATACCATCTACCTTTTCGTCAAAACGGCTTGGTGGATTGGACATCGGGGTGTTGTCTTTTGATCAGTAAAGGATGTTGGTCTGAATTGGGTCGGTTTGATCCCGATTTTTTTCTCTATTATGAGGATGTTGATTTTTGCCACCGGGCAACCCAAAGGGGTTGGCGGATATTTTTGGACCGGTCGGTGACTGCGGTTCACCACCATCCTTTGCATAGAAGAAAAGTTCCATCGCATTTAAGGGTGGCCACACGAATGGCCCTTCACACCTATTCCCGCAAACATTGGGCTGCTTGGCAACATCGGATTATGAGCTTCATTATGTTGCTTGAAGCCCGGTTTGGAGCATGGCACTCCAGAACGATTGGGAATTGGGTAGCCGAATCATGGTGGACATCCTTGGGAGCCCTCCTCCAAGATTCCATGCATGGAAAAACATCCACCTCAATTCGCCGGTTATTTGCCCTTTTGGGAACGGGAGAGCTTAACCGCAAAGGCTGATTAGGAACAAGATCCAAGTTCCATTGGGGGCATTTTGTTTTCTGTCCTAATTCCAACAAAACATGGGGGAAAGCTTCTCCTTAGATGCCTTAAATCCCTTTTTGAGCATGGACCGATAGGCCTAAATGTGGTTATTGTTGCCGACGGCGCCCCTGACCTATCGGGGATTCGTGATAGCCTGCCGGAATTCATGAGTCTTGAAATCGTAACCGTAGACCAGACCCTTGGATTTTGCCATGCGGTAAACCGGGGGCTTGAAGTCATTTACCACCAATGGGTGCAATTATTAAATGATGATGCCTTTGTTACCCAAAATTGGTTTGAACCGATCATTAAGTGCTTCAATGATCCCCAAGTGGGAGCGGTTGCCCCTTTGATTTTGCAAGACAAACCGGGCGAAATCGTGGATAGTGCAGGGGATACTGTTCACTATTGGGGTAGGATCCGAAAGCGTTTTCGGGGCAAGCCCGCCCATTTAGTTCCCAAGGTTGTTCATCCGGTCTTGGCGTGTGGAGGCTGTGCGGGTTTTTTTCTGGTCGAGGCACTTAAGGAAATTGGCGGTTGGGACGAGGCCATGGTGGCTTATTTTGACGATGTGGATGTTTCCCTAAGGCTAAGGGAAATGGGTTGGAAAATTGTTTGCCAACCCATTTCCATCGTGATTCACTCAGGAGGCCAGTCGTATGGTTCCCCTGTTGGGAGGCTGCTTCAGTTGCAATCACGGAATGAAGAATGGATATTTCTTAGATACCCGACCCGGGTCTTTGGGTCCGGTTTGGCCCGGTTTTTTTGGAACGCCCTGCGGCTCATTCCCCATTTGTTTTGGGGTACAATTGGACCTTTCCTTTTTGGAAAATGGGAGGCATGGGTTGGGTTTCATGGGAAAAAAGCCATCAATAAACCCGAATTGGAAAGGAAATTTTGGCCTTTTGGGGCTTAAACAATTGCAATTTAGGCCATTTTGGTCTGGACACGGCATCCTATTTTAAGCATAGCTCGATCCAACCCTTTTAGCTTTGCTTGAATATGGGTTTTTTATTAGGGGTTGTAGATTTTAAGGGGGAATGCTGTGTCAGGCTGGTCAAAGCGATTGATCACGGCGTTTATGATTGGCATTGGTGCTGGGTCTCCGGGCAATTCCCTGATTGGCCAAGCCCCGTTCCCAACCATGGCAAACACACCCACATTTGCAACACCAGGTGCCCTCCCTGGAAGTTCCCCAACATTGGGTGCTCCTGTTCCTGTGTTGGAAAATACACTTCAACCAAGCAGCCAAACACCACTGATTTTTTCAGCGGGTGGAACAGCATATCCTGCCTCGGGAGCAAGCGTAATTCCAACTTCGAGCCCGGTTGGGGCAAGCATAAAGCTCACACAGGGTACCGCTCCGCTGCCACCGCCTCCGCCACCTGGAATAGGGACACCCGCTCCTTTGGTATTAACGCCCGGTGGACCAACCTTACCCCCTCCTCCGGTACCAGGCACCACCAACCCCAACCTGGCATGGTGGGAGGAAACCAAAGAAGCCTTGGCATTAAACGGTTTTTCCAAGCGCAAATTATTTCAGTCAGACCATTCGTTTGATGTCTTTTCCAGCCCGATTTCCAGTCCATTCCTGGCCCAGGACCCTCGTTCATTAACCCAAATTAAACCGATGCTCTTATACAACCATATTCCCTCAGCAAATCCCGTATTTGATGGAGGAGGTTTATTCTGGTTTGGTGTTCAAGCCTCGGTTGCAATTACCGAAAAATTGAGCGTAAAAATCGACAAATTGGGTGGGATCTCAATGAGTACCACCATCAATGAACCGGGTGGAGAAGACTTATCTGGAAGCAGTTTTTCCGAATTTTGGCTCACTCCCCAATGGACATTTCTGCGAAATGATCGAACCCAAACGGTAATGGCAACTGGCCTTCAGATACAAATTCCCGCAGGAAGCGATGTAGGTCAAAATTCCGGGGGAGCGACCCTAAATCCCTATTACAGCATTGCCCAAAATTTTTGGCGTACCAGCTACGGGAGCATCAACTTTATGGGCACTATTGGCGTGCCAATCAGTATTAATGGAAACCGAACCACTTATTTCAACACCAACCTTCATGTGGACTATGATGTTGCTAACTGGCACAAATGGTATCCCACTTTTGAAATGAACATTATGAGTTTCCTGGGAAATGGAAGCGTCTACGACATCAATACCAATTCTGGGGACCTGTTCAATGTTGGGGCAACCCAGGTTAAAGGCTTGACAAATCTGACTCTTGCTCCCGGTTTGAGGTACAAGTTTACGGAGAATTTTCAAATTGGTGGAGCCTGTGAATTCTTGTGTACTTCAAAGCGATCCATGGAAGATTTTCGTTTCATGTTTGACTTTATTGTTCGCTATTAAGATCCTTAAAAATGAATGCAGAAGATACAAAAAAAAGGCCTTTGGTTTTGCACATTCTTCCCCAAAGCCAGAAGCTGAATCCAGCTTCTGGGTGGACCCAAAATGATTGGCAAGTTGAGTTTACTTCAGGGCAATTCATTGCTGATAAGATACGCTTGGTTGATTACAAGTTGATTGTGGATGGTGGGGTAGGGGACCTTTGGCTTGATTTACTAAAGGGAACCGAGAACCAATCTACCCGTTTTCTGGAAACAAAATCCCATTCGGCAAAATTCTTGGTGGATTTGGCGGAAATCCAATTCCACCAACATGGATTTACCACAAATGAGGAACTGTGGGACCAACTGGGTAAACACCTAGCTTGGCGGTTTTGTGCTTTGGATAGGCCGGTTTGGGTCAGGTTCATTAGGGGCATCCTCATGCCCCATGAAACTACCCTCCTGGAAAGTCTTGAGCTTTGGTCGAGCCCAAGTATTACAATCCTGTTTGATGATTCTCTGGAATCCGCTTCCAAAAAAGTCCTTACTGTTTGAATGGTTACTTTTTAACCGGGGCCGGTGCGGAAACCGCCGGACCCGCAGGTTCTTTGTTGCCTCCCTTGAAGAGTCCTTCGCCCTTTTCTATGATTTCTTTCCCGTCATGTATAAATTTGGTTTTGTTAACCTCTACTTGCATGGCACCTCCTTTTTCCGAGGAGACGCTATACCATCCCTTGTACCATCCCATTACACCAAATACGACCACCCCCAAGCCGATCAAAGCAAACAAATTGCGCATCGTTCATTCCTCCTGTTAATGACGCATGCATTTTTTCCGAAATGTGGTTTTAAATGCCAGTCCAGTTTTCGGGGATTCATTGGAAAGGGCTTGGGACTAAGAAATTGTTGGGAATCCAGGATGGGTTTGGCGGATATTCATGGCCAACTGCAGGTAAGTCGTAATGACTTTTGTTCAAACTCCATGGATGAAATGGGGAAACCCTTGTTGATCCCTAAGAGATTTGGAGGTATTGTGATTGTTCCCTAGGGAGGACCCGCTTGGCCATTTTTATTAATAAACCTTTTTTTTCAATGTGCCAAGAAACTGCGGGCGTCCTGTCTCGCCTCCTAATCCTGCTTTCATTGATCGTTCACCTCTTTCATACTTGGGTTTGGTCGGATTACGACCTTGCTCAGGATGAGGCACATTATTGGGATTGGTCCAGGCACCTGGATTGGAGCTATTACAGTAAAGGCCCTCTAATTGCCTGGATTATTGCCTTGGCAAATTATTCCTTGTCAGGGCTTTCGGAACATTGGACAGGTTCGCTCACCGCCGCTATCCGGACACCGGCGGCGTTTTTCGGGTCCCTTTTGCTTTGGTTTCTATGTTTGTTAACAGAACAAATATTCCACTCAAGGAAATTGGGTTTTGTGGTGGTAATTGCCGCCCTTACTATCCCGCCGATTGCAGTAGTTTCTACGATCATTACAATTGATTCTCCCTTTACTTGTCTATGGGCAGCTGCGCTTTTATGTGCGTGGTGGGCTATTAACAGGCGAAAAAAGTGGATTTGGGCACTGCTTGGGGTTGTGGTGGGTTTGGGTATACTTGCGAAATATACCATGGCCATTTTTTATCCAAGCCTTGGATTGTTCCTTCTGATTAACCCGGCTAATAGGAAACAGTGGATTAGGCCCGGCCTTTGGATTTCAGGTGGTGTGGCAATTCTTGTGGCCTCCCCCATTCTCGTTTGGAACTGGCAACATGGGGGTGTCACTTTTGCCCATGTAGGACAACTGGCAGGGGTAACCCACGATAATACAAAACATTGGATTGGCCCTTTGCGATATGTCGGGGAACAACTCGGTCTTTTGTTGGGATATTGGTTTGTGCTTTGGGTTTGGGCAATGATTGCCTATCGCCCGGGGAAATCCCAATGCATTGGGATGAGTTACCTTTGGTGGATGTCTGCCCCCATGTTTCTGGTGTTTTTGGGCTTTAGCTTTCGGACGGGGGGAGGCGAAGTGAATTGGCCAGCGGCTTCGTACCTTGCAGGCCTGCCACTGATTGGCTTTTTCCTTTCCCGCCAATTGGAATCTCCCTCAGAGAAATGGCGTAAATGGGTCTTAAGCTTTTTGGTATGCTTTTTGGCGATTGGTTTTGGACTGGCATTTGTAGTTCATAAAACGGATATACTTTACCCTGTATTGTCCCGATTAGTGCCTGAGCCCACCGTAGGGTCACCAGTGCCTTTGCGACAACTCGATCCCGTATGTCGTGTACGAGGTTGGAAATTCCTTTCGGCGGAAGTGGATAGGATGAGGGAGGAAATATCGGCCTCAGGAAAAGAACCAATCCTCGTTGCCACCCATTGGTCCATTCCAGGGCTTCTAGGAGTCTATTGCAAAGGGCACCCACAAGCCTATTCAATCGGCTTGGCCGTGGGGGATCGACACAGCCAATACGACCTTTGGACCAATCCCATTGACCAACCGGCTCAATTTTTGGGAAGGGATTTTATAGTGGTAGGAGGAATTCCAAAGCAATTGCATGGCTCCTTTGACTCGATCCAGGAAGCCAATGAAATTATTTATCATACCCCAAATGGGTATCCTGTTGCCAATTTCTGGATCCAGGTGGGTAAAGGATTCAAAGGCATCCCAAAGGATGTTGGTGAAAAAAAGTCCTGGTAGGGGCCTGGTTTTCCCAGGGAAGGCTCAGGAGGTAGGCCCATGGGATTTGCGAGAAAAAAGTACATGAAAAAAATGCAAATAGCAAAAGAATTTTTTCGCATTTGAAAACAATAGGACTTACGCAGTTGAGGCTCTTGGAGCTTGAAACCAAGGATTCGCTCTGAAGGCCCTCACGGCCTCCT
>SXGU01113204.1_pt1 | contig 13054 bp, 14 predicted proteins | sample 3174531 | NCBI WGS metagenome assembly SXGU01 (sample SAMN11356863, study PRJNA531348) | freshwater metagenome | isolation source: freshwater sample F1-140 | place: China: Fuxian Lake, Yuxi | collected 2017-12-25 | reverse complement strand
CTTGGCTGCTCGACCTCTCAGCCAGGGCGCTGGCGAAGGATCAGATGCTTGAGCAATTCTCCGGCCTGGTCGGAGATTCGGGCGAGGGTCACTGGACGGTCGAGGCGGCAATGGAGGAAGCGGTTCCAGCCTATGTCCTCGCTGTGGCGCTGTTCGCCCGCTACCGCAGCCGGGTCGACACGACGTTCGGGGACAAGCTCCTTTCGGCGATGCGGTTCGGTTTCGGTGGACATGTCGAAATGCCGCAATGAGCATGCTCCGGCCGCCGCGCCCCTTCCGCGTGCAATCCGTCAACAAGAGGAGACAAAGATGCTCACCGAATTGTTGCGATACGCCAGCGATCGCAATCTAATCGTCGGGACCCGCGTCTACCCTCCGAATGGGTCCCGGTATCGCGTGCATCTTTGGACTGGCCCTCAGATGGGCGAGCGTACCGAATGGTGGGAGCAATTCCCCTTCGACACGCCGCATCGGGAAGCCCTCGATGAGGTTGCCCGGGACGCGGTGCGAGATTTGGCCCGTCCTGGACGAGCGGCAATTCAGCGCGAGTTTGTGCCAAGGCCGTCGAGGCAGGAGCGGGTGGAGCGGGTGATCCGCTCAGCGCCCCGCGATGACACAGGGTGCGCAGAGCCTCCATTTCTCGTCAGGCCATGCCTCGAGACCCTTCGCCTGCGGGAGGACGAGCGCTCGAGCGAAGGCTCTGAGGCCGTCGCGCTTACGGGGAGAGACTAGTGAAAGTACCGCAGAGGGAAGTCACATCGCTCATGATTGGACCACGGGTGGGCAGTAGGGGCCGCGCTTGCTGTGGCGGAAGGGATCCCAAGCTGCGGCCGCGCTCGGTTCCGGTGGCCGCTGGCGCCCATCATCCGGAGGCCGTCCTCGGGCCTCGGTTGGTGCCTGTTCGTGCGCCAAGCCCGCGGTGAGCGCGGTACGGTCCAAGCACTCGGCGTCGCGCTTGCCGCCAGCGGCGCGACAATGCACTCGGCCTTGCCCCCAGCGGGATCCCTGGCACCAACGACGTGATGGACGCGTGGTCGGACCCGGCCGCTGGCATGATCACTGAAGTGCGGCGCACCGTCCGCAGTTTTGCCCGCCGCATCCAGAGCCTTCCGTCTTTTGACCTCGGTCAATGAAAACGGCCTTGACCCTGGACTATGGTCCAAGCGCGATAGGGGACGCGGAGGTGATAATGGCCGGCTTGACCATCGGGATATTCGCGAGGGCTGTGGGTGTACGGCCGGACACCATCCGTTATTATGAGCGCAATGGCCTGCTTCCTCGACCCGCACGCTCGTCGGCCGGATATCGCCTGTTTGCGGAGAGTGACCTGGAGCGCGTACGGTTCATCCGCAAGGCGCAACAGCTGGGCTTTACACTAGCTGAAATCGGACTGCTTCTCACCCTGCAAGCTTCGGATACGGCTCGCGCCGCGGGTGTTCTCGAAATCACGGAAAAGAAGATCGCCGACTGCACGTCCCGGGCCATCGCCCTCAATCGCATCAAGGATGCGCTCGAGAGGCTTGCCGCCGAATGCCCTGTGGACGCTCCGGCTTCCGACTGTCCGATTCTCGCGCACTTAGCGAGCGCAAGTGGCGCTGCATTCCGAGCGCGCGAGACCACATCATGAGATTTGGCACCTACTCGCTGGAGCCCGGCGGCGCGGCTAGGCTGGCGCCGCTGCCGGGGAGCTGTCGACGGTTACTAACCACAAACCCATCGGACAGAGGAACGGGCCACTAGAGCCAGGGAGAGGAACTGCGGGGCATTCAACCAACAGAGAAAGGTACGATCATGAAACTTGTTATGGCAGCAGCAGCATCGCTGTCCCTGGTTCCGCTTGCCGGGTGCGCGACGATGAGGGACGCAACCCCCGAACAGCGGGCGAGCTGCGAGCGCATGGAACAGACCATGGGGACCGAGACGACGCACGACCACAATGAATTGAAGGGCCGTGGGATGAACCCGATGAACCTCAGCCACGCACGCTGTCAGCAGATCCTCGCACAATAGTCAGGCGCACTCGAGCCGGTCTTCGAATCCCCGTTTAGCGTCTGCTTCGTCTTATCGCTGATCTACTTGCGGGAATTAGGAACGACTGGGGCGAGAACAGCTCGATGATTAGCGTGCGTCAAACCAGGCCAGAACAAGGCCTCACCGACGAAAGGAAAAGATTATGAAGAATCCAAGAAGGAGTGTCCGCCAGCGCGTTTTAGTCTCCACGGCGGCTATGTTGGCAGTGTTGGGCGCGACCGCGTGCGAGGGCTCAAAAGAGGCGCCCGCCAATGTCGCGACTGCCGAGGAGAACGTCGCGCTGCCGGAAGATGAAAGCAGGGAACGGCATCATGAGCAGGGTATGGCAGCCGAGATGCACAATCAGATGAGTGCAGCTGAAGGCAGAACGGCGGATGGAAAGATGGGGGCCGGGGGCATGATGGATGATGACATGCCGATGACCGGCGCCATGGCCAAGGATGCCGTGAAAGATAAGCCCATGCCCAAGGATACGCCCATGCCGATGGAGGACGACCCGCCCATGCCGATGAAGGACCACATGTAGCGCGAAGTCTGCGCCAGCCGGGATTTTTACTCTGGTTAGCTCGGCAAAGGATCTCCGGAGGGCAAGGACGACAGTAGTGCTTGCCCGGAAAAGCCGGCGTGGCTCGAGCTCCCGGTGACTGAGTCCCCGGGAGGTGTCGTCGGCGTGTTATCCCCCCTTCCCGCCCTGCGCCGGCGGCACTGCTCGCGACCCTTGTCGCATAGGCATCGTTTAACCTTTAACAGCGGGTAAGGAACCCTGATGTGAAGTCCCGACCGGCCCAGAAGCTCGCGCGCCCTACGCGGATGACCACCAAAATCGCTTGGGCGGCATTTGCGGCGCCAATGGCAATGCTCGGATATTCGGTGGCGCAGGGACAGGCGCCGCCGTCGGAGCACGCTTCGCATCATCCCGGCGCGGCCGCCCCATTGGCCGGGGAGATGCCGAAAACCGGCACCATCGTGGCCGCGCCGCGGGACATGGCTGCCTCCCCTCCCGCGGGCGGAATGGCGGACATGATGAAGGGGATGATGTCGCCGTCGCCCGGCGCGAGTGGGGCGGCGGGCTGCTGCGGAATCGCGGGCGGCAAACCGTTCTATCCAACCATGATCAGCCTGCCCGCTCTGACCGCCGAGACCCGTAAAGCTATCAGGACGGAAGCGGTCGCGCGCCTTGGATCGGGCTCCGCGGCGGTCACGGCTGGACAGGCTGACCTCCATCAGGCCCAGATGTCCAATGACCCGGTAGCGGCGCAGGGGGCGATCGCCATGGTGCGCGATGGGGTGTCGCTCGCGGAAAGCGGCAACAGCGCGTTACAGGGTCTGAACGAGGGCCAGCCGCCCCAACGCATAGCGTCGACATGGTTCAAGCGCGAGATGGCGATTACCCCGGACAGCGAGATGATCATGGACGGCGGCTTTCGTGATCTCTCCTGGCTGCACACCGCCGCCATGCTGCTGCTTGCAGCAGCGCTCGTTGCGGCACTGCTCCTGCGCCGGGCGCGGCTGCAGCGAATTGGCGCCTTGGCGCAACGTCTGACTCCGGGAGGCCAGCCCCCCGGCCCCCTACCCGCCGGGGCGGCGGCACCCAAGGATGCCCTACAAGCGACCGTCCTGGCAGCTGCGCCCCTGCCGGTGAAACGGCCCTGGAAAGGCGTCTTGCGGATCAAGGCGATCTTCGACGAAACCCCGACCGTCAAGACTTTCCGGCTGATGGAACCTAACATGGGCCCGATCCCCTTTACGTTCCTGCCAGGACAATATGCATCGATCACGTCCGAGATCGACGGCACGAAGGTGCGGCGCTCCTACACGATTGCCTCCTCGCCGACGCAGCGCGACTACATCGAGCTAACCGTGAAGCGGGAGGACCACGGCCTCGAATCCCGCCATCTTCATGACCATGCCGAGACCGGCGACTTGCTTGAGATCATCGCTCCCGCCGGAAACTTCTTTTTCACCGGCAAGGAGGCCGATAGCATCGTGCTGATTGCCGGTGGCGTGGGCATCACCCCGATGATGAGCGTTTTGCGCAACCTTACCGATCGGTCGTATCCGCACGAGATCCACCTTATCTACGGCGTGCGCACGCCCGCCGATCTGATTTTCCGCGAAGAGTGCGCGTACCTTGCGAAGCGGCATCCCAACGTCACGGTCCTGTCGATCGTGTCGTCCGCCGAGGGTACCGACTGGACGGGCCCGGTCGGCTTCATCACGGCGGACTTCATTGCTGGCTGTGTCGATGATATCGCGAAACGGCGCATCCATCTCTGCGGGCCACCGCCGATGATGGACGCGGTCAAAACGGCGCTGGAGGAACTTCAGGTTCCGCCGGATCAGGTCAAGACGGAGGACTTTGCGCCCCCCAAAGGCGGTCCGGTTCCCGATCGCGAGCCCGAAGGCGAGGTACCGGCTCCGCCGGCGGACGCGGCTGGCGGTGGTACGGCGCCCATATCCGCTCAGGCGATCGTCAACTTTTCCAAGTCCGGGATATCCGGGAGCCTGGCACCGGACCAGTCCGTGCTCGAAGCTGCCGAAGCGGTGGGCGTGGTGATCGATTTCGAATGCCGGGTCGGGACGTGCGGGCGCTGCAAGGTGCCGCTTACAGAGGGTACGGTGACGATGGAGGTCGAGGATGCGCTCTCGGCCGACGAAAAGGCGGCGGGCACCATTCTCGCCTGCCAAGCGAAATCGCCGGGCAACCTGGTCGTGGACGCCTGACGTGACCGAAAGCGAGAAAATAACGGTCGGCGGTTTGATCAGTGCGCTCGTCCTGATCCTTCCGGCCTTCCTGTTCCATACCGCGCCTCGCTTTGCCGGAAGTCTGGCAGGCGGGCTGTTCGGAATCGCCGCGGCGCTGCTCTTCATTCTGCTGTTGCTCTATTCGGCGGTGAAGAGGCTTCGGTGGGTGAAGGAGCGCACGAAAGACTTTTTCTCGGTGGGCGCCGTCCTCACCTTTCACGTCTACGCCGGCGCGGCCGGCGCACTACTCGCGATCATCCATACCGGACACAAATTCCAGAGCCCGCTCGGCATAGCGTTGACCGTCGCCATGCTGACAGTCGTGGCGAGCGGCTTCGTCGGCCGATATTATCTTGCGTCCATGGGCGCCGAGCTGCGGGACGATCAAAAGCAGCTCGGTATCCTTCGTACGCGCTACGACAGTCTCGCTCTGGCCGCCGCGGGGCTCAAGGACCAGGCCGTGGTCGATCCTAATGGTGTGCCGCTTGGGCAGCTGCTCGGGTCGATGTCGGACCTTGAATTCGCGATCACCGCGCGCGAAGCGCTCAAGCGCAAGCTGGCGCGCTGGATCGTCCTGCACATCGCCGCGTCGGTCGCGATGTATGCACTTATGGCGCTGCACATCTGGAGCGGGCTTTACTATGGGCTGCGGTGGTTCGGGTGAAGCTGCCCGGCGCTTCCCTGCTGATCTTGGCGGCTGCAGCAATCCTCGCGGTAATCGCCGTGTCGACCTCGATCTATCGCTCCGGCAGCGACGCCATACCCGGGTGGAGCACCGCTGTCCGCCCGGGCCCAATGTCCAGGGCTCACGCCTTCGTCGGAGACAAGTGCGAAAGCTGTCACACGCCCAACGAGGGTGTCACTGTCGATAAGTGCGTTGCCTGCCATGTACCTGCACAGGAGCTGCTCTCGAAGCCCTCAACGGTGTTCCACGCCAATGTGACAACTTGCAGTGGTTGTCATGTGGAGCACAAAGGACGCGACAAGCGCCCCATCAAGATGGACCACGCCGTTCTCGAAAAGCTCGCGATCCGCGAATCCGGCAAACCTGTGGCGCTCGACTGCAAGGGGTGCCACGTCTTCAAGGACAAGCACCAGGAATTCTTCGGGCCGAAATGCGCGACCTGCCATGTGACCGACACGTGGAAGATCGTCGGCTTCCTGCACCCAAGCCCGAAATCGAAGGAATGCGCGCAATGCCACAGGCCGCCGCCGAGCCATTTGATGATGCACTTCGAGATGATGGACAGATCGATTACCGGCCAACGCAAGGCGACGGTCGATCAATGCTTTGCCTGTCATCAGACGGACTCGTTCAACAACATCAAAGGGGTTGGACGAGTCGATATGCACTGAAGCGCTCGTGACCCGTCACTGACTGTTCTAGAAATCCTTCGAGGTAACGGGACGCGAAGACAGGATGATACGACCGACCGCGACGCTGACGTGCAAGTTCGGGTCTCCGTGGCCAACTGCGACAGCTGGTACGCTACTCTCACACCAGATATTTTATTGTACCGGTCCTGAAGTAGTATGCCTCTGCCGATAGTTTACCTTGCGCATTCGGCCACAGCACCGGGTTCACCGACGCTCTGGTTCCGGGAATGGTGAACCCCGGCCCGTTTAGTCGTCGCCTTTGACCGAGGTCAAAAGAGCGGCCTTGACCTTGGACTATGCTCCAAGCGGTATCAGGCGATTCGAGCTTACGGGTGGGTGACATGTCGGCTGGCGTCGTGCGGCCCGTTGCCTCCAAACCAGGTCATGTGTGCCGCAGACGACCCCAACTGCGGCGCGCGCGAGCGCCGCAGCCGCCGCCTCGAACTGTGAAAGGCGAACGATGATCGCACCTTTAGAGGCAATCGACCGGCGAAATGTGTTATCTGCCGGCGGCCTGCTTGGTCTTGCCGTGGCGCTCGGGCGCGCGGCGCCGGCTTATGCCTGGACACAGGGCAACCCGGGCATGCAGCTTTCGAACCCCGCCTCGGCAGGCGTGCGCAGCTACGATCTGGAGATCGACGACCACCGACTGGTGGTCAACGGTCGTCCCGGCAAGGCGATGGCTATTAACGGAACCGTGCCAGGGCCGCTGCTTCGTTTCCGCGAGGGCGAAGAGGCTATTATTCGCGTCACGAACCGCTTGAAGGAGATCGCCTCGATCCACTGGCACGGGATCCTCCTGCCTCCCGGCATGGACGGGGTTCCCGGCGTAAGCTTCGCCGGCATCGCGCCGGGCGAGACATTCACCTACCGCTTTCCGCTGCTTCAAAGCGGCACCTACTGGTGCCACAGCCATTCGGGTGGGCAGGAACTGCTCGGTGTTTACGCTCCCTTCGTCATCGATCCAGCGGGTCCCGATCCGATCGTATTCGACCGAGACTATGTCGTGTTGCTGTCCGACTGGAGCTTCGAGGCGCCCGGTAAAATCATAGCCAATCTCAAGAAGCAGGCCGGGTACTACAATTATCAGAAGCGCACGCTGGCCGATCTCCTGCGCGACGTCGACGCGAACGGCTGGTCGGCGGCCCTCATGGAGCGCCTCAGTTGGTCCAAGATGCGCATGGACCCGACCGATTTCGCCGATGTGACCGGGTATACCTACACCTACCTCATCAACGGGCTGACCAGCGAGGCCAATTGGACCGGACTGTTCCGGCCGGGTGAGCGGGTCCGACTGCGCGTCATCGCGGCAGGTGCGATGACCTATTTCGATATTCGCATCCCGGGGCTCAAGATGACCGTGGTCCAGGCGGACGGGCAGGACATCCAGCCACTTGATGTTGACGAGTTCCGGATCGCGCCCGGCGAAACGTTCGACGTCATCGTCGTGCCCGAGGACCGCGCCTACACGCTGATGGCGGAGACTATGGACCGCAGCGGGTTCGCGCGCGGCACCCTGGCCCCGCGCGCTGGCATGACCGCCCCGATCCCGCCGCCAAGGCCGCGGCCGATCCGGACGATGGCCGACATGGGCATGGACATGGGCGACATGGACATGGGCACGGGCAAACCCGGGACGGAGAGCATGTCCGGCATGTCCGGCATGTCCGCCACCGCCGCTCCCGCGTCCCCGCCGGTCATGGACATGAGCGGTCACCATATGCAGAACATGGGCGCGGCCGAACGGGTTCGCGCGGATGCCGCCGGCAAACTGAAGACGGTGCAGCAATCTGGCATGGCCACGATGGGCGCCATGGCAGCGATGCCCGGCATGAGCGGCGAAGGTGCGTCGGTCAAAGATCAGCGCTTCGCCCACGGCCCGGATACGCATGGCGTCGGCAACTCGTCGATCGCCATGGTTGCGAAGAACCGCCTCGACGAACCGGGCTCAGGGTTCGACACCGAAAATTCCCGCATCCTGGTCTACGCCGATCTTCGCAGCGTGATCCCACAAACCGATCTGCGTGTGCCAATGCGCGAGATCGAACTGCACATCACGGGGAACATGGACCGCTACAGCTGGTCCTTCGATGGCAAGAAATACTCCGACGCGCGCACTCCGATTGGGTTCGAATATGGCGAACGGCTGCGGCTGGTGTTCGTCAACGACACGATGATGGAACATCCGATCCACCTCCACGGCATGTGGATGGAGCTCGAGAACGGCGGCGGAGCGAACCAGCCGCGCAAGCATACGATCAGCGTCAAACCCGCCGAGCGCCTCACGGTGGCTGTGACCGCCGACGCACCCGGGCAATGGGCGCTGCACTGCCACCTGCTCCTTCACATGGAGATGGGCATGTTCCGCGTCGTCGAAGTCTCCTCCTCCTCAGTCTGATCGGAGAAACCGTTGCGCTTCGCACCTCCATTATTGACCGTCCTGTTCGTGCTGCCAACCGGTCTGCAAGCACAAGAGACGGGCGCGCAGGGTGCCAGCGAACCAATGTCCATGCCGATGCCGGGCCCGGGCAAAGCCTCGGAAGCCGAACCGCTTGCCGTACCTGCGCCGACAGACCAGGAGACAACAGCGCTGCCCAACCTCAAGGACCGCTCAGGATGGCCGCAGCCGACCGCCGACAGCGCGAACTACAGCTACCTGGCTAGCGAATTGCTCGAGTATCGCGAAAGTCGCGCTGCGGGAGCGATCCGCTGGGACATTTACGGGTGGTACGGCGGCGACGTGAACCGGCTTTGGGTTAAAACCGAAGGGCTGCAGGACGTATCGGGGCCCCGCGGAGGCGAGCAGGAGGGACAGCTCCTTTATGGCCGCTTGATCTCGCCTTTCTTCGACTTTCAGGCCGGCCTCCGTTTCGCGAACCGCTCGGGCCCGGGGACCAACCAGTCCCGGATCTATGCCGCGATCGGCGTGCAGGGCATCGCTCCTTACCGCTACTCGCTCGAACCGACGCTATTCATCAGTCAGGACGGCAAAATGTCCATGCGGGCGACTGCGACCTATGATCAGCAGTTGACCCAGCGGCTCATCCTGCAGCCGCGCTTGGAGTTCGACGCCGCAGTGCAAAAGGATCGCTCGTTCGGCGTCGGTTCCGGGCTGAACAAGACCGAACTCGGTCTGAGGCTGCGTTACGAGGTAAAGCGTGAATTCGCCCCGTATATGGGCGTGTCGTGGACGCAGAGCTACGGAAGCACGAAACGAATGGCGCGTGAGGACGGTGAAGACACCAGTCTCGTATCCATCGTTGCGGGCATCCGGATGTGGTTCTGAAGTATCTTCCGCCTCGATTGAGATGAGGCAGCCTTGTCCCGATGTCTAGGCTTAAGGACGTTGTTTCGAGGGCATGGGCAATAGCAGCGCGACGGATTCTATGATCATTGAGCAGGCAGCCTCGATCGATATCAGCGGCATCGTCCGGATCGCGGTGACGGCCCTTGAGCTCGCGGGCACGAGCGCGATTCTGGCGGGTGCGGTATTAGCTATGGCAGCTTGCGCGAAGAGAACCTGGCACAGCGGCTTCCAGGAGGCATATCGCCCCTTCCGCGCCGATCTGGGGCGGAGCATCCTGTTGGGGCTCGAGTTCCTTGTAGCGGGCGACATTCTGAAATCGCTGGTTATCGACCCAACGCTCGAAGACCTGATGGTCCTTGCCGGTTTGATCCTTGTCCGCACCTTCCTGAGCGTCTCGCTTGGCGTGGAGATAAACGGCCACTGGCCGTGGCAAGAAACCCGTCTGGCACGCGAGCAGGCAGCCGGTGGAAACCGCTACCCTGTGAGCGACGACAAGGTGTCTGAACCTCGTCGAGGTCCGTAAAGGCCGCCAAGATCCACATTGCTGGTCAAAGATCGAAGGCCACGAACGCCCGGCCCGGGCTCGTGCGAGGTCAGCTGGCCGAGCTTGATCGCAAAACCACCTATCTATCGGCGCTGCGCGACCAGCTCGGCGAGATGCCGCAGGCCTGTCAGGCGGATCGTATCGCCGAGTGCCGGATCGTCGAGAGTCTGGCCGACGAAGCTGACGCAAAGCCTTGGGGTCCCGGTCCCCGGAATATGCGGCCCTAGCGGATGATCGGCTCACAAGCCGGGTAGCAAAGGAGCTCGCCTGCCGCCGATCATGTTTGCCTCGCCTTCAGCTTCGCCAACCGGCGCGGCAGATCCGCCAGCACTTTCCTCGCCTGGTGCGGCTGCGCTTTCTTCCAGCCCTGTATCTCGGCCGCGGTCCGGCCACAGCCGAGGCACCAGCCTGTGCGGCGGTCGAGCGCGCAGACCTTTATGCAAGGCGACTTAGGCCCAGACATGATCGACGAGGATCCTGATACCAATGCCGATCAGGACGATCCCGCCCGCCACCTCCGCGCGCTTGCCGATGCCCACGCCAACTCTTGCCCCGATCATCACCCCGACCATGCAGACAGCCGCCGTCACGCTCCCGATGATCAGGCAGGCGACGAAGACCGGCTGGCCAAGGAATTGCAGGCTCATTCCGGCCACGGCGGCATCGATGCTCGTCGCGACCGAGGCGACGACAAGACCCAGCAGCGAAAGTCTCCTGCGCTGTACGACCGCCATGTCGCCGCCGGAGACGCCTTCCCGGATCATCCTGATCCCGAGAATGGCGAGAAGCACGAATGCGATCCAATGGTCCACCGCCGCGAGCAGATCGGCGAAGGTGGCGCCGAGCCACCAACCGAGCAGCGGCATCAGGCCTTGCGCAAGGCCAAACGACAGACCCAGGCGTAGCGCCGAGCGCCACCCTCCCTCGCCGGCCGCGCCCCGCGCGACCGCGACGGCGAACGCATCCATGGATAGCGCAAGCGCCAGTAGAAGCAGCGTCGCCACGTGCGAGGGTCCCGGTCAGCGGAGCGCGCGCGGTCAGCGGCATTCGATGGTGAGGTGCGCGAGCTCGTGCACCGGGGCGAGCCGACTGCGAACTTCCTCACCCGTAACCCGCCCGTCGCAAGCGACGCTGACGATCGCCGCGTGAGCTTCGGGACCGACGCGCCAGACATGAAGATCGGTGATCCGGAGGCTGTGGTCCGCCGCGAGATGCTCCCTTATCTCCTGTTCGAGATGATGGTCGGTGGTGTCGAGGAGCACCGCCCCGGTGTCGCGCATCAGGCTCCACGACCAGCGTGCGATTACGATCGCGCCGACGATCCCCATCGCGGGATCCAGCCACACCCAGCCGAGATAGCGGCCTGCGAGCAGCGCCGCGATGGCCAGGACCGACGTCAAGGCATCGGCGAGCACGTGAAAGTAGGCGGACCGCAGATTGTTGTCGTTGTGAGCAACGGTCTGCCGGCCATGGTCATGTCCATGGCCATGCCCATGGAGCGTGAGCAGTTCGGCGGTGGCGGCAGTTGACCTCCGCGGAAGGATCTTTTGCTCATCACTACCAAGAGATCGCACCTGCGATGGAGGCGGCGGCAAAGGACCATGTGCGAAGCGGCCGGAGAGCCGTTGCCGATGATCGCCAGGTCGTAAGGCGAAGTGTGTCCTGCCAAGGTGTCGCAGCAGTCATGGCCGGGACGGAAAAGCTGTTTACGGCGGACTCGACGATCTTCGAAACCGGAGGTGTCGAAGGCAATTACGCCAACTATCTGGCCAAGCATCTTGGCCCCGAACTCGGCCATTTCAAATCGTTCAAATTCTCCGATTATAAAGTCGAGGTCCGCATTGAGGGTCCGGTCGCGCTGGCGGCGGAGACCTATAACTATCGCATCGAGCCGAAGGAGGGCGAAATTGCCCAGCGGCGCGGCGTCGCGACCAGCGTGCTGAAGAAGGTCGATGGTGAATGGAAGATCCTGTCGATGCATAACTCCGCCCGCACGCCGCGGCCGGCGTCGTGAGCCGCGTCGAGCAACGCGGTCGGTCCGCGATCGGACTCTGGGTTTTGGGCCTGCTTTCGGCCTTGGCTATCGCCTTCGCTGGCCTGTCGGCGCCGGCTGTCGCCCACGAGAAGGCAAAGCATCAGCAGACGAAGCAGGCGCAGCAACAAGGGGCGCCGGCCACCGCGGGTGCACCAGCCAACCCTGTAAAGATGGGCGAGATGATGGACGGCATGGACATGGGGATGGATCGATCCAAAATGTCCTTCTTCGAGCGTCTGAGCGATTGGTTCGGGCGGCTTCATCCTATGGTGGTACATTTCCCGATTGCGTTCTTCCCTGCGGCACTGCTTACCGCCATCGTTGGCCGGAGGCGGCCCGCTTTCTCCGCGCCCGTTCAGTTCCTTGTTGTCGCAGGCGGTATTTTCGCCCCGATCGCAGCCGCAGCCGGCTGGCTTGCGGGAATGGGCGCTGATCCCGACCCGATCCTGACCTATCACCGGTGGCTCGGAGTTGGGGTCGGAATCCTTGGCCTCGGACTAGGGATTTGGGCGTGGAAGCGGCCGTGGGAGGACCGCGGCGCGGGAATGATCTTGGCGTTGACGATCATGACAATCGCAATCGCCGTGCAAGGATTTCTGGGTGCCGGACTGACGCACGGAATGGAACATATGATGTTTTAGGGAGCATGGGATGCAGCAGGAACACAAAGCGGACGGAAACATGGCCGTCGAGATGACGAAAAATCATTATATGATGCTGGCCGTCAATCTCGGGCTGAGCCTGCTCGTGATGTACGTCGCCATGTTCGCCATGATCTGGAGCTGGGGCGAGTTCATCCAGAACGTGAACTTTTTCTACATGGCGCTGGTCATGTGGGCGCCCATGGGAGCGATCATGCTGGCGACGATGGGAGGCATGTACCGTAATCGCCGCCTCAACGCCGCGCTCTATGTGGCTTTCGCGGCAATCTTCGTCCTGTCGCTGCTCGGCATCCGCCAGCAAAGCCTGGTCGGCGACGAGCAGTTCCTGCGCTCGATGATCCCGCACCATTCCG
>SXGU01199491.1_pt1 | contig 13056 bp, 12 predicted proteins | sample 3174531 | NCBI WGS metagenome assembly SXGU01 (sample SAMN11356863, study PRJNA531348) | freshwater metagenome | isolation source: freshwater sample F1-140 | place: China: Fuxian Lake, Yuxi | collected 2017-12-25 | reverse complement strand
GGTGGTGGTGGATGATCACGACATGGGCATAACCCATATTATCCGCGGGGATGACCATCATACCAATTCTTTCCGCCAATCGCTTATTTATGACGCTATGGGTTGGCAAGTGCCAGAATTCGCCCATATTCCCCTTATTCACGGGGCGGATGGCGCGAAACTTTCCAAACGCCACGGCGCACTCGGCGTGGATGAGTATCGCAAGATGGGCTATCTGCCTGAGGCTTTGCGAAATTACCTGCTCCGCCTTGGCTGGGCGCATGGTGATGATGAAATTATTAGCACCGAGCAAGCGATTGAGTGGTTCGGGTTGGAAAATATCGGCAAATCCCCGTCGCGTTTTGATTTTGTGAAGCTGGAAAACCTGAACGGACATTATATCCGCGAGGCGGATGATGCGCGGCTGGTGGATTTGGTGGTGGAAAGTGGCGGGTGGATGGTTAGTGGTGAACAAAGAAATATATTGCTCCGCGCCATGAACGGCTTAAAACAACGCGCGAAAACCATTGTGGAACTGGCGGAAAATGCCGAGTTTTATATTGCCCCGCGTCCGATTAAACTCGATGAAAAAGCAAGTGCGGTGATAGAAAAAGGCGGGCGCGAAATCATCGTGGGAATTCTGCCCGAGCTGGAAAATTGCACTGACTGGACGCATGACACCTTGCAAATAATCTGCAAAAATTATGGTGAAAAAATCGGTCAGAAACTGGGCAATATCGCGCAACCACTCCGCAGCGCAATCACAGGCAAAACCACCTCTCCAAGTATGTTTGAGGTGATGGAAATCCTAGGGCAACAAGAAACTACCCAGCGTTTGAATGATGTGTGTTAATGGTTTGTAGTACAATCAAAAATCAGGGCTATACAAAATGGAGACAATAGAATGGCAAAGCAAGCAAGCAAGCAAGCAAAAATTTCTTGTTTTGTGGCGGGTTGTCAAGAGAAAAGTTAAAGTAACACTCGGTCGTCATGCCCGCTTCATGCGGGCATCTAGGGCTACAATTTATATCAAAATTTTTTGCTCAAGATCCCCGCGCAAGGCGGGGATGACGACCTCTTGTAAAGCTGGCTTCACCCTAGTTGAACTATCCATAGTCCTCGTAATAATTGGACTTCTGGCGGGTGGGGTTTTGTTGGGAAAAGATTTAATACAAGCGGCGGAGGTGCGCCAGCAAATAAGCCAACTGGAAAAACTTGAAACGGAAATCAACACCTTCAAAATCAAATATAATTGCCTACCAGGGGATTGTTCAAATGCAACAGATTTTTTAGGAACAACTTATGATGGTTATGGCATTTTTAATGGCGATGGAAATGGAATACTTAATAGCCTCAACGGTGGAAATTCTACCTTTGCAGATTGTATGTCCGTAATCCCACATAATTATGCAGTTACAACAAGCTCAACCGAACAAGTGCAACTTTTTCATCATATAAACGCTTCAGGAATTGGCAGCTATTTTAATAAGACTACTCTTACTCCATGGGGTATATTTTTAAATTTACCCCATGATGTTTGGGGAACTTATATGCTGGTGCAATGTTTGAGTGATCCTGCATGGATGGCAATTACTGCTCCTGCTGCTTTTACACATGGAACAGCTATTCTCATCGGGGCAACCGCCGCAGATCCAAATTACCCATATGCGATGGACAGGGTGGCATACAGCATGGCGGGGGCTCCGCTTTTTGGAGGTCAGCCATTACAAATTCCGTCCACAGCTGCTAGAAATATAGATACTAAAATAGATGATGCCATGCCATTAACTGGCAAGGTTGGAGTATTTAACGATTGTAATCGTAACAACCATGCGACAAGTTATGGTCAAATTGCGGATGACTGCAATGTTTCAATGGTCAAGAAATTATGGGAATAGGTGCAGTCCACAAGCCCCACCCAGCGTTTGAGGGATGTGTTACATTTTGACATTATTGAACATTTGTGATACTTTGGTCAGAGAACAACAAGTGAGGGATTATGAGTAGGCTTTCAATAGAAATTCCTGACCATCAACATCAACAAATAAAGGCGATGGCAGCGATTAACGGCTTGAGTTTGAAAGATTATATTCTGGAGCGAACTTTATCGCCAACCGAAGAGCCTTATAGTGATGAGGAATTGGAGGCTTTGGAGCAGTTGAATCAATTTCTTGCACCAAGAATTGCTGAGGTGGAGCGCGGAGAATTTTCTCATGTTTCTATGCAGGATATAATTGATGCGGCTCGTAAAGATCGCGGGATTAAACCATGAAATACCAAATATCGCCAAAAGCTAGGCAAGATTTGGTAGAAATTATGAATTATACAGTTGCCAATTGGGGCGAAGCGCAGGGAAGTAGCTATCTAAATGCTATCTATCAAACTTTTGATAAAATTGCTGGCGGAAATATTTCTTATAAACGAATATTTGAAGGCAATAAAAAAATAAACATTGTTCGTTGTCAGCATCATTATATTTTCTTTGTGTTAAATACAAATCCGATTATTTTTGCCATTCTCCATGAGAAAATGGATTTTATTAGCGCACTTAAAAAAAGGATTTAGTTTTTCTATGAACGCAAAACTAAACATTGTGTAATTTTATGAATGATAAACAAAAAACCATAATTCTGGCGGCGGGTGGCAGTGGCGGGCATATTTTCCCTGCTGAGGCGGTGGCGGAGGTATTGCTGGCGCGTGGTCAGCGCGTGGTTTTGGTCACTGATAAACGCTTTGCCAATTTCAAAACAGGCGCACTTTCGCAGGTGGAAACGCGCACTATCCACACGGGGACTGTTGCTGGTTCGCTATTCAAAAAAATTGCGGGGATAATTTCTTTACTGTTTGGTATTGTGCAAGCGCGGCTGTTGCTTTCACGGCTTAAACCTGCTGTTGTCGTTGGCTTTGGTGGTTATCCTTCGTTTCCCACGCTATTTGCCGCTTCTTGGCTTAAAATTCCCACTATTATTCACGAGCAGAACTCGGTTCTTGGGCGGGCAAATCGCCTGCTGGCTGGGCGGGTTGATCTGCTTGCGACCTCGTTTCCCGCTACTTTGATGATTGAGGAAAAAGATAAGGCGAAGGTGGTGGTTATTGGCAATCCAGTTCGCGCTAGTGTTCGTGCGTTGCGCTTTGTGCCATATTCCAGCATCGCTGATGATGGCAAGGTGAATATTCTGGTGACGGGCGGTAGCCAAGGGGCGAGCGTGTTCAGCCAAGTTGTTCCCGCCGCAATTTCGCTATTGCCGCAGAATTTGCGGGCGCGTATTCGCATTGACCAGCAATGCCGCGCTAGCGATGTGGAAGCGACTAAGGCGGCGTATGATGAGATAAAAATAAACGCTGATATTGCTGCGTTTTTCACAGATATTCCCGCCCGTCTTGCTGGCGCACATCTGGTGATTGCGCGGTCGGGCGCGTCCACCGTGTTTGAGCTGGCGGCGGCTGGCAGGCCAGCGATTTTAGTGCCGCTGCCTACCTCAATGGATAACCACCAATATCACAACGCCAGCGCGTTTGAAGAAGTTGGCGGAGGTTGGCTTATGGCGCAGGATGGTTTTACCGCCGCCTCACTCGCCGCCCGACTTGAAGCCTTCATCACCGCGCCAGAAACCTTGAGCAAAGCAGCGGAAAACGCCAAAAAACTAGGAGAAGGCAACTCAGCGGAAGTGCTGGCGGATAGTATTAGGTTCTACCAATAAATTCTACTATAGCTTGCTGCAAATGGCAGTTTTCTGCGCTTCCGTTGCTCATGTACTTAGTGTACACTCCGCTACGGTTCTCGGAAACCACCATTTTCGCTTGCGCTCTAGCGAATTTCTGGGCAGAACCTATGAAGCTCGCCGAATAAATCTTATGGTGGTTTTCTTCTATCTGCCTTTGCGTTTGTCGCGTGGATCTTCAAATTCAAATAGTTTTTTATCTATTTCATCTCCAAATTTTGCGTTGCTAAGCGCGACATCGGTCACTTGCCCGCTAGCATCGGTAACTAGCATTTTGCGAAGCGCAAGTGGGCTATCGGAAAACTCCAGAACAATGTTCCCATCGCTAGGTTTTTCACGCTGAGCAACGCCGATTTTAACCATGCCAGCATCCTCAGAAAATGAAGTAATTCCAACCGCATTTTTGCTGTTATTATCGTTAAATTTTATTTTTTCCTGCGCCAGAAAGCCAATCAAGGTTGAGCCAATCGGAATATAGCTAACCTGCTCTAGCTCGCTATCGTAATAGACTAGCTGCGAACCATTTGCCACCATAAGAATCGGCGTTGGCGGTTTATATTCCCAGCGCATTTTATTCGGACGGCTTAAATAAAATTTCCCGCTAGACAGGCTGCCATCGGGCGCGGACTGGGTAAAATCCGAAGTTATGGTGGTGATACGGCTTAGATATTCCTCCACCCATTTTATAGTGGATTTATGCGCGGAAATCTCTTCCGCAGATAGAAACTTCACCGCCGATTTATCAACAGCAGCAAAGGCGGGTAATGCCATGAAAAACATGGATATAAACAGTAATATTTTTTTTGTCATAATGTAATACTTTCTTTTTATTCTTCTCTTACCACCATACAATTTCTAAAAAACATAGAAAAAGCCTATTGTTTGTCACCCCGCTTTTATAACAAAAAAACTTTGGGGGTCTGGTTAAAAACAAGAGAAAAGCTTAGCTTTTCTTCCAAGATGCCGTGACAAGCAAGGCATGACAATAAATTGTCGGGTGGTAAGATAATTAACATAGTAATCTTGACATTTTTCATATATTTCCCATATCTATAACCATGGACTGTAGTCTACAGCATTATAACAGGTTTGAAAACTATATGACTAACGAAAACACAGAAAAAAACACAGAAAAATTGCAATTTAATGCGGAAATCAGCAAAGTTTTACAGCTGATGATACATTCGCTTTACACCAATAAGGATATTTTCCTGCGCGAGTTGGTTTCCAATGCTTCGGATGCGTGCGACAAGCTGCGCTACGCCGCGCTTACCGAGCCTAGCCTTGTGGGTGGGGATGCCAATTTTGCCATCACTCTGGAGCTTAATAAAGAGGAGCGCACTCTTACCATAACCGATAACGGCGTGGGCATGAGCCGCGACGAGCTAATCGCCAATCTCGGCACAATCGCTAAGTCTGGCACGCAGGAATTCGCTAAAATGCTGACGGGCGATGCCAAAAAGGACATGCCGCTAATTGGGCAGTTTGGTGTTGGGTTTTACGCTAGTTTCATGGTGGCGGATAGGGTGAGTGTTGTTTCCACAAAGGCGGGAACGGCGGAAAGCCACAAATGGGAATCTGAAGGCACGGGCGAATTCACCGTTTCCACCGCGCTATCCGCGCCACGAGGCACGAGTATTACGCTGCATTTGAAAAAAGATGCGGATGATTATCTTGAGCCGTTCCGCCTGCGCCATATTGTCAGCACTTATTCCGACCATATTTCCTTCCCGATTTTTCTGGTGGGGGAGGGTGGCGAGCGCGAGCAAATCAACAGCGCATCGGCTCTGTGGACGCGCAGCAAAAACGATATAACGCCAGAGCAATATAACGAGTTTTATCACCATGTGGCGCATTCATTTGACGAGCCGTTCCTAACCCTCCACCACAAGGCAGAGGGCAAGCTGGAATATACTTCCTTGCTCTTCGTGCCGACCAATAAACCGATTGATTTATTCCATCCCGACCGCAAAACCCGCGTGAAGCTTTATGTAAAGCGCGTGTTCATCACCGAGGAACATGCCGACCTCGTGCCAGCATATTTGCGTTTTGTGCGTGGTGTGGTGGATAGCGAGGATTTGCCGCTGAATATCAGCCGTGAAACGCTGCAACATAACCCGATGCTCGCCAAAATAAAAGACGCGGTGACCAAAAAAATCCTCTCCGAACTGAAGAAAAAAGCGGAAATTGACGAGGCTGGTTATAAAGAATTCTGGAAGAATTTTGGCGCGGCTTTGAAAGAAGGTCTGTGCGAAGCCACCAGCCCGCGCGAGGCGATTTTGGAAGTATGTCGTTTTAATTCTACCAACACCAACACCAACACTGACACCGACACTGTCACAAGTTTAGACGCTTATGTTTCGCGCATGAAGGCAGGGCAGGAAAATATCTTTTACCTAACAGGTGAAAATTTGACTGCACTTCGTAGCAGTCCGCAGCTGGAGGGTTTTGCCGCCCGCGGTATTGAAGTGTTGCTGCTTGCCGACCATGTGGATGATTTTTGGGTTAATGTGGTGCATGAATATAAAGGTAAAAAGCTGAAATCCGTCACCCGCAGCGACATTGATTTAGACGCAATCGCGCCTGCACCAGCCACAGAAAATGCCGACAAAAAAGACGAGCAAAAAGGCGATTTTGCAGCACTTTGTGAGCGCATAAAAAATATTTTGGGCGATAGCGTTAGCGAAGTCCGCACCACCAATAAACTTGGGCAAAGCGCAGTTTGCCTAGCAACGCTTGAAGGCGCGATGGATTTCCGCCTTGAACGCTTTCTGATAGAGCAAAAGCAAATCGCCGCCGCCGCTGCGAAAATATTGGAAATAAACCCCAGCCACCCGATTATCAAAAGCCTAGCGGCAAAGCCAGAGGGGAATATAGACGATGTCGTTTGGTTGCTGTTTGACCAAGCGCGGATATTGGAGGGCGAGGAGCTGTCCGACCCCGCCGCCTTCACCCGCCGCCTGCAAGGCTTTGTGGAAAAGAGTTTAGCTGCATGAAAAAAGAAAAATTAACACAGCTTGGTAAAAACACGCCGCTTCCGACCTCGCCAGACAGTGCGGTGCTTGAAAAGGTGAAAAATCCGCACAAGGGCGCGGCGGGGTATTGTGTGCGCTTTTCCTGCCCTGAATTTACCTCAATCTGTCCGATTACTGGGCAGCCAGATTTCGCGCATTTGGTGATTGATTATGTTCCGAAGGATTATCTGGTGGAGAGCAAATCGCTAAAGCTTTTCCTCGGCTCATTTCGCAATCACGGCGCGTTTCATGAGGATTGTACAGTGGCAATTGCCCTGCGCTTGGTGGCGGAAATCAAGCCTGTTTGGCTGCGGATTGGCGGCTATTGGTATCCGCGGGGCGGCATTCCTATTGATGTTTTCTATCAAACTGGTGATGCACCCAAAGGCGTGTGGATACCAGCGCAAGGGGTGGAAAACTATCGCGGACGCGGCTAGAGGCTAGGTTTTGCTGTCCAGCTCACCAACAATATCCTCAAAATCATTGGCTTCGCGGAAATCGCGGTACACCGAGGCAAAACGGATATAAGCAACGCTATCCACTTTTTTAAGCTCGTCCATCACTGTTTTGCCGATTAGCGAAGTTGGAATTTCATTCTCGCCAAGACTTTCCAATTTTTGCGTGATGCGGGTTACTAGTTGCTCGAGCTGTTCCGCACTAACTGGGCGTTTGCGTATGGCAATGCCGATGGAATGCGCGAGCTTGTCGCGGTCAAACATCCTGCGCTCGCCATTCTTTTTTACCACAGTGAGTTCGCGCAGTTGCACGCGCTCAAAGGTGGTGAAGCGCGAATTGCACTCAGGGCAAAACCGCCGCCTGCGGATGGTTAGTCCATCATCGCTCGGGCGCGAATCCTTCACCTGTGTATCAAGATGTCCGCAAAATGGGCATTTCATTTTTTTGTCCCTATATTTCTTAATTATGTCATACCGCCGCAGGGCGGTATCCATGCCATGCAAAGCGCATTAACCAACAATAATATCTTCATATAAATCTTTCCAATTAGGATTCATACCAATTATTTGCCGCAATTTCCAATTCCTATTCCATTCTTTCATTTGCTTTTCACGGAAAATAGCATCGTCAATTCGTTCGTGTATTTCATAATAAACCAAGCGTGTTAAACCATATCGTTTTGTAAAACCTTCTATCTTTTTCTCTTTATGTTCAAAAACTCTTTTTATCAAATCACTTGTTACGCCAATATATAAAGTTCCAAATGGTTTGTTGGTCATAATATAAACATAACCGTTTTTCATATATGGCTAGGCATGGATACCGCCCTGCGGCGGTATGACGGAGTAAAATAATTTCTGTAAAACAAAACCCATTATTTACCTATCTCTGATCCAACCCCTTATAAATCGGGAATTTTTGGCATAGTTCAAGCACTTGTGCGCGGACTTTGGCTTCGGTTATGCTGTTGTCGCTGCCCGCCGCGAGACCGTCCAGCACATCGCCGATGAGGTTGCCGATTTGTTTGAATTCAGCAACGCCAAAGCCGCGAGTTGTACCCGCTGGTGTGCCGAGGCGGATGCCAGAGGTTACGAATGGTTTTTCTGGGTCAAAAGGAATAGCATTTTTATTGCAGGTAAGCCCTGCGCGTTCCAAGCTTTCTTCGGCGGCTTTGCCTGTCAGCTTTTTCGGGCGCAAATCAACCAGCATCAAGTGCGAATCCGTACCGCCAGTTACAATGTCAACCCCGCGCTCAACCAGCGTTGCCGCTAGCGTGCGAGCATTGTCCAGAACAGCTTTTCCATATTCCTTGAAAGATGGTTGCAACGCTTCGCCAAAAGCCACGGCTTTACCCGCAATAACATGCATCAGCGGCCCGCCCTGCGCCCCCGGAAATATCGCGGAATTAAATTTTTTTGCCAGTTCTTCGTCGTTAGTTAAAATCATCCCGCCGCGAGGGCCACGCAGGGTTTTGTGGGTGGTGGTGGTCGCCACATGCGCGTGTGGGAATGGGTTGGGATATACGCCAGCAGCGATTAAGCCAGCATAATGCGCCATATCCACCATGAAAATCGCGCCCACGCTATCAGCAATTGCGCGGAAACGGGCAAAATCAATCACGCGCGGATATGCCGAGCCACCCGCGATAATCAGCTTTGGGTTATGTTCTTTTGCAAGGCGTTCCACCTCGTCATAGTCAATCAGCGCGGTATCCTGCCGCACGCCATATTGCACAGCGTTGAACCATTTACCCGACATGTTCGGCGCAGCACCATGCGTCAAATGCCCACCAGCCGCTAGCGACATGCCAAGGAAAGTATCATTCGGTTTGAGCAGCGCAAGGAAGACACCCTGATTCGCCTGCGAGCCAGAGTTTGGCTGCACATTGGCGAATTTACAGCCGAAAAGTTGGCAAGCTCGGTCAATGGCGATTTGCTCCACCTTGTCCACAAATTCGCAGCCACCATAATAGCGTTTATGCGGATAGCCCTCGGCGTATTTATTGGTCAGCACCGAACCCTGAGCGCGAAGCACAGCGCGGCTCACGATATTTTCCGAAGCAATAAGCTCAATGCCATTTTGCTGGCGGTCAAGCTCTTCTTCCATAGCTGCAAAAACGCTCGCGTCCACAGTGGCAAGGTCGGCATCAAAAAAACTATTTTTCATTTCAGTTTCCATTTTTAAATTGGTTTTCTGGGCGGTGTTGTTCATTGTTTCCTCTTTACATACATTGATAATTTTTCCACTCGTGCGCTGTGTCTGCCGCCTTCAAACTCGGTGGTGATGAATTTTTTGACGCAGTCCTTCGCGGTTTCAATGCCGATAATCCGCGCACCGAGGCACAGAACATTCGCGTCATTATGCTGGCGCGAAAGGCTGGCGGTCAACCCATCATGGCAAAGCGCGGCGCGGACAGGGCGGTGGCGGTTGACGGCGATGCTCATGCCGATGCCCGAACCGCAAATAAGAACGCCCTTACAGCCGTTATTTATCACAATCCACTTCGCCATCGCCTCGGCATAGTCAGGGTAATCAACGGACTGCGTGTTGTGCGTGCCAAGATTCGTCACCTCATAGCCAATTTCAGTCAAGAAATCGGCAAGGCATTCCTTCATCTCAAACCCACCATGGTCACTGGCAATGGCTATTTTTTGTTTTTGCATAGTGTTTTATAAGCTGATTGATTGTTGTACATTGTTTATACTATTGTACGCTTGTGCGTAAGATGTTGGATCTTTTCGGAGAAAATCATTATTGCGTGCTTTGATAGGATCAAGCAAATGAGGGCTTTCGTCTTTTTGGCGAACTTTTTCTGCTCCCATAGCCATAGCAAATCGTGCTGCTTGTTCATGACTCAATCCTCTCAACTCGGCATCTAAAAAAGCTGCAATACTAGCATCTCCAGCACCAGTTAAATGAGCAACTTCATCCGTATTGACAATAGGAATCTCCTTATAATCTGTTTCAGTTATCAATATTGCAGGCTTATCTCCCCTTGTTATTAACGCTACTTGCCCATTTTTACAAGGCATAAGATTATTTTGCAAAACATGCTCTGAAAAAGCCTTTTGTACATTTTCAACAATAGTCTTCATATCCTTTTGCATATCCTTTTCTGATGTAAGGCGAGGATTTCCAAGTTCATAAATGCGACAAAATTCAGAATCATTACCAACTATTATGTTAGAGCTTTTGAACAAATCCCTAAAAGTGGCGCAATCATCATGACCATAGCTAGCGTGAACAGGGAGAGCCAACACCATTTCTTTTCCATGCTCCCAGCGCAAACGCAGAATATCATCAATAAATGGTTTTCCGAATTTTTCAATCAGAGAGCCTGCTAGATACACAATATCAGATTTAGCAATGCTTGTTTCAAGAAGTTTTGGATCGTTTTTTAGAGTTTCTTGTAAAGCCTCTGCCTCCGTTCCTGCATGGGTTACAACTATGTCGTGAGAGCCAGTTGTTTTCATAATATGAGAAACTGCACTATATTCTGGTATAGAGGCAGGCCAGTTAGGCGTGAGATGTTCTATCCCATAATCTTGCAAATATTTTTTTATTAAATTGCCAAATTTATCACTGCCAGTAACCCCCATAAAATCAACTGAAATATTATTGTTAAGTTGTTTTAATGTACTTAAAGTAAGAAGAGTAGAGCCGCCAATTGTTGTTTTTTGTTCATCATGTGTCGCTCCTAACAATCTATCATTTAACTCTTTTGATATACTTTCCCTATGTGCTGGAATCCAGTTTTGCTCCTTTATAATTCCACTTATCGGACAATCACCATCCTGAGGATGATGAAAAATATCGGCCAATAATAAATCAGCAGCAAATATTTTTGTACCTGTATGACCATTTTTTAACTGCCCATTTGATAATGTTGTGCTTTTTTCTTCAACTCGTAGACCGCGCCTTGAAAACTCAAATGCGCCCAAGGTCATTTCCGTATCAGAAGAAATGCCTAATTTTTCTAATATTGCTGGATCTTTAATATAATCACTAGGTTTGAATTTATTTGTCTTAATACTCATATTAGCGACACAAAGAATTACTTGATCTCCAGCTTGGCGAGTAAAGGCAAATATATCGTTTTTAGTTTTAAGAATCTTCATTTCCCCCGCTTGCAGAGCAGGGTTGTTCTGGCGAGCATCAATCAATCGCTTCGTGTAATTCAGCATTGAATTATACTGTTGTTCCTGAATGCTTACAGCAAGTGGTTTATGGCTATCAGGTACTGGTAAGTATGGATTATGCCGCCCATCAATGCCAAATATTGGTGTACGCGCTGGATCTCTGCGTCCATTATCAACATGATCTTGTATCTTATCCTTCGGAATATCTTGATCAAGCCGTGCATCAGGCAAACCCAATTCATCACCCTGATACATACAAACCGAACCAGGTAGTGAAAAATTAAGTGCCATTAGCTGCTTAATAGCCTTGGTTTGTAACTCGCGTGGGCAATTATTTGGCAATAAACTTGGATTAATACGAGAAAAATCATGATTGCTTAAAAAATTACACCGTCCACCATCAGGAAAATAGGCGAGAGACTTGCTAAAGTTATAACGCAACACATCAGCTGACGGATATTGCCAATGCAATCTCTCAACATAGCAGGTATCTAACCCCTTGGTTTGATGGACATAATCTTTAGCAACTTCCATTGCGTCATATCCACCTTTTCTGCCAGCTATAGCCTCTCCTAAGGTTATTTTCTTTCCATGCTCGCTTGGGTGTTCTTTGTTATATTTATCGAACATTGCCCTGATTTCAGCTATATAGTCTATAGTGGAATGCTGACAATTATTATGTTCGTTCCAGAAATCATCATGTCTTTCTGGATCAGAATGTTTCCACTTGTTCTCGTTATTCCACAATGATGGATCGTAATTGGCAAATGGCAAAGCATCAAGGCGCAGTCCATCCACACCTTGATCAAGCCAAAATTCCATTTCTTTCAAAATAGCTTTTCTAACCTGCGGGTCATTTCCGTTTAAGGCAGGTTGGCTATCTGCAAAGTGATGAAGGTAAAATTGTTTGCGCTTTTCATCAAATTTCCACGCTGAACCTGTTTGATCACCAAAAACAGACTTCCAATTATTGGGTGGAATATGATTTCCCTGTGCATCAATTTCTCCATCCGCCCAAACATAATAATTTTCAAATCCAGCTTCACGGTTACGACTTTTTTCAAACCACTCATGCTCATCAGAGGTATGGCACATAACGAAATCAGTATATACCCGCAGCCTCTTTGCATGAGCCTGCTTTACCAATTCCTTAAAATCATTCATTGTGCCAAAATTCTGATCTATCGCTTCATAATCGCTAACCGCATAACCATTGTCACCTTTAATACCATTGGGAGTTTTGAAGAACGGAGAAATCCAAATAGCATCAACCCCCAAGCTTTTTATATAATCCAGCTTTTCAGTAATTCCCTTCAAATCGCCATGTGGAGCGTTTTCAGGCGCATCCTTTGAAATATTAAAAGATCTAGGATAGATCTGATAAATAACTTCAGATTGGCGATTTAATTCTTGTTCAGCTTCCATTTGTTAACATCCAATGCTACAATGCAATTCTTTATATACCTTGCCAGACCAATATTTTTATAACTAAACTGATTGTAAAACAATTAATAAATTATGACAATTGGCACATTTTAATGACTTTTATCGAAACCGTCTTATTCTTTCTTGTTCCTGCCATTGGTGCTGCGATAAATTCGGTGGCGGGTGGCGGGACTTTTCTTACCTTTCCAGTGTTTATCATGTCGGGGCTTACGCCGCTACAAGCCAATGTGATGAGTACCGTCGCCCTCTGGCCAGGGACGATTTCTAGTGGCTATGCTTATAACTCAACAAATTCCCTCT
>SXGU01244656.1_pt1 | contig 13060 bp, 10 predicted proteins | sample 3174531 | NCBI WGS metagenome assembly SXGU01 (sample SAMN11356863, study PRJNA531348) | freshwater metagenome | isolation source: freshwater sample F1-140 | place: China: Fuxian Lake, Yuxi | collected 2017-12-25 | reverse complement strand
TGCGCACCGTGATGGGCGAAATGGGCATGGCGATGATGGGTTCAGCCATTGCCACTGGACCTGATCGTGCGCGTATCGCTGCTGAGCAAGCGGTTGCCAGCCCTTTATTGGAAGACGTTAATTTAGCCAATGCGCGCGGTGTGTTGGTTAACATCACCAGTTCGGCTTCATTTAAAATGAAAGAGTACTACGACGTGATGAACACCATTAAAGCCTTTACCGCTGATGATGCAACCGTCATCGTGGGCAATGTCTTTGATGAAACCATGGGCGACGAACTGCGTGTGACTATGGTGGCGACCGGTTTAACTGGCGCAGGCAGGCGCCCACAAAAACCGGTGCTGGTGCCGCAACAAATAGTGCGCGATGGCACCACTAACCAACCTATTTACGCTAACGGTAACAATGCCTACGAAACGCCGGCAGTGGACGATGCGCCGCAGGTGTTTGGCTCTAACAGCCGTCGTGCGCAAGTGGAAGCGATGAAAATGTCTGGGGTAGAAGAATACGACATCCCGGCTTTTTTACGTAAACAAGCCGACTAGGGGCCTAATTAAGCTGCCTAGGCTGTGTTTTGCTAACTCTTTATGCTTGGCTACAGAGCCAGATTTTTTGGTATTTAACCGTGCTAGTATGGTTCGGTAGCTAGAGTGAGTAAGTTTAGGTTGAGTTTAAATTTAACGATAGGCTGGCAATGTTAAAGCAACGGACATTACAAACAGCAATTAGCACGACCGGTGTTGGTTTGCATAATGGCGAAAAGGTTACTCTTACCCTGCGCCCTGCTGCCGCTAACACGGGCATTATTTTCAAACGGGTTGATCTGCCTCAACCCAATGAAATCTTGGCAAGGCCGACGGCCGTGAATGACACGCGCTTATGCTCAGCGGTAGCAATCGATGGTGTGCGTGTGGCCACCGTTGAGCACATCATGTCGGCTTTGGCTGGTTTGGGTATTGATAATATTTACATAGAGGTCAATGCCGCGGAAATGCCTATTATGGACGGCAGTGCTGGGCCGTTTATCTATTTATTGCGCGAGGCCGGCATTGTGGAGCAAGCCGCCAGCAAAAAATTCATACGCGTTAAAAAAACCGTGCAGGTCATGGACGGTGATAAATGGGTGCGTTTTGAGCCTTATCATGGGTTCAAAGTGGATTTCACCATTGCCTTTAACCACCCGGTATTTGAGGGCTCGGTCAATCGGGTGACGATGGATTTTGCCAGCGATTCCTATGTGCAAGCAATCAGTCGCGCCCGTACATTCGGCTTTATGCATGAGGTGGAATACTTGCGTTCCAATGGCTATGCCCGCGGGGGCAGTTTGGATAATGCCATCGTCTTGGATGAATACCGCGTACTCAATGTCGATGGTTTGCGTTACGACAATGAGTTTGTTAAGCACAAAGCCTTGGATGCCATAGGCGATATTTACCTGTTAGGGCAGCCTTTATTGGGAGCCTTCTTTGCTTATAAATCAGGTCATGCCTTGAATAACCGACTGGTGCGGGCTTTAATGGCCGATGCAAGCGCTTGGGAATACTGCAGCTTTGATCAGCAAGCGGACGCCCCCCGTGCTTATTTAACGACAGAACAGTTGGGGCAATGGGCCGCGTCACACTAATGGCTAGCCTAGTTCGCTCTAAAGCCCTTGCCGTGCATTGCTTACGCCTAAGCCTGTTGTTGTTCGCCATGGCCTTGCCCGGTCAAGCGAAGGCTTTATCCGATGAAGCCTTGTTTAAACACGCCAAGCTTGCCTATAGCAATAGAAATACTCAGGCTTTGTCTGACGATGTTAATCAACTTAAAAATCAACAATACATACTGGCGCCCTATGCCGACTATTGGCTGATGTTGCTGAGGTTAGAGTCGGCCCGCGACGAAGAAGTGCAGAATTTCCTAGCCCAATACAGCACCATGCCGTTTGCTGATCGCTTGCGTGGCGAATGGTTGAAAAAACTGGCTAAGCAGAAAAATTGGCCAGCCTTCTTTGATGAATTGTCCTTTTTTAATGGCGAAGACAAGGCGGTACAGTGTTATGCCTTATTTGGCCACTATCAATTAAAAGACTTGGATGTGGCCTCGCAGGCCAAGGCTGTGTGGTTGACTAGCGCAGATTTGCCTGGGGCCTGTACGCAGTTGTTTGATGCCATGCAAAATAGTGGCGTCTTGAGCCAAGAGGACATCTGGGCGAGGGTACGCTTGGCCTTGCTAGACGGTAATTTGCCACTGGCTAAAAGCATCATGGCGCGTTTAAGTAAACTGGATGCGTCTGCGTCTAAATGGTTAGATCGAGCAGACTTGGCGCCGCAGTTGTTACTTGAGAAAAAGAGCATCGCTGTTAAATCACGCTTGGGTTTGGAGGTTAATTTGTATGCGCTCGATAGGCTGGCGCGAAGCAAACTTGACGAAGCGATCGAGATTTTAAATAAGACGCAAGAGGCATTGCAGGCCGATCAACGTGCCGTGGCTTGGGGGCGTATTGCCTACCATGCCGCCCGTGAACACGATCCCATGGCCGTGCATTACTATGCGCTGGCCGATGGGGCGACCTTAAGTAGTGATCAATTGGCTTGGAAAACCCGCGCGGCATTGCGCGCACAAGATTGGTTGGTGGTCATGCAAAGCATAGCGTCGATGGCACCCAAGCAAGCAGAAGAAGGCGTGTGGCGCTATTGGAAGGCGCGTGCGCTCAAGGAGACGGCAGGCAAGAATGCTGAGCAAATTGCCTTGGCCCAAAGCCTGTTTCGTAAGCTCGCGAGCGAACGGCATTATTACGCTTGGTTGGCGGCCGACGAGATGGAAAGCGTCATGGCTAGCCCGGCACTGGATTACCCGGTGTCGGCACAAGAGCTGAGTGCGTTGGCTAATTTGCCTGCTATTAAGCGCGCAATCGAATTTCAACGCATAGGCCTGCGCTGGGAAAGCAAGGTCGAATGGTTGCTGGCGGCGCAAAATTTTGATGACAAACAATTGTTGGCTGCGGCCGAATACGCCATGCGGCAGAAGTGGTATGACTTGGCCATGGATACCGCGGATGACACCAAATTCACCCACAATTTTGCCTTGCGTTACCCCACGCCCTACCGCGATTTATTCCGAAACTATGCTAAAGACGCCGGTTTGGATGAGGCTTGGGTATACGGCATAGCTAGGCAAGAAAGCCATTTCATGCACCTTGCCAAATCCGGCGTGGGCGCATCCGGTTTGATGCAGGTGATGCCGGCTACGGCTAAATGGGTAGCGCAGCGCATAGGCTTAAACGATTATAGCCATAGCATGCTGCATGATTTGCCAACCAATGTTGCATTTGGCACGCATTACATGCGCTATGTGTTAGATACGATGGGCGGCCAAGTGGTGCTGGCTACAGCAGGCTATAACGCTGGGCCGAATCGGGCCAAGCAGTGGGTGGCCAGTGAGCCTATGGACGCGGCCATTTACATAGAAAGCATCCCGTATGCGGAAACCAGGCTGTATGTGCAAAAAGTCATGGCGAATGCGCAAATTTATGCACCACGTTTGCTGCTTGAAAACAGCAGTATTAAAATTCAAGCGTTAAAAGCGCGTTTGGGGCAAATTCCGGGGCGGGCTAAGTTAGAACAGCAAGCTGCGCAGATGCCGAATGTTGAGCCGAATCGTCAAAACCAATAGAAAATAGGCCGTGTATGCAATTTAAAAATGTAGTCATTATAGGCGGCTCTGGCTTTGTAGGCAGTGCGCTTGTGGCCAAGTTGGTAACTGCCGGTTACCGAATAACGGTATTAACCCGTCGCCGCGAGCACGCTAAGCATTTATTGTTGTTGCCGGCAGTCCAAGTGGCGGAGTGCAATGTATTTGATGAACAAGCATTAGGCAAAGCCTTGATTGGCGCCGATGCCGTTATCAATTTACTGGGGATATTGCATCAAGACGCCAAGCAAACTTTTTCACAAGTGCACGAGCAGTTGCCTGTGCAAATTGCCAAACTCTGTCGCAAATTAGCCATTAAGCGTTTCTTGCACATGAGTAGTCTGTGTGCCGCCCCTGACGCCCCTAGTTTGTATTTGCGCTCTAAAGGTCAAGCAGAAGTCGCGCTGGCTTCGTTTGTTTCTGATTTGGCCGTCACGGTTTTTAGGCCTTCTATCATTTTTGGCCGTGGTGACCGTTTTATTAATTTATTTGCTAGCCTAATTAGGCGCTTGCCCGTGGTGCTATTGGTTAAGCCGCATGCAAAATTTCAACCGGTTTGGGTGGAGGACGTGGCCAGTTGTTTGGTTACCAGTTTGAATGAGCCGGCGAGCTTTGGATTAAGCTATGATTTAGTCGGGCCTAAGGTCTACAGTTTTCGCGCCTTGCTTGAAACCATCATGCAGACCTTGGGTTTGGTCAAGCCTATTGTAGGATTAGGCGACCGCTTATCCTATGCGCAGGCTTTTATCATGGAGTGCTTGCCGATTAAGCTGATGTCGCGCGACAACTTACGCTCCATGCAACAAGACAGTGTGAGCGATCAGCCTTTCCCTAGCTGGTTCGGGGCTCGTCCCAGTACAATGGAAAGCATCATCCCGTGCTACCTTAATGATCAGACCGCCCGTGGTGCGTACGACCGTTTTCGACGAGCGGCTGCTAGGTAAAGGCCCATGATCATGCAAGTATACTTAGTAGGCGGCGCGGTTCGTGATGAATTATTGGGGTTGCCCGTCCAAGACAAAGATTATGTGGTGGTGGGCACTACTCCGGCGGCCATGTTGGCGGCCGGGTTTAAGCCAGTAGGCAAGGATTTCCCGGTTTTTTTGCATCCGAAAACCCACGATGAATACGCGCTGGCTCGTACTGAACGGAAAGTGGCACAAGGCTATAAAGGCTTTGTAGTGCAAGCCTCAATCGACGTTAGCTTAGAAGAAGATTTGGCTAGGCGCGATCTCACTGTCAATGCCATTGCTAAAGATGCGCATGGCCAGTTGATTGATCCGTATCAGGGGTGTGCGGATTTGCAAGCCAAAGTTTTTAGGCACGTTAGCCCGGCTTTTGCGGAAGACCCCGTGCGCATTTTACGTGCAGCCAGGTTGTCGGCAAGGTTTCCTACTTTTACCATCGCACCTGAAACCAATCAATTGATGCAACAAATGGTGGCGGCTGGCGAAGTCGATGCCTTGGTGGCCGAGCGTGTTTGGCAAGAATTAGCCAAAGGTTTGATGGAAATGCAGCCCAGTCGTATGTTCGAGGTTTTGCAGGCATGTGGCGCCTTGGGGCGTATTTTGCCGGAATTGGCTGTTTTGTGGGACGAGTCAGTGCGCCCGGCAGTGGCACTAAGTCGCTTATTGCAAAGCATTAATCACAGTGCATGGCAGCAACAAAAACTGCCTATTCGTTTTGCTGTGCTTATGCTGGTCGGCCAACTCAGTGTCGATCAGCTTAAACGCCTATGCCTGCGTTTAAAAGTGCCTAAGGACTGCCAAGATTTGGCGCAAATGCTGCTTAAATTTCATGATAAATGGCCGCAAGTATTGGCCATGTCGGCGCAGCAGGTGTTGGATTTTTTGACGGCACTGGACGCCATCAGGCAGCCCTATCGATTGGCGGATTTCTTGACGGCAGTGCGATGCAGTGACGGCCATGCGGCAGCAGAAAATGCTTGCAAATCCAGTCAGCGATTGCAGCAAGCCTTATCGGCTGCCTTGAGCATAGACGCCGGCGCTGTTGCCAAAGCCTGCCGCCTAGCTGAGCAAATTAAATCGGCCGTTTACGCTGCACGCTTACAGGCCGTCGAGCAAGCCTTGTCGACTTAATGCCTAATCCAGCTAGCCATTAACCACTGCCGCCAGGCTTGCCACAACTGTGGTTGCTTTAGGCATAGGCCGATAAGCAAGGCGCTGTTAGCCAGTGCCGTGGCTAAAAACAGTTCGGCAATGCTGAAGCCTAATTTAAACAAAGCGATGGAAACCAGGCCTGACGCCACCATAAACAGGGCGTTGAGTATGTTGTTGCTGGCAATAAGGCGTGCTTGGTGGGTTCTTTCAACCGCGGTTTGTAGGTAAGCATACAGTGGTACGATGTAAAATCCACCAAATAACCCAATCAGCGCAATGTCCAATAGCACCCGTAAATTGCCGCTCTGCGAGATAAATTGCCGGTAATTTAGCAATACCGGTAGCGTGCTTGAGTCGGCGCCAAGCAAGTTGCGGCTGGCTAAGTACAAATCGATGCCAAATAAACTCAATCCCATGGCACCAAACACCACTAGGCCGAGTTCTATTTTGCGCTTGGCCAGTTTTTCGCATAGCAACGAGCCTAGGCCTACGCCACATGAAAAAATGCCAAGTAGCAAAATAAAAATACTCTGATCGCCCCCAAGGTTGTCTTTGGCGAAAGCAGGAAATTGCGCGAGCAGCGTGGCACCGTAAAACCAAAACCAAGAAATGGCCAACAAGGCCAGGCCGGTTTTTTGGTTTTGATGAGCCCATTTTAGGCTGTTCCAAGTGGCCGCTATGGGTTGCCAATTCATGCGTAAGTCGCTTGCGCTAGCAGGCGAATTGGGAATGCTAAGACTCAGCCAGTAGCCTGCTAGGGCGATGCTGATCGTGGCTACGCTTGCGAGTAAGGCGTGCTGCATTTGGACGGCGATGGCGGCGCCTATAATTTGCCCTAGCAATATGGCCAAAAAAGTGGCGGTTTCCACCATGCCATTGCCACCTATTAACTCCTCCTTGGCTAGGTGTTGCGGTAAATAGGCATACTTTACCGGGCCAAATAAGCTGGAGTGCAGTCCCATTAAAAATAAAGCACCGGCCAGTAGCGCAAACTGGTTCATGAAGAAACCCAAGCTCGCAACTAGCATGATGCCAATTTCAAACAGTTTAATACGGCGTATTAGCATGGATTTTTCAAACTTGTCTGCCAATTGGCCGGCGCTGGCTGAAAATAATAAAAACGGCAGTATGAATAAAACCGGTAATGCCGTGGCTAAGATGCGGTAGTCGGCGTGATTGGCCTGGGTGCCCTGAAAAACCAGCAGGGTAATCAGTACGGTTTTAAAGACATTGTCATTGAATGCACCCAACAACTGGCAGAAAAAAAATGGTCGAAAGCGTTGTTCGCGCAATAGGCTAAATTGGTTGGGCATGAAGTGTGAAGATCAATATGCGCTGGATAAGGGCGTATATTAGCATGGCGGACAAAGGTCTGACGGGAGCTTAAAGCGAACGTTTTTTGTTGCTGTTGGCGGTTTGCTTGGTTTTTGATTTAACTTTGGGTTCTTCAGTGGCCTCACTGGCGGCTTGAAGTTTTTGTGCTTCTATAGCGGCTTCTGCTGCTTTTCTGCGTTCTTGTATACGCGCTTGCGCCTCGGCCAATTCGTCCAGCGAGATCACTTTATCTTGATTGGTGTCGACTTGGTTAAAATGCCGCGCAATTTGCGGTAATTTTTCGGTTGCTTCTTGGCGGTCTATGGTGCCATCGGCGTCGTTGTCGGCATCAAAAAAACGCGCTTCCAGACTTTCTTGCATGGCTCGTCGGCGCTCTTCAATTCTCTCGTGGTCTTGGTCTATGGATCTGGCGTAATCGTCTAAGGCCTTGCGTAATTTTTCTCGGCTTTCCGGGCTGAAATTCAGTTCCAGTGTTTGTTGCAGGCCATCGTTGCTGTTGTCTTCGTTGGCCGCTAATTTGTTGGTTTTGCTGGTGTTGTCAAAGTAACTTTTGTCGGCAGCAAAAGTGCTTAAGCTAAAGCTAAACAACGCACCTAGCAAAAAGCAGAGGGGCTTAAGCAGCGATTTGTGTTGTGTGTAATGAAGAATCAATGCCTGAACTTTGCAAATTAAACCTTATTTAGACCAAGCATCATGGAGCAGGATTGTTAATCGATTGTTTCAAACAAGGCTGAAATTGTAAATATTTGTAACATCTGGCTAGCCTAGCAAACCTCGTTGTATCAAGCTAATTTTGCTGCGGCCGTTTGAAATTAAACAAAATTAGCATACACTTAAACTTAAATTGCTTTAGCTATGATTTGGTTAAATAGTCAGCGCATAAGCAGAGTTATTTGTTAAAGTTTGGGCTTATTTTAATTAAAGAAATTAACAGCGTAGGTAAGGCAATGGTCAATCCAAACAAAAAAATCTTAGTCGTTGATGATGACATTCGCTTGCGTGAATTGTTGCAACGCTACCTAACCGAGCAAGGCTACATTATTAAAGTGGCCTCGGATGCCAAAGAAATGGATGCCATCTTAAACGCGGAAGCGATTGATTTGTTGGTGTTGGATTTGATGTTGCCTGGTGAAGACGGATTGTCTATTTGCCGGCGGATTCGAGGCACTGGAACCATGTTGCCTATTGTCATGTTGACTGCGCGTGGTGATGAAGTGGACCGTATCATCGGTTTGGAAATGGGTGCCGATGATTATTTGCCCAAACCGTTCAACCCGCGTGAATTATTGGCGCGGATTAATGCTGTGTTGCGTAGGCATGAGCGCTTGCAACCCAGCGCACCGGCTTTAAATGTGGACAACGTGGCGATTGGGGATTTTGTTTTTAGTGCCGCAACCCGCTCCCTGACCAAAGATGGGGTATCCGTTACCATCACCAGCGGTGAATTTGCTTTGCTGAAAGTGTTTGTTGATCACCCCCGTCAGCCCTTGTCTCGTGATCGTTTAATGCAGTTGGCGCGTGGCCGAGAATTGGATGTGTTTGATCGCAGTATCGACGTGCAGGTATCGCGCTTACGCAAACTTATTGAGCCCGACGTGGCCCACCCTCGTTATTTACAAACAATGTGGGGTTTTGGCTACGTATTCATCCCGGATGGGGCGGTGGATGAGTAGCGCATGCTCTCAAAAGCCATACGCGTCATAGCCATTTGAAACCGAATTTTTTACCAAAAACGCTGCTTGCCCGGGTGATGTTGCTCATCGCCGTATTGCTCGCGGTAGCCCAGTTTGCTTCCTTGCAAATCTTTGAGTATTTCGAGCGTGAGCCGCGCGCAGAAGCCACCGCCCTGCAAGCCGTTACCGTGGTTAACTACACGCGCGCCTCGCTGATTGCGTCACAAGAAAGCCTTAGGTTGGCGCTGCTTTCTGAAATCACCGGTAAAGAAGGGGTGCGTATTTATTACGCCGACTTTATGGAGGAGATTGAGCCTTTGCCGCCCGATCCTTTCATCAACATGGTAGCGAAAAAAATCCGTGAGCGGCTCGGTTCCGAAACCATCATTACCGTTAATCATTATGGCGTGCAAGGGCTGTGGATCAGTTTTAATATAGGCCCGGATGATTATTGGGTAGTCATCCCGCGCGTGCATGTTGAGCGCGCATTTCCTTGGCAGTGGCTAGGTTGGGCTGCCCTAGTCTTGGCCTTATCGCTGGGGGCCGGGTATTTCATTGCAGCAAGGATCAATCGGCCCTTGCATTTGTTGATGAACGCGGCCGATCGTTTGCGTAATGGCCAGCAGCCAGAGAAATTACCCGAAGGCAGTTTTGCCGAGTTGCAAGAATTAAACGACACATTTAATAAGATGGCGGATTCGTTAGCCGAACTGGATGCGGAGCGTACGCTTATATTGGCCGGGGTCTCGCATGACATACGCACGCCGCTGGCCCGCCTGCGCTTGGCGGTGGAGATGTTGCCTGATGAAGGCTGCACCGGTTTGAAATACGGCATGGTCGAAGACATTGCCGATATGGACAACATCATTCATCAATTCTTGGATTTCGTAAAAGGTGTGGAAGGTGAGCCTACGCAAATGATAGACATTAATAGTCTATTGCAAGCCTTGCATGATAGGCAATTGCGTGCTGGCCGAGATATTGTGGTGGACTTGGCGGCGTCTTATGTGGTGCCAATTAAGCCCTTGGCCATGCAGCGCTTATTGGATAATTTGGTGGGAAATGCCTATGCCTATGGCGGCGGTCAGGTGCGCGTGGCCAGCAAAATCACACCGCAACATATAGTGATTAGTGTGTTTGATAACGGCCCTGGTATTCCGGATACCCATGTGGAGAAACTGTTGCGTCCGTTTGAGCGTCTAGACAGTGCACGCAGTAATGCCGGTGGCAGTGGCTTAGGCTTGGCTATTGCAGACCGCATTGCCAAGCTGCATCACGGTAAATTGAAGTTAATTAATCGGCCTGAAGGTGGCTTGGAAGCCAGGTTAACCCTACCCATCAAAAATTAGCCGGCGTGTTTGGTTTGCGGTTCAAACCAATTTAGTTTTTCACGCAGTTGCACCACTTCGCCTATTATGGTCAAGCACGGCGCCTTCATGTTGGCCGCAGCCACCTGCTCTGCTAAGTCGCCTAAGTTGGCACTCACTACGCGTTGATTTTGGGTGGTGCCTTGCTGTACCACTGCGGCTGGCATATTGGCTGATACCCCATGCGCAATCAGTTGCTGACAGATTTGCGCTAAGCCGACCAAGCCCATGTAGATCACTACGGTTTGTTGTGGCCTAGCCATGGCCGCCCAATCAAAATCCAGCTCGCCATTTTTTAAATGGCCAGTAATAAACAGGCAAGCCTGTGCATAATCGCGGTGCGTCAGTGGGATGCCAGCGTAGCTGGACACGCCATTGGCAGCGGTAATGCCCGGCACCACTTGAAACGGTACGCCTTGTTGCATTAGCGTTTCAATTTCTTCACCACCACGGCCAAAAATAAAGGGGTCGCCGCCTTTTAAGCGTAATACCCGCTTGCCGGCTAATGCCAAGCGCGCCAGTAATTGGTTGATTTCTTCTTGGGCTAAAGTGTGTTGATCACGGGATTTGCCCACGTAGATCCGTTCCGCGTCGCGCCGCACCAATTCCAAGACCTCGGCGCTGACCAGTTTGTCGTATACGCAAACATCGCACTGTTGCATCAAACGTAAGGCACGAAAGGTGAGCAGGTCAGGATCGCCCGGGCCACCGCCAACTAGGTAGACTTCACCGTGTTGTTGTGGCGCGGTGTTGTCGCTTAACAGATGGTCTAGCGCGGCTCTGGCGGCGGCTTCTTGGCCGGCTAAAATGCGCTCCACTATTGGGCCTTGTAACACATCTTCCCAAAACACACGGCGAGCTTGGCTGGTGGCGTATTTGCTTTTTACTTTATCCCTAAACTCACCTGCAATCGCTGCTATGCGCCCATAACCTGCGGGTAGCATGGTTTCAATTTTGCTACGTAGGTAGCGTGCCAATACCGGCGCGTGGCCTTCGCTAGAAATGGCGATGACCACAGGCGACCTTTCTACTATGGAGGCCATGGTGAAGGTGCATAAAGCCGGAGCGTCGACCACGTTGACCGGTATGTTCTTGGCTTTGGCTGCCATCGATACGGCGGTATTCACGCTAAGGTCATTGGTCGCGGCGATCACCAAGCAGGCGTTTTCCAATTGCTTTTCTGTGTACGCGGCCTGTTCATAATGGATGCGACCTGCCTCGGCTAGTGTTGCCAGTGCGGTGCAAATGTCCGGGGCATGGACGCTAACCTTGGCGCCGGCTTTTAATAGCATGGTCACTTTGCGAGCCGCGACTTCACCTGCGCCGATGATGACGCAAAGGCGGTCGTTAATGTTCATGAAAATAGGCAGTGCTTGCATAAGCCGATAGTCTCAAATTTTGCCTATTTTACCCCGTGAGCCGTAAGTTTGCGTGAAGCGTGCGCACAAATGCGCTAAAATCACGGCTAGTCTAAACAGGTCACGATGCTTTGAATGCAAAAGAAATTCCCATAAACCCGCCCATCAAGGCGAGCGCGCCACCTAAGAAAGTGTTTATTAAAACTTTTGGTTGCCAGATGAATGAGTACGATTCTGCACGCATGGCTGATATGTTGGCGGCGGCAGATGGCATGGTGGAAACGCAAGCGGCAGAAGAGGCCGATGTCATCTTACTCAACACTTGCTCGGTTAGGGAAAAAGCCGAAGACAAAGTTTTCAGTCACTTGGGTCGGTTTATTCCATTAAAAGCCAAAAATCCGAATTTACTCATAGGGGTAGGTGGTTGCGTGGCCTCGCAGGAAGGCGATAACATCATCAAGCGAGCGCCTTTTGTTGATTTGGTGTTTGGCCCGCAAACCCTGCATCGCCTACCGGATATGATTAAGCAAAGCCAAGTCAGCGGGCATGCGCAAGTGGATATTTCCTTCCCGGAAATAGAGAAATTCGATCATCTGCCACCGCCACGCGTGGAAGGGGCCAGTGCTTTCTTAAGCATCATGGAAGGCTGCAGTAAATATTGCAGTTTTTGTGTGGTGCCGTATACGCGGGGCGAAGAAGTGTCTAGGCCGTTTGCCGCGATACTGACCGAGGCAGCACAGTTGGCGGCGCAAGGGGTTAAAGAGATCACCTTGTTGGGTCAAAATGTCAATGCCTATCGAGCCGATCACGATGGCTTGGAAGCGGATTTGGCGATGTTAATTGAATACCTAGCCGAAATTCCCGAGCTGGAGCGCATCCGTTTTACCACCAGTCACCCGAATGAGATGAGCCAACGCTTGATTGATTGCTTTGCTAATATAGCTAAATTGGCCGCGCACTTGCATTTGCCTGTGCAAGCGGGCTCGGACCGCGTGTTGATGGCGATGAAACGCAATTACACGGCTTTGCAATTTAAATCCACCGTGCGTAAATTGCGCGAAGCCAACCCGAATTTGACCTTTACCTCGGATTTTATCGTGGGGTTTCCCGGTGAAACCGAAGCCGAATTTGCCGCCACAGCCAAGTTGATGCAAGACGTTGGCTTTGATTACAGCTTTAGCTTTTTATATAGCCCACGCCCCGGCACCCCGGCTTCCTATTTAAATGACGACACCACGCAAGCCGAGAAATTGGCGCGCCTGACTAAATTGCAAGCCATCAATGAGGCGCAGGGTCGGCAGATTAGTGAGGCCATGTTAGGCACCGTGCAACGCGTCTTGATTGAAAGTGCATCGTGGAAAAACAGCCAAGAGCTTGCTGGTAAAACCGATAACAATCGCATTGTCGATTTAACCGGTGGTAGCCACTTGATCCATCAATTTGTTAAAGTGCGCATTACCGATGTCAGCAACCCCAAGCGGTTGCGTGGCGAAATCATGAGCGACTAAGCTAAATTTTTTATGGAAATAACCTTA
>SXGU01312380.1_pt1 | contig 13062 bp, 9 predicted proteins | sample 3174531 | NCBI WGS metagenome assembly SXGU01 (sample SAMN11356863, study PRJNA531348) | freshwater metagenome | isolation source: freshwater sample F1-140 | place: China: Fuxian Lake, Yuxi | collected 2017-12-25 | reverse complement strand
TGCCATCACAGCACCCACCACTGTCTTGCCAATCAATCGTTAAGCCAAGCCTCTTCCCAAGGCGTTGCACGCGAGAAAAGAGGTGTTGTGTGGCCCTATTAACACGTTTAACTGGGCGGCCAAAATCCCCATGGACTGTTAATGAAAAACCCTCCCCTTGTCGTTTAGAAGCAATAGACGCAATGCGCGCGCGTACCCAGGACTCATCATCGGGTTGGCCAATACGAACATCAAGTTTTGCAATCGCTTTATCTGGTACGACGTTAAGGGCTTCTCCACCAGCAATGAGGCCCACATTGATGGTTACCCCGTCTCTTTTGCCATTGAGAGCATGAATGTCCGTAATGGCTTCAGCTAGAAAACAAATGGCATTGCGACCCTCATAAAATGCGCGTCCAGCATGGGCTGCTTTTCCGGTTGCGATGAGGGTGAGTTTGCCACTGCCTTTGCGATTTCTGGCTAATGTTCCTTCTATTGTCATTGCGGGCTCATAAACAAGGGCGGCTTCATAGTGTGTAGCTAATTCAGTAAATAGGGCGCTCGATGCAGGGGAGCCAATTTCTTCATCAGCATTGATAATAACATCCCAGCCCAACTTGCCCGCATCAGGTGATTCTTCAAAAGCAGCCAACGCCTGTAGCATGACAATAAGTCCACCCTTCATGTCGGCAACGCCTGGACCGTTGATCCGATTTTCATCGATATAGGTTAGCTTTTGAAAGGGATGAGAGGCGGCATAGACCGTATCCATATGACCACTTAATAAAATACGGCGTTTTAGTTTGGGTCGTTTACGGATATAGAGGAGATCCCCGCAGGGTTGTAGGATAGGTTGACCTGACATATTCAGCGTTGATACTGGTGGTAATTGGCGTGACTCAATGGTATCAGCAATACCAATATATGCATTTTTCAATGCATTGTGCATCAACTGCAAGCCTTTAATGTTGTCCGTGCACGTGTTGATTTCACAAAATTGATGTAATTGCGCCACCATGGTGTGTTGGTTAGCACGCAGGAAAGACAGCAGCTCTGCTACTGATTGATCCATTTGTTTTTACTCATTGGGTGAACAGTATATAATGGCATTTTTTTTCGGAGCGTGCATGCAAAATCTCTTAACGCGTGTAGAGCCTGAATGGCGTGAAATGCTCTCTTCTGCATTATCTGTAATGGACGTGCACTACATCAAAACATTGCAACAGAGCGATCATTGGTTACCTGGTCTACAATCCTTATTTGCCGCATTTAGCTTACCATTATCATCGACGCACTATATACTTCTAGGGGAGTCGCCATACCCGCGAGTGCAATCAGCAAATGGTTATGCATTCTGGGATAATGCAGTGGATTCACTCTGGAGCGCCACAGGCTTGAGTAAAGAGGTTAATCGCGCCACATCCTTACGTAATTTGGTAAAAATGCTGTTATTTGCTCGTGGAGATTTGTCTTCTGATTTTTCACAAGACGCTATTGCACGGCTTGATAAATCAGAGTACCTACAAACAGCGCCACAATTATTCGGCTCCTTCATGAGCAAAGGATTTTTATTGTTGAATGCTTCGTTGGTCTATAGTGAAGGGAATGTTCCTTACCACGCACGTCAATGGCGGCCTTTTATTTATCGTTTACTGTTGCAGCTCGCTGAATATAATCCTGAATTAAAGCTCATTTTGTTTGGGCGAATGGCAGAGCAAATACCTGAAACGAAACTTAAGCCTGGTCTTTTGGCGGAGCATCCCTATAATATTAGTTTCATTACCAATCCAGACGTTGTGGCATTTTTTAAACCTATAGATTTACTCGCCAGAGAGAGCGCTACATGAAGACAGAAACGACAATTGACACGTTAGAAGTAGCTAAATTTGCAGAACACGCTTCACAATGGTGGAATACAGAGGGACCTCTTAAAACATTGCATGATATAAACCCGGCGCGCATGACATTTGTGACAAACTATTCGACACTTAACGGCCAACATGTTCTTGATGTGGGCTGTGGTGGAGGAATTCTTTCTGAATCAATGGCGTTGGAGGGTGCTGTCGTGACGGGGCTTGATGTTGAACCTGAGGCTATTGCTGCAGCGAAGGCGCATGCAAAGACAAAGGTATTACAACTGAACTATGTTTGTCAGCCTATAGAGACGTTTGATGCACAGGGCTTTGATCTAGTGACGTGCATGGAGATGTTAGAACATGTCCATGAGCCGCAGTTAGTCATTGAGCATTGCGCGCGCTTACTAAAGCCGGGAGGGTATTTATTTTTATCGACGATCAATCGAACGTGGCAAGCTTATGCAGGCGCCATTATTGCTGCAGAATACCTGTTTAGCTTACTGCCTCGCCAAACACATGATTATCAAAAATTTATTAAACCCAGTGAGTTAGCCGCCATGGTGCGAGCGGTTGGCTTAGAGACCGTCGGTATGGCTGGTATGACCTATAATCCTTTAACGCGAGTAGCAGCATTACACGAGTCAATAAACGTTAATTATTTACTGGCCTGTCGCAAAATAGAAGTCTAGTGGTGGCATTTTAATGGCCATTTTGTTAAAAATACCCCATCATTTTTTTAATAGTTGACTATAATTTAACTAATAGCATAGTAAGTGAGCGTTGGTATGCCCTTAGAAAATTATAGAGATATTCCTATAAAACTTGGCGGTTATCGAGAGGTTTTCATTGGCGGGTTCGCAAGGCCTGAAGGGGATATTGCACAGGTTTTTGTCGAATTGAAAAAAAAGCATCGAGTCGGATCGGTTGTCAGTTTGTCTGGAAATTATTCAGAATATTTCGAAGAAGCAGGGTTGACACCCGGATATTACACGCCTGGCTCTGCGTTTGCTTCTCCCACACCTACGGAAGATTCATCCGGTTATTCCTCTGGCCATGCCTCTACTGATCCTTCTCTTGATCGAGACTTAGACATGACTCCGGCCGCAACTCCTACTTCTGCGTCGGGTATATCACCTGAGATTAGCGCATCTTATATAGATCACACTAGTGTTGATTTTGATGATGCAGGAGAAGATGAGGTGGGCGTACCGGATTATTTTTATCAACCTTTTGAAGAGACGGCCAGGATAGAACCGTCGGTGTATGATACAGTTTATGAAGCTGTCGTTCGTGCCAATGATGCTCGTTTAAAAATAGCGATTCATTGTGGTGCTGGTTATGGTAGAACCGGAACGGCACTAGCCTCTCTAAAACTAAGGGAGTTACTCGAAGATGCTTATGATCCAAGTGAGATTAACTTTGATGCACTACAAGAATGTAGTGAGACGGTTCATGTGAGCACGGGTGCTCCTCGAGGGTCTGAAACTGAGGATTCTTGGGTTGACGTTACCCCACTAGTGCACGAAGCTATACGTTTCGTCAGATTATTTGACCATCATGACGGCGAGCATGCCCAATCATCTGTTGAGTCAGTTAATGATGTGGCCTCACTCCTGCTGTATGAGGTGCATTTGCGTCAGCAGTTTGTTTATCAACATGCAGCTGAAACTTTCGATGAGCAGGATTTAGCTGAAGAAATACACGATACGAATCCTGTAGAGGACGTAGCTCCACAAGCTACAGCAAAAAATAAAGCTTTTAATGATTTAGTAAAAGAAGTACGGGATGATGTTAGTAAAATAAAAATATATAAAAGTAAAGAAGAGCGGTCTGTAAAACTAGAATCGCTCAAATTGAAAATTAAACAATTAAATAACGTCAAATCACCCTTATTATTAAAATGTATCGATGAGATAGCAAAGATGAGTGAGCAGGTGTCCTCAGGAAAGCTCGTTAAATTTGAACATGAGTTACTTGCGGCCTTAACGGCTGAGAAGAAACTAACGGAGAGCAAATTCCATGCGCTGAAGTCAGTTTGTGAAGAACTTAGGCAACTGGAAGAAGAAACAAAGCAACAGGTAAAACCAGGCTAATTTAACTAGAGATGCCACATATGGTTAGAATATCCCGGGGATGTCGTGCAATAAATGCCGGGTCGTATTGCAGTAGCGCTTTCTCTGAATTGTAACCCCAAGTGACCGCTACAGATTTTATATTATTTTTTGTGGCTGCATCGATATCACGCGTTTCATCACCAATATAATAGGTTTTTGATTTATCCATTTTATAAGTTTTCAGGGTCTTTTTTAAGAGGTATTTTTTAGAAAAATACCTCGATTCACTGTGAATAAAATTAAAAAAATGTTGCATATGATGTGTTTCCAACCATGTCGATACATTCTCAACAGAATTGGATGTGAGGATGCCAAGCGAGAATTCAGCATCATAAAGCCTTTCTATAACGGGGTGAATATGTGCAGCCGGGGCTAAATGATGCATTTCATGACGTAGGTGTTTTCGCATTTGGTGAATGAGCTTAGGAACTTTATATAGTGGTATATTAAGTAATTTAAGGAGCTCCTTCGATGACAACCCTCGTAAGCTTTCAATGTCTTCATCACTTAATGTGTTCAGGTTAAACTCATCAGCCAACAAAATAGCTTTTTCCATGACGCAGTTGAAGCTATCAACTAAGGTTCCGTCAAAATCAAATAATAAGTACATGGAGTTATCGTCCAAACAATCAGTGATTACCGTAGCCTGAAAATCCTCGGGTGTTACCACAGGCACTCAGTTACTGTAAACCCTAGGTTACGACCAACTTTTTCTAAGATAATAATGTGCCTACGTTTTTTTTCGTTCCATGGCTTCGTTAACGGTGTTTTGTTTGTCCAGAGAACGTTGTTTAAAGCGTTGATGGGCATATTTTGCTTGTTCTTCGGTAACCATATCGACTTCGATGCCAAACAAGTCAACACGTGCAGTGTTTGCTTTTTGACAGTTAAGGTAGGCTGATGAAGCGCTATAATAGTTTAAGGCTTCACGCAGGGTCTTTTTACTAAATGGTGGGGAATCAAGTCGTTCGTAGAAATCGATGATGTCGTCAAAGATCCCTATCTTAAGAGGCTTCACTTGTCTGCCTTTTTTAAAAAAAGCGGCTGGAAAATTCTCTATTAACCAATCGATAGTTTTTAATTTATTTTTTTTTGCAATCTCGTGTTGCTGGTCCATATCATTACTCGATGAACAGTTAAATCTTTTTAAAGCTATCATAATTATGAACCTATTTGCAAAGACCGTTATACCCTCGACATGTGAGTAGATCCACCACTGAATCCTCGAGACAGCGACCGCGTGGATTTAATGGTGGCTGTATTTTACATAAGATTGCTTAATAGTGAGCAAGAGATCTCTCAATTTGCATTGAGACTTTAACTTCACCGCCCCATGGTTTTATGATGAAATGTTAATAACCATGTGATTTATAATGGTATATTCTATTGTGACACATGCTTTTGGCGGAAATAATTTGCCAGGCTGCCTTGCATATGAGCATTTCTGCTGCTAGATTTAGGTTATGACTTCTAGGATAGGAAGTCTTATAAAGGGAATTTAATCAGACGGATCTGATGTTCAGGGAAGAATGCAGGACTTACGTCCTGATTGGAAGACTGTAAAAAGCCAGGGCCTAAACCCTGGCTTTATTATTTCTAGAATAACTATCAAGTGTCTATACGACGGCATAGCCTGAATGAGACAAGTAATTGCGATCAGGATAGTAAGCAAACACAACTGAGCCGCCTTTAATGGTGTTGATCACGGGCTTAGCCAATGTTTTTGCTATTGATGGGCAACCCCAGCTACGACCAGCGCGTCCTGCTTTTTTAATGAAATCAGGCTCAACGTACCATGCACCGTGGATAACCACGCGTCGGTTGTAGGCATTGTCGTTAAAGCCTTTTTCTAACCCCTGTAAATTCAGCGAGTAACCTTTAGAGCCCATGTAGGTATCGCGGGTAACATAAGTGCCGAGACTCGTTGCTTTGCTTGAAGGTTGGTTTGAAAAATGATTCGGCGTTGTCATGCCTGAATTTTGTCCATGCGCAACGTACGTGTTATATAAAAGCTGCTCTCTACGTACATCAAAAATCCACATGCGTTGTTTGGATGATGGGAGCGAATAATCAATTACGGTAAGAACTGGTTTTTTAACCGCGCCTTTAACCGAAGCCTTTTGATAGGCCGCAAGAGCTAGCTTGAGTACTTTTTTATTCAGTCGAGGAGCCTTTTGGCTTAAGTGTTGAACTTCTGTATTGATATCAAAAGCAGGCTTTGCAAATATCGCTGCGCTGGATGCCATATTGCTGGTTAGCACAGCTACGGAAATTAGAGTTAGTATTGTATTCATAATGCTCCATTCTTCTAGTTATACAGCCTTAGGAGAAGGCGTTCAAAGCTGGTTATTATATTAACAAATGATGCAAAAGTAAAATGACAAGAAAAATGATTGCCCATCGGGTTGAAATATCAATCAATTCATGCGGTTGCAAATCGAGCGGAAGAATATTGTTGTATAAATTGCTAGCTAATTGATTGTGTTTTGCACTTATTATGTATATATTTTATTACCAATGCGGTCAATATTTGTGCCGTATTTACAAAATAAACACTATAGTGTGGTGGTTTGAGTCATGTATTTTGTCCGAAAACGATGATCTAAGGCTATCAGCGCCTTGTGCGCGCAATCCAGTTTCGAGCTTCATTTAAGATGGTCTGGATGCTGTGTATAAAGCACGGCAAGTGCGCCATAATGTGCTTGTTAGTGTTCAAAATTTAGATGTGCTTGCCCTGTCACTATAAATTAAATTTGATTTATTAGTAAATTGAATTATTCTTCACTATCTTTAGAGCAGGGATTGGTCATTTTATTTAAAAACGATATGTACAATGTCTTTGGGAGTGGTTGTTAAGCCATCTAGATCGGAGTCTCGGTTGATGATCTATTTGGATGATTGCAGCGTGTTAATCGCAAAGGCAGTTTTTTCTGATTTTTTTTAAAGGTGACTAAAGTCCGGCGTACAAAATTCTGTGTTTTTGATGGAGGCATTATGCTTGATAGGCGATCTATACAGTCCCCACAGGGCTTACGTGCTGAAATAAATGGGGCATACCGGGCAGGGGAGCTCGGTATTGTTACGGCACTTATTGAGAGTGCTGTGCTAGATGAGAGCCTCACACATTCTGTGCGAGATTTAGCAGCGCGCTTAGTAGAGCAAGTTCGTTTAGCGCGCAAAAAAACAACGGGCATCGACTCCTTTCTAACCCAATATGCTTTATCGAGTGATGAGGGCATTGCCTTAATGTGCTTAGCGGAAGCTCTTTTACGTGTGCCAGATAATGCAACAATTGATCGTTTGATTAAGGATAAAATTGCAAGCGCTGATTGGACGTCACATCGAGGGCAAAGTAGTTCATTTTTTGTTAATGCTACGACGTGGGCATTGATGTTAACGGGTAAAGTATTGGCGCCAGGAAATGCTGAATCTGGGCTTAGTAAGGCCTTAATGAAAGTAGTTAATCGTAGTAGTGAAGGCGTGGTACGCACGGCTGTTGATAAAGCAATGCGTATTATGAGTCAGCAATTTGTTATGGGACGAACCATTCATGAAGCATTGACGCGTGCAAAGAAAAAGGAAGCGCTAGGATACCGCTATTCTTACGATATGTTAGGTGAGGCGGCATTGACTGTTGCTGATGCAGAGCGCTATTTAAAAGCCTATAGCCAAGCAATTGAAGCGATAGGCACACAGTCCTCGTCAGACTCCGATGTTTTTCGACGGGCTGGTATTTCCATCAAGCTGTCGGCATTGCATCCTCGTTATCAAGAGGCACAACATGAGCGGGTGTTGTCTGAGTTGCCCCCTAAGTTATTGGTTTTGGCACAATTAGCTAAAAAATATGATATTGCAATGACGATTGATGCTGAAGAGTCTGAGCGCCTTGATCTATCGCTTGATGTCATTGAGAGTGTATTCAACGATGATTCCCTTGATGGTTGGAACGGATTTGGTATGGCTATCCAATCCTACCAAAAGCGTGCGTTTTACTTACTTGACTGGGTAGCCGCTCTAGCCAGGAGTAAGAAGCGTCGAATGATGGTGCGGCTCATTAAAGGGGCTTATTGGGATAGTGAAATTAAAAAAACACAGATGCAAGGTTTAGCTGATTACCCTGTGTTTACTCGAAAGGTATTTACTGACGTCTCGTTCCAAGCGTGCGCTAAAAAATTACTGACGATGACCGATGCCATTTATCCGCAGTTTGCGACTCATAATGCGTACTCGGTTGCTCTTATTTTAAATTTAGTTGGTGAATACCGAGATTTTGAGTTTCAATGTTTACACGGTATGGGTAATGAACTTTATGAACAAGTGGTACCTGCACATCATTTTGGTATCCCCTGTCGTATTTATGCGCCCGTTGGCAGCCATGAGGATTTATTACCATACTTGGTGCGTCGTCTTTTAGAAAATGGTGCGAACTCTTCATTTGTCAATCGCATTGTGGATGATAAGGCCCCCATCAATGAGTTAGTTGAGGATCCAGTGAGCAAAGCACGTCTCTTACTGGATAAAATAAACCGTAATATCCCTTTGCCATCCTCTATCTTTTTACCTGAGCGTAAAAATTCACGAGGTGTAGATTTTACCGATCGTCAATATGTAGCAACATTGCAGCAGCATTTAACTAATGTAAACCAGTTTAACTGGTTTGCGGCACCTATTCTTGCAGAAAAGGAGTCGTCTCATCAAAAAGCGATAGACGTGTCCTCCCCACAACAGCCAGATCACATCATAGGGCACGTAGTTGAAGCCAATTCTGAAGATGTGCATTGGGCTTTAGAGCAGGCTCAGCACGCGTTCCCATCATGGAGTCAAACATCAGTCTCCAAACGCGCCGCGCGTCTTCTCTTGTTTGCTGATCTCATGGAAGACAACATGGAAAAACTCATGGCGATGGCCTGTTTAGAGGCAGGTAAAACATGGCAAGATGGGGTTGCTGAAGTCAGAGAGGCCATTGATTTTTGTAGATATTATGCAAGAATGGCTGAAAAACTGATGTCGAAACCTCGGAAATTACATGGGTATACGGGTGAGGTAAACGAATTGAGCCTGCATGCTCGAGGCATTGTCCTTTGTATTAGTCCATGGAATTTTCCACTGGCTATTTTCACAGGCCAAGTTGTGGCAGCTCTAGTGACAGGTAATTGTGTGATTGCTAAACCAGCGGAGCAGACACCATTGATTGCTCATTTTGCTGTAGAGTTAATGCATAAAGCAGGTATTCCTGTGGGTGTTGTTCAGTTTTTGCCTGGGAAAGGTGAAACCATTGGGGCTGAGTTGGTTCAGGATTTACGGGTCAAGGCGGTTATTTTTACAGGATCAACGCAAACGGCGGCGGTAATTAACAAGACCTTGGCCACTCGAGGTGGAGAACTTATTCCCTTGATTGCTGAAACCGGTGGTCAAAATGCAATGATTGTTGATTCATCAGCCTTGTTAGAGCAGGTTGTGGTCGATGTGATGATTTCAGCCTTTGGGAGTGCTGGACAGCGATGCTCCGCATTAAGAGTGATCTATGTACAGGAGGACGTCTATCCTCGCTTCAATGAACTTCTGAAGGGTGCAATGGCTGAGTTGCGTATCGGTGATCCCCGTTGGTTGACTACTGATGTAGGGCCGGTCATCGATTATGATGCTTTGTCAATGTTAAAAGCACACGTTACCAGAATGCAAAAAAATCATGAGCTGATATATCAGTGCAAACTCAATCATGAATGTGCAACCGGCTATTTTATGCCACCAACAGCCATTGCTATTGATCATATCAATGCATTAGAAAAAGAGGTATTTGGACCTGTGCTGCATGTTATCCAATTTAAACGTAAAGATTTGGATGAGGTCATTCTGCAAATTAACAATACTGGGTATGGACTAACGCTTGGAATTCACAGCCGTATTAATGAAACAGTCGACTATATTCGCCAGCGTATTCACGTGGGTAATTGTTATGTGAATCGCAGCATGATCGGCGCTGTTGTTGGTTTACAACCGTTTGGTGGTGAAGGACTGTCAGGTACTGGACCCAAAGCGGGTGGACCACACTATTTACAACGTTTGTGTCATGAGAGAACGTATACAGTCGATACGACAGCGGCGGGTGGAAATGCAAGTTTAATGTCTTTACCTGAGGAGTAATCTATCGTATTTTTCTGCACTAGCGAAAGCAGTGATTACTAAATATAACCACTATGTGTTAACATTAAGCACTTACCGCTTTGGCAGAGGACTATATGAAAATAAATTATGCTATGTATTTAGAGATAGCCAGTAAACTTGAGAAAAGATTTGATGCTTTGCGCATATTAGATGCGTTTAGAATTGTCCCTGAAAAGCAGGCGGGATATGATAGAAGGCGCAGGGATCCTATTATTTTTCTGGATTTTAAATGTGCTGAATATCAACTAGTATACCGAGAAGCCTTCGCGCATTTTGGAGTGACTTACAGTCACTTACATGGAGCTTCTTCACGAGTAGGTTATATTAATCTTGATATAGATGTAACACACCCATTAGTATCTCAATCTGATGCTGTGGACAAGGCCTTTAGCAAAATGGAAGCGGGTATTCGACGCGAGTCTTTATTGCATGTCAGTGTGTTTCATCTAGCTCTCAGGGCAGATTGTACTTCTGGCCGACTCCAGGATATTGCAGAAGAGATCAATAAACGAATCAAGCAATTTGAAGCTCAAATCACAGGTGCTGAAAATGCAGGCGATATACCAGCGATGATTGCCGAAGCAGATCAGTTCTTTAAGGCTTGTAAAATGAACGATAGAGATGCGGCTGCCCAATATTTATCCATCTCTTCTGAGGGACCAGCTGATTGTCATTTGGTAGCCCACCCATGAAGGTTTTTTCAGGAAAATACGTGTGGTAGTGTCGTTGTCATTAAGAGGTTCCTTAGGGATGTTTTTTTGCTAATAGCCACGGAATCATCGCAAAGATAACCAGTCCAGCAACAAGAAATGCTTGGAAAAATACTATATTTTCAAATGGTATTTGTGTTGGGGGTACAAAACCAATGAGTACTGTTACCATACAGCATAGTAAACCAATGCCAGCGACCAACCACATCCCCAAGTTTCCCCCTGGAATTTTGTAGGGCCGTGGCTGGTTTGGCTGGCTGTATCGCAGTTTAATTGCAGCTGAAAACATAAATACATAGACTAATAAAGCCATTTGGGCACACAAAGCGCTTAAAATCCAGTAGGCTGCGTTGATGGAGTCAAACAGTATAAAGACGCTGCTTAATAGAGTAAAAATCAATCCTTGGGTGATAAGAATAATCACAGGGGCACCCTGTTGGTTCACTCGTGCAAAACGGTATGGAATACAACCATCCCGAGCTGCAACGAGCAATCCCTTTGTGGGGCCGATAATCCATGCTGAAACGCCACTCAGGCCGCCAATGATGATAAATATCGCCGTGATCGCTGTCATCCATGGCATGTTGAATTCATTAAAAAAAATAGCATACGCATCAATTAACCCAGACACGACACTCAGCTGGTTATCAGGTACAACAATGACAATAGCCAGCGAGCCAAGTACTAGCGTTGCAAAGATAAGAATGGTCGAGAAAAGAAGGGCACGCGGATAATCACGTTGAGGATTCTTCACCTCTTCAGCATGTACTGCTGACATTTCCATACCTAATAATCCAAAGAGAACAGCAGAAAACAAGGATAAATTTCCTAAAGAGTCGAAGTCTGGAAACCACGAGGAAGGGTAGCCAACTTCAAGAGGACGTCCTTGGGCTATCCAGAGACACCCTAAAATAATAATACCAATCATTGGTGCCAGTGTGCCTATCAATGCTCCAATGGTGCTAACAATACTCGATACTTTCATACCAAAGCAATTCAGTAGCGTAAATAACCAAAATAATGAAACAATCATGACGAGTAAATAAAATTTATTATTAGCCATGTGTGGTGCAAAAAGATAAGCGATGGTTGCTGCAATAAAGGCAAGTATCGTTGGATACCAAACAACATTGTATATCCATTGAAGCCAAATGGTAATAAACGCGGCTCGCCGCCCAAAGGCTTCTCGTACCCAAATATAAATTCCACCTGTACTGGGATAGGCTGTTGCAAGTTCTGCCGCTACCAAGGCTACTGGAATAAAAAAAGCAAAGGCTGCAACGAGATAATAAGACACTAATGTCAAACCAAGCTTTGCCGTAATGGGTAGCGTTCGTAAACTATCCACTGCAATCACATTGATCATCACCAATGAAAAAACACTTAATACTCGTTTAGATTGACGCACAAGAAATCCTTACTGAATAAAACAATAAACACAAGGCCTCTTCTCACGTTGCGGGAGCGCAATCAGTGAGGGAGTACTAAATACCGTCCATATGATATACAGATTATCTTAGGGCATATTGACAATTCATTTTCTCAAATACGTTAAAGTGCCTACTTACCGTGGCTTGTCCACGGTATCTAGAGATTTCCTGGATGGCGCATACAACCCCACAAATAAATCGTGGGGGCGCCAGGTAGGTCTTATAGAGTGATTGTCAATACGCCCTAAATTTAAATATTGCTCATCTCCGCACCAATGGGCATTGTTTTTTCCACAACAGATAAGAATATCACATTGTTAAATTACGTAACACATATTGTAAAATACCACCATGCCGGAAGTACTCCAGTTCGTTGGCGGTGTCGATGCGGCACACCACCTCAATGTTCTGTTCGCTTCCATCATCACGACTGATCGTCACTGCAAGCAGATGACCTGCCTTTAATGAATCATTCACCGCGATACTAATACGCTCATGGCCATTGAGCTTTAGTGTTTTTCTCGAAATGCCGTCCTTAAATTGTAAAGGCAATATACCCATTCCAATGAGATTTGAGCGATGGATCCGCTCGAAACTTTCAGCGATAACCGCTTTGACACCCAACAAGTTCGTACCTTTTGCGGCCCAGTCGCGCGAAGAGCCAGTCCCATATTCTTTGCCTGCAATAATCACCAATTCTTGGTGGTTCTCTTGATAGAGCATGGACGCATCAAATATTGGCATGGTTTGATTAGATGGGATGTGTAGAGTAACACCACCTTCTATGCCTGGCGTCATTTCATTGCGA